>JGI24023J19991_10000987_pt1 | contig 22294 bp, 26 predicted proteins | sample Cruoilmetagenom1_FD_19991 | JGI IMG/M metagenome (IMG submission 19991) | reverse complement strand
GGGCTCCCGCCACGTCGTGCTGTCCGCTCGCGTCCAGCGGCAGATCGGCCACGCCGGTCACCGCATCGACGCTGAGGGAGCCATAAAGATGCGGGAACAGCTCCCCGCCCCGCGAGGGTTCCCATTTGAGAGCCTCACCCAGCGCGTCCGCACCCACCGCCACCAGCACCAAGCCCTCCTGCCCCGCGAAATGCTTGGCCAGCGTTCCCGCAAGCTGCGAGGCGCTAGAGAAGTGAATGAAGCCATCGCGGGCGTCGTCGCGCGAGCCCTCATAGCGCCCGGCGGCCCGGGCTTCCTCCCACGCCTCCCGCGTCGCGATTTTGTAGATCAGGTGGGGCATTGGCGTGAATCGTATAGACTGGGTATTCGGCTAACAAGAAGCCGATGCCGCGGAGGCCTCCAGGAAGCGGCGAAGACCCTAACGAACGGGTGAGCGCAGGGCATGAAGTTCGAAGATCCCAGATTGGCGTTGATCTGTGAGAGCACACGAATTAGTTGTTGTACACTTACCCAATTTTCCGAGGTTCTTGATGCCTGCCTGGATTGACATTCCGTCATTCATCTTCGGATTCACTGCCGGTCTCGTAGCGACTGCGCTCGCAATCACCGTTAGCGTGAAAATAAAGTCCAAGCGAACCGGCGACACTCGCAAATCCAACCAAAAGAACATTACTGCGGCTGGCGACGTTGTCGGCGGTGACAAAGTTACATCCCTAAAAAAATGACAAACCAAAAGAACATTACTGCAGGCGGAACCGTCGTGGGCGGCAACCTTACGCAGAAAACCGTAAATATCAGAGAGGTCGAACGAATAAACAAGATATTAGATAAGCTATTCAAACAATATAGCAACGACAAGAATACCGGAAAGACGACTGATACTGTGGTGGCAAGCTTAAATGAATTTGCTATTGAGACGGATCCAGCATTGCTCGAAAAAGATTTAGAACAAAAGCTAGCTGATGCTGGAAGATTAGAATTATTCAAAGAAGGACTTATTTACAAAGAGATGTTCCGTCAAAAAATTGAGAGATATAGACTCTTTCCATCTGCACAAGAAATTTACGCTTATCTTCTTGGGATAGTCCTTACAAGATTCAATGATTTCGTCAAGCCTGCAATTGATGAAGGATTAAGCACCGCTGAAATCAAATCGGTGATACACGAGCAAATCCTTGAAGCAATAACGCTTATGATACCGGATGCAGAGCCGACCTGCGACTATCCATCTTTAAGTGGTATGGTATATTTCTTGACAGGCAATTGTTTTATAGAGTGGAAATAGTGTTAGCATTTACTTATCATCCCTATTCTGATCCGTATCATAGTGCGTTTCGTTCGATGCAGTTATTGCAATATCGCGAAGCGAATGACTACTCAATTGATAAATTCCGAATAATGGATTTTTATCTCGTCTTCCCGCATCTCATTGGTCACATTCGCATGCCGAAATCTACGAGAGGGGTATACTACGAATTGCGTTTGAATAAGGTGGAAGAACCATATCAAGAATTTCCCAAACCTCGCCGATTGTTTCAACAAATTGAATCAATCCAGAGAACGGCGTTTGGATATTTGTCGGCATCGCGACTAATTGATATTAAATCTTACAAAGACGGTCGTATTTCACGCGGTGGCGAAGAATTATCGAAAAAATTTTGGAGCAAAATTCAATCGGCAAATGAAAATGAGCCTGAAGTGATTAAATTTATTGTCGACCAAGTGGCGGCTCTACCACTTTACGGCCCAGATGGTCTTAAGGCGCGTACCGGACTGATGGAGTTTCGGTATGACGTTGCTTAAGCCTACTATTTTTCTGGAGCAACTGGTCGTCCAATCTTCTGGAAGGATTGTTTATGACCAGGTGTTTCACGAAGGTATCAATGTAATATACGGGGAAAATGCCAGCGGAAAATCATCAATTGTGGATTTTATTTTTTTCGTCTTGGGAGGTGACGAGCCTAGATGGAAAGAAGCAATGCTTAGGTGTGATGCCGTCATGGCCGGAATACGAGTCAACGATGAGCCAATAACGGTCAAGAGAGATGTTTCGGAGACTCGCAACCAACCGATGTCCATTTTTTGGGGTCCAATTCACGATGCTGTCAAATCTGCGGTGACAGGTTGGGAAGTCTATCCGTACCGTAGAAGTCAAGAGAGGGATAGTTTTTCTCAAGTATTGTTTAAGGCTATGGAAATGCCTGAGGTTCCTGCGTATGAGGGCAGTAATATCACCATGCACCAGGTGCTTCGTCTAGTTTATCAAGACCAAATGTCATCACCGGAAGAAATTTTTCGTCATGATGAATTTGACCCAGAGCTCACGCGCCAGACTGTTGCGGAGCTTCTTTGCGGTGCGTTTGATCCGCAGCTATATGTGGATCAGTTGAGGTTAAGAGATGTAGAGAAGGAGTTCGACCAGGCCCAGACTGAGCTACGCAGCCTGTTCTCCGCCCTTGGTGTGATGGGTGATGATTTCAGCCTCGCCGCCGTTGAATTGGAGTTAATGGAAACACTTGAAGAACAGAAATTGCTCTTCGAAGAAATTGAACAACTTGCGATCGACGCAGATAAAGCGGAAGAGGAAACTGATCAAACGGATTTGGTTAAAATTCGTAAACAAATCATAAAGCTAGGTAAGAAACTCGTTGAAACCGAGCGACATATCGAAAGCTTGGATTTTCAAATCGCTGATGCACAGCATTTCATCGAGACACTACAGAAGAATCTTGACGCGCTTATGCAGTCAGAGTTGACGCTCTCTGAACTGGGTGCAATCGAATTTGCATACTGCCCCGCATGCTTCGCACCCATCAATGAATTGGACGATGACGACGCATGTTCTTTATGCAAGGCAATCATTGATGAATCCGATGCGCGCCCCCATCAGCTACGTATGCGGAGAGAACTTGAGATGCAGTTGCATGAATCCCGGGAGATACAGACAGAGCGCGAAAAGGCTCTTTCAGAAGCTCGAGTAAATTTGTCAACTATCTCGGTTAGCCGGCAGCAGCTTATGCAAGAGTACTCATCTAAACGGATCCCGCCGACTTCAAAGCTACAGAGCGTGCTTCGCGAACGCTACGAACGAGCAGGCTGGCTCGAACGCCAAGTCGAGATTTTGTCTGATCGAATAGGATTAGCTCATAAAGTGAATGAGCTCTCTCAACGAAAAGCCATGCTAAATGCCGAAAGATCGCAATTATCAGATCAAATCAACGCTGCGCAAGCATCTCAACAAAAACAACGAAGCAAGGCTTACACACTTCTTTCAGAGACCGTCCGTGAGATGTTGAATGCCGATCTTGAACGAGAGGACAATTTCATTAGTGCTAAACATGTAGATTTTGATTTCGGTAAAGAGCGAATAACGGTTGATGGTCATTCGAGATTTGCTGCAAGCTCAACTGTATATTTGAAAAATAGCTTTGCATTCTCATTTCTCTTAGCTTCGCTACGCGATGGAAATTTTCGTTTCCCCCGGCTTTTGATTTTAGATAGCATAGAAGACAAGGGAATGGAGGAAGACAGAATTCACCATTTTCAGAATCTAATGTTCATTAGAAGCTCCGAATCAGATGTAACACACCAGGTAATATTTACTGCGCAGACTTTATCTCACGAACTCAAAAAAGATGACCTCATTGTTGGCCAAAGATATACTCATGATAACAAAACGCTAGATTTCAACGTATAGAAGACATTGGCGCCTCGTTACCCCAACCCCTCCCCCTCCAACGCTTGTCCGATCAGCTCCCGCGTCTCCTCGACGCCGTAAAGCTCGACGAAGTTGCCGAAGCGGGGGCCTTGGGACTGGCCCAGCAGCACTTCGTAGAGCGCCTTGAACCAGTCACGCAGGGGCTCGAAGTCGTGGGCCTTGCCGACCTCGTAGACGATGGTCTGGATTTCCTCGCCGGAGGCGCCGTCGGGCAGAGCGCCCAGCTTTTCGGATAGCTCGGCGAGCGCCGCGCGTTCTTGGGTACTCGGCGCCCGGTAGGTCTTGGCGGGCGCCACGAAGTCGTGGAAGTAGCGGATCGCGTAGGTGACCAGCTCATCCAGCAGCGGATGGCCTTGCGGAGTCGCGTCGGGGGCGTAGCGCTGGATAAAGCCCCAGAGCACGTCCCGGTCCTCGGAATTGGAGGCCGAGACCAGATTGAGCAGCAGGTTGAAGGAGATCGGCAGCTCTGCCGCCGGCGGGTGCCCGGCATGGATGTGCCAGACCGGATTTTTCAGGTGCGCGTCGGCGTCCTCGCCCCCGTATTTGCCGAGGAACGTCAGATACTCGTCGACGTTTTTCGGGATCACGTCGAAATAGAGCCGTTTCGCCTTGCGGGGCGATTGGTACATGAAGAGGCTCAGGCTCTCCGGGCTCGCATAGGTGAGCCACTGGTCGATGGTGATGCCGTTGCCGCGCGACTTGGAGATTTTCTCGCCGTTCTCGTCAAGGAACAGCTCGTAGGAGAAGCCTTCGGGCGGCGTCGCGCCCAGAATGCGGGCGATCTTGCTCGACAGCGTCACCGAGTCGATCAGATCCTTGCCCGCCATCTCGTAGTCGACGTGCAAGGCCACCCAGCGCATCGCCCAGTCGGCCTTCCATTGCAGCTTGCAGGCGCCTCCCGTGACGGGGACCGTGACCCGGTTTCCGGTCTCGGGATCGTCATATGAGACGGTGCCGGCTTGGGTATCGCGCTCCACAATCGCCACCTGCAGCACCTTGCCGGTACGCGGACAGACGGGAAGGAACGGCGAATAGGTCTTGCGGCGTTCTTCGCCCAGCGTCGGCAGGATCACGTTGATCACCTGGTCGTAGTGAGCCAACACGCTCAGAAGAGCCTCGTCGAACCGCCCCGAGCGGTAGCACTCGGTAGCGGACAGGAACTCGTAGCCGAAGCCGAAGGCGTCGAGAAAGGCTTTCAGGCGCGCATTGTTGTGGGCCCCAAAGCTCTCATGATCGCCGAAGGGATCGGGCACGGATGTCAGCGGCTGGTCCAGATGCTCGGCCAGCATCGCCTGATTGGGCACGTTGTCGGGCACCTTGCGCAGCCCGTCCATGTCGTCGGAGAAGCAGATCAGCCTTGTGGGCAGGTCCGACAGGCAGGAGAAAGCATGGCGCACCATGGTGGTGCGGGCGACCTCGCCGAAGGTGCCGATATGGGGCAATCCGGAAGGCCCGTAGCCGGTCTCGAAGATCACCGTGTCGGGCGTCTGCTTCAGCCTCTCCAGCCGGGCCAGCAGCTTGCGCGCCTGCTCGAACGGCCAGGCGTTGCTCGCGAGCGCGGCCTCGCGAAGCTCTGAGCTTATCGCGCTATCGGGTTCGGCGAGGGACATATGCACCTAATGCCCGCCTTGGCGGGTTGATCAAACGGAAATCGAAGAATCCCGGGCGAGCCTAGGGGCCGCCCCCTGGGCCGTCAACGGATAGGGCTTGACGCTCGCGCGGGAGACTTTAGAGATGCACGTTCGTGCCGCCACGCGGCGAATAAAGGGGAGACAAGAGGTCCAATGGCGCAAGTTCTCACCCATCACGACGCCTTGATCTATGTGATGGTCACCATGTCGGCGGTGGACCGGCGGATGACCGACAACGAGCTCGCCCGGATCGGCAACATCGTCAACAATCTTCCGGTCTTCGACAATTTCGACAACGAAAAGCTGGTGCAGCGGGCGGAGGATTGCGGCGAGATGCTGAGCGCCGATGGCGGTCTGGACGCGGTGCTCCAACTGGTGGCCACGGGGCTGCCCGAAAAGCTCTATGAGACGGCCTACGCGCTGGCGGTCGAAGTAGCGGCCGCCGACCTCGCCGTGGGCCAGGAAGAGCTGCGCTTTCTGGAGATGCTGCAGGACAAGCTCGGCCTCGATGCGCTGGTCAAGACCGCGATCGAGCGGGGCGCGCGAGCCCGCCACCAGCTTCCCTAAGCAATCACAATTCGCGCCCGCCCATTGCGCGCTCGGGGTGAAGCCCCATATCCTTCAGCTTACGGCGGGGTTTTGAGCGCGAGCGCGGCGCATACCCGTCTCACGCCCAGTACCCCGAACAAGACATCCCAGCCTAGGGAGCGTGCCATCATGAATCAGATACTTGTTGGGCTCGCCGCCTTCGCCATCGTGCTAGGTGCGGGCGATTGGCAGCAGTCGGCGGAAGCCAAGATCAGATGCGTCAACCAGTGGCAAATCGTGAACGGCCAGAAGATCTCGACGCCCTATTGCGAGGACGCCTATCTGGCCCGCGTCGCGCAGCAGTCGGGCATGCGGGTCTCGGCGGCCGCGATCCGGCAGAATCCGCTGACCAAGGAAAAGGCCTGCGCGCTGGTCGGGTCCGACATCCGGGTGCAGTCGATCTGCGCCGGACTGACCTATGACAATGGCCGCGGGCGTTTTTAAGCACCGCGACGCGGTTTAGCTTTTTTAGTTAAGCGTTTTCAGTGCGCGTTTATTGTGAACTGGGGCGCCCTCAGCGGCGCCCCGGTTTGCGTTTGGCCCGCCCGGCAGGACTCGAACCTGCAACCTTCGGATTCGAAGTCCGACGCTCTATCCAGTTGAGCTACGGGCGGTGGTAAGATTCTATCTTAATTTACAATGGATTGAATGTTCTGATATCGCATTTCTTGTATGAGAATATTCCGCGACATGGTGCAACATGGTTCCATTGATTTTCAACGCGTTACGCCTTGTGCCCGCTAATCCATGCAACATGATCGCAACATGATGTCCGCCTGGCCCGGCACCAATTTGGGCACCAATGCCTTGGCCACCATGAAGCGCTGAGAAGGAGAAAGTAGTTGCTTAGCGATGACATCTTATCCCGGCTTGCGGAGCTCTCGGAAACCGACCGTAAGCTGGACGCTGAGATTTGCGCCGCGCTGATAGGTGACGGCGTGGGAGTGACCAGTACGGGCCTCATCGTCGTTCCCGCGGCAGACGGCAGAAACACCTGCTTGCCCGCTCCGGAAATCACCAGGGAAATCGTCAAGGCGCGGGAATTGATGAGCGACAGCTAGCAGGGAAATTCCATCGCACGAATGAGCCGGGCCAGGCCTCAGCCGGCACTGTCGTAGTTATAGATCACGGCCTTGCGGACCCACCGCCCGTCGGCCTGCTTGTGGAGCAGCAGCATCTGCTTGCCGATGATGTCGGGACGCCCTTCGGCGCTCCAGACCGTATCGTTGGTCACAACCGCCAGCCCGCCGCTGCCCTCAATTCGCCAGTTGGAATGGGTGATGGAGACGGCGTCGTCGTAATTCGCCTGCAGGAAGCTGAGAATTCGTTCACGGCCATCGACGCTGGCGTGACCCGGCGGCATTAGGACGCCGTCCTCGGTCCAGTACTCGGCCTCGGTGGCAAAGTCCTTCTCGATGAGGCTTCGGGTAAAGGTCTCGATGCTCGCCTCGACAGCGCTCTTCTCAGATGCCAGCCAATCGTTATCAGCCATTACAGGTCCCTTTGCACAAACCGACGAACCGTCAGGTCCGGGCTAGCGCTCAGTCCCCAGCCAACCTCACCCAGCTTATCGAGCTTCTCGTGCGGCCACATCCCCAAAACCGCCTGGGCCGGAGGTCCATTTGGCCGTTTCAGTCTTTCCGGGTTTGAGAAAACCGCTCCTTGAGACGCATGCCCACAAGCAGAGCCGCGCCAATCGATATCAGCACGCCGAATGGGTAGAACCGCCCGGTCAGGATGTATATGAGCGCCCAGAGCAGGAGCAGAATCGCAGCTCCCGCGGACGCGCTCAGCAAGACAATGGATTTGTCGCTCATTTTTTTGGCCGGCTGTCGCGGTTTGGCTGGCGGAATATCAACCCCGTTTCAGCATATCAGATCGGCCGTTTACCTTGGGGCTAATTGGGCCCGTTATTCATGGCCTATCCCATTTGCGGCACGCCGCCCATCGGTTACCATTTGTTTCCGCAGAGTCTGAGTTGGAGTCTCCCGATGTCGCTGGTAAAGGCCATCACAGTTTTGATGTGGTTGATTTGCGCCGCCCTGTTTCCGCAAGCGGCGATAGCGGACGTGAACGTGCGCACTCTTTGGAGCAGCGTCTATGTCGGCCCTGGAGGCGTTCAGGTCGACGGTCCATGGGGCGGGGTCAATGTTCAGGGCCGTGGCCGCGAGAAGGGGTGCGAAGCCTGGCGCGAGAGCGTCGAGGACTACTACGACGNCTACGACTGCGACGTCGACTTCCANGACAATGGCTGCGCGATCGAGGAAGTCGAGTGCGACGACTGAGCCCTAGGCTCAATTGCAACCGGGAGATCGATGCGGCGGCACCCCGTATCGGTTAGCGGCCCAGCAGCGCGGAGGCAATTTGCTCCCACTCCTCCTTGAGAGGCGCGGAGCATACTGGCCTGTCCACCCTCCGGTACCAATAGGCCGCGTTCGAATCATCGCCCTCGACCCGGTGCAAATAGGCATGCACCCATGCCGAATCCGGATCGCTGCGGGCCTGTACGATCTGATGCGCGCTCTCCCAGTCACCCTTGGCTTCGTGCCATAGCGCCTGCAGCGCAGGCGCGAGACCGGCCGGGGGCTCGTCCTCTCTCAGTAACTGGATCAGTGCAGTGAGATCCATTGGGTGACCTGTAGTGCAAGAACTGAGCAAGCTTGGGGCTCCAATGCCGCTGCCGCAATATATTGTAAAGCAGATTCCCAAGCGCTAAGGTCGCTATTCGCAGATTGGGAGGAGAATATGCGCTTAGTCTTATCCTTGACGCTGATGACCGTGCTGGCGAGCCTCGTGCTGGGCTGCGCGCCCGAGGGCGCTACAATGGTGCCGGTGCTGTTCTAGTCGAGACAGCTGGGCCTCGCTCCAATTTCCCGGGTGGCCGGCCCGGAAGAACTCCCCCGATCCGGGCGGGCTCTAGGGCGACCGCGTCGTCTCGCTCGAGGGTCCGGGCCTGAGACTTTCGAGCACCTCTCCAAGCAGGGTCCGGTTGGCCTTGATGTAATCTCGGCCCGCCTTCTCGATCCGTTCGATATTGGATTGGGAGGCATCGAATGGGCTCACATGCGCCATCGGCACCGCCAGCCTGAAAGCCCTTAAGCTCACGATCGTCCCAATCGTCTCAATGGTCTCCAGCGAGTCTGTGCTGAGATCTGCCTGTCCCTTGAAAATCATGCGAAACACCGGGGTCAGCCACGCGATGAACCCGGAATTGACCGCCACATCGCTCGTCGCTTTCTTTTTCGGTGTCGGCCCAATCGAGACGACAACGATATGCGATTTCGGATCGCGGGCCAGGACGTATTCGAAGGCCCGATGGGCGGGATTGTTCAAGATGAAACCCGCATCGTCATAGATGCCCGCATATTGGCTATCGCCAAGCAGATGGACGCCTGGAAACATGCCGGGCACGCTGGTCGCCGCCGCGAGCAGCGGCCCGAGCCTCAGATTCGCGTCCGGTTCCCTCACATTGATGAATTCGTGCAGGCTAGAGTCCTTGCGCGAATAGGCGGGGATCATCATCGGCCGCAACAGGGCGCCAAATCTATAGCCCTGGAAGACTTCCCTGGATTCGATGAACTTGGCGTGATTGAAGAAGCGCGGCCCCAACAGCCCGTTCAGCGTCAAAACCTTATGATATGCGGGCACATAGAAAATCTGCCGGGACAGATCGAGATAGATCTTTTCGATTTCTTCGGCGTCGTATTTCGGCTTGCCGTTTTCATCCGGCGCCAGCAGCAGCGCCCCGATGATCGCCCCGGTCGATGTGCCGGCGACGAAGTCGAACATCTCCGCGATCGGACGTCCCGACTTGTCCTCCAGATCTTTCAGGATCTCGAGCCAGGCCAGCCCGTACAGGCCCCCGCCATCGAGCGCCAAGATCCGCACCTTGGCTGGATCGTCGGGCGCCCAGGCAACCGCCGGCGCGAACTCCGAGTGCGGCGGCCAGCCATCGAGCCTCGACTGGTAGTGGGCGAAAGCGTTGTAGGCCAGCGCGGCGCCGGCAAATAGGACGATGCCTCCCCCGATAACGGCCAGCAGCCGCCCGACGATGCGCCAAATCATAGGCTTATCACCTCGTGCTGCAGCCGCCCGTCCCCACTCTCATTGCAGCCCGCTGGACTGCTCAGCCCCCGCCGGGGCGAGCGCTTCCAAGGCTTGCACGAGGTCAGGAGGCTTCGAGGCCACGTAATCGCGTCCCACCTTTCGGAGCATGTCGATATTGGCTTTGGAAGTATCGAAAACGCCGCCATGCCGGTGCAGCGGAACATCGAGCCTATAGGCCTTCAGGTCCACAATGGAGTTGAGGTCATCCAGGGTCTCCAAGGAGTTCGTACTGACACGGGCCTGCCCGGTGGAGGCCATGATGAACATCGGTCCCAGCCAGTCCACGATGCCGCCGGAGGTCTCCACATCGGCTGAAACATCGATCGACATGTTCGATCCGATCGAGACCACGATGAATTCGGGGCGGGGGTCTCGTTCCAGCGCGAGCTCGAAAGCCCTGTGGGCCGGATTGTTCAAGATGAGCGCCGCATCGTTGTAAATGCCCTCAAGGTCGGTGTGGCCAGTCAGATGAACGCCCGGGAACATGCCGGGCACGCTGGTCGCCGCGGCGAGCAGGGCCCCGAGGCTCAGATTGGCGTCGGGTTCCCGCATATTGACGAACAGATGCAGGTCCGAGGTCTCCCGCGAATAGGTGGGGATCATCATCGGGCGCAATAGCTCGCCGAACCTGTAGCCTTTGAAAACCTCTTTGGATTCCACGAACTTACCGTGGTTGAGGAAACGCGGCCCCAGCACGCCACGCAATGTGAAGATCCGGTGGTAGAGCGGCGTCTCGAAGATCCCCCGCGACAGCTCCGAATAGAGCCTTATGACGTCGTCGACCGTGTATTTCGGTTTGCCGTTCTCATCGGGCAACAACAGCATCGCTCCGATAATCGCTCCGGTAGAGGTGCCGGCAACGAAGTCGAACATTTCGGCGATGGGACGGCCCGAGGCTTGCTCGAGATGCCTGAGGATCTCCAGCGAGACCAGGCCATGCATGGCACCGCCATCGATCGCCAATATGCGAATCCTGTCCGGATTGTCAGGTGACCAGGGTTTTGCCGGGGCGAAGGCCGAGCGGGGCGGCCAGGCATCGAGCCTGGACTGATAGTGGACGAAGTAATTATAGGTCGCCACGACCCCGACAAACAGCACCAGGGCCAGGCCGATCGCCTCAAACAAGTGCCGGATCGCACGCCAACTCATCACAAATCACCTCTTGGCCGATCCGCAACCATGCCAAGATTTGACGCCATTGACCAGAATCGGAGTGGTTCGAGTGAAATATATTGTCAAATATCAGTAACTTGCCGGACTCCAACAGTTAGCGCCCACGCTCGAGTCACCCAGCGGTCCAAATTTCTCCACACGCTCGTCGTAATCGTCGTGCAAGTGAGACTTAGCAATGGCCCCAAATCGCCCCCCGGATCTGAGGCGCCACCATATGACCCGAATCCTTCCCCTCGCCTGGACTGCAGCGTTCACGCTGTTGTTGCTGATCGCCGCGCCTGAAACCGCCAGCAACTTGCCGCTGCAAGTCGGCACCACCGCATCGGTCAAAAAGGAAGTGGTCGGCAGGCTCGAAGACAGCGCCCGCATGCTCCAAGAAGGCGACGAGGTTCATCAGGAAGAACTGATCGAAACCTCCGCCGACAGCGAGGGCGAGTTCGTGTTGCGCGACGACACCAAACTGGCGCTCGGTCCCAATTCGCAAATTACACTCGACCGCTTCGTCTACGACCCCGAGGCCAAGGACGGCGACATCGTCATCAACGCCACCAAGGGCGCGTTCCGCTTCATCACCGGCTCGGCCAAGAAATCGGCCTACACCATCAAGACCCCGGTGGCTTCGATCGGCGTGCGCGGCACGGTTTTCGACGGATATGTCAATGATGACGGCGAGATCGCCGTGCTGCTGATGGATGGCGAGGTCGACATCTGCAACGAGGGCCGCGATTGCCGCCGGCTGAACCGCACCGGCTACTTCCTGCATGTCGGACGGGGCGGCGTGCTCGGCAAAATCCGCAAATGGGACGGCACCTTTATGAAGGGCGTCGCCTTTGGACGCGCCTTCCCCTTTGTCGGCCGCAGGCTAAAGATCGACCGGGTGCGGCGCTTCAAGCGCGCCGATTTGATGGGCAAGGCCTTGCGCGGCCGGGTGCCCGTCAAGACCCGCGCAATACGCAAGCTCAATCGCGCCAAACCACGCATCCGCCGCCCGCGAATCCGCGGATTCGGGCGCTAACCGGCGCGGCGTTCCCAGCAACTTTTTGGGGCAAAATGCCCCTCCGCAATGCGGCACTAAGTACTTGAAATTCCAAGCCTTAGCGCTCGTGCCCTTGAGGCCGCAGCCTGGCGGGCTCATATTTATTTGATGTAACCGCTATTGCGGCCTCTCATAAGGCGCTAAGGGCTTTGGCATGTTGGATCTGGGCAATCTCGGCGACACGGCTATCCGGCTTTCCGCCTTTGCAGGTATCTTCGTGGTGATGGCCCTGCTCGAGCTGCTGATCCCGAAGCGCAGGCTCGAGCACTCCAAGGGACACCGCTGGTTCACCAACATCGCGATCGGCGGCATCGACTCCCTGATCGTGCGGCTGATGGCGTTGATCGTGATCCCGCTCTCGGCGGTGGCCGCCGCCCTTTGGGCCGAGGCCGCCGGCTGGGGCCTGTTGAACTGGCTCGGCCTGCCCTATTGGCTGAACCTCCTGATCGCGGTCGTGGTGCTGGATCTGGCGATCTATGGCCAGCACGTGGTTTCCCACAAGGTGCCGATGTTCTGGCTGTTGCACCGGGTGCATCATTCGGACGTCGATTTCGACGTGACCACCGCGATCCGGTTTCATCCGATCGAGATCGCGCTCTCCATGCTTTGGAAGATTGTGGTTGTGATCGTCATCGGCGCGCCGGCGGCGGCCGTCGTGCTGTTCGAGATCATTCTGAATGGCTGCGCCATGTTCAACCATTCGAACGTCGACCTGCCCAAGCCCCTCGACCGGTTCCTTCGGACATTCCTGGTGACGCCGGATTTCCACCGCGTGCATCATTCGGTGATCCACCGCGAGACCGATTCCAATTACGGCTTCAACCTTTCGATCTGGGACCGGATGTTCGGCACCTACACGCCCCAGCCCTCAAAGGGCCACCAGGGCATGACGATCGGGCTCACGCCCTATCAGAGTGAGCAGCCGACGGGGCTGGCTTGGAGCCTGGTGTTGCCGTTTCAGGCCGGCGGCTCACGGGTCGGCAAAGCGGCCGAGCCACCCGCTTCCCTGGAGGCGTCCAGCCAGCCTCAGAGCACGCTGAAGGGGAAATAGCGCCGCAGCAGTTCCTCGTAGCGGCCGGTGGCGCGCACCCGGGCCAGCCCATAATCCAACACCTGACGCATCTTGCGATTGCCCCGGAGCACCGCGATCCCGATGCCCTCGCCGAAATACCGGCTCTCGGTGAAGGGTCCGCCGATGAAGGCGCAGCAGTTTTGCGAAGATGTGCCGTTGACCCAGAACATCAGCGATATGCCGTCGCCGAACATCAGATCGACCTCGCCCTCCTTGAGAGCTTCCATCGCCTTGCTTGCCCGCTCGAAGGGCACGATTTCGGACTCACCAAAGAAGTCGGCCAAAAAAGCCTGATGCGCGCTGTTGGCAACGACGCCGATCTTGGCGCCCCGCAGCGCCTCCTGGGTGACTTCCTCGAATTCGCCCTTGCGCATGATGAAGCGCGCGGGCGTGTGATAATAGGATTCCGTAAAGTCGAGCTCTTCGAGTGTTTGCTTGCTGGGGCGAATTGAGGCGATCACGGCGTCCGCCTCCTCACGCTTCAGAGTAGGCACCAGCTCCGCCCAGTCCAGCGGAACAACGTCGCATTCGACGACCAGCTCGTCGCAAACGGCGCGGGCCAAATCCACGTTGAAACCGGTCAACGCGCCTTCCTCGTCGTAATAATTGAATGGCGGATAATCGCTGTCGGTGAGGAACCGGATGCGCTCGACATCCTGGTAATCGGGCTTGGGCCGGCGCACATCGCTGCTTTCGGGCTCGGCCGGCGCGCTTTCGCCCTCCTGGGCCAAGCCCATGCTGGGCAGGCAGAGCGCCAGCGCGCAGACGAGTGCCAATGCACGCAAGAGTGCCGCCATCGCTAATGGTGTTTTTTTCCGCATCGGCCTCAAATTGACACAACCGAGTGAAGACGAAAAGATCGATATGCTCCGGCCTTTTAGATCGGTCGCCGGGCCGGAGAAGCGGTGCCAGCCTTGGACCAGATCAACCACGGACAACTAATGGCGGGTCTCACGCCCTCCGAGCGCGAAGATCTGTTGCAGCAATCGAACGCACCAGGCTTGGCGCGATTAGCGGGCCATTTGGGCGCGATTGTGTTGCTCGGGACGGCGATCATTCTGCACGTTCCCTATTGGCCGCTTCTTATTCTGCCCCAGGGAATTCTGATCGCCTTCCTGTTCTGTCCGCTGCACGAAGCAGCCCATAGAACCGCGTTTCGGTCCGATTGGCTCAATGCCGTCACCGGCCATATCGCCGGCTTTCTGAAGCTGATGTCACCGCGCTGGTTCGGCTACTTCCACAATGCCCACCACGCCTATACCCAAGATCGGAAGCGCGATCCGGAGCTCGCCACGCCCAAGCCCCGGACGGTTGGCCAATACCTCTATTACCTCACCGGACTCACCGAGTGGACATCGCGAATTCGAATACTGCTGACGAACGCAGCTGGCCGAAACGCCGATTCTTTCGTGCCCGACCGCGCGCGGGACAAGGTGACGCGCCAAGCACAAATCTATCTTGGCCTCTATGGCGCCCTTATCGGGCTCTCGCTCCTGGCGGGGTCGACGGCACTGCTCTGGGCCTGGGTGGTTCCAGCGCTGGTTGGTCAGCCCTTCTTGCGGGCCTATCTATTGGCTGAGCACGGGCTGTGCCCCTATGTGGCCAACATGCTGGAAAACACCCGCACGACGTTCACCACGCGCTTGGTTCGGCTGATCGCCTGGAACATGCCTTATCACGCCGAGCACCATGCCGTGCCCTCGGTGCCGTTCCACAAGCTGCCTGATCTGCACGCCTTGGCGCGAACGCAACTCCGCGTGACCCAAAACGGCTATCTGGCGTTCAACCGAATATACCTGAACGCCATCGAGCGCGGTGACACGCGCTAAGACGATTTGCAATCGAGGATGCGGCTGATCCTAGCGAATCTTGTCGGGTGTCAGGTCAGTCAGATGATCGGCGATTTCGCGATCGGGAATACCAGTCAGATCCTTCGGGATTTCGCTTCCGATCGCGGCCTTCACACCCTTGGAGAGCGTCTGGCGCAGATCGCCAAGGGTCGCCGGCGAAGCCGCAATCACCAGCCGGTCAAAGGCCTTTTGAGCGCGTTTCTTTTCGAGGAAGTCGGCTAGATGACGGGCGAACTCGGCCTTGCGGTGGCGGTGGGGACTGGTTTTGGGTTCCATTGCATGCCGGCCCGTCCCATGGGAATCGAAGGTCCGCCCTGGTTTATCGGCGTCGATGTCGCGATTGGGCGGATCGTCCGCGCCAAATTCGCACCCCGGCACGGGCTGCAAAGCGTCGCCCTTGCCGTCCGATTGCAGGATGCGGGCTCGAGCGCCGTCGGCTATCAAAATCCACGTCTTGACTGGTTTTTTCGGCATGTTGAGGCAGGTCCTTAATCTCCGCGTCGGCGGGCGGGATTTCGTATGATGCCGAACCTATGGCAAATCTCACGCGGTTTATTGATTGGCGTCAAGCCGGACGGTGCCGAAGGGGACACGAATAACCCGATGTCGAAGCGAGCCATTCCAAGCGAGGACCGCGAGGCAAGAGCTGCCACCGGTCAGGAGGCGGTCATCGCTTTTCTGGGCGATCCCGCCAGCTACACCTGCAATGTCGACCGGGTCGAGCGCATAGACACCCATGCCGCATTCGTGTTCCTGGCCGGAGATCGGGCCCTGAAGATCAAGCGCGCCATCAAACTTCCCTATCTCGACTTTTCGACGCTGGAAAAGCGGCGCCGCGTTTGCGAGCGGGAAGTCGACATAAATTCCCGAACCGCGCCCGAACTCTATTTGGGCGTCGTCCCCATCGTCCGGGACCCCGACGGACGCCTCGCCCTGGGCGGCGAGGGCGACGTCGTCGAATGGGCGGTTGATATGAAGCGCTTCGGCCAGGAATGCCTGCTCGACCAGATGGCCGCCAAGGGCGAGCTCGATTTGGCGCTGATCGCGAGCCTCGCCGAACACATCGCGGCTTTCCACGCCGCAGCCGAGCCGAACCTCGAGGCCGACGGTGTCAGGGTGATAGCGAATGTGGTCGGCGACACGGTTTCGACCTTCGAAGCGGCGGGCGATGTGTTGCCGGGGGATGCGGTTCAGCGCTATGCCGAGGCCATTCACGGCGCGCTCGCTGGCCAGTCGGAACTGCTGCGCCAGCGGGCCAAAAGGGGATATGTGCGCCTCTGTCACGGCGACCTGCATCTGCGCAATATCGTGCTGTTGCAAGGCGAACCCACCCTGTTCGACGCCATCGAATTCGATGACAACATGGCGACCATAGACGTGCTCTATGACCTCGCCTTCCTGCTGATGGATCTCTGGCATCGGGGCCTCAAACCCCACGCCAATCTGCTGAATAATCTCTATTTGGCGAGAGCCGGTGAGGCGCAAGACCTGGCGGGACTTGCCGCGTTGCCTCTGTTTCTGTCATGCCGGGCGGCGGTGCGGGCCATGGTGGGGTTGCATTTTCTGCCCAATGTGCCGGCGTCCGACCGGACTGAAACCATCCAAAGAATCCAGAGCTATTTCGAGCTGGCGGGCCAACTGCTCCGGCCCGAGCCGCCACGGCTGGTGGCGGTCGGCGGCCTTTCGGGCACCGGCAAGTCCACACTGGGCATTGGCCTCGCGCCCCATCTCGGCGCGGTCCCAGGCGCATTGCATTTGCGCAGCGACGTAGAGCGCAAGCGTCTGTTTCGAGTGAAGCTAACCGACCGGCTAGGGCAAGACGCCTACCGTCCGGCCGTTAACGCCCGCGTCTATCACGAGCTGAATCGCAGGGCCAAGGCAGCGCTGGAAGCGGGCCAGTCGGTGCTGGTGGATGCCGTGTTCCTGCGCGCCGAAGAGCGCGCAAGCTTGCAGGCGGTTGCCGACGAGCTCGGGGTGCCGTTTTCCGGGATTTGGCTGAGCGCGCCCGAAGAAGTGCTGCTCGAGCGGGTCGCGGGACGCGAGGGCGATGCCTCTGATGCGACACCTGCCGTGGTGAAAATGCAGCTCGGCCTTCCGACGGGTCCGATCTCCTGGGCGCCGGTCGAGGCCGGCGGGCCGCCCGACGCCGTAATAGGCCGATCCCTGGCAGTCCTAGGGATCGAGAGCTGAGCCGAGCCCCGCGCGCGGCGTGGTCACGAAGGGCTTAGGCGTCGACGCGCAGGGAGGCCAGGGCTTCCGGCAAATCCGTCAGGCTGTCGATCACCGCATCGGGGCCGAGTTGCGCCGCGGGCACTTTGCTGTAGCCGAAGCTCACCAGAATGACGGGGATTCGCGCTGCGCGGGCCGCATCCAGGTCGACTTTGGAATCGCCGATCATGACGGTGCGCTCGGCCGAGCCTCCCGATTTGTCCACGGCCTCCCAGAGGGCTGAGGGATCGGGTTTGCGCGGGCGCTTGGCATGGCCGCCCAGAATCGCCTCGAAACAATGGGCAATACGCAGCTTTTCCAGAATGTCCTTGGCAATCGGCTCGAGCTTGTTGGTGCAAATAGAGAGCTTCATGCCGGCCGCCCTTAGGGCGTCGAGCACCGATTTGGCGCCCGGATATAGCTCGCTGTCGACCACGGCGTTCTTGGCGTAGTGCCGCTCGAAGGTGCGGGTTGCCTCTTCCAGCTTCCGGCTCGTCATCCTGCAGCCGGCCTCTCGAAAGCCGCGCTCAACCAGTTTTGGGATTCCGCCGCCGATCAGCAAGCTGACCGTCTCCATGGTCAGTGGCGCGACGCCATAGCGGGCCATGGTGTGGTTCAGCGAGTGAGCCAGGTCCGGCGCACTGTGGACCAGGGTCCCGTCCAGATCGAAGATCAGGGTGTCGTGCATCAGCGTCGGCGTCCGCAAGTGTTGGCCGGAACCATTAGGCCGGTTCCTCGTCTTCTTCCCTCGTGGCGATATCGAAGACCCGGCTCGCCCGGATGTCGGAGGCCTCGAGGGTCGAGAGCTCTTCTGCGCCGAGCGGTCCCTTCGCCGAATCGAACAGCCGGTTGGCCTGGCGCAGCCGCGCCCGGTCGAGCGCATTGCGGATCGAGCGCGCATTGGCAAAATGAGGCTGCAGCCGGCGGCGCCCCACATAGTCAGCCAATGCGGTACGGCCCGTCTCCGAAAGCTGGTAATTCTGCTGTTTCAGCATCTTTTCGGCGATCGCCAGCAGTTCATCATTCGAGTAGTCAGGGAAGTCGATATGGTGGGCGATGCGCGAGCGAAAGCCCGGATTGCTCTCGAAAAAGCGATCCATGCGCTCGGTGTAACCCGCCAGGATCACCACCAGGTCGTCGCGCTGGTTCTCCATGACCTGCAGCAGGATTTCGATCGCTTCCTGGCCGTAGTCGCGCTCGTTCTCGGGCCGGTAGAGGTAATATGCCTCGTCGATAAAGAGCACGCCGCCCATCGCCTTTTTCAGGATCTCTTTGGTCTTGGGCGCGGTGTGGCCGATATATTGGCCGACCAGATCATCGCGGGTCACGGTCACCAGCTGGCTGGTGCGGATATATCCCAGCCGATGCAGCAGGTCGGCCATCTTCATCGCCACCGTGGTCTTTCCGGTGCCGGGATTGCCGGTGAAGCTCATATGCAGGGTCGGCGTGTCATGCGCCAATCCAAGCCGCTTCCGGGCCTGCTCCACCAACAGCAAGGCGGCAGTCTCACGGATCCGCTTCTTGACCGGACCCAAACCGATCAGCTCCTCGTCGAGCTCGCGTAGCAGCTCGCCGACGCCCGAGGCGTCATACGCCTCGCGCAGATCGATCTCTGTCTCCGACGGCGCGGTCTGCTCCGCGCTGTCCTCGATAGGCTGATCCTGTGGTTCGGGTTCGGCCATTTGACGAATTCCGCCTCGCTATTGCTGCCTTGGCGCCCTAGCTCCGGGCACCGCTTTCCCGTCCCGCTACCCGCTACGTCTGATAGCGCTCGCCCTCGGGCTTTCCGGTGGCATAGGTACGGGTCTGGTAGCGCATCGTGCGGCCCCGCGACTCCTGCCGTTCCAGCATGAAGCCGGGCTCTTCCTTCGGCCGGTTGACGATGAAGGAGAGCTTCACCGACTCCCAGCCATGGGTCGAGTCGAAGGCCGAGAGCCTGATGTAGAGGTGGCCATAGGCCTTACGGCACTCATTGAGCTCATAGATAACGGCGGCCGGGTCGTTGGAGTCGAACATCGGATGGCCCCACATCTCCCAATAGGTGTTGCGGGGATGGGGATCGTCGGTGAACTCGAGGCTCACCGCCCAGCCATTGGCGATGCAGTAATTCACCTGCGCGGCGATTTGATCGTCGGTCAGGTCGGGCAAAAACGAAAAAGCCCCTTGGGTTACACGCATGTCTTGGTCTCCTAATCAGGCCGCCGCGGTGGCGGTTGGAACGAAATCGGGCGTATCGGTCGAGCTGTAGTCGAAGGTCACGTCCTTCCAAATCTCGAGGGCTTGCTGCAGCGGCAGGCAGTTGCGAGCCGCGGCTTGAAGAATATCGGTACCCTCGTTCAGGTAGTCGCGCCCTTCGTTTCGAGCCAGGATCATGGCTTCCAGCGCCACGCGGTTCGCGGTCGCGCCCGCGGCGATGCCGGCCGGGTGACCGATGGTGCCGCCGCCGAACTGCAGAACCACGTCGTCGCCCAGATGATGCAAGAGCTGGTGCATTTGGCCGGCATGGATGCCGCCCGATGCCACCGGCATCAGCTTGTTGAGGCTGGCCCAGGGCTGGTCGAAGAAGATGCCGTTGCCCAAATTCATCGGGGTGTGCTCGTCGAGGCAAGTGTCATAAAAGCCCCTGATGGTCGCGGGATCGCCTTCCAGCTTGCCGACCACGGTACCGGCGTGGATGTGGTCGACGCCGGCCATCCGCATCCATTTGGTGATGACGCGGAACGAGACGCCATGGTTCTTCTGCCGCGTATAGGTCGAGTGACCGGCGCGATGCAGATGCAGGATCATGTCGTTGGCCCGCGACCATTTGGCCATGGACTGGATCGCGGTGTAGCCGATCACCAAATCGATCATGACGATCACCGAGCCGAGCTCTTTCGCGAACTCGGCGCGCTCATACATGTCTTCCATGGTGCCCGCCGTGACGTTCAGATACGTCCCCTTGATCTCACCGGTCGCGGCCTGCGCCTTGTTCACCGCCTCCATGCAGTAAAGGAAGCGGTCACGCCAATGCATGAAGGGCTGGGAGTTGATGTTCTCGTCATCCTTGGTGAAGTCGAGGCCGCCCTTCAGCGCCTCATAGACCACCCGGCCATAGTTGCGGCCCGAGAGGCCGAGCTTCGGCTTGACGGTGGCGCCCAGCAGCGGGCGTCCGAATTTGTCGAGGCGCTCGCGCTCCACGACGACACCGGTAGCAGGGCCCTGGAAGGTCTTCAAATAGGCGACCGGAAAACGCATGTCCTCCAGCCGGAGGGCCTTCAAGGGCTTGAAGCCGAACACGTTGCCGATGATCGAGGCGGTCAGGTTGGATATCGAGCCCGGCTCGAACAGGTCGAGGTCGTAGGCGATATAGGCGAAATATTGCCCCTCGGCATTGGGCACCGGATCGACGCGATAGGCCTTGGCCCGGTATTTTTCGCTAGCGGTCAGCCGGTCGGTCCAAACCACGGTCCAGGTAGCGGTCGAACTTTCGCCCGCCACTGCAGCGGCTGCCTCGATCGGGTCGACGCCATCCTGGGGCGTGATCCGGAAACACGAGATTATGTCGGTGTCCTTGGGTTCGTAATCGGGCTCCCAATAGCCCATCTCGGCATATTTCATGACGCCGGCCTTGTAGCGTTCGGCGCCTCTTACGGTTTTGGCTTGTTCGTTCATCGTTTCATCCTTTCTGCGGTCATAGGTATTGGTTGGAAAGTGCCCTATGCCGCCTTGTCACGGGCAACCTGTGGATCGAGCGCGCCCGCGCTGTAGCGGTTGGCCATGTCGGCCAACGGTATGACTTTGATTTTCGAAGCATTGCCCGCGGTGCCGAACAGCTCGAAGCGGTCACGGCAGAGTACTTTCATCGCATCCAGCGCGGGCTTCAGGAATTTCCGCGGGTCGAATTCCGACTTGTTCTCTTGCGCCACTTGACGCATGGCCGCGGTCATAGCCAGCCGGCAGTCGGTGTCGATATTCACCTTGCGCACGCCAGACTTAATGCCGCGCGCGATCTGATCGACTGGCACCCCGTAGGTTTGCGGCATCTCGCCGCCAAACTTGTTGAAGACGTCCTGCAGTTCCTGCGGCACGGACGAAGAGCCGTGCATTACGATATGGGTGTTGGGAAGCCGCTGGTGGATCGCCTCGACCACCTCCATGGCGAGAATGTCGCCGGTCGGCGGACGGGTGAACTTATAGGCGCCGTGTGACGTCCCGATCGCGACGGCCAGCGCATCGACCTTGGTTTCGGCCACGAATTCGCTCGCTTGATCGGGATCGGTCAGCAGCATTTCCTTATCGAGCGCGCCTTCAAAGCCGTGCCCATCCTCTGCGTCGCCCTCACCCGTCTCCAGCGAGCCCAAGCAGCCAAGCTCGCCCTCGACCGAGACCCCGACCCGGTGGGCCATCTCGGTGACATTCCGAGTGATGTTGACGTTGTATTCATAGGAGGCCGGCGTCTTGGCGTCGGCCTCCAGAGAGCCATCCATCATCACGCTGGTGAACCCGTGCTGGATGGCTGAAAAACAGGTTGTCTCGTCATTGCCGTGGTCTTGGTGCAAGCAGATCGGAATTTCGGGGAACAGCGCTTCGGCCGCGTCCACCATCTTGACCAGCATGGTGTCGCCCGCATAGGAGCGCGCGCCGCGGCTCGCCTGCATGATCACCGGCGCATCGACGTCCCTCGCCGCCTCCAGGATAGCGATGACCTGCTCCATATTGTTGATATTGAAAGCAGGCACGCCGTAGTCGTGCTCGGCGGCGTGGTCCAAAAGCTGTCTGAGGGTAATGCGTGCCATTTAATACTCCTTCTCGAGTTCCTAGAATTCCTAAGCGATGGCTTGCCCAGCGGCCTGGGCGACCGCTTGGGGCGTGATGGCGAAGTGTTCGTAGAGGGCGGGCGCGGGCGCCGAGGCCCCGAAGCTGGCCATG
>JGI24023J19991_10000985_pt1 | contig 22319 bp, 20 predicted proteins | sample Cruoilmetagenom1_FD_19991 | JGI IMG/M metagenome (IMG submission 19991) | reverse complement strand
TTTTACTTCCAACACTTGAAGCTGGGCTCATAGAAATGACTCAGCCTGATAGTCCTAAGAGTCCTACCCAGAGATACAGGCTTAGTGAAACTGGTTCTGAATTTCTGCAGAATGGAGAAGCTAGTGATGATTGAGAGAAGATGCCGGAGGAGTGGGCTGAAATAGAATTTGAGTCATTGCTTCTACATATTTTAGGTGGAGATTGTTAAAAGTTGAAAAATATAAATTTAATATAATAACCCCTAACTGTACATTTTTTATCATCAAGTTTAAAATCAAATAAGTAATTTTCTCCGGAGGTTCCTAAGGTGGGCATTAAAGAACAGGCAGCAGAGGTTAAAAAAGCACAGGTATTTTTAGGTGCAATCTCTCTGGAAATAAGAAACAAGTCCCTTGAAGCAATTTCAAGAATAATGAATACACGAAAAGAAGAAATAATTGAGGCAAATAAAAAGGATCTGAGAAAGGCAGAGGAAGAAAAATTATCTGCTCCCCTCCTTAAACGCCTAAAATTTGATGAAGGTAAAATTGAAGAGGTCTGTTCAGGTATTGATTCTTTAATAGGACTTTCTGATCCTGTTGGAAGAACTGTATTAGCCAGAGAACTGGATAAAGATCTCGAACTGTTTCAGGTAAGCTGCCCTATAGGTGTAATTGGTATGATTTTTGAGTCGAGACCGGATGCACTGGTTCAAATAGCTACACTTTGTCTTAAAAGTGGTAATGGAGTAATTCTAAAAGGGGGTAGTGANGCCTCAANCACAAACAGAATTTTAACAGAACTTATAGCTGAAGCCACAGAATCTGCNGGTATTCCTTCCGGNTGGATACAGCTGGCAGAAACCAGNCAGGATGTTAGTGAAATGCTGGATATGGAAGATAGTATAGATCTTTTAATTCCAAGAGGATCCAACAGTTTTGTTAAATATATTATGAAAAATACATCTATTCCGGTAATGGGTCATGCAGATGGTATCTGTCATCTTTTTGTAGATAATAGTGCAGATATTTCTATGGCAGTTGAACTGACGGATGACTCAAAAACACAGTATGTTGCAGTTTGTAATGCTCTGGAGACTCTGCTTGTTGATAAATCTGCAGCCGCAGAATTTCTTCCTCTTATGAAAGAAAGAATGGAAAGTAAAAATGTTGAATTAAGGGGATGTGAAATAACCAGAAAGTATATTGATGTAAAACCAGCAGTTGAAGATGACTGGAGTACTGAATATCTGGATTATATCCTGTCTGTAAAGGTTGTAGATTCTTTGGACAGTGCTATTGAACACATAAATAAATTTGGTTCCGGACATACTGATGTATTTGTTGGTTCTGATACCGAAAAAGCTGAAAAATTTATGAACCTTGTAGATTCTGCAGATGTATTCTGGAACTGCAGTACAAGATTTTCTGATGGGTTTCGTTATGGTTTGGGTGCTGAAGTTGGTGTTAGTACAAATAAAATACATGCCCGGGGCCCTGTTGGTCTTGAAGGTCTTGTAATTTACAAATGGCGTCTAAGAGGAAATGGTCATAAAGTTGCTGATTATTCTTCCGGAAGAAATAGATTTACTCATAAAATAATAGATAAAGAGTTTACGAGTCTTAAGTAATGCGAAATTTTACTGATTCTCATAGAGTAGTTATTAAAATTGGAACAAACCTGTTAACTAAAGATAGTAGGTTTAATACTAAGTATGTTCATGAAATCTCTTCCCAGATTGCCGGGTTAAGGGCCAGGGGGCTTCAGGTTCTCCTTGTTAGTTCAGGAGCTATTGGTATGGGAGCTGCTGAACTTGAGCTTAAAAGCAGAGTTAAAGATATTAAAATGAGACAGGCTTGTGCAGCAATTGGCCAGCCGCTTCTTATGCATCAGTATAGGGATTCCTTTGGAGAATACGGTATATCAATTGCCCAGGTTCTTGTAACCAGAGAGGTTTTTAGTAACCGGACAACATTTTTAAATCTCAGGAATTCGGTGGAAACTCTTCTTTCTCTTGGAATTATTCCAATTTTTAATGAAAATGATTCGGTGTCAACAGATGAAATTGGTTCTGCATTTGGTGATAATGACCGGCTTAGTGCTATGATTGCAAGTAAAGTAGATGCTGATTTATTGATAATTTTAACAGATATTGATGGCCTGTATAATGGTGATCCCCGTAAAAACAGAGGAGTTTCTCTTATTTCAAGTGTTGAAGAGGTTACCGATGAAATTCTTGCCTATGCAGGAACTGAAGGCAGTGAATTTTCCACAGGTGGTATGAAAACAAAACTTCAGGCGGTTACTATTGCAGCCAATGCAGGTTGCAAAACTATACTTGCTCATGGTGCTAAAACAGATATTTTGAAAAAACTTATTGATGGTGATAATGAGGGAACTGTATTTCTTGAAGGGAAAAAGATGTCTGCAAGATCCCGGTGGATATTAAACAGTGTGCCNCTTGGAAAAATAAATATTGATAAGGGTGCCTTAGAAGCTTTACAGAATAAAAATAGCCTTCTNCCTTCGGGNATTACTTCGGTGGAAGGTGTTTTTGATGAAGGTGATGTTGTNTCAATTAATGGAGTTGCCAATGCTGTTAGTAAATTTACCAGTACAGAAATAGAAAATGTAATAGGGTATCATTCCAGGGAAATCCCGAATCTTCTTGGAAAGGGTAGAAAGGATGTGATAGCCAGAGCTGAGGATATAATATTTCTATAAAAAGCTCTAATTAAATAACTATAGTTTAATACATGTTTATTTTTGCCGATAGGTTATTGTATGAGTACTACTGTTTTTATAAATGCCCTGGAACTTACAGAGTTTGCTTTCGAGATTCTTCCGGGTGGAGAAAGTTCATTTTCCTCATCCATTCAGATTGCTTCAAAACTCCCGGATATAGATAAAGTAATTGTTTTAGCTCCCCCCGATTTTTCACATGAAGGTGAGTTCTCTGTTGTTCATCCTGAAGGTTCAGAGATGAAGGATCTGATAACTGTTTTTTTAAATGAAACTGGTAAATCTGAAAATATTTTTTATTTTTATGGAGATACACCCTTACTGGATCTTTCTATTACAGAAAGAATGTTTAAAAATCATCTCCAATATTTTGCATCTTATACTTTTGCAGACGGATATCCCTATGGAATCGCACCGGAAATACTCCGGAAATCAGTACTAAAGCAACTTTCAGCTCTTTCTGAAAAAAATCAGATTAAGATTAGCAGACAGTCAATTTTTGAACTTATTCAGAAAGATATAAATTCATATGATATAGAAACAGAAATCTCAAGTATAGATCAGCGGATGTTAAGAGTATCTCTTTCTGCAGATACAATGAGAAATTATAATCAGTTAAGCCATATTATGGAGCAATTAATCGCAGATGGTAAATCCGGGGAAGAAGCAGTTGTTAATATTCTGGAAAATAAACAGGAACTCTTACGGACAGAGCCATCATTTGTTAATGTTCAGATAACGGGTGCATGTCCCCAGGTTTGTTCCTACTGCCCTTATCCCTTAATAGGCGGGGATGTTGTAAACAGAACTGATGAGATGAATATAGATCAATGGAAGATAATACTATCAAAAGTAAAATCCTTTAGTGATGATGCAGTTTTTAGTATATCAATGTGGGGAGAACCATCCTTGCATTCTAATATTCTGGAAATAGTTAAAGAGCTTCTTAAAATTGAAAAATTTACTTTAATAGTGGAAACTTCCGGAGTTGGATGGGATTACGGGATCTTAAAATCAATTTCAGAAATATCAAAAGGGAGGATTGAATGGATTCTTTCCCTTGATGCTCAAAATCCAGAATCATATAGAGAACTTAGAGGAGAAGGCTGGGAAGAGGCTAATAAAACAGCTGAATACCTTCATGAACTTTTTCAGGATAAATTATATATTCAATCTGTCCGAATGAAAGATCAGGAAGAATATCTCGAAAATTTCTATAGATCCTGGAAGGAAAAGGGATTTAATGTAATTATACAGAAGCATGATCATTTTTGTGGAGTTCTTCCGGATCTCCGTGTTACCGATCTTTCCCCTGTTAAGAGATTCCCTTGCTGGCATATTAAAAGGGACTTAAATATACTTCTTGACGGCTCTGTTCCGATGTGCCGGGAAGATTTGAAAGGACAAAATATTTTAGGAAATATCTTCAAAGATAAACTTGAAGATTTATGGAATAATGGAAAAAGTTTATATCTTGATCATATAGCCGGTTCTTATCCTGAAATTTGCAGAGAGTGTGATGAATACTATACCTATAACTTCTAAAAATCCAAGGATACCATATACAATAGTTGGTGGTAAGAAAAGTAATAAAAAACTAAGTCTTTCTCCTGTATTAAGTCTTTTAGTACTTGATAGAGGAGGACGACCCTATAAAGCAGAATATCTTAAGCATCTGGAATCACTTGGAGATGTGGAGATTATGTCTGTACAGGGACCTTCCACAACATACGATGTAGAAGCCCTTTCGATTCGTTTCCCTCAGGTTAAGTTTCTTATTCTTGGGAAAAAAGCTTCTCCTGGAGAAAAGATAAATATTGGTATTTTAGAAGCAACTGGAAGAAAAGTTATGGTATTCTGGGATGATATGAGACCAGGATATAGATTTACTGAAAGGTTTTTAAATCAGCTTGATAAATCAGATGATTTGTGTTCTGTTCCCATCTTACAAAGTACAAAATATGAAACTGTCCCATCACTAATGGCTCCTTCTTTTTATGGGAGCAGACTGAAAATGATTTCGCTAATGCCCTCTTCCAATGAGGCAGCAACCCTGTATCCTTTTGATTATTCAGGAATTTATAATAAAGAAAAGTTTCTTTTAACAGGCGGGTTTGATTTTAATATTGAGAATCAATATTGGCAAAAGATGGATTTTGGATTCAGATCCTATATGTGGGGAGAATCAATTAGTTTTAATACGGTTATAAAAATTGAATATTTAATAGATCAAATCCCTGAAGATACTACTCCTGATAAATTTTATAAGATGTTCTATCTTAAAAATCTGGTTCTAAGATTTTCCGGGGACAGTGCATTTATAAGTTGGGGGAAGTTTTTGTCTTATAGTATAAAATCGGGTTCCTCACTATTTTCAGCGATTAAAGAGTATAAAGCAGCAATTGGATGGGTGGAAATTAATAAATTCCGTTTTATTTGTGATGCAAGACAGGTTACAAATCTTTGGGAGGTCAATGAATCATGACAGGAGTATTTTTACAGGTAAGATTAGATTCTACCCGACTTCCGGGAAAGGCCCTTCTTCCCCTTGAAGACTTTACAGTAATAGAACAGGCCATGAGAAGCCTTAAAGTAATAAATGCTGATGTTTATGCATTACTTACAGATACTTCCAGTTCCTTCCAATTACTTCCTTTGGCAGAAAAATGGGGGTTTGAACTTTTTGTTGGAGACAAAGAAAATGTATTAAAAAGATTTGCAGATGCAATACAATATTTTTCTGTTTCCACCGTTGTAAGGGCAACTGGTGATAATCCTCTGGTTTCAGGTAAGCTCGCAAATGAAATTTTGAACTATCACCTTTTAAAAAATGCTGATTATAGCGGTTTTACAGGGATCCCATTAGGCACGGGTGTTGAAATCCTAAAATCTGAATCTATTCTTAGGGCTAATAATTTATCTGATAATTTGTATGAAAAAGAACATGTCAGCCCTTTTTTATATTTTCGGGATGAAGAATTTATTATTAAACGGGTTCCGGCACCATCAGAATATTATTGCCCTGATAAAAGAGTAACTTTGGATACAGTAGATGATTACTATGAAATAAAGCAGATATACAGACAACTTTACAGGGGGCACCCCATTAGTATTGAGGATCTGGTTTACTGGCTTAGAATTAGTAGTCAGGAAGAATACTACGCATTGGCTCAATAATATATGCATAATAAATCATATCTTCTGGTACCCTCCTGNAATAAGGGTAATGGGACAGGCCACCTTAGAAGGATGATTGAACTATACAGGGGTTTAAAAGAAAGTTCCTCTGTTTCAATATTTATCAACACTGAACAACTTCCTGAGATACATAAAAAACTATTAGATGAGAGTGTAGATAAAGATGATATTTATAAAATAGCTCTCCCTTTTAATGAAACGTGGGATTTCATAGTTGTTGATTATCGCAATACTCCAAATAAACTATTTTCTTATCTTTCTTTAAAAGGTTTTCTTATTGGAATTGATGAAGGTAATAGCAGAGCGTATTTTAATTATCTGATTGATATTATTCCTGCTCTGAAAAGTTCTGTTAAAGCCAATATATCATCCCCCGGGTTAATGGATTTACCTGAAAGAAGAGAGTATAGTTCAGCTCCTGTTTATAATAAAATATTAATATCTTTTGGCGGGGAAGATCCTATGGGTCTTACTAAGACGCTTATGGAATTTATTTATAATTATAATTACTTTCCTGAATCTGAGATATCCATTATTTCTAATAAGACTGTACCTGGAAAATTTCCAGATTCTTTTAAATTTCCTGGTAAACAGAAGAATCTGAAACTAATAATAAAAGATTATGATCTTATCTTTACATCATTTGGTTTGACAGCATTTGANGCTCTTGCAGCTGGAGTTCCTTTTTTACTTCTAAATCCAGGATCCTATCATAAAAAATTGTCAGATAATTGCGGTTTTTTTGAGTTTGGTGTAAGANAAATAGATAAAAATAAGTTTGACTATCTTATGAAAAAAAGACTGGATTACAAAAAACTACAGGACAAATATATACCACTTAAGTATTTAAGTCTCAAAGATTTTATTCTGTCAATAGAAATAAATGAACCCAAATGTCCTCTTTGTGGTCATAATTGTGTGGTTTCAGATATATCCCATCGTTTCAATACAAGGAATTTTTATAATTGTCCTGAATGTCAAATGACATTTCAAAATAGTTTTTTGCCGGTTGAAGACAGTTATAAAGAGAAGTATTTTTTTGAGGATTATAAAAAGCAATATGGTCGAACTTATCTTGAAGACTTTAATAATATACAAAAACATTCGAGTATCAGACTTGAAATAATAGATAAAATACGTTCTGGTTGTAAAGATAAAAATCCGTTATTACTGGATATTGGATGTGCCTATGGACCTTTTTTAGCAGAGTCTGCAAAATTGGGTTATTTACCGTCAGGTGTTGAGATAATTTCGGAAGCAGCAGAATATATTCGTAAAAAATTTGGTTTTCAGGTTATTACCGGATCTTTTGAAGATGCTTTATTTGATAAGTCTTTTGATGTGCTTACAATGTGGTATGTTATTGAACATTTTTTTAATCCGGATAAGATTCTCTCGAAGGTAAATGATTTATTAAAACCAGGGGGAGTATTTGCTTTTTCAACTCCAAACAGCTCAGGTATTAGTGGTAGAAAAAAAATAAACATGTTTTTAAATAATAGCCCTTCGGATCATATTACTATTTGGAATCCAAAAATATCCAGGAAAATTTTAAAACGATATGGGTTTAAGGTTAAATATATACGCATTACAGGGCATCATCCTGAAAGATTTACAAAGTCTTCGTGGATAAAAACAAAAATAGGGTATAATATACTATTTTTTATTAGTAGAATATTTCGTCTGGGTGATACGTTTGAAGTTTATGCAGTAAAAATAAAGGGAATTGATGGATAAAAAAATAATTTTCATTCTTGGTGGTGGAGGCATGCAGATTCCTGCAATAAAAGCTGCTAAAGAAATGGGATGGATTACTGTAGTTGCAGATGGTGTAAAAAACGTTCCTGGTCGTGAACTTACTGATTACTTTGAGAATATTGATTTGAAAGATTCAGAGGGCATGATTAATACTGCACTTAAATATAAAAACAGTATAGGTTTAGATGGTGTTTTTACTGCAGGTACTGATTTTACAGAAACTGTTGCCAGAGTGGCTGATGCTGCAGAATTACCAGGAATTACTATAGAAGCAGCTATAAATGCAAGTAATAAATGGAAAATGAGGGAAGTGTTTAAAACTCACAATGTTCCTTCTCCCTTATTCATTACTGTAAGTAAAGGTTTTNCTTTAAATTGTAAAAATCTTGAAAAAAATGGTATTGAATTCCCTCTTGTAGTAAAACCGGTAGATAATATGGGATCCCGTGGTATCCGTAGAACAGATAATTGTTCTCAGCTGAAGATTGCAGTAGATGAAGCATTAATTTTTTCAAAATCAGGAAAAGTTATTATAGAAGAATATCTGGAAGGATCAGAATTTAGTATTGATGCACTGATATATGATGATGAGATAACAATTTGCGGCTTTGCAGACAGGAATATTTTTTATCCCCCTTATTTTATAGAAATGGGTCATACTCTGCCTTCTAAAAATAAAAAGGAGCTTTCTGAACAGATAATAAAAACTTTCAAGACTGCAGTCAGNGCCCTGGGAATTACCGAAGGAGCTGCAAAAGGGGATATACGATTGAGCCGGGGGGAAGTTTATATAGGAGAGGTTGCTGCACGTCTTTCCGGAGGTTATATGTCCGGATGGACATTCCCTTATTCTTCCGGTATAAATTTAACTAAGGAAGCATTAAAAATTGCTGTAGGAGAAGCTCCCGGTAACCTTGCAAATCTGTACAGCAAAACATCTGCCGAGAGAGCTTTTTTGTCAATTCCTGGAATTGTAAAGAGTGTAAGTGGTAGTGAAGCTGCCAGAAAAGATAGTAATATTAAAGAATTATTTTTAAGAGTAAATCCTGGTGATCTGGTAAAATTTCCCGAAAATAATGTAGAAAAAGCAGGAAATTTTATTGGAGTAAATAAAAATAGACATGTTGCAGTTGAGTCAGCTGAAAATGCCTGTAGAAAAATATTTATCCGGCTTGAGGCTTGTAATAAAAATACAGAGGAATTTATTTTTGGCAAAGCTCAATCATGGGTTGAAGATGCCTTTGTTTTAAGAGACAAAGAAAATATCAAAATTCTGGAAAATATGCCTGATTATAAGTTCTGCAATCAAAAAGTAGTGGAAATAATCTCTTTACCTTTACTAACAAGAGAATCGGGGTGTGAATGGCATGGAAAATCTATGGAACAGGCTTTTAGAGAGATTTTTACAATAAACTACAATAGTTTTATAGACCAGGAAGTAAAAACAATATCTATGATTGATATATTTGGTTTAGTAGATGATAATGATGAAATTTCTAATGGGGGGATAATATTGGGGAAGCTTTTTTATTCTGCCTTTCTTAGAGCTGGTGTCCAGGGTGGTGTCTGGGCTATTGATAGCATACTAAAAACTATCAAAGAGAAAAAAAGTCTTCTGGAGTTATTTTCACGATGGAAAGAATATTAACTAAAGCTCTTATTATTCTGATTTTGGTATCCGGAATTGTCCATGGAGTGGAATCAGAAGATAAAATGATCTCCCTAACCAGCATAAAAAGTGAAACCTCCGCTTCCTTAAGATGGGAGCCTTACAGATCTGTAGGAGAATTAACTTTACCTGGGAAATCTTTAATTTTTAAACCAGGGATACCTTTTCTCCTTTTTAACCATTCTGACAAATCTGAAAATATTATTGTTGAACGAGGTGAAAATGGAGATATCTTCTTTTCATTGACAGCTGCAAATTTAATAGTTGATTTTTTTGCACTTTCATCTGAGGAAAAAAATTATCAAAGGATAAAAGCTATTATTATTGACCCTGGTCATGGAGGTAAAGATCCTGGAGCAATAGGCAGGTATTATGAGGATGGGAAACAGCAGGACCTTCAGGAGAAGAATATTGTTCTTTCAGTAGGTCAGGAAGTAGCTGAATTGTTAAGAGGAACCTATGCTGATAAGGATATTATTTTAACAAGATCGACAGATGATTTTGTTACTCTCGAACAACGAACAGTAATTGCAAATGAAATTGAACTCAAGAAAAATGAATCTATTATATTTATTTCAATACATGCCAATGCTTCTTTGAATTCTAAAGCAAATGGATTTGAAGTCTGGTATCTTCCACCTGATTATCGTCGGGAATTATTGGACGAAAGCGTTATAGAGAGTGAAAATCAGGATGTTTTACCCATATTGAATACTATGCTGGAAGAAGAGATCACAGTAGAGAGTATTCTTNTGGCTCAAAGTATTCAAACTAGTCTTCAAAATATTATAGGCGATAAAATAGCAGATCGCGGACTAAAAGAGGAATCATGGTTTGTTGTTCGTAATGCGAAAATGCCTGCAGTATTGGTAGAGCTGGGGTTTATAACAAATCAGGAAGAAGCTCTTATTTTAGGTAACCAGACACACTTGAAGAAAATTAGTGAAGGGATTTATAATGGTATTAGTGGTTTTATCAATCATTTTGAAAATCAATACTCTTCCGGAGAATAATATATGAACTTAAAGTTGGAAAAAAGAACTATTATACTTATATCTATACTGATATTTTTGCTATTAATTTCTTTATTAACATTTTTTATTGCAGATAATCGTCTTGTGAAAAGGGTTTTATTTTTTCCGGACATAGATGGTGTTTCAGGTGAAATGCGGCGTTTACCAAGGCAAAATTCTTTAGAGGATGATGTTGAATTATTCGTGAATGAGATGATCCTTGGTCCCTACAGTATTGATCATCTTAGAATTATACCGGAAAACACAAGGCTTCAAAACTTATTTTTAAGAGATAAATCTTTACTTTATATTGATTTTTCTGCTGATTTAATTGTTGCAGAAAAGGAACAAAGTATTGTTCCTTTGGAAATGACAAAGCTCATAAGAAGAAATCTTAAATATAACTTCCCTGTTTTAGAAATAATTACTATTTCTGTAGATGGGCAGCCACTCTATTAAAGAAGAAATAGATAGTAAATAGTCAAAGTATCTAAGTAGGATATTACGATGTGGTATTTTTTTACGATTCACCTGGTTGCAAACAAGTTTGCTGCTCGTTTATGCATCCTGACATGGCGATTTGCGTTCCTTTTTCTTCTAACTAGAGTCTGGTTGTGGAGAAAATAGAGTAATTGGAACTAAAAATTGTGTTAACTACCAATACACTGCAAATAGCTTTAAAAAAAAAGAAAAATTGTTGACAAAAAAAAATCATTGCGTATAATTTTAGATACTTAGTGAAAATGGTTTTAAAGGAGCAATAGATGAAACGGTTCGGAATCCTTCTTATTATTATGCTTATTGCATTTAGTTTTTCAGTTTCTGCTGTAGAGTCGGTACTTATCGATTTTTCTACTTTGACTGGAGACATGGAAGATGGCAATAATAGTGCTACTCTTGTAGATTTTTCCTCAAAAGCTGGGGTTGGATATACTGATGAAGAAAAAGAATTAATGAAGACCTCTTTGGCAATTGAACAATGGAGTGTTGTACTTAACTCTTCAGCAAGAACAGTACTTAATCAGAAATTATCATATACAATGGAAGCACCTGTTAAGGCTGATGCCTTAAGTTTTGGTGGTGACACAGTAATGGGTATAAGGGTTCATTTTCCTGAAGATCCATTTAATGCTTACGCAATAGTACAGCCTCCATTTGAAATTCCTGCTTATATGCAGAAAGATGAGAATGATGCTGCAGGCAGTAAGTTTGATGGATATGGTGTTGTTAAAAACGTAGGTTCCATGAAGAGTATTTCAATGAATGTATACGGAAGTAACTTTACAAATGGTCTTGGTCTTATAGTTAAAGATCAGAATGGTGAAGAACGAAATGTATTTATGGATTATCTTAATTTTAAGGGTTGGAGACAACTTGGATGGGTTAATCCTGCTTATATTGATGATGTAAGAAACAGAGAGCTTAAGAAGTTTCCTTTGTATCCACGAACAACTCCTATGAGACAGCTTGTTGGTTTTATACTTTATAAAGATGCTGCCCAGGATGGTGGTGATGTAATAACTTATATAAAAGATGTAAAGTTGACTTATGATCTTGCAGTATTACCTGGTGTAGATGATATTGATAATGAAGCTCTTTGGGGTATCCTTGGAGAAAGAGAAGAGTCCAGAAGAACAGCTGAATGGAATAAACTTGGTGAAAAGCAGGTTTTACGAGCTCTTGAAGATAAGTTACTTCATAGAGATCCAGACGTAGAGGAATAGGATTAGATAATAATTAAATGAAGACTGAATAGAACTAGTCTTTGGATTTGTAAATAAAGCCCTCTGTTAAAGAGGGCTTTTTTATTTGTATTTGTGCAATATAAGGTTGCTGAGATCGTTCCTTAGGCCNCATAAACTAGCAGCAAACTCGTTTGCGACCAGTCTCATCGCTGCGCTCTTCCGGTACGACTCATTGCCGGGCAGCAACGAAGTTGCGACCAGACATTTGATTGTAAAAAAGATGCTGCCTTATTTTTTAAATATATCCAGATCCAAACTAACTCCGGTGGTAAAGCGGAAAAGAAATACGCCAGGTCCTGATGTTGGAAGAGTAAGAGCAGTATCTCCATTATAACCAAATGAATAAACATTACTCTCGAGGTTGGTTAACAGGCTAAAGCCATCAGCTATATTAAATGTAAAATTTGTACCAAGAACTAAAGAATTTAATGTATTTTCAGTACTAATAGACGAAACTGTATCCAAATAACTGCGGGTTATTGTTTGATATGCAAAAGAAAGCATGGCTGAAAAGCCAACATTTTTCTGAAATATATCCACATTAAAAGCATATTCGGTAAAACTGTCGTTTACTTCAAGATTTGAAGCTTGTTTTGTTACAAAAGATTTTGATGTAAGNCTTACAGAGCAAATTGCATTTGGAATGTAGTATCCAACTGATATTTTATTATATTCCTGCAGGTAATCGCCTACTTTAACAAATCTGGAACCAATTGAACTGTCTGCTTTTAAAGATGCAAATAATATACCTGGGAGTTCAACTCTTACAGATGTAGAAATTCCTGATTTAAGTATGGTCTCTGCAGTATTAAAGGTTCCAAAAAATGGGCCTACACCTAACTTAAAGAATTCATGCTGATACTCAAATAAAGTGTATGTTGTGTATCTAAGAATTGGATCATAAAAAACTCCAGCTTTCAGGGACATATCATCATTTATTTCATCACTGCCNAATACNCTTATACCCCAGGGGTAATAAGTACCGGAAAAACTGGATACTGTCGATGTATCAGTGTTATTAAATGACATATCACTTATATGAAATAGAGTAGTAATCTCCATGCTGACTGCAGGTGTTAATAGTATAATTATAAATAATAATGCAAATAATGTTTTTTTCATCTAAAACTCCGCCTTTACACTGATTACACCTTCAAACATATCGCTTAACGAATAGGGAAACAGCTCTGTATTAAGCATTATATTCCAAATAACACCTGAAGTGATAGCACTTAAATATGGTGATACTTTAACTCCAAATTGATTGGAAACTGCAGAGGAGTCAAAAGTGACACTTCCTTCAAGCCCACCGGAGAAAGTACTAATTTCAGGTTCTCCAATCATGAAGTTTATATGAACATCAGCAGATCCCATATCTGAAGTTGTTTCCTGTAAATAGTAGCCAGGATGCCAGAAGAGGGTAAGAATGATTGTTACTGGATTCATTTTAATTCTAGGTTCAAAAAGAAAAAACATCCTTTCAATTGTAAAATTTTCTGCAGGATTCCATTGTGGAACACCTATTTGTGCAAAAAATTCTCCTTTAGTCCCAGGGTTGTAGTAGAATAGCATTCCGCCTCTGTAAAGCCCGTAAGAAGATGCAGGAAATGTAGCACCTATAAAGCTTTCCATTTTTATTTTATCAAAATTAAAAAGTGTTCTGATATCGCTGGAAAAGTATCCGTTACCCAGGTATCCATCTTCATATATAAATGCAGAGCTGATAATTCTTTCACTTCCAAATGTAGTGGATAATTTTAATCCTGTTCCGTTTATGGTATGTATGCCGTCAAATTCGTTGTCAGGGAAATACAGATAGCCCCTGTATCTGGTAGAAACAGGTACAGATCCAAAAATATCAGGGAAATCGTCTCCGGAACATAAAACATCTGATATTCCGGTAAAGTATGTTAAATCAGTAGGAGTAGAGAAAAGATCCCTTATAGTAACCTGTGCAGATTGAAACTGCAGGTAGGTTTGGTTTGAAAGATATGTTGCAAGATTTTCAGAAGTATCATCGTAATCTGTAATATCAGCATTAGAATATCCAAGATCTGCACTGTCAAAACCAAGAATCAAGCTTCCACCAAGTTTATAACCACCACCTATTTTAAGATCTACTTTACCTCTTGTTAAAAGAACAGGAGTCGAAGGGCCTATATCAGATCTTGTTATTAGTTCCATTTTAGGAATTGTCAAATCTGCTGCATTCAGATGAAAAGATAGTAGAATTATAAAAATAAGTACTCCACTGTACCTTTTATTAGTAATAATCATTCAACACTCCTTATGGGACCAGGCTTTCTATTATATTTTATACCCTATTTTTAAAAAAACAAAGCTTCTATATTATCTATCGGTGCTTTTTGCGCTGCAATTCATTTTCTACTTAAAAAATGTTTTTACTAAAATATTTATAATATTGCTGGTGAAAAAATCCTTATCGATATTATTGGAGCTTACATTTATTAGTTTAATATAATAATTTGGATTTCTTACTTGACTTTAGCTTCTCAATATATGATGATTATTGCAAGATGAGTGATTATTTAGACCCCAATAATGAAGAATTATTAAAAGATTTCTACATGGAAGCAGAGTTACAGATTGATATTCTGGAACAAAATATTCTTGTATTAGAGAATAATCCAGGGAATATGGAATCTGTAGATGAAATATTTAGAGCCGCCCATACTTTGAAGGGAGCTTCTGCTACAGTTCAGATGAACGAATTAGCAGGATTTACCCATATCGTAGAGGATGTTCTGGATGAAATACGTGAAGGTAATGTTAAAGTATTTCCTCATACTGTGGATGTCCTTCTGGAAGCTATCGACTTAATTAAAGAGATGCTTCGTTATCGTACTGAAGGTAAAATTTATGAGGATGATATTTCTACGATTACAGCAGACCTTAAGGGACTTCTTGAAAACCCTCCTTTAGTAGCAGAAGAAGATCATGTAATTAATTCAGTAAATGAAAAAGACAGTGAAAACTTATCAGAATACGATATACTTGAATTGCTGGAAGCTGCTGATGAAGATGAAACTGTTTATGAAATTAAAGTAAAATTTAATGAAGATCATCCTATGAATTCTATTGGTGGAATTCAGGTTTTTGCCGGGTTAAAGGGTTCTGGTGTAGTCTTGAAAACCATACCGGATTTTGAAGAATTATATGAAGATATTTTTCATCCGGAAATAGTCTACTATGTTGCTACAGGCCAGAATGAGGAACAACTTTTAATTAAGCTCAATATACCTGGAGTTGTATTGGATAATTCTATTACTGAGCTGAAACCTGCAACTCAGGATTTAGAGAATGTAGAAAAAAAGGAAGAGGCTGGAATAACTAAGGAAGAAGAATCTTCTCAAACTAATTCTGCCGGGGTTCCTTCTAAACAGAGTGAGCCTGTTGCTGAACAGGTAAATGAAGCTGCCAACAAACAGGTTAAAGAACTAAAGAAAACAAAAAATTCCGGCTCAGTTCTAAGAGTTGACAGTAGAAGAATAGACAACTTATTAAATTTGGTAAGTGAAACTGTTATTACTAAAGCTACGCTTAATCAGATAGGTAATGATTTTGGTCAGGTCGAAATAAATATTAATGAACAGGAAAGAAAATACAAAGATGGTTTAAAGAATCTCTTTAATTCGATTCCGGATTATATTGCAAAATCTCAGGATGGATTTACAATTAAAGATATAAAAAAAGATTTAAGTGAAAATTTTGGAGAATTATTTGAGATCTTTGAAAGTTCAAAAGGTGAGCTTAGGAATACTATTGTAAAATTTAGAAGTACATCTCAAAACCTTGCAAGAACCACAAGTGAACTTCAGGAAGGAGTTATGCAGATAAGGATGGTTCCTATTAGTCAAATTTTTTCACGATTCCCACGACTTGTAAGGGATGCTTCAAAATCATTGAATAAAACAATAAAATTGAACCTTGTAGGTGAAGATACTGAACTTGATAAATCTGTAATTGAGGATCTTCTTGATCCGCTTATTCATTGTGTAAGAAATTCAGTTGATCATGGTATTGAGAGTCCGGAGGATAGAATAGCATCAGGTAAACCTTCAGAAGGCGTGGTAACACTTAAAGCCAGAAATGAAGGCAGTATGATCATTATCGATATAGAAGATGATGGGAAGGGTATTGATGTAGAAGCTGTAAGGGCAAAAGCAATTGATAGAGGAGTAATACACCCAAGTAAAGTTCTTTCCAATGTAGAAGCATTCAATCTGATTTTTGATCCGGGATTTTCAACGGCAAAACAGGTTTCTGATATTTCCGGAAGGGGTGTTGGCCTTGATGTGGTAAAGCGGAAGATTGAAAAACTTAACGGGAATGTTGCTGTTTGGTCTGAGCTTGGGAAGGGTAGTAGGATAACTATAAAAATACCTCTTACTCTTGCTATTATTCAGGCACTTCTTGTACGTATTGGTACAGAAGTATATGCAATACCAATTACATCTGTTATTGACAGTCATAGAATTAAACCTGCAGAAATTAAAATCATTGATGGGTATGAAGTTTTTAATGTACGGGAAGATGTAGTTTCTTTAATCCGTCTGGACAGACTGTTTAATATTCCCACTGATTCAAGTGGAGAATATAATTTTATAGTCATAGTTGGCAGTGGGGATAAAAAAATGGGTTTAATGGTGGATTCTCTTATTGGTGAAGAGGATGTTGTTATTAAACCTTTGAAAGATAGATATACCAGTTCTCCTGGTGTGGCAGGTGCTACAATTTTGGGTGATGGTATTGTTGCTCTGATTATTGATGTAAGCCAACTTCTTGATCTTGGACTGAAACAGGAAATTGAAAATAGAAGAAGACGTTCAGCTTCAATAATGTAGAGTTAAATATATAGGAGATTCACATGAATGCTGTGGAAGATAAAGCAGGTACTGCTGTTATCGAACGGGTTGAAAATATTGATTATAAAATGGTTGCTTTTTCTTTAGCAGGAAAGGACTATAGTATCGATATTATGAAAGTCAGAGAAATTTCCAAAGCAACTCATTTTACCTATGTACCTAATTCTCTCCCTTATGTCAGAGGTGTATATAATCTTAGGGGAGATATTATTTCTATAATAGATCTTAGAGTTATGTTTAATCTTCCTTCAATAAAATCTGAGGAAGGTGTGTCAGATGAGATAATTATTCTTAGACTTGATGATTACCTTCTTGGTGTTATTGTAGATTCAATTGATAAAGTTGTTGGGATTTCCTCTTCTACTATTCAACCTCCACATCCAATTTTCGGGGATATAAATATAAAATTTATACAGGGTGTAGTGGAAAAAGATAATAGATTATACATTATTCTGGATGTTGAAAGTATTTTTGGTCAGGATGCTGATGATGTTGATGTTATTCCTGCTGAATATAGTTCTGCACCGAAGTATACTGAGAACAAACCCGAAGAATTGAATATGGGGTTTATAGCTGAAACTTTACGTACTTTTAGTAAATTTAATGTAACAGATTTAAATAATAAATGGGTTGAGTCAAGATTTGAAGAGTGGAAAAATCTTAGGGGAAATAATTCAGGAGATCTTCAGCTTCATTCAGAAATGGATTCTGAAGAGTTTCTTTCAAGGTTTTATTCTGTTGATACAGGCCGTTTTTGGAGCGAAGAACTTAGAACTTTAATTTCTTCTTTTTTTAACAATATTTCCCAGGGGACAATAAGAGTCTGGAACCCGGGATGTGGAAAAGGGTATGAAACATACTCAATTGCCGCTATTTTATCTGAAAAATTTAAAGAAGCCAGTATAAAAATTTGGGCAAATGATAAAGATTTGATGAGTATTTCAAATGCACCCAATTTAGTTCTGGATAAACAGAATCTACCGGAATACATGGATAAGTATATTGTTCCTGTTAACAATAGATTTCAGTTTAATCAGAGTATCAAAGACATAGTCCTTTTTGAGTATCATGACATAACACATCCAAATACTTTTCCGTCTGTTGATATAATTATTGCAAGAGATGTTTTATCATTTCTGGGATATAGTGAGCAGTTGAGGATGATTAAAGAATTTCAGGAAAAGCTAACCCCTGGTGGACTTCTAATAATAGGTCAGAATGAAGAACTTCCAGGTAATGATTGGAAGAAAATAAAAAACAATAATATTACAGCGTATATAAAGATAGGGTAATTAAAGGAGTATATGTATGAGAGTTGAGTATATCAATCCTTTTGTTGAAGCAGCATTTGATATATTGAAAGAGGTTCTGGGTGATGATATTCAAAGAGGCGAATTGTATCTAAAATCTACTTCTCAGGCTGTGCAGGGAGTTGCTGCATTTGTTGGTTTAGCAGGAAATGTAGAGGGTAGGGTTCTTTTTGATATGTCAATGGAAACAGCACTTGCTGTAGCTTCTGAAATGAATGGGGAAACCCTNACAGAATTAGATGATTTGGGAAAAGCTACTATTACAGAGCTTGCAAATATGATTACAGCTCAGGCTGTTACAAAGCTTCATGATCTTGGTTTTACTTTTGATCTTACACCACCTGCAATTTTTACTGGTGAAAATATGGAGATTACCGATAATGAAGTTGAAGCTTTGATTGTCCCGGTTATTGTTAAACAGGGTAAAATAGAAATTAATGTAGCTGTTAGAGAAAGAACCTAGGAGGGATATAAATATGAAAACTAAGATGGATTTCCCAAGTATAAATGAAAGAAAACCAGATGGACAGGGTGATGGTGGACAGGCCTATAAGGTATTGGTTGTAGATGATTCAATGTTTGTAAAAAAACAAATTAGTCAGATACTTACTTCAGAAGGGTTTGAGGTTGTCGGTACTGCTGGTGATGGATTAGAAGGACTTGAGAAATACAAAGAACTTTATCCTGATATTGATTTTGTAACGATGGATATTACCATGCCTAAAATGGATGGTATAACATCTTTGGAAAAAATTATTGAATTTGACAAAGATGCTAAAGTTATTATGGTAAGCGCATTGGGTAAGCAGGATCTTGTAAAAAAAGCTTTAATGATGGGTGCCAAAAACTATATTGTTAAGCCTTTGGATCGTGTTAAGGTTCTTGAGAGAGTTCTTCAAAGTATCAAGTAATAATTAAAGTTATATAATTTAAATAACTTAAAGGGCGGCTAGCTCAGCTGGTTAGAGCACTTGCTCGACATGCAAGGGGTCACAGGTTCGAATCCCGTGTCGCCCAAAAGTAAAACCTTACATAGTAAAGATTTACAGCGGAAAACTTTAATGTTTTCCGCTTTTTTTATGCTCATTTGACAGACTGTACATCTCAATGTACACTCCATTTTATGGATTTAATTGAAAACAAGTTTTATTTTCGTAAACGTGGCAAGTACTGGTATTACAGATTCAAAGATGAAAAAACATACCATACAACAAAACAAACCAACAAATCATTGGCAATGTCTTATGTAATTAAGATAATAAATGAAGGCTTTCATAAAAACCCTACATTGGATCAATATGCAAAAGATTTCTATAAGTGGGGTGTATGCAAATGGATAAAACGACAGCATGCTAAAGGTAAAAGCTTTGCAGTTACTATGGCACAGAGCAGAAGGGGACAGCTGGAAAATTATATACTTCCAAAATTTGGAAACAAAAAGCTTTCGGATATTAACCCTATAGCATTTGAAGACTGGGTAATTAGTCTGGATCTATCTAATGCAACTAAAAACCAGATTCTCTACACTCTCAAAATTATACTTAAGGAAGCAAAGAGGGGAGGACTAATTAAGTATAATCCTCTATTAGAAGTGGAACCATTAGGAAGTAATTATAAAAAACGGGATGCATTCCTGATGGATGAACTAAAAATAATGTTTCCATGGGATAAAGAAGAACTAACCGGAATATGGGAAACCCCATACTATGCAACTCTTTTTTACTTAATGCTTACAACTGGAATGAGAGTGGGAGAGGCAACAGCTTTAAAATGGAAACATATTGTATTTGATCTTTCAGCAATTCTTATAGTCCAGGCTGTAAAAAATGATAATACAATAGGCACTACTAAGAGTGGGAAAGAAAGAAGTGTAATAATGCCAGGTCGAACTGTTGAGCTTCTTGAATGGTGGAAAGAAGAAACACTATTTCCCAATAATGATGATTTTGTATTCCATGGACTGGATATCAAGAACCCCGAGAAACCCATTAACCGGAGTACTGTATTAAAAAACTTTAAAAAAGGTCTTGAGAGGGCTGAAATAGATACTGAGGACAGAAATTTAGTGGTTCACAGTCTACGCCATACATACAATACAAGAATGAGAGCTTTGATTCCCCAGGACGATTTACAATATATGGTTGGCCACAATTCCAGAGCTATGACTGAAAGATATGATCAAACTACTACACTGGATAAAATAAAGGGTTTACTGCCTCAAAAGGACGTAATAAACAAGGCTTGGGAATAAAAATGGAAAAAAGCTTATTTTTTTAAAAAAGCTCTTGACAGACGATAAAAACGTACGTTATATTAGCACGTATAAGGAGTACGAAAATGAGTAGAGTTCGAATCCCTTTAGATTTGGAAGAAAATCTAAGAGACTACTTTAAAGCAAGGTTAGATTATCTAGGAGATAATCAGAAAGTAACAAAAGTGATTCGTTATGCTATCTACAATATAATAGCAATGGAGAATAAAGAATTAGAGAAATTTTTATCAGATGGTGAAGATCTTGAAACTTTATATATGAATATTACACCAATGCTGACAAGAGCAAAAAAGGAAGGACATTTGCCGGAAGATTATAAAATTGGAAACCCTAAAGACCAAAAAATGTTTGGTATTTTTATGGCCTATAACAGTAATTTTATTAAAGAAGAACAAATGAAAGAGGAGGTTAAGAAATATCTTGAAGAATAAAAAAAAGAGCCTGAATAGCGGAAACTATCCAGACTCATTAGCTACGGTTATTAGCCTGTTAGGACAAACAACTATAACGTACTTGGTAACTACATTATATGCTGTTTCTCCTTACTGGGCAATATCAAAAAATTGCAATAAGGAGCAACAAAATGAAGAAAATATTAACAATAAGAGAACTATCTGAGTATATAAAACTCAGCGTACCAACAATTTACAGGTACACATCTACAAGAACAATTCCCCATTTAAAACTTGGCGGAAAACTGGTATTCGAACAGGATAAAATCGATGCATGGCTTGAAGAAAGTATCAGAATGCCGGGAGATCTGGCATGAAAAAGAAGAAAAAAAGTAGTCAAAAAACTAACTTTCAAACTGGCAAATTCACAAAACAAAGCATTGTTGAAACCCCTTTTTCTGGGGTTTCGGCACATGCCAATTTTATGGATATCACTGATCAGGAACTACAGGAAGAAATGCAAGGTTGGGCTGATGAAATGGGGATTCAATGTACAGTGAAAGTCCATACAATGCCTCTCTCTATGTTTATCTATAATGACATATCTGGGGAGAACATAAATGAATAGACGATATATAAATCCAAGATATGTTAAAAGGGCTGATGATGAAGGGGCAGAATTAAGAGCTAAAAAATTTGAACTGGAAAAAGGTTTTCCTTTATCATGGGTTGAACCAACTTATTTTGGTGAAATGCCCGGAGAATATCCAAAAACTTATGTTGAATTAAATGGCAATGTTGTGAAAATACGGCATATTCAAAGACCTGTAACAAACATGCCGGGGAAAAGATCAGAGATTACTGAATTAACAAAAAAATCAAGAAAAAGATTACTAGAGTTTCTTGCATCAATTAGTTGGCATAAACTAAATCCGAGATCAATAAATGTTGTAACCCTGACTTATCATAATGATTATCCAGAGGATGGTCAGGAAGTTAAAAGACAATTTCATAATTTCCGGAGAGATTTAACTAATGAATATCCAGGTGTAATAATAATTTGGAAGCTTGAGTTTCAGGAGAGAGAAGCACCACATTTTCACTTGATAGTTATAACGGAAAAACCGGAAGAACTTGGTAATTATATGATATTGAAAAATAATAAATTACAGTATTTTGATCGTGATAAAAAAGAGGTTTTGAAGGAAGGTACTAAAGGATTACGATACTTTATTCAGAAAAGTTGGAATAAACATACACACGAAAGTATAGAGCATTTTAATTCAGGTACTGAAGTAGAAGAGGTTAGAAGTGCAACAGGTTTACCATATTACTTAACTAAATATATTGCTGG
>JGI24023J19991_10000983_pt1 | contig 22327 bp, 18 predicted proteins | sample Cruoilmetagenom1_FD_19991 | JGI IMG/M metagenome (IMG submission 19991) | reverse complement strand
CTCGGCTCTGTTGTTGGCCCTCGGACCGCGATCGTGTTCCGCCACAAGGCCTATAGCTCGGAAGGCTGAAGGGTATGACCGAAGTTTGTCTGTCACGATCCGGGTTGGCGCGAAGCCCTGCTTCTTGAGCAGCTTCCTCATCAGCTTTTTAGCGGCTTTGGTGTTGCGCCGGCTTTGGACGAGGAAGTCCAAAACCTCGCCTTCATTGTCGACGGCGCGCCAGAGCCAATAGTGCTTGCGCCGGATGATGATCACCATCTCGTCGAGGTGCCAATGATCGCTGGGCTTCGGCCGGGTGCGCCGCAGATTGGCGGCGATGACGGATCCAAACTTCAGGAACCATCGGCGAACGGTCTCATAGGAGACGTCCAGACCCCGCTCGGCGAGCATCTCCTCCACATCGCGAAAGCTCAGAGTAAACCTTGCGTAGAGCCAGATTGAGTGGCGGATGATCTCGGGCGGGAAGCGGTGACGCTTGAACGAGAGCTGCTGCATCGACCTAGCCTAGGACCGAACTCACCTCCCGGCCAGCCCAGTTTATGTGACAACGCCTGGCGCGCCAAACTTCAAAAACCAACGTCGAACGGCCTCGTAGGAAATATCCAGGCCCCGCTCCGCAAGCAGATCCTCTACGTCTCGATAGCTCAAAGTGAAGCGGGCATAGAGCCATACGGCGTGGCGGATAAATTCAGGTGGGAAGCGATGACGTTTGAAGGAGATGGTTCGCATCCCGACATGCTACACTGCAGAGGCGGTTGAAGGCAGAGCGCTTAACGTGACAATGCCCGGTTTAATCTCTCTTTTCCTTGAATTCTAACGGTGCTTCCTGTTTCGCAATTCCGTCTCCTGTTCCTCGGTCAGTCCCAAAGTCCTTCCCTCTCTGAGCGTGAACTCCATAGACGAGCCGAGTCTTATGCGATAGGACGCCCACATTACAGCAAGCAATTCGGCCCTTGGCGCGTAGACCAGCAACGGGCCGTTATGGGCATTGACAACAATCCGGTTAAAGAAGCCGGTTTGCTTCCGGTTGGGCATATCGCCTTCGATGGGAACGTTGAAATACTGCATCCCGGCCGGCTCGATCTCGGAGCGGTGAAGATGCGCCGTTTGCTCTGATGATCCAAGATCGATAACGGAACGGAATCCGAAAACCTTCAATTCATTAATGTGGGTGATCGGCTGACCCAAGGTTACCAAGAGATAGGGTATCGCCCGGCCCGGTTCGGGAACGGCGATCCCGTAGCCCATTTTTCCCGGCAGCTTCATGGATTTGAGACTGAGGGACTGCTCCAACGGATGGCCATCGTGGGTAGTGATATCGCTGTCGTTCCGGGACATCTCCCCGTCCCCCCACCAGCCGCACGCGTAGGCGGACTCCGCCAGCAGTAAAAGGGAGGAAAGCAGAAGAAACCGGACGGCAACCATAGGGTTCCACAGCAGCCTGATGGGGGTTATGCGGAAAGTCTGTCGCTTTCTTCCGCTTCGCCGATAAGGTCTTGCAGGGCCTCTATTTCGAAGTCGATAAAGCCCTTCGTTACTTCACAGAATTGCTTGTAAAAAGGATGTTCGGTTGCATCGATAACCTTGTCACAGAATTTGGACACCCATTGTGACAAATGCTCCTCATAAAACCGCTTTTCGATCCTTAAAATATTGGCACCCAGTTCATGATCTTCGTTGGCCCATGCCTGGGCCTCTTTCAGCAGTAGCCGCTGCATGAATTCAAACTCGGCGCTGAGGTGATCTGGCATGCCGCCGAAGGAATCATCGATTTTCAATCCGGCGGCCTCCATGAACTTCTTCACTGCGACGGTTTGCGCCCCCCAAAAGGAATTTTGCTCTCCAAATCGTGCTTCCACATGCATGGATTCATGCGGGGAAAGGTTAGAACCCGGCCCAATGAATAGCCTAGTGAATTCAAGAGCCAGATCCTCAACAAGTTGCGCGCGGGAGGTTCTTTCGAACACCTCATCCAGGGAGAGGTTGAGTGCATGCAAGGCGCCGGAGAATTCCGGCTCCTCAAGTTTGGACAGGAGAGCCTCAGATGGCTCCTCCCGGAAGACATTAGCCAGAAGGCCATACACGTTGGCTCGCGCCGTCGCCATTTTGACCATGTCGTTCCGGGGGGGTGCCATAATCTTCTCTCCTTATCCTAAGTGTATTTAGGCCTTTTCGACCCTAACAACCGTGTCCATCCAGCGCTGCGTTCCGCTGATCGGGTCAGAGCTGTTTGGAATGATCGCGTTCGGGTGGACGCCATGCTTCTTCCACGTCATGTTCTTGGCGTCAGGATCGCTGGATGCGCCACCGTCGATCGGATTGCTTTTCCCCGATCCGTAAATACCCGAATGCTGTCTGCCAAAGTGATGAGAGATGGCAATGACACCGGGGACGATGCCTTCGGTGACATAGGCCGTGGTCGTAATCGCCCCCAGCTTGTTGTGCACCTTGATTTTATCGCCATCCTTGATGCCGCGTTCTGCGGCGGTCTTGGCGTTGATCCAGCCCGGGTTGTCGTGCTTGATCTCAGATAGCCACTTGCAATGGGTGGTCCGAGAGTGCGAGTGCACGGCGACCTTGTAGGTGGTCATGATCATTTCGTCCTTGGCCATGGCCTCGTGTTCGGGCGTCGGCGTATAGGTCGGGAACGGCGGCAAGCCCTTGACTTTGAAGTTGTCGGAATAGAAATCCAACAGGCCAGACTTGGTGAACTTTGTATTCGGCGCATAGGCCGAATACGCAGTGCCATCAATATCCTGGGCGACGTAGGCTTTCTTGGCGCCCTTGGTGCCCAGATATCCGGCCTTTTTCGCCTCGGCTTCGCTCTTGACGCCGGCCTTCTTCCAGTTCCAGTAGACGCCTGTCTTCTCGTCCAGGATAACGCCGTCACCACTGACATCGACCTTCTTTTCATAGAAGCCGTAGTTGCCCTTATCGTTTGGATCGTGCCAGACGCCTTCCTTGACCATGTAATCGAAGCCGCCTGCTTCCTTGACGCCGGGCGTCATCTCGCAGGATTGACGGACGAAGTCCTCCTTGTCCTTCCAGGCCAGTTCGAAGCCGATCCGCTTCGCCAGTTCTGGCCATACGTCGCCCTGGCACCTGGCCTCACCCAAGGGCTTGACCAGAGGTTGCCGGATATAGAATTCGGCGATCTGGTTGGCGGACACCATGTCCTCCCAATCCCACCGTTCAAGATAGGTGACATCGGGCAGGATAAGGTCTGCGAACTGCGAGGATTCGTCATAAGTGATCGTCGATGTAATCAGGAACGGGATAATACTCTCGTCCTTCATGATCGACTGCAGTTCCTTGTTGTCGCCGTTGATGTAGGCAGGATTATTGCAGCTCCACCAGTAGACCTTGGGCCGGCCGGCATGGCCGTCCTTGATCACCGGCAATATCTGATGGCTGACATGGTGCGTCGGATAGGCCGCTTCACCGGGGAAGCCGTCCTTGATGTGCAGTCCCTTGTGAACCTTCGCTGCCGGCGTCGATGGGGCCTTCCAACCGGCGCCGACGCCCATGACACGCCCGCCGGGCCTGTCCAGATTGTTGGTGATGGCGGCAAGCAGCATCGCGGCGCGTTCCTGGTCGGCGCCGTGATAATGCATGACGGTGCCACGATAGGTCACCAAACACGCTGACTTGGCCTTGGCAAAACCGCGGGCGATCTCCTTGGTCTTGGAGGCCGGAACGCCGCTTCTCTCTTCGGCGAATTCGGGCGTGAACTTGGCCACATGTTCCTTGACCGCGGCGATCTTCTGATCCGTCGTCGCATGATAATCCGGTGTCACCCGCATGAACTTGAAGTGGTCTTTCCTGAACAGCCCCTCGTTCATGATGACGTTGATCATCGCCAGCATCACCAGGCCGTCATGGCCAGGGTTGATCGGAATCCACTCCGTCGACTTGGCGGCGGTGTTCGAAAGCCTGACGTCGAAGGTGTAAAGCGGGACACCGCGATCGACCATGGCCCGGATCAAACGCTGCGATGTCGGGATATGGTTGGTATGGCTCTCGAACTGGTTGGAACCGAAGTTGACGACGAAGTCGGTCTTGTCGTAGTCCCAGTTGTCGTACATGCCGCCCCACAGGCTTTCCTGACCAACCCATTTGGCAGCCTCACACACTGAAGTGTGGTTGCCGATGGTCTTGGTGCCGTAGGCCGCCATGAAATCGTACATGGTCGCTGCCTGCGACGCCTTGTGACGGCCGTACTGGTACATGAACAATTCAGGCGTACCGGCATCGCGAAGCGGTTTCAGCTTGGAGGCAACCAGGTCAAGAGCTTCATCCCAGGAAATCCTTTTCCATTTATGCTCGCCGCGTTTGCCGACTCGCTTCAGCGGATAAAGGATGCGATCCGGAAAGTAGACTTGATTGACGCCGGCCTGACCTTTGGCGCACAATTTGCCGAGAGTTCGGATGGAGTTGGGGTGACCTTCCAGCTTCTTAAGCCGGCCATCTTCGACATAACCCATCATCGCGTCACGGGTAACACATTGCCAGCAGGCCGTCGGGATGGCCTTGCGTTCTTTGCCTGTTACCGGCGAGAAATCGCGTCCTCCGTTTTGAAACGTAACGTTTCCGGCCAGTGCTTTCTTAGGCCTGCCAACACCAGCCGCAAGCGCTGCTCCACTGGCCCCAGCAAGTGTCATAAAGTTTCGACGATTCAGCTTTTCCATTTTCATCTTCCTTATCTGACTGCTGGTCCTATGGAATCAGGTCCACGTAGTGGTCCAACTTGCCTTTTTCCCGTTTCGTGTAGAGATCCTTCAACATGTTGTCCGGATCGATATAGAAGACATGCGGATCGGTCCCTTCCTCCGGAAGCAGGACGTTCTTGGCAAGGTTATGTTCCTTGACCAGCATGGCGACTTCGCTGTTCGGATCGTTGAGGTCGCCAAAGATACGGGCACGGCCCTGACAGGTGTTGACGCAAGACGGGTCGATACCATTGGCGACCCTTTCCTTGCACATATCGCACTTGTCGGCGGCTTGCTTTTCAGGCTTCTTTCCGGCCTTGACGAAGGGATTGAACGAGCGAACCCCATAGGGGCAGGCATCGATGCACTTGCCGCATCCAATACACAGCTCCGAATCGATCAGAACCAAACCGTCTGGGCGTTTGTAGGTTGCGCCGCCACGATAGCGGATCTTACCGCCATCGGCTGTCTTGAAAGTCAGACGCTCACCCGGATATTCTGGGCAGGCTTTAACGCAAGGCGGAATGCCGTCTTCCTTGTTGCCCTCGCAATGGTTACACATGATCGGCAGGAAGCCTTTCTTGGTGTTCGGGAAAGTGCCCACTGTTTTTTCCTGAACGACGGTCCTGAAGCGCCCCAAGGAGACATCGTTTTCGGATTTACAGGCAACCGTGCAGGCCCTGCAGCCGATGCATTTCCTCAAATCCATGACCATTACCCAGCGCGGCGCGGTGGCTGCTGCTTCGGCGACTTCAGTGCCCGTAGCGAGAGCCGCCGCCCCAGCTACTGTCACGCCTGCGCCCTTTAAGACGTTGCGGCGGCCGATTTTCGGTTTGTCTATTTTATTCATTGTCTTCCTCTCCTCTTCATCGCGCCTTCCAGCATTGATTTCCAAAATATTATTGAACTTCATCAGGGGCCTTTGCCCCTTTCTTCCCTATCCAGCGCCCTTCAACAGATCGATGGTGTCTTCGAAATTCACGAACGCCTCATCCAGAATGGTGATGGCGTACTTCTTGTTGTGAACGCCGTTGCCGATGCGAACGACCTCCAGGAATTTCTGTCCCGCCGCGATCATTTCCCGGGCCTTAAGCAAGTTTTCTTCGGTGACACCCCTTTGCTTGGCGGCTTCCAGCGCTTCCAGGGCTTCCAGTTCAAGCTCTTCGGCGCCCTTGATTTCATTGGCGACTTGTATCCGCCAGTCCGACAGCATCTTTTTGTGTTCGGGGGTATGGCAGGCGGCGCAGGTCTCGGGGGCGCCGGTGCGGACCGCATGTCCCTTGCTCAGTTTTTTCTGAAGGTGACATCCCATGCAGTTGGTGTTGACCTTGAACATCAGGTGGGGTGTGGAGCGGATGCCCTCGGCCACGGGGATGCCGGCAAGCAGCATTTTCTGATACTTGTGCTGATCCTGATGGCAGAGCGTGCAGTCCTCACGCACGAAGTCCAGATGATCATCGCGCTTCTTGTGTTCGATGACGCTGTGGCAATCGAAACAGTCGGCGGTCTGCTTGGCGACATGTTGGTCATGCATCAGCTTGCCGTCATCGGCTTTGGACAGCAGTTCCTTGCTGCCGTTATGGCATGTCAGGCAGCCGTTGGAGACGACGTTGCCGGTGTTGATTTCGCCATGACCCTTGACGACCTCGAAATGGCACCCCTCGCAAGCAACCCCGGCCTCCTTGATGGTTTGGTGGGTGATCGCCTTGACCTTGGAGTCTTCCGCACTGAGTTGTTCCTGCAGGGAAGTGGTCGGAATGACGTGACAGGTATCGCACTTAGAGGCGCCTTCGTTGAAATCGATTGTTGGCCTTTGCGTAAAACTGATTTTCTCGACCGCCTCTTCGCCAATTGTCACTTCTTCGATTGCAGCTTTTTCCAGGGTGGGTTTTTCCAGCTTCAGGTGACAGAGGAAACAGATGTCCTTCGGGACCTCGAAATGCTTCTCGGCCGTCACCTTGAAGTGGCAGGTGTCACAGGTCAGTTTCTGTCCTTCAAGGGCCTTGTCTCCCAAATGGACCTTGTGCTTGAAGCGGGCCTTCTCGGTGAACTTGATTTCCTTGTCCTGGAACTTGTCCACGGAATGGCAGCCTGACTGCAGACAGGCCCCGTCCTTGATGACAGGGCGGATCGGCAAGGGGGCCTTGGGGTTGTAGAGATAGGCCGCGAGATGGCGCAGGCCTTCCATCTTAGCCTTGAAGCCGTATTTTTCACCGGGCAGGAAATGGCATTCGATGCATTCCGCCTGGGTGCCGTCCTTACTTTTGCTGGCGTGGTGTTTGTTGTTTTTCCAGGCGGCGAACTGCTCATCCATTGTGTGGCAGGAACCACCGCAAAACTCCGATCGGGATGTGTAGGCTTCCTGGGCGAACCACCCCCCTCCCAAGACGAAAAGAGCGATCGCGAAGCCAGCGACTGCTGTACCCCAAGTGAGGGTAAAGCCGATTCTCAAGCCCTGAACCTCCATGTTTTTTTATAGGCGAAACGCCATGCCCGGGAACGGGTATGGCTGTCATCCCCACAATTTCTTATGGAGAGGAGAAGCAGATTCCATGCCAAGCAAGGCAAGTATCTGAACCCATGAATGATTCAACTTTCTGTCCACAGAGGACTGCGCGATCAAGTATCGAAAGCGTTACCGACGAGTAACATTGGTCAAAAATCGGTAACGGAAAGGAAAAATTCCAACCGATCAATAAATTGGATTAAAAACTCAAAATCTGGATGTTACCGACCGGTAACAAGTGGAACGATTTTAATTTACACCAAATCACAACCAACTATTTGAAAATGGATGTGCTCTAATCAGCGGAATATGAATACTGAAAAAAAATGAAGACCGGAAATGTGCATACGGGGAAAACCATTGTTATAATGCGGTTATAAAAACATCGCTGTTGGAAGGTTTGAGGGGATTCGACAACGCCAAAAATAAGGCCGATAGACCTAAATCCGGTGATGCACTACAGGACTTAATCCAGCAGGGCGGAGACTTCTCGATGATACGGAAGTGGGCTGCGTATTTTGTTCTCATCCTGGGGACGCTTGTCGGCGCTCTCAGCGTTGCTTACGCCGGTCATGTTGAAAATGGCGATGCCCGCAAACCCATACAGTTCGGATTGACCGCCGTCGTCGTGCGGGAAAATCTCCGCTTCCTGGATCAGTGGTCCCAATATCTGAGCGAAAAGATAGGGCATCCTGTCGAATTTGTCAGACGAAAGTCCTACCGGGAAGTGATGGACTTGTTGGATAGCGGTCGCATAGATTTCGCCTGGATCTGCGGCTATCCCTTCATCGAGAAACGCGATCCCGAATTTATCCAGTTGCTGTCCGTCCCGGTTTATGCGGGCAGGCCGCTGTATCATTCCTTTATCATCGTTCACAAGGACAGTCCCTATCGGACGATTGAGGACCTGGAAGACAAGGTTTTTGCTTTCTCGGACCCGGAGTCGAATTCCGGTTACCTGTTTCCACAGTTTCTGCTGGCCAGCCAGGGAAAAACCCTGGAGGGGCATTTTCGCCAGACCTTTTTCACTTACAGCCACGCCGAAACCGTCGAAGCGGTTGCCGAACAGGTCGCCAATGGTGGAGCCGTTGATTCCTATATCTGGGAGTACCTGAACGACAAGCGCCCCGCACTGGTCGGAAAAACGCGGGTCATACAGAAATCCCCGGCGTTCGGATTCCCGCCAGTGGTCGCCCGTATTGGCGCGGACCCCAAGATGGTTCAGAAAATGAAGGATGTTCTGCTAGGAATGTCCAATGACCTCGAGGGTAAAAAATTCCTGGCCGGCCTGAAATTGGACGGTTTCGGCGATTCACCCCCCGAACTGTTCGACAGCATCCGGGACATGGCTGCGAAGACCCGCAAGGCACTGCCCTGGGCCACCGCAGCGGAACGGAAGAAAAACGAGATGGCGGCGGGTAAAGAATGAAATTCGGCCTTAGACGCCTTTCAAGTCTTTCCGTTAAGTTCGCTCTCACCATTACGGCTGTGGTAGCGGGCGTCGCCTTCACGATCGGCGCCCTCATCGTAACCCTGGACTGGCAGCGCTTTCATCGCGAACTGGAGAGCAAGTCCTTTCTGCTGGCCCATTCCGTTTCTGTTACCGCCGCCGATGATATCCTGCGCAAGGATCACTGGTCCTTGTTCAAAAGCCTGAAGAAAATGGCCCGGGAAGGCACCGGTGAATTGCGCGAGACCGGAATAATCACCGCGATGATAATCGATCCCGAAGGAGTGGTGCTGGCCCATTTGCAACCAAACGAAAATCCCTTGGGTATGCCCCTTGCGCTTAGTGACAAAACCGAAGAAAGGCTTTTGAACTCAGTCAGGAAATTACGTGCGCCCGGTATTCTCAACGGCGGTTTTGGAAGTAACGGTTTCCTTGAGGGCGTCGTTCCCATTTTATCCGATGAAAAATTACTTGGGTTCGTCCGCGTTCGCCTGTCCTATCAGGAACTGATCCTTAAAGCCCAGCGCTCGGCAATAATCATTCTAGGCGTCACGCTTGCCCTGGTGGTCCTTGGCAGTTTGTTGGGCGCCGCCATTTCCAGAAGAATAACAAAGCCGCTTACCGCCATGACCGAAGGAATCGAGGCCGTCGGCCGAGGGGAACTCTCAGATATCAGGCCCATACCTGTCAGTAATGACGATGAACTGGGCATCCTGGCCTCCGCCTTTAACAAAATGGCCAAGGAGATGGCCGAAAAGAAATCTCTGGAAGAGCAGATTGCCGTCAGTGAAAAGTTGGTTGCACTTGGACGCATCAGCGCCGGCGTCGCCCACGAAGTCAACAACCCCCTGGCTGGCCTGATGAATTGCATCGACACCCTGAAAAAACATCCAGACGACCCGGAACTGGTGGAACGATATCTCCCCCTCCTGGACAAAGGGTTGAACCGCATCAAAAATATTGTCGAAAGCCTGTTGATCGAGCTTCGTATTGAGGAAGCGCACGGCACGGGTAATTCCACCTCCCTTGAAGACCTTCGCGATATTGTTGAATCGGAGATCAACGGCCGGAATATCGATTTTGTATGGGACAATCATCTGGGTGACGATGTTCTGATCAACAAGCGCCGGGTCCAGCAGATTGTTCTCAATCTTCTGAAAAATTCCGTTCAGGCCCTTCACGATAAGGGGACGGTGACTTTCAGAACTTTCCGGGATGGTAATTGCGTTATCCTTGAAGTGAGTGACAATGGCCCTGGCATTCCGCCAGAATACAAAAATCAGCTTTTCGACCCGTTTTTCACAACGAAGAAGAACGGTACCGGGCTTGGGCTGTGGATCGTTTACCGGCTGGTCGAAAGCATGCGGGGGGTTATTGAAGTCGAGAGCGAGGTGGGCAGCGGAACACAGTTTCAGGTAACCCTGCCGACGATGGATGTGAGCACATAGTAACCATGTCAAAGGCCCAAGATTCCTTCAGCATTCAGGAGGTTGATGTATCCGACCTCTGTGTCCTTGTTGTCGAGGACGACGAGATCATGCGCTTGTCCCTGGAGGACAGGCTGCGGCTTGAGGGCATTCCCGTCAGGGTCGCCTGTGATGTCGCCGGGGCCCACAACCAGCTTCAAAAAGGCGACGTTGATATGGTCATTACCGACATCCGCCTGCCTGACGGTTCCGGGGCGGACTTGTTTTATGACCTCTCACAACACTATCCAGGCGTACCGGTAATCCTGATGACGGCTTTCGGGGACGTTGCCGACGCCGTCGCCCTGGTTAAGGCCGGTGCTCTTGATTATCTTGCCAAACCATTTGACCTGCAGGAATTCATCGAGAAAATTCGGCGCAACCTGTCGCGCATTCAGGACCAGCACCTGTCCGCCGATTCCCTCGGCCTGGATGGTGAGACGTTTCGGCCGGGCAGCGGCGTGCTTGGCAAAAGCACGTCGATGCGCCGTATCGAGCGCCTGGTCGCCCGTTTGACGGCTGTTGACAGCTCCGTTTTAATTACAGGTGAATCCGGCGTCGGCAAGGAAGTGGTGGCTTCCCTACTGCATCACAACAGCCGCCGGGACAATGAGCCCTTTGTCCGCGTTAACTGCGCCGCGCTACCGCAAAGTCTTATCGAGAGCGAACTGTTCGGCCACGAGAAAGGCGCTTTCACCGGCGCAACCCAGCGCCATATAGGCCGTTTCGAGCAGGCCAACACGGGCTCGATATTCCTGGACGAGATTGCTGAGATCCCACCTGAAACCCAAGTCAAACTCCTAAGGGTTTTGCAGGAACAGGTCGTTGACCGGGTTGGCGGCAAGGAACCAATCCCGCTGGATGTCCGTATCATTGCTGCGACCCAGGTGGAACTGGACGAGGCCGTCAGGGATGGCCGTTTCCGCTCGGACTTGTATTGGCGGCTTAATGTCATCCACGTTCATATCCCTCCATTACGGGACCGGCGCGAAGACATTCTTTTCCTTGCCCGCATGTTCGTCGAGCGTCATGCCGCCGAGATGGGCATCCCGCCGAAAAGACTTTCCGCGGAAGCCGAAGCTAAACTTCTGTCGATGCCTTTCCCCGGCAATGTGCGGGAGCTTCGAAACATTCTTGAACGGGCGGTGGCCTTGAGCGACGGGCCGCGCATCATGGCCCATGACCTGATGCCCTTTGATGAAGATCAGGATGAACTTACCTCCCCTCATACCCTGAGAGAGTCCGTTGAAAGTGCGGAACGCCAAGCGATCCTTCTGGCCCTGACCCAGTGCGGCTGGACCATCGGCCAGGCAGCTGATGACCTGGGTATTTCTCGCAAGAGCCTGTGGGAAAAAATGAAGCGCTACGGAATTGAGAAGGAATAACGCCAGCGGGGCGCTGTCAGTCTAATGCGAACTAGTCTCCGATAGGCCGGAAGATGCCAAGTTTATGCCGCGAGTTCCCGCCACTCGGCGAGCGCAACGGAGCGGTTCTGCTTGAAGGTATCGCGGCGGTTCAGGTGACGGTCGAGATTGAAATGGTTGTGCACTGAGGCATGAACGGCAGCGAACTTTTGCAGGGTTTTGATGTCCCTGAACCGCGCCATCGCCCCTTCTCGTCGCCGGAACGGCTGATGTGAGTTTTCGGCTCGGTTATTGAGCCAGCGCCCACATTCCTGGCGATCCGAAACGCCGATGACTTTCATCGACGCCCGATACGATCGAAGCCGATCCGTTACGATGGACCATGGCCATCCGTAGCGTTTCATCGCGCGCTTCAGAAAATTAAGCGCAGCCTTGCGATCCCGGCGTTTTGTGGCAAAGACCTCAAGCACCTCGCCTTCATGATCCATGGCGCGCCAGAGATAGTAAGTCTCCCCATTGATCCGCACGAACACCTCGTCGAGGTGCCAGCGCCACTGCGAATATAAATGGCTTTGAACCCGGCGCTTCCGGATCTCCGCAGCAAACATCGGACCGAACCGGTTCCACCAGAACCGCACCGACTCGTGGCAGATGTCGGTTCCCCGTTCGAACAGCAGGTCCTCGACCTGGCGCAGCAACAGCGGATAGCGAACATACATCATGACCGCGAGGCGGATGACCTCAGGCGAGCTGCCGAAATACCGAAAGGGATTGCGCATCCAGGTAGGCTACGGATCGTCCCTGCCCGGCTCTAGCCCGTTTGCTCTGACAAAGCCACAACCCTGTCAGCCGATCACCTCGACGCGGTGCACGGCGCTGCCAGCCGCGACCGCCAGGATTCGGTCGACCGGCAGCCCCTGCGCTGCCTTGACGCGCCCGAGGAGGGCGGCGTCGGCCAGAAGGGCGGTCGATAGGGCGTCGGCATCGGTCGCGCGCGGCGCGACGACGCTGGCGGACAACAGGCCGTCGCCCGGCCGGCCGCGACGCGGATCGAAGACATGGTGATGCCGGCCGGCCGGGTCGAAGCGCGTGCCCGTCACGGCCGAGGTCGCCACCGCCCGGTCCATGACATCCAGCGTGTCGACGAGGCCGCCGGGGCGCAGGGGATCGGCCAAGCCGACCCGCCAAGGATCGCCGTCGGGGCGCGTACCGAGGGCGCGCAGCTCGCCGAGGTCGATCAGCACATGCGCCAGACCTTGCGCGCGCAGCAGGTCGGCGACCCGGTCGGTGATGTAGCCCTGGGCGATGCCGTTCAGCGTCACCGCCATGCCCGGGCGGGCGAAGGCGACCCGATGCGCCGCGATGTCGACGGCGCGGTAATCGACCAGGGCGCGCGCGGCCTCGATCGCGCGGCACGGCGGGCCGCCGGGATCTGCCCCGGGCGCCGCGAAATGCTCGGCGTACATGCGCCAGAGCGGTTGGACGGTGACGTCGAACGCGCCCCCGGTCCGCTCGCTCCACCAACGGGCCCTAGCCAGCAGGGTCACGAGGTCGAGGGGCGGCGCGTCGAGATAGCCCGCCCGATTGAGGCGTGAGAGCGCCGAGTCCGCGCGGTAGAGGCTGAAGACGGCCTCGAGACGCGCGATCTCCTCGCGGGCTGACACGATCAGCCGCCGGGCCTCGCGCTCGTCCGGATGATAGATCGCTAGGCTGGCATCAGCACCGAGCGCGGTGCCGGTCCAGCGGACCGGCTTCGGCGCCGCGCGCGACGCCGCCGGGCCGAGCAGCGACAGGCCCGCCGCGGCCGCGACGAGAGTGAGCGCGCGCCGGCGTGTGATAGCGGCGACGGTGCCACGCTCGCGCCGCCTATTGGGCTGAGTCATGGTCAGTCTCCTTCGGTTTCATGGTCATGCCGTCGTGCGTCGAACGGTCCATCGTGCTGTCATGGGCGCCCGGGTCGGGCGCGTCGGGCGCGAGGATATAGTCCCGCGGCACCTCGGCCAGGGTCACGATGCGTCCGCCGTGTTCGGCGAGGAATGCCTCCGCATCGGCACGCTCGGCGAAGGGCACGGCCTCCGCCGCGCCCATGCCGCCGCGCATCCGGCTCTCGATGACGTAGACCGCAGCTTCGGCCGCGAGCCAGGTGCCCGGCTCCGGCGATGCCCAGGTCGCGCGGCCCATGTCGTTGACATAGATCGCGGCGATGGCCTTTGGCTCGTCCGGCAGCATGGTGAAGGCGATCGCGTCGCGCACCGAGGAAAACCAGATCGGATCCGCCCGGCCGGTCAGGTAGATCTGCGCCTTGGGACCCTCGTGGTCGGCGATGATCATGTTGCAGTAATGGCCGACCGACCGCTTCACGGGTTAGCTCCTGCGCCGCCGGCTTCGCGGCCGAGTCCTCCCCTTCCCCGCAACCGCCGAAGAGCAACAGGACCGGCAAAAGGACCGTGGCGACGAAATGCCGCATTCTTACAGCTCCCGCCGTGCGAGGAGCGCCGTGGCCCCGCCCAGCGCCGCCAGCGTCCAGGCGAGCAGAACCGCAATCGGGACGGCCCGGTTCGGCATGGCCTCGGCGCCCAGCCCGGCGAGTCCGCCGACCTCGCGGACGCCCTCGATCAGGGTCATGTTGAAGACCCGGAACGCGTCGGCCGGGTTGGCGAGCAGGAGACCGGCGAACAGTGGCGGTGCGATCGCCTGTTTCGCGTCCAGGAGCAGCAGGCCGAGCAGGCCGAGGTCGTAGATCACGACCAGGAACAGCCACAGCCCGATGGCCAGCCCGGCGGCCCTGGCCCGCTCCTCGCACATCGCGCTCAACAGGTACCCGAGTGCCAGGAACGCCGCACCCAGCAGAATCGAGCTGCCGCACAGCGCGGCGAAGGCGGTCACGCCCTCCGCGTCATCGCCGCCGCCGGTCGCCAACACGGCGAGCGCGGCGCTGCCGTACCCGACCACGATGGCGACCGCGAGGATCGCGACATGGCCCAGGAACTTGCCGAGGACGACCTGCCAGCGCTTGACCGGATAGCTGAGCAGCAGCAGCAGCGTGCCGCGTTCCAGTTCGCCGACCACGGCGTCGTAGGCGAGCATCAACGCGATCAACGGCAGAAGATAGACCGAGAGGCTGGACAGGCTGACGACCGTGACGCTGAGCGCGCTCGCCTTGGTTCCACCGCCCGGGGCCGCGCCCAGCAAGGCGAGCGTCAGCGCCAGCCCGGCCAGGGTCAGCACCGTCGCCGCGACCCAGCGATTGCGCAGGCCGTCACGGACTTCCTTGGCGGCCAAGTGCCAGATCACGATCATCGCGACCTCCGCTCGTCCACGAAATGGGCATAGATATCCTCGAGCCGCGGCGGCAGGATATCGACATCGCGTACCACTCCGTTGAGCGCGGCGACCCGGCGCACGATGGCCATCTTGTCCGGCATCGGGCAGACGAAATCCATGACCCCGCCGTCGACGCGGTCCAGCGCGAAGTCGCGGCCGATCGCCTCGGCGATCGCACCGACCGAATCGACCTGGACCTGAAGCCGCAGGCGGTACGGCAGATGGGAGGACGTGCGCAGCTCGTCCAGCGTCCCGAAGGCGGCCAGCGCGCCGTCGCACAGGATCGCGATCAGATCGGCGCGCGCCTCGATCTCGGTCAGCATGTGCGACGAGACGACGGCGGTGGAGCCGGCACCCGTGAGCGAGCGGATGATGTCGTAGAACTGCCGGCGCAGCGGCGGATCGAGGCCGTTGGTCGGCTCGTCCAGGAACAGCAGACGCGGATGGCCGAGCAAGGCCTGCGCCAAACCCAGGCGCTGGCGCATGCCCTTGGAGTAGGTTTTCACGCGGTTCCGCGCGGCGGCGGTGAGATCGACCTTGTCCAGCAGCGTGTCGCATTGCGCCAGGTCGACCCGCTTGAGCCGGGCGTAGAAACACATCAGCTCGCGCCCGCTCATGCCCGGCGGGAACGTCACGCTCTCCGGCAAGTAGCCGACCGCACGGCGCACCTCGTCGGCGTCGTGTCCGCGCGGATCGCGGCCGAGCAGACTGACGTGCCCCTCGCTGGGCACGGTCAGTCCCAGCAGGATCTTGAGCAGCGTCGTCTTGCCCGCGCCGTTGTGGCCGAGCAGCGCGACGCAATGGCCGGCGCCGACCGAAACTCCAACATCCCGGAGCACGGCCTTGGTGCCGTATCGCTTGGTCAGGCCGTGGGTTTCGAAGACGTTCGACATGCTCAGCCCTCGCCCGGCGCCGCCATCAACGGGTAGCTGTCGGTCACGCCGCCCGGATAGATAGCCGGGAACACGGACTGGGCCCAGCGCAGCACCTGGGTCGCCGGGCTGTTCAGCAGCAGCTTGGCCAGCGGGTGGCGCCAGACGATCTGGTCCACCAGGTCGTTCGGCCGGTACGGCGCGTCGGCGATGCCGTCGCCGTTGAGGTCGAAGGCGGTGTTGTCGCTCCAATAGTTGCCGCGGCCGTCGCGCGACCATTCGATATACCGCGTGCCGACGTATTTCACCTGGGTCCGGTTCGCCACGAAGGCGTTGCCGTCGATCGCGTTGCGTTCCGACCCCGCGGTGAAATGGACGCCGATCCCGCAACCCTCGAACCGATTGCCCTCGAACACGTTCTTGTTGGCGTTGTAGATGAACACGCACTTCTCCGGCCCGCCGCGCACCGTATTGCTGGCAATCCGTGAGTCGTTGGTGTAGTTGAGCAAGATGCCGTGATCGCGGTCGCCCTGCGACAGGTTGCCGGTTACCGTCAACCCGGTCGAATACATGATCGCATAGCCGATGTTGTTGCCGAACGAACGGTTGTCCGTGACCTCGCTTTGGTTCGTATACATGTAGTGCACGGCGAAACGCAGTTCGCGGAAGGTGTTGCCGCGAAAAACATTGCGGTGGCTGGTGGTGACGAAGATCCCGTCGCGGCCAAAGCTGATGTCATTGCCTTCGACCGCCGTTCCCGGCGCGTTCCAGATCTGCACGCCGTTGCCGCGCTCGTTGACCCGCAGGTCGCGCCGGCCGCGGATCCTGTTGCCCCGAATCAGCGCGTTCCGTGTTCCCTTCACGTAGACGCCGATCAGGTTGTCGTCGATCACGTTGCCTTCGACCCGCGCGCCGGTGGCGCGTTCGGTCAGGAACACGGCCGCATCCTCGCTGGCCAGCGTCAGGCCCGATCCGGTGATGGTCAACCCGCGCAGCACGCTATCTGGGGCGTCCAGCGTGATGACGCGGCCGTGGCCGGGTCCGACCACGCGGGCGCCTGCCTCGCCGACGAGGCTCAACGACTTGTCGACGATCAGGCGGCCCGCATGGTCGCCCGCCAAGAGGCGCAACGTATCGCCGGGCGCGGCGTCCGCCACGTCGCGGGCCAAGTGATCCGCACCCGGGCGGACCACCCGCTCGGCCGCGTCGGCTGGCCCGGCCCAAAATAGGCCAACTGAGGCAAGGCCGAGCAGCAAGCCGCCGAGGGCGGCCGCGAAGGCCGCCCCCTGACGGTTGAACATCCCGCCGCCCTGCCGGTCCGACATTAGACGTTCCGCGGCTCAACCAGCATCCGGCCGCGCATCTCCATGTGGAGCGCGTGGCAGAACCACTGGCAGTAGAACCAATGCACACCGGGGCGATCCGCCGTGAAGGTGACCGAGGCGGTCGCCTGCGGCCCGATCTCCATGGCGACGCCATGGTTTGCCAAGCTGAAGCCGTGGGTCAAGTCGTCGACGTCATCCATGTTGGTGATGAAGATGGTGACCTCGTCGCCCTGCTTCACCGTGAACTTCTCGAGGCTGAACTTGGGCGCGACGGAGTACATGTACACCCGCACCTTGTTGCCATCGCGAATCACGTTCTCGCCCCAATCCAGATCGACACCGTCCTTCGCCGCCCATTGGCGGGCGTCCTCCCATGTCGGGTCGGCCCGATCCCAGGTATTGCGGGGGTTGACGATGTCGCGCCGGACGATGATGCAGTCGTGCGGCTCGGCGAAGGTCGGGCTGTCGTGCACCACCGTGAACTCGTCATCGGAAATATTGATGAGCTGCTCGTTCTCCGGCTTCAAGGGGCCGACGTTGATGAAGCGGTCCTTGGAGAACTTGTTGAGAGACACCAGCCACTTGCCGTCGGCCTCCTTGGTCTCGCCCATGGAGCTGTGGTTGTGACCCGGCTGATAGTGGACATCGACTTTGCCGAGGATCGGATCGACGTCCTCGCCCTTGAACTTGCGGATCGCCTTGTCGATGTTCCACTTCACGACCTGGCTGTCGAGGAACAGGGTGGTGAAGGCGTTGCCCTTATCGTCGAAGGCGGTGTGCAGCGGGCCGAGGCCCAACTGCGGCTCAGCCACGATGCAGCCGCGCGGCTCGATCTTGCCGGCGAAGACGTCCGGCACCTTGGTCACGTCGATAACCGAGACGGTCGGCGACAGCTTGCCGTTGATCACGACGTGGCGCATGTCGGGTGCGGTGTTGCAGCCGTGCGGGCTGGTCGAGATCGGCACGTACGCAGTGTAGCGCGAGCCGTGACGGCCGTCGAGCACCGGCACACCGTTGTACTCCTTGTAGTCGCCTTTCTTGACGCCGTCCTCGATCGCCTTGATGTCGAAGATGACGGCCCAATCCTGCTCGGCCGAGGTCATCTCCTCCAAGGTGACGCCCTTCTCGCTGTTGTAGCAGGTCGAGAAGGCGTAAAGACCCTGATAGTCCGCGTCGCAGTTGTCGAGGTTGCCGTCGACGATGACTTGCCAGGCGACCTTCATGGTGTCGCCGTCCACCGCGGTGAAGATCGCCACATACTTCGACGGGTCGTCCAGGATCTTGCCGTCGTTGGGCAACGGCACCTCGTGCTCGCCATTGCAGAAGACGTAGCCGGTGCGCGGATACTTCTGTGGCCGCATGCCGTGGATGTCCGAGGCGTTGGGAATTTCGATGATCTTGTCCGGCTTCATCACGTCGCAGCGAATCCGCGCCAGGCGCGTGTTCGCCTTGTCTTGGATCCACAGGTAGCGCCCGTCGTAGGTGCCATCCGTGAACGACATGTGCGGATGGTGCGCGTCGCCATTGGTATAGACGCCGCCGCGCGACTTGAGGAATTCGCGGGTCTCAGGGTCAGGTCCTGGGTCAGGATCTTCAGGCTTTCGTTGGTCTGGCCCCAGCCGGTGGCGCTGCACCGGTTGAAGACCGGAATACGCATCAGCTCGCGCATCGAGGGCACTCCGAGGATGCGCACCTCGCCGCTCTGGCCCGAACTCCAAAAGCCGTAGTAATCGTCGAGCTCGCCCGGGGCGATATCGACCGGGCTGGCGGCCCTTGCCGGGGTGGCGGTCAGCGCGCCGCCGGCCAACCCGGCCAAGCCGCCGCCGGTAGCACCGCCAAGGCCAGCCAGGGTCGCGATCTTGGTCGAACTGCTCAGGAGGTCCCGGCGGGACAATCCTGTCTTGGTCTTATCGTCCTTCAACATTTCAACGTCCTCCTCTCAAATGTCGCCGTCGCCGCGGCTTTGCCCGGCTTGGCGAACCGATTCACTCTGGTAGAAAATCAACCAACTCCAAGGCGGACTCCTTCTCCTTGGCCTTGCTGGTCGGCAGGATCTTCGACGCCTGCGCCTCGCGCCGCTCGCGCTTCAGACGCCGCTGGATCATCACCGGGCAGCGCCGGTCGTCGTGGTAGAGCGTCTGGCAGTTCAGGCAATAGAGGCACTCGTTCGGATTGATCTGCCCCTCGGGGTGGATTGCGCCGACCATGCATTCGTTGCTGCAGCGCTGGCACGGATGGCCGCACTCCCGATACCGCAGCAACCAGTCGAACATGCGCAGGCGCCCGGGGATGGCCAGCGCCGCGCCGAGCGGACACAGGTAGCGGCAATAGAACCGCTCGATGAACAGGCCGGCGCCAAGCAACGCGACGGCGAACAGGACGAACGGCCATTCGCGCGCGAATTTCAGGACGATCGCCGTCTTGAACGGCTCGACCTCCGCCATCTGCTCGGCGAACGCCAAGGAGTAAAGCGACAAGCCGAACAGGACCAGGAACAGCATGTACTTCACCGGCCATAGCCGTTGATGCAGCGCCCAGGGCACACGCACCTGCGGAACTCGCAGGCGCTTGGCCAGCTTGTTGAGCAGCTCCTGCATCGCGCCGAACGGGCATAACCAGCCGCAGAACGCCCCACGGCCCCAAAATAACAGCTGGGCCGTGACCGAGGACCACAGGATGAAGATCAGCGGCTCCATCAGGAAATAGTCCCAACGGAAGTCATGCACGAGCGCGTTGAAAAAGGTCATCACGTTGACCACCGACAACTGCGCGTTCGCGTAAAAGCCGATGCCGAACAACGTGAAGAGCAGGAACCCGTTACGCACCCACTCGGTCAGCCTCGGGCGTCTGGCGAGCCAGTCCTGGAAGAAGAAGATCAAGGTCAGAACGCCGAGCGCGGCAACGAGGACGCCAGTTTCCGGGACCTTGTCGCGCCACAGACGCTGCCACAACGGCGGGCCCTCCTCCAACCCGGGGGTCGTGGCCGGCGGTTCCGCGGCGGCAATCTGCCTCAGGTACTTCTGTGGCGGCTTGTAGACCAGGTCGACGGTCTGGTACGCCTTTCGGGTCGGCCCGGTCTCGCGGGTCAGCAATAACTCGAGGCGCCATTCGACGGCCGGATCGAACGCGGCGTCGGGCGGCAGGTAGAACAGGTCGACCTCGGTGAGCTTTGGCGCGCCATCGGCGGTGACCCTGCCCAGGCGCTTGTGGTTCTTGTCCCGGAAGCGGATCGAATCGTCGCCTTGGATGACCTGAAAGCGGTCGAAGATGCCGCCGCGCACGTAGCCGGAGCCCTTGAACGAATAGCGACCAGAGGCGGCGAGCAGGATTGCCGCCTGATCGGGTTTGAGCGCTTTGAGCAGGTTTCGGTACTCGCCCTCGCCCAGGAGCGAGCGTCCGATCGAGGGGATGCTGACCACGGCGGCGTAGAGGTCGATGTACTCGTCGTCGGGGCCGCCGGGCTCGCGGCGCGCCGCCGCTTCGGCGTCGCCGGACTCGGCGAACAGGCGGTTGGCGTCCTCGACGCTCAGGCGCAGGCGCCGCACCGCCCCCTCACCGAGAAGGGTTTCCCAATCCACCGCCTGATCGACCGTCGGATCGACCTCGAAGCGCGGACCGGCCACCACGCGCGCGGCGGGCGGGAGGCCGCCCAGCGCGTACCGGCGCGCCACCTTGATCGCGGCGCGCAGGATCGAATCGTCGATCACCATCACGGTGACCGTGGCGCCGCTGACGATATCGACGTCGTGCTCGGCACCCTTGGCGCGGACGAAGGCCGCGACGTCGAACCCGGCGTAGCCGTCGATCACGTCGCGGATCTTCTTCTCCGGGATGCCGACCAGGACGATGGGCTCGGAATGATCGACCAGGCGCGCGCCGGTGATCCGCGCCTCCAGGTCGAGCCCGACCAAAACATGGATCGGCTTGCCAGAGTACCCCGCCGCATTCACGAAATCGGAGTTGAGGAAGGCGAAGCCGACACGGCGACCCTCTTTCAGGATCTCAACCGCCGGGGGCTCGCCCTCGACCGGCCCGAAGGCATCGGCGCCCGGCATCAGGTCGGCCGGCGCGACCTTCGGCAAAAAGCGCTCCAGCGGCGTCGCCGCCTGGACCGCGCCCGCCATGAGCGAGAACGCTGCCAGCAGACCCGCCACTAGGCTTATCGCCGATTTGGCCCGCCCTATGAAATGCGCGACCCCACCCCGCCGGCAGGGCATCGTGCCGTGTCCGTACATTGCGCCCCGGTGTCGGTTTATTGGAGTGGCTGCATCGTGAGCCGAATGCTACGCCTTCGGCACCGCACAATAATTGACGGAGATCAAGTCGCCCGGCGAAAATTCGTGCGACGACTGCCACCGTCGACAACCGGGTCGCGCAGCCGGAGGACGACCCGCATGACCGTTCCGAAAATCGCCAGCGTCAACGAACTTTTCGCCTGCGCTGCCGCGCTCGAACGGCACGCGGCGGAACGCTATCGCCTGATGGCCGACAGCATGGCGACCAGGGGGCGGCCCGACCTGGCCGAATTGTTTGCCGGGTTGGCCCGCGAGGAAGAGCGGCACGAGGCCTGGGTTCAGGCCCGGGTGGGCGGCGACAATACCTCAGCATCGGCGCGAGGCTGGCCGTCCGCCCTCGGCGAGGCGCCGGAGGCGCCAAACCCCGAGGAGATCGCGCGGGCTTCGCCCTACGCCTGCCTGGCCAGCGCCGTGCGCAACGAGCAGAAGGCTTTCTCGTTCTTCAGTTACATGGCCGCCGAAGCCGAGGACCCGCGGATCGCGGCGATCGCCGAAGACTTGGCGCGCCAGGAGTTGCAGCACGCGGCCATGCTGCGTCAGGCGCGGCGCCAGGCCTGGCGCCGCGAACGCCGTGCGACCGGGCCTTGGCCCAAACCGAGCGAGATCGCCTCGCGCGACGATCTGCTCCGCGCCGCCGCCGCCGGCGAGGCGGACCTGGCCGGCTACCTCGCCGCGGGCTCGGGGCGAAACACCGCCCTCGACGCCCTGTCTCGCGAGACGACGGCGCGTCTGCGCGCTCTGGGCGTCACCCTGGAGCCGCCAACGCCAGCCGAGATTTCCGGCACCGATCGGGAGGCCCTTGACGCGGTTCTGCACGGCGCCGAGGCCGCGTTCGATTTCTACGACGCGGTCGCCTCGACAGCGCCGGATGAGTCGGTCATGTTCCGCGCCCAAGATCTAACCGCCTTCGCGCTCGACCGCCTCAAGACACTGCGGCAACGGATGTAAGAGTCCGTCTCAAAATTGGATATATCGTGCGATGCGCCGTGACGGCATTGTCATCTATGGACGCCCCT
>JGI24023J19991_10000982_pt1 | contig 22337 bp, 22 predicted proteins | sample Cruoilmetagenom1_FD_19991 | JGI IMG/M metagenome (IMG submission 19991) | reverse complement strand
ACATGGTCTGAGAAAGAAGGATGTTACACCAACTCTGAGAGACGTTGTAACTATGCGAAAAAAGCAGTAGAACCTTTGGGTGATTCTAAGGCTGACTTAGACATCATTTTAGAATTTTCTGAGTATTTTGAAGATAAACATGAACTTCTCTTTAAAGACCTCAAAACACCAAAAGATGTCTTCAACGAGATAAAGCGTGTCAGTGAAGGTCAACTGTGTGACTACTCTGAGATGTCTTATGAAAAGATAGAACAACTTGGAGGCATACAGTGGCCATGTAATGACAAGGCACCTGAGGGAACCAAACGTCTCTACTCACCTGATATGCCTTGTACCACAGCAGATGGTAAAGCAAATCTACTACCAGTAGACTGGAAACCTCTTTCTGAGATGGCATGTGAAGGTCTGCCACTCATACTTAACACGGGGCGAACCGTAGAGCAGTTTCATACTAGAACCAAAACAGGTACCATAGGCATACTCGATGCCCTAGCCCCTGAAGCGTGGGTAGACCTCAGTCCTAAAGATGCACTAAAACTTCAAGTGAAGTCTGGTGACCGCATCGCCCTTTCAGGGACACGTGGACGTGTAGAAGATGTCATCGTGAAAATTTCTGAGACGGTACGTGAAGGTAATGTCTTTGTACCTTTCCACTTCAACGAACAACTCATCAACAACATCACCATCCCTGAGTTTGACCCAAAATCTTTTGAACCTAACTACAAACAGTGTGCTGTGCAACTCCACTCCGAAGCTGTGCCTGAGGGTATCATGTATGAAGAAGTTGAGATATCTGGGTATTTGGAAGGTGTAAAGGTATATGAAGAAGAAGTGTTGGTCGAGGAGAAAGTAAACACTTCATATAAACAGTAGCATGGGCAAAAAACCCATCCTACAAAAGTGCTTTTAAATCACTCAAATCAAAAAGCAACAATGACTCACTTTCCATCCCCAACAACTCTTTAGAAAACCCTGACTTGGAAAAGAGCGCATATCTATCTACTTTTATACCTGATTCTGCAGCTTTCATCTTGATCTTTGTTAATTCATTCTTACAGATGGTTCGGTCTTTATATTTACACTCTCCCAAGATAAGCTTTTTCTCTTTAGTCACAGCCAAGATGTCAAACTCGGAGTAAACATTCCAGTATGACCCAGAAGTTACGATAGGGCTTTTATCTGCATAGTGTTGNATCAAAAGGTCATTACATAGTTGTTCGTAGACTAATGAGCGTAGACGTTCATAATGTTGCGTGAANTTTTCTAAAAANTTTTTACCNCCACCNANGNGNAACTCTTTTTCAAAGTANGCCACAAANCCAAACCAAAAACGNAANTANGGTTGTCTAAAACGTAGTTTATCTTGTATACGGTAAGCCCGCTGATCTTTTTTAAGTTTATTTTTGGGGTGAGCTTTCAGTGGTGTCTCTCTGGAATTTTCTACACTAAGTACCCCTAGTGTGACAAGTTCTGCAACTATCTTCTCTCCTGCACTCTCAGAAAGTTTTGCTTTTCTCAAAGCGGAGTAAAGCTTACCATCTCCACGTGCCACAGCTATAAGCAGCTCTCTATAAGGAGTTTCGAGTAAATAAGAGGGAGAAACTAAAGCCTGAAAGGTACTAAAGTTATGTACAAAGTTGGATTCTACCATAGAAAACACATCGCCGTTATAGTCTAGCTCCACATCTTTACCGATGCCACCCAAAATGGAAAAATACTCTACAAGTTCTTCTAACTCTAAGTAAGAAAAATGTGCATAAAATCGTTGGAATGCTGCTTTGATGAAGTCCCTTTGTCATGTAATACCCTAATCATAACATTTCTCCATCAAGATTTGATAAAATCCTAGTAAATATATAGATTATTTCAAATAGTTATTACTATTGTATTTATTTTGGTTTACTATGGTATGATTAATAATTAATCAATTAAAAGTAAATTAAAGAGCATTATGGAAACATTTTTCACCACATCAGATAAAATTCAACATATCATTAAGAGTTTTCATCTTACAAAAACACTTTATGTCTCATCTATCATCATAGGAGAAGCACATATAGGTAAAAAGTCACTTGCGCGGTACTTATTTCCCGATGCACCATTGGTTTCTGGCGAGGATCAGGAAGAAGTTGAAATTGCCCTTGAAAACCATGATGAACTTATCATTACAGATTTTGAAAAACTGAGTAACCAAAGTACACTTGATTTTAGTAATAAACGTATCATTGCAACGGCAAACTATATGGGTAACCAAGCACTCATTGATGATCTTTTTGCTTTTATCTATACCATGCCTTCTTTACAAGAACGCCCCGAAGATGTCAAGTATTTAAAAGATATGTTTATACATGAAGCACAAGCAACCTTAATGCTAAAAGATAAAGATATCGATGCAGATACCATTCCTCTAAACTTAACGATGAACAGCAAAAGTCTTAAAAAATCTATTTTCTCACACCTTAGTAAACACTCGATGGATCACAAAGACATAGAAGAGATAATCTACTATTACTTGCTCAAACATCTTGATGGTAATGATGGATATAAAGAGTATCTGGGTCTCTATGAGAAACCACTTATAGAAGCCGGCCTTAAAAAGTATGGTTCCCAACTTCAACTCTCCCAAGTTTTAGGTATCAATAGAAATACACTCAGAAAGAAAATATATGAACACGACATCGATTGATTTTCAAGCTTTTATAGAGTGGGATAATAACCCTTTTATCCTTTTTAATGATCAAGGAAAAATACTCTATCTCAATAATGCTGCGGAGATACTCTTTGGCTATGTCTCCAAAAAAGAACTTTATGATATTGCAGTCTCTTATGCACCTCAAAGTTTTGGATACAAAACAACATCACTTATCTTAAATTATGATGCGTTTGTATTTCATGCGATTACAGTAGGGTATAAAAATGAAGAACAAATTTCACTACGTCTATATAATACCCCTCGTCTGAAACCCACACGTAAAATAGAAACAGATAAACTGATCGTGACAGATATCAACATTTTACTTGAGGCAAATATAGCACTTTTCAGAACCAAAAATTCAAACCCTCTCAAGCTCTTAGCAGACCAGGATTTGCCACCATTTAAGATAAATCAAAATACCTTTTCCAAACTTCTAAGAAAAATATTTGATACTTTTAGAGCTTCAGATTCTATTGATATCTCTTTAAAGCTTTTGTTTGGACAGCATGTTATTATAGAAAACAAAAAAGAAGCTATCGTTCAACTTTCTATAGTAGCTAACGGACGATATGCTGATACAGATGATGAAATACGTACACTCTCTGCAGAGAGTCATATCAAATGCCTTCTTAAAGAACACTCCATCAAACTAGAAATACCACTCATCCAATAATTTACAGTAATGATTAAAAATTAATCAACTATTGTTTATAAAAAAATCCAATCCATGCTAATATTTGTTTGTAAATAAATTTAAAGGAATTAGCATGAAATTAAAACTTTCAGCTCTTATGGCGTTGTTCTTGCCAATCTTTGCATTCGCAGAAGATAAACTAGACACAGGGGACACGGCATGGATGATGGTATCAACAGCATTTGTATTACTAATGACACCAGCAGGTTTAGCACTATTTTATGGTGGTATGACAAGATCTAAAAATGTACTTAACACATATGCTATGGTTATGGGAGCATTTGTTGTTGCATTTGTTGTATGGATTGTTGCAGGTTATTCTATTGCCTTTGGTGCAAATGAAAATGCTATGCTTCAAAATGTATTTGGTGGATTTGGACATGTCATGCTTGAAGGTATTAAATGGACTGACCTCAGTGGTTCTTACCCTACTTACGTATTTATCGCATTCCAAGGTACATTTGCTGCGATTACTGTAGCCATTGCTTCTGGTTCTGTTATCGGGCGTATGAAGTTTTCAACATGGATGGTTATTGTTGTATTATGGGGACTTTTAGTCTATGCACCTATTACACACATGGTATGGGGTGGAGACGGTGCGTACTTATTTGATGCAGGTGCTCTAGACTTTGCTGGTGGTACAGTTGTACACATGAATGGTGGTCTTGCAGGTCTTGTTCTTGCTATCCTTATTGGTAGAAGAGCTGGTTACCCTAAAACAGCTATGAAACCATATAGTATCCTTCTTACAGCTGTTGGTGCAGCTTTATTATGGTTCGGTTGGTATGGATTTAATGGTGGTTCAGCATTTGGTGCAAACGCTATCGCTGGTCTTGCGGTAATGACAACAACCGTTGCNACTGCTGCAGCTGCTGTTACATGGATGCTTCTTGAGTGGTTTGTGTTTAAGAAGCCTACACTTCTTGGGATTGCTTCTGGTATCATNGCTGGTCTAGTTGCTATTACTCCTGCTGCAGGTTTTGTAAGTGTTGGTGGAGCATTCATCGTTGGTATCGGTGGATCGGTTATCGCATTCTTCGGTGTTGTGACATTGAAGAAAAAACTTGGTTATGATGATTCACTTGATGCATTTGGTATCCACTTCCTAGCTGGTCTTTGGGGTGCACTTATGACAGGTGTATTGGCACTAAACGACAAAGATCTTCTTTGGGACGGACCAATGAAAGAGTCTGGCGACAGAATGGGACAATTCATGGTTCAAGTTGAATCTGTAGTCATTGTTGGTCTTTGGACACTTATAGGTACAATTGTAGTTTACTATGTAGCCTCAGCATTAACTGGTGGGGCAAGAGTAGATGAAGAGACTGAAGCAACTGGTCTTGATGAAACTATTCACGGTGAAAATGTAGTAAACTCGTAAGAGCTTGCTACCATTAATTTATAAAGGAATTATAATATGAAAAAAATTGAAGCGATTATCAAACCGTTTAAACTTGAAGATGTCAAAGATGCACTAGTAGAAGCAGGTATCGAAGGTCTGACTGTATCTGAAGTTAAAGGTTACGGAAGACAACAAGGTCACTCAGAACTCTACAGAGGAGCAGAGTATGTTGTTGAGTTCATTCCTAAGATCAAAATAGAGATCGTTGTATCTGACGATGACTATGCAAAAAAAGCTGTAGATGCCATAGCAGCAGCAGCTAAAACAGGTAAGATTGGTGATGGTAAAATATTTGTCAGCACTATCGATTCTGTTCTTCGTATCAGAACAGATGAAACTGACACAGACGCACTATAAGCATCTGTCATTGTGGGCAATCTTGCCCACAACTTTCTATGATTAATTTTTAATCACTATTTTTACAACTTTTTTACAACTACTCTAAAAACTGCCCATTTACTAATCATCATTTTATTTTATTCTTTTCTTATAACTGTTACACTTATATACTAATCTTTAGGAGGGTTATATATATGGAAATGAATTATGTACTCGATACGCTTTTTGCTCTTTTTGCAATGACGCTTATTATCTTTATGGTACCAGGCTTTGCAATGCTCGAAGCTGGACTTGTAAGAACCAAAAATGTGACAGCTGTACTCACAGTAAACATCATGGTCTATGCAATAGCCTCTATGGCATTTTTACTTATAGGATACTCACTAGCTTTTGGAAGCTGGGACAACGATGGCATGAGTAAATGGGCAGCATTTTTATTTCAAATGGCATTTGTAGGTAAAACAGTTAACATCATGTCTGGAGGAGTAAGTGAAAGAACGCGTATCATACCACTTGCATTTTTCACCATCATCATGGCCGCAGTCATTTATCCTTTAGTAGTCAATGTCACATGGGGAGCTAACTTACTAGAAGGAACAATGTTTGATATCTCTTCCATGCATGACTTAGCAGGAGCTACTGTCATTCACTCTACGGGTGCTTGGGCACTACTTGCAGCCATTCTTATCATAGGGCCCAGACGTGGACGTTATACAAAAGATGGACGCATTAAAGTGATTCCTGCATCTAACATCCCATTAGTTGTCCTTGGTGCCCTACTTCTATGGATAGGTTGGTTTGGATTTAATGGTGGTTCTGTAGGTTCCATCTCAAGTAAAGAAAACGCTGACTTAGTAGCCCTTACCATTATGAATACCAATACAGGAGGTCTAGCTGGAGCTATCACGGTAGGACTCATAATGTATATACAATACAAAAGATTTGATATCACGATGATACTCAATGGTGCTTTAGGCGGTCTAGTCTCTGTCACAGCCGGTGCAGACATGTTTGATATGTATGCGCCTATCTATATAGGTGCCATAGGTGGTGCCATTGTTGTATTTGGTGTTTCACTCTTTGATAAACTCAAGCTAGATGACCCCGTAGGTGCACTCTCTGTACATTTACTTAATGGTATCTGGGGAACCATAGCCGTTGCTCTCTTTGCAGATGTAGCCTTATGGGATCAAGTGAAAGGTGTGCTCGTTGTTGGTGTATTTGCATTTACAACTTCATTTACAGTGATGTTTATCATTAACAAAATAGTACCATTTAGAGCAGCAGATGATGAAGAACTACAAGGTCTAGACATTGAAGAGTGTGGTCTTGAAGCCTATCCAGAATTCAAACGTAGTATATAACAATATAAAAGGAAAATAGTATGAAAAAAATAGAAGCGATCATCAAACCATTTAAACTAGAAGACGTAAAAGAAGCATTGGTAGAGTTAGGTATAGAAGGTATGACTGTCTCAGAAGTGAAAGGTTACGGAAGACAACAAGGTCACTCAGAACTTTACCGTGGGGCAGAATATGTTGTAGAATTCATACCTAAGGTAAAAATAGAGATAGTCGTAAGCAATGATGACTATGCAAATAAAGCCATTGAAGCTATAGCCAGTGCAGCTAAAACAGGTAAGATCGGTGATGGTAAAATATTTGTTAGTACTATTGATTCTGTTCTTCGTATTAGAACAGATGAATCAGATGCAGATGCATTATAATTCACATTAATCCTATCCATGTGGTGGTCGATTCTATCGACCCACCATATCTTTAAACTTCTCGATCTTCTCTTCACTCCCCTTTAACTCCCAAGTCACTTTATCAACACCAAAGTCACGTTCAAATTGTGTTAAATTTAACTGTTTTAACTTGTAGAGAGTTTTGTCTACTTCATTGTAATACGTTGAAAATTCCCATACAACTTGCTTTTCATAAGGCACAAGAGTAGATTCTTTTAAAACATCTTTAACTGACAATGCATACGCTCTAGCCATACCTCCTGTACCAAGCTTGATACCGCCAAAATAACGTACTATGAGCACAGCACAGTTAATGAGTGATTCTCCTCTCATCACATTAAGAGAAGGAGTACCTGCACAGCCCTTTGGCTCACCATCATCTGAACTATTTTCTACTATCTGTTCAAACTCGTTTAAATAACGTAGTGCATAGACGACATGATTCGCTTTAGGGTGTTCTGATTTCAATTTATTTTGTAGACCCTCATACTCAGATATGGGAACAAGGTGTGTGATAAACTTAGAGCGGTTCACTTCTGTTGTACTTCTAAAGGCAGACTCTATGGTTTGCATCAGATAACTCTAACTAAGTACGTGTAGCATTTTAACCATNATATACCGTATCTTTTTAACATGTCATATTACTATAGTGTTGTACTTAATTCTTTTAGGTCACTATTGTACACTTCACTGGCACCACAACAAAGACATACACTACAATCTGAACATGCAAAAGTATTGTCACAGACATTACTCGCATGTTTATCTATATACTTGATGATTAAATTTACGAAAGCGTCACTATCATTCATACATTCAGCCACAATATAATCCTCATATTTAATTTTATCAGCAATTTCACGATGTTCAATATCTAATTCAAAAAGTGTCTCAGAATTATCTATGGTAAATGCTAAAGGATAGATGAACACTTTACGGTTAGTTGGATTACGTAGTACATCCACAAGATTAGGTTCTAGCCAGGTAGCATCACCCACTTTGGATTGGTAAACTAATGTAACGTTTTTAAAATGTATATTTTTTACTTCCAATAACATACGTATAGCACTTACATTTGCTTCTACTTGACGTTGATAAGGGTCACCATCTTTTATGATACTTACAGGCAATCCATGCGCTGAAAGCAGTAGATCATACTCAGATATATCTTTGTCACCTATAGCTTTTTCTATCTGTGCCACATTTGCATGAATATAGTCTATATCATCATAATATTGACAAGCGAGCATAGTGATTTTTGGTCTATAACCCATCGCCTTACATCGTGATACTATGTCTTCATAGGATGAAAGTGTTGTTGTCGTGGAGTACTGTGGATAAAGGGGGAAAAGTAAAAGCTCTTCTACACCATCTTTTTGACATTGTTCCAATGCCAAGTCTGCAAAAGGTGGCACATAACGCATAGCTGGATAAATGGGCATATCAAGTCTATTTTTAAGTTTATCTATAAGCTTTTGAGTTAACCCAAATAGTGGGGATTTACCCCCTAAATGACCATAACTTTCTTTGGCTTCATCTAATCGTTTAGCAATAATAATAGTACGTACTAATGCTCTGGTTACAGGATTCGTAGGTAAAATATTTTTATCAGAAAACATATTATATAAAAAGAGTTCAACTTCATCAACACTATTTGGTCCACCCATGTTAAGAAGAAATAAAGCTTGTGACATACATATCCTTTAAAGTCTTGTATTTTAGCATAGAGAGTGTAAAATCATACATAAATATAGTAAATACTTAAAGGCTTTTTATGATTATCATTCCTGCACGCATTGGCTCTTCACGATTTCCCAATAAAGTACTCGCAGACATAGGTGGTATGCCAATGGTCATACGCACAGCTAAAGCAGTAGAAGACATAGATGATGTCGTCATCGCTACAGATGCACAAGAAGTCATAGAGATAGCTCAAAAACACGGTATTAAAGCTGTACTTACTTCAGACACACACCAAAGTGGTACAGACCGCATCTATGAGGCAGCACAAAAACTCGGACTGGATGAGGATGAAATCATCATCAATGTACAAGGAGATGAGCCTTTTATAGAGACTGATGTGGTACAAGCCATCTATAACCTCACAAAAACAAATAAAACTAATGCACACATCATGATGAACTCTTGCTACAAAGTCATTTCAAATCCAGAAGCAGATGACCCAAACATTGTGAAAGTAGTCACAGATACTAAAGATATTGCACTCTATTTCTCTCGTGCTAAAGTACCCTACCCAAGAGACCATCACTTTGATGCTTATAAAGGACATTTGGGTATTTATGGATTTACAGTAAGATCACTCAAAGCATTTTGTAAACTAAGCCCTGCACCACTGGAAGATATAGAAAAACTTGAACAACTAAGAGCACTCTATCATGGCTATGAAGTCGCCATGATAGAAGTAAATACTGAGAGTTTTGGGATAGACACCCCTGAAGACTTAGAAAAAGCCTTAAAACATCATATCCTATGATGAAACACTTAAAGTATTTTTTCTTTAGTGTTTAAAGTTATTTTACAGCTTTACCAAGATCCCACATAGGCATAAAAATACCAAGTGCCATAAGCAAAACAAGTATTGCAATAAAAAACATCATAATGGGTTCTATATACGCTGAAAGGTTATCAATCAAGTCTTGAAACTCCATATCATAATAATTGGTTACTTTATCTAGCATTGCATCAAGTTGTCCACCTGCTTCACCGGCTTTAATCATTTGCAAAAGCATATTTTCATAAAGTCCTGTAATTTTAAACGCTTCAGCTAAGTTCATACCACGCCCAATATTTGCATTCACCGTTAATAATTGTTCTTTAATTGCTGCATTATCTACCATACCCACTGCAGTGTCAAGTGCTTCAGATACTGGNATACCAGATTTAACCAATTCCCCAAATACTAAATTATATTTATGCATAGTAGAAAGAAAAATAGCCTTATTTATAAGATAAAATCTTGGGTGAATCATTAACTTATCCATTTTGTATTTAAAATCTTTATTATTTTTATAAAAATATTTTAGCGCAATAACACTACCAATTAAAATAAGTAAAATGAGTACACCAAAATTAGAAAATGCCCATTCTAAATTAAGAAGTATTTTGGTAGGAAGAGGCAATTCTGTTTTGAATTTTGAAAAAATATCTTTGAATTTAGGAACAACCACCATAATCAAAATGGTAAAGGCAATTCCCATCGCAGCTAAAGTGATCAGAGGACCACGTATAGCTTTCTTAAATTTTGCAGTATTGTCCCTAATGCTTTCGAGTATGTCTGCTAACTTATGGTAAGATTCAGACAGGTTACCTGTTCTCTCACCAAGATTTGTCATAGCCAAAGCAACATGTCCAAATTCATTCGTATACGGTATCATTGCATCAGACATACTATTACCAGAATTGATATCAGAATTTATTTTTGCATATATCTCTTTGAGTTGCTTATTATCTGTATTATCTGCAACATCAGTTAATGTATCATTAATAGCAATACCGGCATCCGTCATAACAGCTATTTGTCTAATCGTTGATATTTTGTCATTCAAAGGAATTTTAGACTTAAAAGACTTTTGAAGTGTTTTCATCAAATCAGCAAAACCATCTTCCAAAGGGGCAGATGTTTCCACTGCTTTCATTACCATGGTTGTAGGAAATTTATTTTTTGCTAATTTAACCGCTATAATACGGTTATCCGCTTTAATTAATTCTAGACGTTTTTTCCCTTTATCCATCACTGTCACATTAAAATATTTCATTATAGCCTCGCTACTCTATAGATTTCTTCAATGGTCGAAGCACCCGATAAAGCCTTGTGAACCCCATCTTCAAACATCGTAATAAACCCTTCTTTTTCAGCCTGTAATGTCAACTCTTCTTTTGATGCAACTTTAGCGATCATTCGTGCCATAGTTTCAGAAATAGTTAAAACTTCTGAAATCATTTCACGTCCAGAATAACCACTGTGCCCACATTCTTTACATCCTGCACCTTTATAAAAGGTAGGGTTCTCAGGTAAATACTTCTCTACATCTTTTAGAAGAACCGAGTCTAAGGACGTAGTAGTTTTACAATGTTTACAAATTTTACGAACAAGTCTTTGTGCTTGTATAGCAACTAAGGCTCCTGAAACCAAATACTCTTCAATTCCCATATCTAATATTCTAGATATTGAAGATATAGCATCATTTGTATGTAAAGTAGAAAGCACCAAGTGTCCTGTAAGGGCTGCTTGAATAGCAATACGTAAAGTTTCTTGGTTACGTATTTCCCCTATCATAATTTTATCGGGATCTTGTCTCAATATTGATTTTAATGCATCTGCAAACCCTAAACCAACACTCTCTTTTACATTTACTTGTTGTAATCCAGCCATTTGATACTCAACAGGATCTTCAACGGTAATAATCTTATCTTTGACATCTTTAATGGCATTCACTGCACCATAAAGTGTTGTTGTTTTACCTGACCCAGTAGGACCTGTCACAAGTACAATGCCATAAGGCACTTTAATTGCTTCAGAAAATCTATCATAACACACTTTACTCATACCCGCATCTTCTAATTTAATCATAGCTTTAGATTTGTCAAGAATCCTCAATACAATAGATTCCCCTTGTATGGTTGGTAATGTAGATACTCTAAAGTCGTAATCCTTCTTATTGATAGTAGCAGAAAATCTACCATCTTGTGGCTTTCTTTTTTCGGCAATATCTAAATTAGAAAGCAGTTTCATACGAGATGCCAAGGGATTAAAAATATCTTTGTCAAAAGTAAAACTCTGACGTAACATTCCATCTACACGTTCGCGTATCACACAAGATTTTTCTGTTGCTTCTATATGAATATCACTTGCTCCTGCATAGATAGCTGATTTTAAAACAATATCAATTAATTTTAATACAGCGGGTGATTCATCATTATCCTCTTCACCACCTTCTTGACTTAAGTCTTTTCTTATATCTAAAACCAAACCTTTGATACTTTCATTAATTTCAAGACGTTGCAAATGTTGTTGTATTTGTTGTGGTTTAGAAATTGATATTTTAATGGGTTTTCTTGGAAATAACCGCTGTATTGCATCTTGAGCTGCCATGTCAAGAGGGTCATCAAATACTATTTGAACATGAAGGTCATTTTCTTCAATTGGTATGATATTATATTTGATCAGCTGTTTATAAGGTACCTGAGAGAAAAGACGCATATCAATTTCCACTTCATCTAAATCTACATATTCAACATTTAACGCTTTAGCCACTTCCTCAATAACGGGAGCTATATCAATACCTTCTATTTTTTCAAGATGTCTTAAACTGATAGTCCCTTGTCTTATTTTCTTTGCTAAAAATATCTCTACGGTATGCAAATCAATCATATCTTCAGCTATGAGGTTTGCAAAAGATATTTGTTTAGGTGGTCTACTTTTTACCAAGGTGGAAATAGCATCTTTAGTTATAAGCTTTTCTTCAAGCATTATTTCGATTAGTTTAACCATAGAGATTCTCCTTTGTTCTTATATTAATTTTTTAATCTCAATAATAAATTTTTTGCTTTAGACGAATCAGACATTTTAACGTAATTCGTTAGCACACGTATTGCTTCATTTTTTCGACCAAGTTTTACTTTTGCCTTCACAAAGATTAACCAACTCTCATCTATGTATTTATTGACCTTATTTGTTTGTAATGCCCAGTATTCTGCCTTTTTATAATTTCCTTTTCTAAAATAACTTTTAGCTAAAAAAAGTGAATCATCTGCATCGTGCGATTCATAAAAACGCTTTTCAACATCTTTATAAGCACTGACACTCGATGATTCTATAATATTCAAATGCATTTTTTTACGAGGTGCATCAACTTTTATTTTTTTACTTACTTGTTTTTTATATACTTTTTTTGTAATTCTTTTCTTTTTAACTTCTTCCAATATAGGTATATTTTCAACAATTGGAAGTTCAGGTATAGTTTCTTCTTTACTTACTTCAACATTCATTTTAACAGGAGGCTTAATATCTTCAATTAGTTCCGATTTTTTTATTTGTAATGTCGTTAATTTATCCTCTAATAATACACTACTTCTAGTATCAACCTTAGAGACAATATTTCTCGTGGTATTAAATTCTGGTAAGGAAATTTCTTTCACATTAAATAAAATAAATACACCAATACCTATCCCAATAAGAAGTAATACTGTAAGATAAATTGGTTTACGCTTTTTATTATTATATTTTTTCCATTCATCTTCTAAAGGCTTAATATCATACATGGATATACCCTAGTTTTAATGCCGCCATTTCGATGATACGCTGAGGAATGTTGTCATAGTTTATTTTTGATGGTTCATTTTTATCATAGTATTCACAAATTTCAAAAATTGTAAAAATAAGTTTATTGCATTCTCTAAAGTTACCTTTAGTAAATGCATGAATAAGTTTCATATCTTTTTCTTTGATACTATTGGCTATCTCAAAAAGGTTCTTTTTTAAAAGTTTTTTATGTATATATGCTGTCTGGTCTTCATGTGTTGCATTTTTAAGTTCAATCACTTCCCATATCCTAGACTGGAAGTGTTCTTTGGCAATTAAGTCTTCATCATCTGTTTTATGTAAAGAGACAATAAACTTGACAGACCGGCTATCGGATATCAGACGTATCTTTTCCATCATCTCAGGACCATACATCTGAGCTTCATCCAATAAAATAACGATCTCTCTTTTTCCTCTTAAATTTTTACAAAAATTCACTAAAGCAGAAAAATTCACCTCTGTATTATGCGGTAAATCTTGTTTTGTTAGTACTTTAAATAATTTATGAAAAAATTCTTTTTCATTGGTTGCGGGTGTATCAAAATAGTGAATCTCTTTTTGATGTTTCAACTTTTCTTGTATACGATTTAGAAGTATACTCTTACCTGTTCCCGGTCTACCAAACAGTAAAATCATCTTCAGAGGCTTATCCATACTATGTTCTAGTTGTTTATAAGCCGTAACTGAGGATGATAATTCTATATAGTCATCAATATCTATAGAATCAATAAATACATTTTTTGCTGCTTCATATCTACTTTTCATTAAGCTTTGTATATCCTAAATCTTTTAATGATACCGACTTAGCATTTTTTACAATATGTGGCGTAATAATTAAAACCAATTCTTCTACAGTATTTATTTTTTCTTCACTTTTAAAAGCATACTCTAATAGTGGTAAATCCCCTAATAACGGAACTTTATTTACTTTAAATCCAGTTTTTGAAGAAATTAAACCACCTAAAATGGCATGTTGACCATCTTGCACTTTAATAACTGATGCAATTTGTCTTCTCACTAAGTCTGGGGGAATAGACCTTACACCACCATCACTTTGAACACTGTTAACCGTATCAGATATAGATGGATTTATTTTTAATGTAATAAGCCCATTTGTATCGATCTCTGGTGTAATATCCAACAGTATCCCCGCAAATACAGAGTCAACCAATTCACCTTCTGAAGAAGTTGCACCACCACCAGAACTAGCTGTGCTACTTGATTTAATCTTATAAAATAATTCTTTACCAACAGAAATAAGTGCTGGTTGATTGTTAAGCGTCATTACTCTAGGACTTGATATGGATTTGACATCTCCTTGTGTTCCTAAGAACTTAACCACTTCTGATACTTTTGCATTACCTGTAATATTAACAAGTTGAGCATTCCTAGGACTTGTGCCTTCTGCAAATTCTGTTTCAGTAATACCTTCAATATTATCAAAAGTAAAAGATGAAATATTTCTTTGAGCCATGGCAAGTGAGTTAATAGTAAAATTTTGTAAGCCATAAAGTTGAGCCCAATCTACTCCCGTTGTTTTAGAATCATCAAATGTAACTGTCAAGATACGTACATCTATAAGTACTTGAGACTTTATTTGCTTAGATAATGTTTTTATATAAGATGCGACTCTATTTATTTGTCGTTCCGTTCCAGTGACCGTTATCATACCTGCTTCAGCATTCACTATAGGTGCTAAAGGGTTGTACTCCCATACCTGTCCATCTGGTCCCGTCCAAGCATCACCTGTTTTAGCATAATGTGTACTTCCATCACCTGCACCAATTAATATGCGCTGTACTTCATTTTCGACCGTTTTCCAAAATTTAAATTCATCATTACTTTCTATGGAAATACCTGTCTTTGATGCACCACTCCCACCTGTAGCACCACCAGCACCTCCACCACTTGTAGCAGATGCGGAATTGTTAGAATTTGCTATAGTTACATGTGCGTTGCTTTTTCCAACTCTTTGTCCAGAAATATAATGTATACGGAATGTTCTGGTAATGAGGTATGAAACTTGAAGTTTGTTGCCTGTTAAAGTATAGTGAAGATCATTGTCTTTCAGTATAGTATTTAAAAATCCTTTGAACGTACTATTTTTCAATTTTACATAATACAGTTTTTTATTCATTCTCGTTTTTGCGGCTTCGTCTTTTACTATAACTGTAAGCCCACAAGTATCTGCAAGATTATCAACTACATCACCAATAGTCAACTTACTATCTATCGTAACCGAAAATAATTTGGTGGAACAATCATTTGCTATGAGGCTATTACTAGTGAATGCTAGTATCAACGAGATCAAAAACTTTGCCCCTATATGTTGTATGTTTTTCATTTTATTCTTCTCCTTCTATCGTAATAAAGTTTTCTCTTTTTTTATGAAGAAATAACTTTTTAATTTGATTTTCACTTCTAAGGACTACACCCTTTTGACCTATATATTTCAAAGTAAACCCCCCTATATTATCCCCAATTCTAATCCACTTATTATTGATATAAACTTTACCATTCAAAATAGCATGTAACGAAAGTTTAGTTTCTTCTGCTTTGACGGGAATAACAAATGTCGTTACATTATTTTCTTCTGCCATTCTTACAAAGGGCTCTTTGGTATTTTCCAAAGTTTCTAACTTAATACCTTCTCTTTTTTCATGTATCTTTGTAACCATATCTCTAATCTGATCCACAGAAAGATCTGCAAAAAGAGTAGCATGACATATGGCAAGTATTAATATTGTTTTTTTCATTAGTTATTAATCCCCCATACTGAGATATTGATATCCGCAACAATATCTGATGAATCCTGATCAAGTGAGAATCTAGTGCCATAAATATCTGTCACTAGCCTATTTTGTTCTAATTCATTCATAAATTTAACGATACCTTTATATTCACCTTTACATCCAACAGCAATTTCTAAAACATATCCAAAACTACCATTATTATCTACATATTTATTTTTAATATACTGGATATCTACATCTTGAATAGCTGCTTTGTCTGTAATTGAATTTAAAAACTTAGACCATGATTTTTGGTTAAATAACATATCTGATAATTTATCCAAATTATCATTTATAAATTTAATTTTAACATTTGTATCTAGAATATTTTTTTTCTTATCTACTATATCTTGATCAAATTTTTTAACATAAAATTCACGATCACCACCTACCGTAATCGAATTCAGGTACGTATTATTATCAACAATATTTTTTTGCACAACCTTTTTGCTTCTCTCACTTTTTTTATACATCTCTTCAGTATAAGGTAAAAGATATGCATAAGCAAGATAAGCGATAATACCTGCAACACCTAAAATAACCAACCATTTTTCACTTTCTTTTTTAGGTGCAAAATAGGTATCAAGCTCTTCTAATTTATCTTCTATAAATTTCATCTTAATTCAACCTTTAACAAACCTTTATAATAATTACTCTCAGGATCTTTTTCAATCACTTCAATATCAATTTGATTAATTTCATCAAAATGTGTATCTGATATGTATTGGATCAATTCCGTGAACTTTCTATCATTTGAACTCACCAATGACATCCATACAGTTGAATCTTTACTATACATCATATCTGCATGCACATCAAACTTTGTGAGTTCTTCTGCAATACCATGGAATATCCCTGATTTCAACCTATAATTTGCTTTTTTATTATAAATAGCTGTCAAGGTCTTGGTTTTAGCTTGATACTTTGTAGATAATTTTCCTATTTTTTTATCTAAACCACTTATCACTTTTTTCTTCTCACCTAAAATCTGTTTATATTTAGTAGATTCTGCTTGCAGCTTATCATTCTGTATTGAAAGTGCATATATTTTGGCATCATTAACATAAGATCCTACAAGATACACTAAAGGATATGCCAATCCTACAGATATTGCTGCGAAAGTTGCAACAATAAATTGTCCTCCCGCCCGATTCATAAAAGATGGTGCTCGCGGGAACATCGTTAAGTTTACAATCGAGTCTTCATTATCTGTATAATCAAAGGCCGTAAGAAGCATGAGGGATTGTAGTTGATCAGTATACCATTCATCAGTATTGATATTATAATTAAAGTTTAAATCAGCAGATTGTAAACCTAAATAATTTTGACTATATTCATCTAGTCCTACTATTGGACCTTGTATGGAACCAATATACATTTGCTCTATTGTTTCTAATTGAAATGCTCTCTTTGCATAAATAATAATATCATTAATGGTGATAAATACTTCACCAAATATCTTCATAAGGTTTTGTTGATAGTCATTATTGGTCGTTTTTAAACCTTCAGATTCAAGAATAGAAAAAAATTCTTTTTCATCAATCTTTTCACCTACCATTTCACAATACTTATCATATATTTGCTCTAAAGAATACTCTATAGATTTAGAATACAGGAACTCACCATTTTTATATATAGTTATAAATGCATCTTGCTTGGTAAAATAGAGAAAACAATGTGTACCACTGTCATGTAATATTTCTTTTTTATAAAGTGTTTTATAGAGTAAAGGTGCAGGAACAATTAAATCAATAAATTTAGTTTGATTTTTAACAGGTAAGTATAATTCATCTAGGACACTTGGTTCTGCAACAAAGATATGAAATTCTCTCTCTTCTCCAGCATTTTCTACTTCTGTTGATGAAATGATATAATCACTGGCCTGATCAAGTCCTAGCTCTTCATATGCCTTAATGTCAAGTATATCTGCAATATCTTCTTCAGGGATACTTCTACTTAAGTAGACCGTAGTACTAATCATATCTTTATTTGAAAGATATGACGTCATGAAGTTTGACTTATTATAGGTTAGTCTGTCTAAAGGTTGAAATGTATTATTTTTCAGTACATAATACTTATTCGTATATGCATTAACTGTAATGATATTTTGTACAGTTGATGATGATTTCTCTGATGATTTTTTTGTCAAAAACATACTAAACTTCCTTGTTTGTTAGACAATTATATATGTTATAATATTAAAACAATCTTACAAACATAAAAACTTTCTTAAATAATATAACTTTTTTTAATTATTCAGCTTCTATTGTGTTTTTGAGCCCTATATGTGGGATATATCTAATTTACTTTGAAAGATAACATTAAACTATATACCCTAATTCTTCTAATCCATCCCTGTTTTTACTCCAACCCTTCTTCACTGACACATGTAAATCTAAAAATATCTTCTTACCTGAAAATATTTCCATTTGTTGACGGGCTAATTTACCTACACGCTTGATGCCTTCTCCTTTTTGTCCTACTATCATCCCTTTTTGGGTATCTTTTTCTACCACTATGGTCGCATAGACAGTATCACGTATATCAGTTTCATCTATCTTTTCTATGGTTACATCACTCTCATAAGGTATCTCATCAGAAAGATTTTCAAAGATAGACTCTCTTATGAGTTCTTTGTAGATGTCCCGTATGTTGTCCGTAGTAAGTATCTCTGTGTCAAATAAAAATGGCGAAGTGGGTAAATGTTTAGAAATTTCATTAAGTAACTGTGCTTTTCCTACTTTTTTGTTCACCGAAAATGGGATAATAGCTTCAAACTTATCTTGGTATTTTTGGTACTCGCCTAGTTTTTTGAGAATATCTCCTTGCTTGACATGATCCATCTTAGTTAATAACACAATGTGCTTTGTACCTTTTCGTTCTGACATCTCCAAAAATTTCTCGTACTCTGTAAGATTGTCTGTGATTGGAGCAAGAAAAACGATAAGATCAGCATCACCTATGGCTTTAAGCGCTTCATTCATCATAAACTTATTTAGAAGTCTCTCTTTTTCATGTATACCAGGTGTGTCAACAAATATAATTTGTGACTCTTTCCCATACATATCTTCATGCATAACTATGATATTCATACGTTTTCTAGTCGCCTGTGCCTTTTTAGAAACCATCGCAAGCTTTTCACCTACCACAAAGTTAAGTAATGTACTCTTACCTGCATTTGGTCGTCCGACCACTGCAACAAAACCCGCTTTGGTGTCTATCTCATCTTTTTCATGTTCAAACATTTATTATCCTAATGTCATTATTTAATCTATGACCAGTTATCTGAGCCTCCTGCTGAAGCAAACCCAGTGTTAGTGTAACGATTATTGTATATACCTAGTTATAGTATATACCTAGTCGTATCTTCATCTTCTACTACAGCACCTATCTTTTCTTTGACAAGTACCTCATCTACGATTACTTTCTCTCCACTATGTTCATCGGCTGAAAAACTTATGTCTTCAAGTATTTTCTCCATCACTGTATGTAAGCGTCTAGCACCTATATCTTCTGTTTTTTCGTTGGCTTGTAGTGCATAGGAAGCTATGGCACTAAGTGCTGTCTCATTAAAGGAAAGCTCTACACCTTCTACTTTCATAAGCGCTTCATACTGCTTTATGAGTGAGTTATTTGGTTCTGTTAAAATACGGTAAAGCGTCTCTTCATCTAAACTGTCTAACTCCACACGTAAAGGAAAACGTCCTTGAAGTTCAGGCATCAGGTCACTTGGCTTAGAGACATGAAATGCACCAGCAGCTATGAACAAAATGTGATCTGTATTGACCGTACCGAGCTTTGTCTGTACAGCTGACCCCTCTACTATAGGGAGNAAATCACGCTGTACACCTTCNTTACTTGGATCTTGCCTNCCTTGTGAGTTTGCNGATACTGCGACTTTGTCTATCTCATCTAAAAAGACGATACCACCCTTTTCCACTTTTTCAAGTGCCAATGATTTTAAACTCTCTTCATCTAAAAGTTCTTCGCTGGCTTCTGCTTCGAGGATCTTCTTAGCATCTTTCACACTCACTTCTTTTTCAGGACCTTTTTTACCCATACCCCCAAGTACTTTAACGATGCTCTCTTGAACCTGTATCATCTGAGGAGGTAAGCCATCTTCTGGTAGAGTAACATTGTTTGGCATCTCTACTTTTATCTTGAGGTGGTCAAGCTCACCTTTAGCAAACTTCTCTTGCATTCGTATAAATGATGCATCATATTCAGCCTGTTTTTGCTCACTGGCTCCAGCTGGAAGTGGTGGAAGAAGTTTTTCTATAATTTTGTTTTCGATGTAGTTTTGTATCTTTTCTTTGTTTTTTTCATTTTCACTCTCACGTACTATCTGCATAGAAGTCGCTGCTAGATCACGTATCATTGACTCCACATCACGCCCTACAAAACCTACTTCAGTGTATTTACTGGCTTCCACTTTGATGAAAGGCAGGTTCATCATCTTAGCCAGTCTTCTGGCTATCTCTGTTTTACCTACCCCTGTACTACCTATCATCAGTATGTTTTTAGGGGTAACATCTTGTTGCATATCAGCGCTTAGTTGCATACGTCTGTAACGGTTTCGCAAGGCAACAGCTATGGTCTTTTTCGCATCATTTTGTCCTATGACATACTTATCTAAATAAGTGACTATCTCTTTGGGTGTGAGGTTATCCATTGTACTCATTATAGTTCCAGTAATTTTATATTTTTATTGGTATAGATACAAATTTCACCAGCGATCTCCAATGACTTTTGCACCAGCTCTTTAGGGTCTAAATTTGCATGTCTCTCTAAAGCCCTTGCTGCTGAGATGGCATAGTTACCACCACTACCTATGGCCGCTATCTTACCGTCTTCAGGTTCCACCACGTCACCCGTACCAGAAAGTATGAAAATGTGCTCTTGGTTAAGTACTATCATCATGGCTTCAAGTTGGCGTAATTGCTTGTCTTTTCGCCACATCTTAGAAAAGCCTATGACAGACTTAAACAAGTCTCCTCTCTTCTCAGCCAAAATTGTCTCAAACATATCAAAAAGATTAAACGCATCCGCAGTACTCCCTGCGAAACCTGCTAAGACTTTGCCCTCTCCAAGTGTACGTATCTTGGTGGCATTTCCTTTGAGTACGGTATCTCCAAAGCTTACTTGTCCATCACCACCGATGACTGCCTTGCCCTCAGCCTTATACCCCAGTATCGTAGTTGCGTGAAACATTAGACGCCTACTACACTGACTTTAAGTGTCGCGTGTATACCGTGACCTAGTTTTGTATCTACCTCATGTAAGCCTTCTGATTTCAGCGCTTTTTTGAGGTTGATATGTTTTTTATCTACTTCAATGTTAAGCTGTTCTGAGATAGCTTCAGCGATGTCGCCATTGCCTACAGAACCTTTGATGCCTACAGGTGCTTTGGTCTTTTCTATCTTTATCTCTGTAGCTTCTAAAGTTATCTTCTCTGCTTCAAGGCGTGCTAGCTCATCTTTGAGATCACGAGCCATCTGTGCTTGCTCTTCTTTCCAGTTCTCTACTACATCCGGTGTTGCCAATTTGGCTAAGCCTTTTCCTACTAGGAAATTTTGACCATAACCATCTTTTACTTCTTTTATCTCACCAGCTTTGCCAAGTGCTTTTACATCTTTTATGAGTAATACTTTCATTCATTGTCCTTGTTGGAGTATCTATTGATATCATTTTAACAAACTTTTACTAGGCATTTGTTAAAGTTTTAGTATGTTGCACTTAAAGTACACAAGAAGGTACTATAGTTACTTAAGTTCAAAAAGGGTTTTAAATGAAATATGTCTTTTTTTCTCTCATTCTTACACTCTTGCTATTTCAAGGTTGTACAAGCAAAAACGAGCTAGCACTTCAAGATAATTTTCAAGAAAAAACTTTAAACACAGATCAAACTGCTATTCAAACAAATACTATAAAAGATTGTACCACCTGTAAAGACAATACAAACGAATTTGAAGATGAATTTGGAGATGAAACAGAAAATATCATAGACCCTTTGAGTGGTTACAATAGAGTAATGACCTCTTTTAATGACAAAGCGATAGTCTATGTTCTCAATCCTGTCTCTGAAGCCTATGTAGCTATCTTACCTCAGCCTTTACGAATTGGTATTTCTAATTTTCTCCATAACATTCAATTTCCTATTCGTTTAACCAATAATCTTTTACAAGGTAAATTCCAAAACTCCTCTGATGAGCTAGAACGTTTTATCGTCAATACTACTGTAGGATTAGGTGGACTGATGGATCCAGCTGAAACATACATGAACATACCTGCACACGATGAAGACTTTGGTCAGACCTTGGGGCACTATGGCATAGGTTCTGGTTTC
>JGI24023J19991_10000979_pt1 | contig 22340 bp, 45 predicted proteins | sample Cruoilmetagenom1_FD_19991 | JGI IMG/M metagenome (IMG submission 19991) | reverse complement strand
GAAGAATCATAAGGTGTAATTGGTACACCCACTTCTCCCACAAGATCAGGAATAACTCCATCAAATATTGGTGGATCAAGGGGTGGTGGAAGCCCACCTGTATAGTCCACAGGCATCAGATCAAAGATAACGTCTGCTGGGTCAGCACACTTACGTGCCACTCGGTAGTTCACTAAATAAGTTGCTTCACCCTTAAGCTCCACACTCTCCACACCAGTGCCAAGGGAGACCGCTTCTCCATCTTTATAAAACCTAGTGCTTCGCAACATGGTAGGGTCATTGTTATACACCACGTACACTTCAGCAGGTGAGGCCAGTGGGCCGGGGTCTACCAAGCGTAAGATACCGGGGCCATCAAACGTAACCCCGTTTGTAACGTAATCATTACTGCCGGACTTATTGTCACAACGGATGGGATGACCATTGTACTCAGGCAGATCAACTTCAGGCTGATTGTTGAGGTCGGCATTGTAAAAAGTGAACTCAATACCCACATCACCTTCACAATCAAAGTAAGGTGCTGCTACCCGCCAAAGTGTATCCAGTGGCACGTCTACAGGGATTGTTTCAGCAGGCCAACCAATCTCGACTGGATTTTTATCCGCATCGTATAGTCGTTTCCACTCACCATCTACTTGGTGTTGAATATAGGCTTTGCCAACTAAGTGGTGATTTTGAATAAGGGTTAAGAAACCCGGGCCTGTGAACTCGAAATACGCTGGGGTAATTGCTGCCATATGCTAATTCTCTGTTGAGATTGATTGCGTCGGTGTAGACGCGGTGTTCAAATCTTGAGTGATCTGCTCAGGCGAAACAGGAGCGGCAGGAGGTGGTTGACCACCCTGTTGAGGTGGTTGTGCGCCTGAGGCGATTTGAGGATTTTGCTTGAGCACGTCGTCGATGTCAAGTCCAATGCTTTTAAACAAAGGCTTGACCAATTCGAGAAACGACTCTTCTGTGATATAAGAAGGCATTACTTCACGTAACTGAGTCAATGCCTGAATGACCTCACCGGATTGCTCCTGCTTAAGCTGTTGTTCAAAAATACCTGACAAACCTTTAGCTACCCAGTTCACGTCACCTTTGATGGAATCATCATCTACCTTGATCATATTCCTTACATAATATCTCTCCAACATGGGCTGGATGAGGAACCTGTCTATAAGCGATAATAAAGCCCCAATACCTTTAGAAGCATTGGAGTAATAGAAGTTAGTCTGACCAAGTGTGGACTGACTCTCAGCCCCCGGTGATCCAATAATATATCCCGGGATACCTGATAGGTCATCACCTTTGGTAAGGTAATACTCCATCGCGTTTATATATTCTTCAGACTTGGACGCAAGCTCTGTGAACCGATAAGCCTTCTCACCATGGATAGATGACAGGACTGGGTAAATCTTACCCGCTCTGATCTTCTCCGGTGGTTTCCCGCCGGGGACACGCTGGGCTTCAACCTCACCAATGGGCTGCGCTGCAAACCCCATATTAATAATGTGTTGTCTCACCAGAGCATTGACGATCCGCTGGGGAGTATTGATCATGTCCTGAAGTGAATCACCACCCCACGCTGAGCCTGCTACGAACTGACGTGGCACCACACTGAATGGACGATGACGTAAGGGATTAGGATTGAGCACGGCATAGATAACCTGATCATCTATCATCCATACTTCAAATTCTTCATAGCTGTCATCGTCCAATGACTTTGGAAATTTCTTAACGTGCTCTCGCATGAGACCGATTTGCATCATGCCATAGTATTTAATGACATTGTATATACCAGCTCCAAGCTCAATATCTCCATCATCATCAGATCGTTTAAGAAGATGACTGACTTTTATCCAGTCTGAATCACCCTCTGTAAACCCATTATCATGAATAGTAAGAACCTCATCAATAGCAACCTTATTATAATCATTGTTACTCTTGGCATGAATCATCTCAACCTTGGTCATGGTTGCTAACTCATATACGCCAGTACCACTGTTTACATCATGACCTACATCAGGCATTGGGTACCAATTCTCAGGAGCCACCCTATACATTACAGGTTTAACCTCCATGACTTGTGTGTATTTCCCACTGGACGACCACTTACCAGTTATTTTACTGACTTCAACAGGACCTTTAACCACGCTTATGGGGTAAGTACCAAGGTCAGTAATGGCTTCAGACCACGCATCTATCCAACCACCCTCTTGCCACTGGTCAAGAATCAGACGACTCATCCTGTCCGACTTCTCCTGAGCCAGCTCATACATGCGATCAAGCTCTTCATCAGTAGCCTTGTCTACAAACCCCTGCACCACTCCGAAGCTAACATTCGCAAGATCATCTATCTGACTAAGATCAGCTAGTACCTCTTGACGGATGGTGTTGCGGGAATCAGGTGGGAGATCAACAATGGCAGTTGGCTCACCAGTCCACATTTTATTCATGGCTCCGGCTACAACGTCACGAACCCATGAATATTGAGCACGAGACTTCAATGCACCAAGGGGGAAAAATACATCAGGCTCATTCGCCTCTGAGATTTTAGCGCACATCTCAGGGTCATATTGAGAGCTTACCTGATACACATCTTCCATCATGCCTGATGAAACACCAGTGGAAGTTTTATGATTCTGAGCAGTGAGGAAACCCTGACGAAGCACATCTGCTAAAGGATTTACATCCTCTACCAATTGTAGAGTTTTCTTATTGGGAACTTGCGCCATTGGATAGATGAGAGTTCAGATTTCTTTAGTGTAGCATGATGATTATACAAGGACAAGAGGACTATCGTCATGTCTGTAGTCATTAGACATAAGGTCTGTTGTGTTGTCAGAAGTCACATCAAGAGCTACATAACATACCGCATCCATAGGGTGAGAAAACTCATTCTTATCCGGCTCCTCTTTATACCTCATCTCAGTAGCACCAACACTCCCGCGTAATTCTTTAAACTTATACTTCCCCTGAAACCCCTTGCGTATAGTAGTAATATTAGAACTCATCTTCAACCCACCTTCCCTGCGAAGTAAATTCTTCATCGCATCTATCCGCGCTGTAGGAGAGTTGCTGATTGCCAACTTACAAGGTAACCCCCATCGTGAGGTAAGCAAGGTGAACTGCGGAATACCATCTACAGGATCACGCGCCTTACCCGCAGGGTCAGCAATACTGATACGGTTCGTAATAGTTACATATTTAGTATTGAGCAGAGGAACAATAAAGTCATCCATCTGCTGCACCAGACCTAAGTCCTTAATCACCACCTCCTCTAATATTTTCAGTCCACCATCGTAATACTGGCAGAAGACGTAGGCCGAGTACCTGACTCCCCAATCGACGCCGATGAGGAGTGGATAAGATGGATTCGGCTCGATGAAGTAAGGTTTATAGTGGACCCTGTCGTTATAATAATACGATGAGAAGACTGGCTTCCCTGACTGCGTAGAACCAACTCTATTGAGCACGTCTGTCCAGACCGTTTCAGGCGACGTTTCAAGTATGTTCCAATAATAGTCATACTCCGCTGGCAACCATCTAATATTCTCCGCATGAGGATTCTCCTTTAAATAAACATCAAGATACTCAAAATACCTCCCCAGTTCATCATCAGGCTCACACTCTATCAGCGCGGGAGGCTGCTCGAATTTGACGATGTTGGGGTTGTTGGCATGTCTGATGTGGAAGAACTCATAGAGCCACTCGTCATCGTCGTACATGTTGGTATCAAGTAAGATAGTTGGCTCGTCGCACCCATCAAACAAGGGCGGGTACGGATTAGGTCCGTTGGGGTCTGGATCAGTTGGGTCGGATATCTTAGCGGGTGCACGACCAAGTCTTTGTTGTCCATACTTAAGTAACCAAGGGTGATTCTCTTTAGCCTCATTTATCCACAGAGAGCTGTACTCGAATGACCGCAAGTCCTCCTCTATTTTACTCGCGTCCTGAAACGCCATGAGGATTATCTCCAACTTCATGCGAGTACCATCAGATAATGGTCGCTCTATTGAGCCAGTGATCGGCGCTTGCCCTGCTAGTTCAAACCCCACTGCATCCGGTATCCAATGCTCCAGCGTTTTCTTTACCGTCGTCTTGAGCTTGGGGTACGAGTTCCGCGCGATGAGAACGGTATGTCTACGCACTCCGTCAGGGTCGGGGGTTTGTCGGACTGCCCGAAGTATAAAGTCAAAGATGCAGGCGGTTGAGGAGCCTGAGCCGACAGGTCCAACGAGGAGTTTAATCCTTGCGTCCGACTGGTGGAATCGAGAGGCTGTAGGAGATGCCGCGTAGCTGACAACTTGTTGCTTCGCCATGGTGGTGCCTTCGGTAGTTGTTGCCTAGACCTCAAACCCCTGTCCCCGCATGTATGCCCGGGCCGTTGCATGTAACTCAGGTGTGCTGTGGTGATGGTAGATGTAATTGTCACACTCAGGAAAGTCCTTGCTAATAGGATCACTCTCCTGTGACGCAGGCAGTAATGCCAGTTTAGCCATGGGTATATTGTTCACCGCGTTTGCAGGAATCACCGATAAGTCTACACTGACAATGTTGAAAGGCCGATGCAGAGGACTGGTTGATGAGTGATGCTCCGTGTCTACCAGTGATTGCTCTACCAATGAACGAATATAGTCGTGCTTCCTGCGATGGTGCTCTGTGAACAGAGTATATAATGACTTGCGTAACGCCTGCGGATCAATGGGATTACCCATAGTAATCGCCATACGATCTATTTCTCGCGTTGCATTAGTGTAATTACTATTGGCGTAAGCGTTGATAAACAACCGGGGGATCATCTCGGCATCATATGCTCCCATGGTAAATACCATGAGTGAATCACCATATGGTCGTTTTTTCATTACAAGAGGATGTTCAAGAGGATGTTGTGTTACCATTTTATTCATGAGTCGTTAGTAGTTAGTAGTCGTTATCTGATTGAATGGATTGTTACTCCTTCCGCGTTTTCAATATACACCTGATCACCAACCATCACATCAATGTCTTCACTTTGATTGTTCACCGATATCTCTATCTGATGGGTGAGGTTTGGGTACTTTGGGTCCTCAACACGCTTTACAATGGGGGACTCCGTACTGTAGAACTCTACCTGATCAGGGTCACGTGTACCATTACGGAACAGTTTTACAATGAACACAATACACGGAAGATAAGAAAGATCACATTACCGGAATCATCACAACCAGACCTGCGTCCACAGATTAATTTATTCATGAGGAATACCCAGAGTTATAAGAAAGGGGAGAATACCACAAATAAGACCAATCGCAAAGAAACGCCACCGTAAACAACAGTCGCATATTTCACTACCAGAGATTTTTATTTGGAGTCGGTCGAAGAAGCCTCCCTCGTCACAGGGATACCATATTTCTTTTACGAAGGGAATTTTAAATGCAAGCATGTGATGGGATAGTTAGTTAGTAATTGATCAAGTGTACAGGAAAAAAAATTAAAAAGCCAAGAATGAGCCGGGAATGAGCCGAAAAATTAAAAGGTAAAAGGCAAAAGGTAAAAGCCCCACCCTTGAAAAATTAAAAGCCAATTGGTGTGGGTGGTGTACTGTATATAGTGATAGGGGGGTGTCTTTTCAAAAAGAGGGCATGCCCCTATTGCTCTTGGTGGGACCCAGTGAGACTTGTTCACACAAAAAAGCCTGCCATTCTCAAAACTGGCAGGCTTAAAGCATAGGGGTTTAAGCTAGACGGAACGTGCGACCATCTAAGTTTAGCTCCACCGCATCATCTACACGCTCGTCGAACTCGTCGAACAAGCGCACATCTAAATCGCCGATTATGTCGGTGGCAGCTTTTTCAAGCTCGCTCACGTCAATATCAGTTGAATTTACAAATCCTTGCTTGACCACATTATCACGCAAGCATGTTTCGTTTTGACTATCTACTAATCTATCAGTTAAAGCCTCAATCTCGTCTGTAAGCTTGCTAAGTGCGTTTTCCACGTCGGTCATAGTTATCTGTTTTCTATACTTGTTCTCGATCACTTGACTAAGCACGTGCTGTATGTGGTCAGCATTAAGACCAAGCTCGTCAAGTATATAAGCGGTATGATTTTGCATACCATCCCTAACACCTAAATTGATAGCTGTTCGTGTACGCGTATTGATAGCTTGCGCTACCGCTTTATCTATCATTCTTTGTAAAAACTTCATATCTAAATACCTATAAGAGTTGCGGAAATAACAACGCGCTATCTCCTACACACATATTAGCATATATACGTCAATAGTACACCTATTAATTCATTTATTTATACATGATATACTCACAACAGGTGGTGATTCAGGAGGGACCCAGTGAGTATAATTCACCTATGTAAGCTGTATATGTTAATATATGTCTAGTGATACATGAATTGTATCACATTCGAGGCCGAAAGGCTATGTTCTTTTACAATACAGGTAAACATTATGAGCTTCTATAGCTTACTGGTGCGCGACCCAAAACGCGGATGGATTGTTGGTACTCAATCCGAAAACAAGCGAGTGATCCTTGCTACAGCTAAAACTGTGAACAAGTCACCAGATTTCAGAACTCAAGTTCTGGAGACTGACGGCAACAGCCGTAACGTGCAGGGAGGACTCGCATTTGTGCAAGCGAGAAACGGCAAAGGGCTGGCTAAGATATTTAATTATCACAAGCTCGCTCCCAAGCTAACACTAGCTTAAACCCACCGCCCCCGAAAGGGGGCAACCATTCAGGTATTCTTATGTCAGAAGAAAACAAGTTGAAATTACTACCTACAGATAAGGAAGTAAGAGACGCACGTGATAACNTTTATCGGTTATTAGATATTCGAGTCAAAGACTCAATATCAATGTATGAACATCATCTCATCTCAACCCGAGAGTTTATAGATAAGATAGCAACTCTATACAATTTCTCCTGAGTTAAGGGGCTTCGGCCCCTTTTTTATGGTTCAAAATTAAGTGTGATTCAGGAGGGACCCAGTGAGAATAATTCACCTATGTAAGCTATATATGTTAATATATGTCTAGTGATACATCAATTGTATCACATTTCAGGTTCTTTTACAACACGGGAGATACTATGTTCTATACTGTAATGGTGAGACATCCAATGGGAAAGTGGCAGGTGCTACGTTCATCCAATGATGTACGCGATGCGATGAAAGATATTAAGATATTGAAGGACACCGAATTGAGAACGGTGGTCGTCAAGACTGATGTCAAGAGTCAAATCAAAAAAGCACAGGTTATGTGCAACCGCTCTATTAAGAGTGTCCCAAAGAAAAGATTACTGGACTTTACCAAGTCCGGAATCGAAGCGGCTAGACTTAAGACAGTCAGCTAAACCAACCGCCCCCGAAAGGGGGCAAACCAAGAGGTAAGTAGTATGAGTAAGAAGTTAAGAAAGGCTAAAGAGTTCGATAAGTATGTTCCACGTACTCCGGTCGATAAGGCCAAGTCTCACATCCCTGCCAAGTTCCGGCACGGGAAGTAAACATTAAGCCCCGCAAGGGGCTTTTTTATTTGTCCAAATAAAGCGGTTATCTGGGCGGGACCCAGTGAGAATAGTTCACCTATATAAATCAAATGTGGTATTATACGTACATGGAAAAAACACGGGGCGGAAAAAACCCTGTTCAAGTTTTCTCCTAGTTAATATGATTTTTATATTGACATAATGATACACATTGTGTATACTATGTGTATTGAAAGTAATACAAATGAGGTAAGCAAGATGTCAAGATCGAAAAGCCAAAAGGCTAAACGGTCGAGGAATCAAGCGAAGTTCAATTATGTTGCTAGAAGTGAAGGCGTGGTTCAAGCCGTAAAGACTTGTGACCTGCGAGGAGTCAGTCAGACTTCGTATATAAGAGCGTATAGGGAATGGTGTGAAGCGACAGCCTTGGAATACTCCAAGCGCCCTAGCTCATTCCGTCCTGAATACGAAGAAGTTATACGACAGCGAGGCGGAGACTTCTACGGAGGGCGACAGTTTGCACGAAAAATGGACAAGCCTTTAGTCCACATCAGGACTACAACGCGACACGACCGTGCTATAAAGAACGCTCGGAGGCATTACCGTAAGGTAATGACCGATACCGGATGGACTGGACGGCAGGTAGATACAGCGTTTGCTAAGCACTTTCCTAGCGAGTGGGCTTTGATTCAACTCGACAAACATAGGTAGTGTGAAGCGAAGAAAACGGGGTGCATTATGGTGTCCTCTATATACAAAGACCATGATAACCATAGGCAACGGAGAATTGAGTTTCTCCCCTGACGGAAGTCAGTGAGGAAGCAGTGAACGCAATGTCCTGCAATCTTTAGCCCATACGACAGTGTTCTATACCTGTATAGAATGGTCGGGCACGAATGATTTTATTATCAACGGTGATCTGTAAAGGCTTGTATATATGTCTGCGAACGGGTGGCTATTCATAATGCCATGATGACCCGATACTGTGCCACGTGACCCGAAAAGGCGATCTGTTCTTTCAATGAGCATTTATGATGTATGTGTGCGAGTGCTTATTGAGAGCGGTATTCGATGTGAGTATCGTAACAACGAGAGTAAAGGTGATAACCATGAGAAAAGCTACTTACACGCGAAAGCGTAACCTTGTCCTTAAAGGTGACAATTTCGTCACTAAGAGTAAGGCTAAATTGTCCGGTGAAGTTATCGACTTCGTATGTGCCAGCATTGGTGCGTACAGTGTCGATCCGAACGTCGACCACATCAAAGCAGGGGCGTGTATATTGGAACGCTTCGAGCCGAAGTGGAAACGTGCATACTTCAAAGCAGCGAAGGATATTATCGGGAAGCACCACGATTTCGCAATCGTAATGGGTGACAGTGATCTTCCAAAGGATACGAAGTTTTCCTATGACAAGATCAAAAAGTCCATGCAGCCCGATGCACGTTCCTTACCAGCCTTGGGGCGTACCATCCGTATCATGAAGGATTCATTCCTGAAAACAGGGAGTAAAAAGACGGAGCGCACACCGGATCAGATTCATGAAGCCCTTGTCAAACGCACACTTGGTGCAGTGACAGACTACGAAGTCGTTGCTGAAGCAGTGAAAACTGCCGGGGTAGAGGAACGTCGTGAAATCTACAACAAATGGAAACCCATCATGATGGGACTCGAAAAGGAATTCAAAGTGATCCGTGTTGTGAAAAAGCGTGTGGTGAAGGCGAAAGCAAAACCTGCGACTAAAGCGCAACTGGAAAAACTTGTGAAAAAGGCGGCGTAAATTTGTAATATAATTTGTAATATAATTTGTAATAGAGGGGGGAAACCCTCTCTATTTTTTATTTTTTTTGTAAGTTTTATTTTTACACACAGTGAATCTCGTAACAGATTTGATAATTCCTGACTGTTACGGTTGGTAATTATCCGTGTTTAAAAATAAATATTACAAATCTTTTTTGTAATAACGTATATTAGAAGTTAGTTATATAATGATTCATTGTTTGTAATAAGTTTGTAAACATGCTGGAACCACCTGTGTTTATGCGGTATACCAGTGTATTACGTAGTGGAACAGTTGAAACACCCTGTAACACCGTTATAACCATCTCCAGTTACCATAGAAAGAGCTGAAAACCCCTTATATATATATACTTTAACTTAATAATAATAATATATAACAACTATGTAACGCGTTTTCCAGATAGGGTAGCTCTTTTTTTCGTGTTTATCGTCAACGTAAATTTCCCTTTTATTTTTCACACTCTCAATTTATTCTCTCCCCTCTTTTTAAAAGTGTTTCTGTTTCGTTAGAATTTTACCCCTAAACCCAGTGTTTATGCGACATTCCAAGAGGATTTTGTTATAATCCCCGTAACAAACACCCATTTCCCCCTTGGCACACCGCATAAACATTGACATTTTTCTGTTACACTAATAAATTACAAATTCACTAAACTTCATGACTAATTATTTAGAAAAACTAGACAAGATTTTATCCACTAAACCCGTGCGTTTAATTGGTGAAAAGAAACCATCACCCTCAACATCAACATCAACATCAACATCAACATCACCCTCTACCATCCTACAATCAGGAACCACTGGTATCACATGGAGTGAACACGTTAACAAATGGCAAGTACGCAAATACATAAATGGTAAATCATTCAACCTTGGTTTATACACTGACCTGTCCAATGCTGAACTGGCACTACATGAATTCATAGAGACAGGCAAAGTACCAACACGAAAACGTAAGCAACAAATGGGAGCAACTGCACCTGACACACTCAAGCAGAAACGTGCCAAGAGAAACCGTGTTGCTCACTCCAACTACATCAACCGTCGTTACATGCAGCGACATAGCCCACCACCCGACGAGGATTAAAAACTAATCAATTAACTATGGGATATTTCAAACGACTGGCAACAGCCAGACAAGAGCGTATGATCGAGGTAACGGCGGAGATCACCACTCCTATCCGTGACCCGTTCGGTTTACATGCACAGGTTCAACGTGCTCTCTCCATCCACGACAAGGAGTACAAACCTATGACAGCACGTCAAGAGGACGAGCGCGTCGAGGCTATCGTCAGCAAGTACCTGTTGGAGGATGCAAGCTCTCGCAAGCTCCGGCCTGCCACCCTTGTCATCGAGGACATCAGGGACGTGCTGGACGATTCTTACACCAAAGACTGGGGTTTGTACTATGACACTATTTACTAAACTCAGGGACACCATTGGAGCAACAGACATCGACAACCCACGGGTGTGTTCGTTCTGTCACACCTCATGCAACGACCCATCCATTAAGCACATGGTATGTACGCCGGACTCAGCCATATGCAACGAGTGCACCGAGACAGTGGTGTACATGCTCTACGCCGAGGGCATCAAGATAAACATGCCTTCATCTAAACCCACACCCACATGTAAACCCATAGGAGAATAAACAACCATGAGTATCGACTACCAATTACGCGGTGACATACTGCGTCAGGCTGAGAAAAACTGGGGAGAATACTCCTCGTTCTACGCAGACAACACCACCACGCCTAAGCAAATGCGTCAGGTGGTCAAGGGGTGGGAGATCAGGGATAACATGAAGAAACGGGAGAAGGCTAATCTCAAGCCTCTCAAGCTCTCCAATGCACCCCTGCCTGCCACCATGAGTATCAAGCCTAAGCCTGCCAACATCGAGCAGTACATAAACGACTACCATGCGTTCAGGGATCAGAGCGTCGCCCTTAACGAGCACCGTCTGCGCGTGGTGATTGCCTGTCTGGGCATTGCCGTCAAGCACAGTAAAGATGATGAGGCTATAGTGGAGCGTGTACTCACCCTGATTGACGAGATGGGGGAGTGGGGCTACACCTATGAGTGATAAAGACAATACCTCGATAAAGATGCACGTGTTCATCCTGTTCCTGACAAACCGCAACCTCCTTGACCAGTGGATGACTAACTTGCTCAAAGATCATCGGGAGAATTATGGAGACACGGATCAAGAACTCAAGAATCACGTGAAGGCTTTGCGTGAAGACCCAAGGGGGATTGTTAGTGATAGTTTCCCATGGGCAAAGACACCTGAAAACTTCGGTTTTTGGAACGGGGTTGATAATGAGTGGATGAGGATTGATCAGCAGATATGTAAAATTTTAAATGGTTATAAATATGAGTGATAAAGGCAAGGAGGTAAGTGTAAAGATGCACGTGTTCATTCAGTTCCTCCACCATCACAACCTCCTCGACCAATGGCTTACCAACGTCATTGACAGGGTTTGCACACATGATAATGACTACATGAACGACCATAAACTAAGTGAGATGGTGAATAGCTTGCGTCTTGAGCCTGCCCATCTCATTGATACTCCATTCACATGGGTGTATACACCGGAGGGTGATAAGTTATGGCTTGGTATACACAACAGTTGGGAGAGGGCGTATAAGGAACTACACAAAATTTTAAAGGGTTATAAATATGAGTGAAAGCCGAATGACAAATGAGGACTACCACCTCATCTACACCCACGTGTTCATCCTGTTCCTCACACACCATAACGCACTCAACGATTGGATGGACAACGTCCTTGACAAGCATGACACGGGTAGTATTGGGTTAGGACTCTTTGGTGAGAACCTTAAACATAAAGATGTGAATGACATAGTCGACTTCAGCTTCACTTGGTCACACACACCACAAGGTGGAGGCTACTGGACAGACCTGTCCGTGGAGTGGTACTACATTTGTAATGAGATGGACAAGATGATCATGGAGGGTGAGATATGAGGGCGGCAACGGACAGGGTAACGATTAAGATGCACGTGTTCATCCAGTTCCTCACACACCATAACGTCCTCGACCAGTGGATGGAGCACGTCCTCAAGCATAGCAATGATCGTCGTGTTCAGAACACCGTCTTGTTGATGCGTAACAGTACAGGTGAAGCGTTGGGGTACGGCTTCGGATGGTCGGATACACCACAAGGGTATGTGTTCTGGTCGCAGTTGGGTAGCCGTTGGGAGGAGGTTGATAAGGAGATAGACAAAGTTTTAAGTGAAGACATAACCTATGTTGTACAACATTAACCGAGGGATAAGAGATGAGTACCGAGCAAGAGCAAAACAAAACACCAACCGTTAACAACACGCTGTCACTGGCAACCGAGCGTATCCTTGAGCTGGAGAGACAGGTCGCTGCTGCTGTGGACATGGTTGAGATATACAAAGCCATGATCGAGGAGATGGCTCATCAACTGACCCGCGCCAACAACGTGATTCGTGAAGCCGAGCTTGAGGAGGAGTGGGGATGCTATGATCAGGACGAGCTGTATGACATGTACTTCAACGACCCTACCAAGGGTCTAGCCAAGGACATCGACGAGTACGGTGAGACTCAATGGGGTGACTGGGAAGGGGACAAAATTAAATACCAACAGAGGCATAACCCATGAGCACAAACGCCCCGTACTACTTGGTAACCATTAGTGTCAACATCGGTGGGTATGAGAAAATAACCCATGTTGTGGTGCAGGCAAAGGATGATGAAGAAGCAGGCACCTTGGGACTCAGAGAGGAGTGTCATAACGAGCCTGACTTCACAGAGTACCCAGATCAACAAGCCTGTTGGGATGGGGGTGAGTTTTTTTACATGGTGTATGATACCAAGGAGTTGACGCATGACCAACACGTCACCTTAAAGAACTTGAAATTATGTTGGTGATAACAGGGGGTGTGAGATGAGTGCGTTATGTTTTATTCTGGGGGTAGTGGTGTTCGAGATATTCTTTTGGTTGTCCGGGTTTGATTACACTATAGCCAGAGGTCCAGACTTAACACTCCATATTGTTCTGATGTTTTTCAGCGGATACTTTGGGGTGGCAACTTATAAAATAGTTAAGGGGGTGTGAAATGAATTTAAAAAATAAAACCAAGCACATAACGGGGTCATTATCACTGTCACTACCCATGGGGTTGATAGTGCACAGCGAAGGGCTGTCACTAACCATGGTGATGTTACTCACCTTCCTGTCCTTCTTGATGGTGTTCACCCTGTCCTTACTTGATGAGTTCATGACTCTTGTGAAGGATGTAGACAGGGAAATGTATAAGAAAATTCACAAGTCAATGAAGTACCAGATCAGTCTTGAGAACGTGGTAACACGCCACCTGATAGAGCACCGCAAGGAGGTGAAAGATGAGTCTTAATATGGGAAGAACAAGATCATTCAGAAGAAGTAAGGCGTATAAGGATAAGGTGTACCGGAGGTGCTCCTGTATGCTGTGTATGAATCCACGGAGGGATAAAAACCGAGGTGTTAAAGAGCAACTTACCCTTAATGAATTACGACAATTAGAGATATTTAAGGAGGCAGGTATTGAAGAACCAAACGACCCGCATGGGTACCATACTGCTGGCAACAGCACTCACCGTATTTAGCCTGTGTCTGGGCTTGATACTCACTGATATATTTTTACAGGAGAACGACCATGAGCAAGAAACAACAAAAAATTACCACGCCTTATAACATGGGGTACAAGGACGGTCAGGCAGGGCGCACCCCTCAGCTCAACCATGGGAACCAGTACGCTATGGGCTATCGTCACGGTAAGGTTGATAAGAAAGGTAAGGCTGATGAGTAGGGATGAGAAGTCAATCCTGATTCTACACATGTTCATTCAGTTCCTTGCACATCATAGAGTGCTTGACAAGTGGGTGGATGAAATGTGTAATGAAAACTTAGACCGGGGGTGGACAATCAGGGTGCGATCTAATCGCATGGTTGCCTCCACTTTCAAGGACAGATTAATATTGACAGGGTTCGGGAGCAATGACTCCATCTATGGTAGTACCTTCTGGAGGAAGTACCATATTGAATGGAGTAATCTGATATACCCAAAGCTGGTCAAAGAAATAGAGAAAGAAGAACTTAACCCGCAAGGGTTAACAGGATAGGAACGATCCTATCTGATTACGAGGGGCGTCACCCCTTACTTACTACTAACCTTTATATAGAGGATAAAATCATGACAGATTCAAACGACAACACCGTAGCAAGCTTTAACATCACTGTGTCTCAGCAAGGCAGTGGCGTAGAGAACGAGAGCGTGGCTTCAGGCTCCACCGTCCGTGACATTCTTAACGCCCGTGGTGTGTCCTTGGACACTCCGGTAATGGTGTCTGGTGTGCCTACCACTCTGGACCACGTGCTGGAAGCGGATGACGTGCTTGTCACGTCGANGNNNAGGCAAAGGGGCCTCCGATGACCACGAGGTGGCTTCATTCAACATCACTGTATCCCAACAGGGTTCCGGTGTTGAGAACGAGAGCGTGGCTTCTGGTAGCACGGTACGTGACATTCTTAACGCCCGTGGTGTGTCCTTGGACACTCCGGTTATGGTCTCTGGTGTGCCTACAACTTTGGACCACGTGCTGGAAGCGGATGACGTGCTTGTCACGAGCAAAAGTGGCAAAGGAGCATAGGGCGCTAACCCTTTGCAACTTAGTTGTGATATACTAACGGGAAGGGAGGTACACTGTGTGCCTCCCACCCTAATCATTACATACTTAGGAGGTATGACATGACTAAAGAAAGTATATCTGAACCCCTACTCTCATTCAATCCAGACACTGGCTCAATCAAATGGTTGACCAGTAGAGGGAGGATGAAGGCAGGTGATGAAGCCGGGAGATATGATAGAGATGGCTACGTCAGGGTTACAATTAAGAGTAAGACCTACCTCGCTCACCGTTTAATGTGGTTGTTTGTTCACAAGACAATGCCACCCGATGGTGTAGAGGTAGATCATATTAACCATGTACGAGATGACAATCGTATCTCTAACCTGCGACTGTCTCCATTCACATCTGTTCATAAGAACCAACATAACCGATCACTGGGAAAAAATAATACCAGTGGTCACATGGGGGTTCGGAGATCAGGTGAAAAGTGGAGGGCAGAGATTAAAATTGATGGTAAGAAGGTGTCACTTGGAACCTACAGCTTACTTGAAGATGCAGTCACCGCTCGTAAGGAAGCAGAGTTGAAGTATGGTTTTCATAAGAACCATGGTTCTCCTCCTCCTAAACAACGCAATAAAATACTGGGCTTAGCTCAGAAGTAAACCACCGCATAAGCGGTACCGCTAAGGCGGGGCTTCGGCCCTGCCTTTTTTATCTACATCAATCAGGTAATTTACAATGAGTAAAAAACGAAATGGAAAACCTCATGTGAGGTGGCCCCTCAACGCAATCCCCAACTTCCAACGTAATGGAGGAAGCGTGGTAGTTTCTCCGGTAGGTAAGGGGCAACCCGTGGTGTCAGTGACACCAACCAAACCCATCCCGGCCTCCACTTATAAAGCCCCACCACCCAAGCCTAAGCTGAGTGACTTTATCATTCCACCTCCTCCTCCGCGTATCCCTGAAGTCTTTGCGACACAACGGATGCACGAGACGATTAAGTATCTGGTGAGCAACTGTCCTACCGAGATCGGTTGGGTGGGTGCAGTCGAGCAGGTCAATCAGTGGAAGTACATCCTCCACGATGCAAGGGTGATGGATCAGGAAGCAACAGGTGCCACGTTTGAGTACGACGATTGGAACGAAGCAGTTACCGAGATGATCGTGAAGAAAACAATGGGTCCCGGCATGGTGGATGCCAACCTTGGACACAGTCATGTGAACATGGGTGTCTCCCCTTCAGGTACAGATGGTGAACAGATGATGGACCTCGCTCACTTAGACAAAGATGGTAATCCTACTGCCAAGTTCAGCATCCAGACCATCCACAACAAGCAAGGCAGTGTGTACTGTGCGATCTATGACTGGGAGCACAAGCGTCACTACACCAACATCACTATCAAGGTGATGTCATCCTTAACAGCAGAGGACATTGCTGATCTGGACGAGCAGCTTAAGCGTGTAAAGCCCAAGACCTACAGTTACAACGCTGGACATTATGGGACTTATGGGATGCACGGTAATGCTCAGGGTGGTGTACAGGGTGGCATCATGTATGGCTCATACAATGACCGCATCGCAGCAGCCAACGCACTGGCTGACAAGATTGACAACGGCACTGAACAACAGGAGATGTTCGACAAGCCTGTTGCTGACAGTCGGGATGTTATTGAGGTAAAGGATGCTGACTACATCACAGACATGGAGATATGGGATGATCAAGCATGGGATGAATGGGAGAAGGGGTTTCAGATTGACCGCATCCAATACACGTTCAGCAAAAGATGGGAAGAGGCTGGCAAGANGATGGCTGATGAGATGGTGAAGGGATCAGTTAAGTAAATTAATTTCAACACGAGGTATAAGTTATGACAGCAACACCGCAAGAAACAGGCATCACTAGCTACTTGGAAGAACTCCAAGCGTTGGCGATAAAATATAAATCAACCATTGCGTGTGGCGATGGTGAACTGGATGCAACTATGAGCAATTTATTCGAGGGGTCTTATCGCAACACCGTGGATCACATGGTGAAGTGTGAAGTGATGCGGAACAGTGGAGTCTCGATTGATGGGAATGGCAGGGTGACACTTCAGGTTGAGAACTGTAAGTTTGTTATCAACCCATCCACTCTTGAGTGGGCTTTCAGTACCAGTACAGGCGTTACCCTCGACACCAACAAGGTGGAGAATGATATTGTCTCTACTGGACGGGTTGCTTCGGCTCTTACTTCACTGTGCTCCATGAGTTCCGATGGCAGGGTTGACCTGCTTGACTATGTGAGTATGCGAGTAGAGTTTATCGTGGCCTTACTTGAGGAAGCTAAGGGTAAGCTTGCTGAGGTCAACACCATGATCGCAGCAGCACTCGCACCACCTACACCACCCGCACCACCCGCACCTGAGGAGGTAGCAGCATGATAACAGAAAACAGTTACACCCGGATGATAACCCGGCTGGCCTTCGAGGTTATTCCGGATTACGAACCACCGGTCACCGTCAGCTTACAGGGACGATACGCCCTCGGTGATACACATGTCGCAGCGCAGGTCAAGGTGCCTGCACCCATTAACATCAGCATTAAACTGGAGGTCCCCAATGGCTCTTGAAATTGCAACCTTGAATTATGAAACGCGAGGGCGTGAACCTCGTACCTTAGCTCACGACATATGTAGTAACATGCGGATCAGGAATGAAGGGTCAGTACACAGTGGCACCGGACGCGCTATTCTGAATGTGTATTCGAGTAATGACGAGAGGCTTAACACATTCAAAGAAGCTGTAAAGGCTTACCGTAAAGGTAACGTCAATCAGATGGAGATCAAGTTCCCGACACGCATTGGGAAGGTGGCATACATCACCACTATCCCGACTCATACTTATCTCAACATCCTGTTCCGACATGATAGCTGTCTTGCAAACAGCTACGACAGTGAGGGTGACCACCATGATACCCACTACCAACCACAAGTGTACTTCATAGTGAAGGTAGACCTGCGTAGCAACATGAAGAGTTGGAAGATAGTGCAGTCACCACTGTCCACCAACGGGCGTATGTTCCCTCATAACGAGAGTTCATCAGCTATCACCAACTCGTGCTGCACAGGTGACTACACCAATCAGGTTGATGCTTCGCTACGCACTGACAATCTTGGTGCGTTCCTCACCCTGATGTCCATGTTCATTACGGATGGTACAAGGGAGAGCGATGAGTACGGACGGTCATGTCATTACTTCACTGATGAGTTCACTTGTGACAGGGAGGTGAGCTATCGGATTAGCAACAGTCTTGATGTTAAGTTGTTGGCTTACACCATGAGTGACCCTGAAATACCACATGGCAGGGATGTCAGTAATCAAATGAGAAGCATCAAGTTCATGAAGCCAGAGTTCCAGAATCAGTACATCGCTGAGATGTGCAAACTTAACCCAACCACTTAGGTAAACACCATGATTAATACATTACGACACAACGAAGTATTCAACGCCAACAACTATATGGACAAACATATTGTTGTCGTTGGACTGGGGGCCATAGGCTCCAAGGTGCTGGAGCATCTGGTGTGTGCAGGGCTGACCAATATCACAGCGTGTGACTTCGACAAGGTGGAGGATCACAATCTTGCCAACCAGTTGTTCGACCGTTCACACATCGGGATGCACAAGACAACAGCGTGTTGGCACTGGGTAGAAGCCAAGTGTGGTATAGACACAGCGAATAAGATCACCTTCCACACTGCCAAGTTGGATCACAACAGTGGTGAGTTGCTCAAGGATGCTGATGTCATCATCTCCTGTGTTGATACGTTCGATGCACGAGGTATGCTGATGGGTCTGGCTAAGGAGGTGTGGGCTGGACTGTTTATTGAAGCAGGCATGGCAACCGGACATGCCACCATGTTCATGGTGGACCCGTCTAATCCCTCTTCTGTACGTGAGTGGATGACTACCCTTGGTGATGACGATGATCCCTCATACGAGGTCTCAGCGTGTGGTACTGGCTTGTCTGTAGGGGTTACTGCCTCTCTCATCTCCGGCATCATGAGCTGGTCACTGATGAACTACCTGAAGACAGGGTATACTGAGAAGAAACTACGCCTTGACACGGCTCCGTTCATGATCAGTAAGGTGGATCAACGATGAGGGGGTATACAAATGGATAATGGTATCTTTGATGATATCTTTGAAGAGATGACGACATCTAACTACAGCACTACAGATTTCGACATAGAACCCGGAGTCATAGCGTGGCATGTGTTCATCCAATGGCTGGCATATAAGAAGTTACTGGTGCTGTGGATGGACTACATCATTGATAAAGAGGATAAGGGTAAACAGTTCAACTTCTTTCACAAGAACATCATCGCTTTCCCACTGGGTGAACGATTACGATTAGGAATAAGTAACCATAACTGTTTCGAGTTCCTCAACTACAATCTGTGTGGCCCCGGCTGGGCCTTTGCTAGTCACGGCTGGTCCGACGGTGAACTGTTACACCGCGAGTGGTCGAGGGTGTCTAAGAAACTAACTAGATTAATGGAGGTAGAGTATGAATTCGGAGAGCCAGACCCTTTATGAGAGAGAGGTTCGAGAAACCAAGTTAGCATGGCATGTGTTCATCCAGTACCTTGCCCACATTAACTACTTGAATGAGTGGCTGGATATTTATGTCAAAAATGGTTACGAAATAAGTATTGATATGTACAACCCAAGGGTGTCATCGAAAGCATCAACCCTCCATGGGAGATTCGAGTTCCTCAACTACAACAGCACCTGTCCGGCATGGACCGGACCTTGGGAGGAACAGATCAGACAAATCAATCATAACTGGAAAAAGATAGTCGTCGATCTTGAACGAGAATTTAAATTAATAGAGGATATATAATGACCCCGAAAAAAACTACAGTCCGTCAGAATTTATACTGGCACATCTTCATCCAGTGGTTGGCAAGCAATGACATACTGGAAGAGTACACGGACTCATGGATTGATACCACCACAACTCAATGGCTATTCTATGGTAGTAATGATTTAATGGAGTACAAGGGATTAATACCATCACCAGATGGTCGTTCCATTATGCAAGTATTCCGCAACTTACCTGAGGAATACAGGTTCGGTATCAATGCGGAGGCAAAGATACGACATCAGTCCAACGCTACCAACTATGCCAAGAGATACTATCCCACCTACACTCACACCAGACTGTTAAAGGAAGGGAACAGGTTTCACGGGACCACGTGGAGCCACATCTGCAACAAGTTTGCAAGTGAATGTTTCTATAATTGTCGCAACCAAAGACTCAGGAGGACTGCGTTATCCACCATCAAGAGGGCGTGGGGTACTACTGGCGCAACGCTTCCATCATGATTGAAGACAGTGATAGGAACAAGGTGACACGTCATATCTTCATTCAATACCTTGCGAAGAAGGGAGCACTGGTGTCATGGTTAGATCAAACTAACAATATGACGTGGGGTGTTAATGATGAGGATATTGAATATCAAAAGGAGGAGGAGAACACATTAGAACGTACCATGGGTACTGACCTGCTTGAAGAGGGGTTTGATATAGCTTACTCAAAAGAAGGAAAAGAATACTGGGAAGAATTAGCTGTAGAATTTAATGAGATTGAAAAAGATATAATAACTATATTAGAATATGAAAAGTTTTAACCGGAGAATAATCTCCATCTTTTAATACGACAGAGGATATACCAATGACTGACGAACAAAACTTATTTGACCTGAGCGACTTGTCTGACCTGCCTGCTGAAGTTATATCGCAAGCTAACTTACGCAGGGTTAGCGAAATGCAAAGCATGGTGATGGATTTGATGGAGCTGGCTGAAGGCAGTGTCACTGCCAACATGATAATGGTTGCGATCTATCGCAAGTACAACAAGATGGTGAAGAAGACAGTGTGTAACTCAACGCTTGCATACTTGGCATCCAAGGGTGAGCTGATCCGTTTACGCACTGGGGTGTACAAGCTGGGAGATGTCTCATGAGTGAACTGTGTAGATTTTGCAGCGAGTATGATGTGGAAGATTATGATGACTGTGTAGCTGGTGAGTTGTGTCCCAACTGCCATGAGTACCACATCCCTGACAACGCAACCACTGATGATCCCTATGGAGATATATACCATGCTATTACTTAACTTCGACCCGTTTACTTGGTGGGTCATATTATCCGTGACCATATGGGTACTGTTCCTTGTCTTACTGACTGTAGACGGTGATGGTCTTGACATCGAAGAGCTATGGTTCCTTATGGGGTCCGTGATTATCTGGCCCATCGGTGCAATTGTGCTGATCATCGGTGTAACGATAGGTCTGTTGGATATGTGGAAGCAGCGATGAAGGTTGAAGCAATAGGTGACAAGGTGACTAAGGCAAGGCTGGTTCAGCTTGCCACTGATCCCAACCTTGAACACTTCATGGTGATAGCCCAATGGAAGGACAAACGGGTGACGTGTGGGTGGAGTGCTGGCCTTGACCATGGTGACCTGCTGTTCGGTCAGGCTGTGCTTGCCCAAGAGATTAGAATTGAACTATTTGGAGGTGAATGATGAGTGACCTGAAAGAGTATATGTTGTCGTTTTATATTTCAGGTGATCTTGAAAACCGTATGTACTGGCGTTGTAAGGCTGAAGATTACGACCACGCTGTAGAACAATTATTAAATGCTGAACCAGATACTATTTATTACGAGCTTGTAAAGGAGGTGGATGATGAGTGATGATGAATACAATTATCATAAAGATATGATATGGATGTGCGTAATTATCGCTGTATTCCTAATAATTATAGTGGCAATCGTGGTGGGCGTATTTAGCTGTATGCTCATAGGCTACTTGACAGAATGGTATAGCCCGATGATTTGTAACTTTGAAGGAGGTGGATGATGAGTGAATACAACATAAAAGCCGCAAGAGATTCTTTCATTAAAACTGGGGCATATCTAGCGCGTGATTTAGGATATCTTGATGAGATAACCGATGCACGAGTCTATCGCTGGAGAACGGGCGCAATGTCATTAGTACGCATAGGTAAGCAGATGTTCAGTGAGTGCGAGAATCGTGACAAGCGCATCGCAGAACTTAAAAACTTGCTTAGATATCGTGACGGCGGTACTCATGATGCAGACTGTAAAATTCACTATGATACAGGCCGATGTACTTGTGGGCATGATGCAGTAAACAAAGCACTGGGGGAGGCGGATGATGGATAGAATACTAAAACGAGAACGGAAGAAACTTGAAGAAGAAAACTCCCATAAAGTTGCCGCGCTGGATGAATGTAAAGGACATATCATTGATGGCTACATCGTTCAGGAAAATGGAATAGTCCGTGATTCTGAACATAAAATAGTCGGAAGACTTAATGATTTAAACCGCATCGCAGAACT
>JGI24023J19991_10000978_pt1 | contig 22343 bp, 18 predicted proteins | sample Cruoilmetagenom1_FD_19991 | JGI IMG/M metagenome (IMG submission 19991) | reverse complement strand
CTTGCGTCCTCACTCAGCTAGGGTAACACCGTTCTTCTTGAGAACCTCTACGATCTTGGGGATGTCGGGTGGGCCGGGTGGAATTTCCTGGTCGACGGCGGTGAACATGTTTGCCGCGAGGCTACCCTGTCCGGTGATCTCCAGCATCTCGCCGCCACCGGCACCATATCGAAAACCATGCACGGTACCGGCCGGCAGATGCACGAGCGTGCCAGGCGCGGCCACCATCGTCTTTTCCCCGTAACTGAATTCGACACTACCCTTGATAACGAAAAATGCCTCATCCCAGTCGTGGCTATGCGGCGGAGGACCAGTTCCTTCGTGCCCCCGTTGAAACGTAATCCCATAGCCTCCAGTTGCTTCGTTTGACGCCAGCACGGTTACCTTTGTCCCGACCACATTTAGCGCCCGATCATAGGCTTCGGGCGTGACGACAAACGGTTCGTTTCCCATGGCTTGCACAGCTCCGATCTGGATGAAATGGGTGTGATTGCCAAGGAGCAGGGCCGGGATGTCACTTTGCTCGGCCTTAGACCGGATCCCATCCGTTGGATTGGCGCCACTCCGAGGTTGTCCTCCTCAACATCACTTTGATGCCAAGGCAACAAGATAGGCGCAGGCGAAGGCAGCATCAAGCGTGGTACCCGAGGCGATCGCGGCGAGTAAGGACATGGCGCCAAATGCTAGACCATCGAACCGATCATAGCCTTATCGAAGATGCGTACGACTTCCGCTTCGGGTCAGGAGCAGTCGTTGACAGCAGGCACCATTTACGTCCGCTCATAGCCAGGTTTGGACTCAAGCGAGAATGCGCGGTAGGGCAGAAATGCGGACAAAGCGGACTTTGATCAGAGGTATCGGTTGCGCCGCATTCGGCTCCTGGCTGGTCGTTCAGCGATCCACTGGCAACATCTGGATGCATGTGTTCTGCTGATGCGGATGCAGGGCCTCAGTTTTTACGCAGAGGTGACACATAAGGATCAGGAATGGCGTACTCGGAAGGACATCATCGTGATACGCTGTTCCAGCCTTTGGAGCTGCCATGTGGGACCATCCTGAAAAACCGGATCGGCAAATCTGCCATGTCGGATTCGCTTGGCGATGGTTGCGGCAATCCGACCGACGCCCAGATCCGGCTCTATGAACGCTGGGCCGAGGGTGGTCTGGCCGTCTCGATCATCGGCGAGGTTCAGGGCAATCCGAACTTTGCTGAGAAGCCCGGCAACCTTGTGCTTGGCCCCGGTGCAGAGCTTGACCGGTTCGCGTTGCTTGCCCACAGGGGGGCTGTCAATGATGCGCAGCTTTGGCTCCAGCTTGGCCATGCAGGCGCTATGGCGCATCCCCCCATCAGCGATCCAAAGGGGCCAAGCGCGATCGATATCCCGGGGCTGACCTGCGCCGCGCTGACGCGAGACGAGATCCGCAACCTGCCGTCGGAATTTGCCCGGACGGCCCGCATGGCGAAAAACGTAGGCTTCGGTGGCGTGCAGATCCACGCGGCGCACGGGTTCCTTTTGAGCCAATTCCTCTCGCCTTTGTTCAACAAGCGCGAGGATGCGTATGGCGGGGCCATCACGGCCAGAATGCGGCTGTTGCTTGAGGTGGTGGACGAAGTGCGCAGCGCGGTCGGCCCAAGGTTCCCGGTTGCCGTTAAGCTGAACGCGACGGATCAGCTGGAAGGTGGTTTCGAGCAGGACGACGCCCTTGCGATGATCTCGGCGCTGGACGGGACGGGGATTGACCTGATCGATATCAGTGGGGGAACGTATTTCCCCGGCGCCAAATCCGCCTCCGATGGTGCGGGCGTGGGGCCTTATTTCATCGAGTTTGCAAAAAGCGCCCGGCGGTGGACCAAAAAGCCGTTGATGGTGACAGGTGGTTTCAAGACCTTACAGCAAGCGGTCGACGCAGTGTCGGGCGGTGGCGCGGATGTCGTCGGCCTCGCACGGGCCTTGGTGCTGGACCCCGCCCTTCCGAGAGGATGGCAGACGGGTACGGCGGGTGATCCGACGTTTCCGAGATTTGCCTCACCTCCCGAGGGCGGGATAACCGCCTGGTATACGATGCGGCTGACGCAGCTTGCCGAAGACCGGGAAACAACGGACGTCCCTGATCTGATGGCGGCAGTGAAGGCTTACGAGGACCGGGACTTTGATCGCATCGCAAAATGGAAGAACCGGTTTCAGCCGCGAGGTTCGTGAGTTGGCGTGCTCTTGTCGATGAACGAACCCGTCATTCGGTGGTACAATCAAAGGTCCGCAAACCGCTCTTTCCAACCGTTGCGGTCGAAAGCCCGAACGTCTGGAGTGGGTCAAACTCGGAAATCCGGGACAACACCTCGAACGTCGGCTCATGAAGGTGAATCGGACGTAGTTGATCAGAAAACTGACATCCACGTCCTTACTGGTTGTGCGCCCAGGATTTGAATCTGCGGCAAGGTTGTTGAAACTTTCCCTGATCCGCAGATGCGTTTCCCTGTTATGGCGAGAAGAATCCCTGATACGCAGCTAAAATTCCCTGTTCCGATTCTTAGGGAATTCGTGGTTAACCTACTGAATTGACGAACGGATTCCGCTGGAAATTCCGCCAAATTGGCCAAACTAGCGAAAATTCCCTGTATTTTCCCTGCTAAACAGGGAATTCAGCGGAGATAGGTTCGCTCCAGACTGTCTGCACCACCACCGAGACCGTGTTTTCCCAAAGTGCCAGAGACTTCGGCGCGAGACCCCGCGGTTCTGCGGGCTTTGGCCGACTACGTGTTGACGGGAGATAGCGGTATCAGAGCAAAATTGGCCCAAACGGCCGAAAGTCTCTGAGGGCCATTTCGCCGTCAACGCGTTAGTCGAGTGCGGCAGCAGGAGCTTCTTGTGACAAAGCCGCGGTCTGCACCATTCCTACGTCCGGATGTAATTTGTGGCAGGGACACCCCCTTACAGAGCCCTCTCATAGCTGATATAGAGTCTGTCCCGCGGTCATTTCCAGCGCCCTGTCCAAAGATCCTGTCGCAACAGCATGATGAGGAAGATGATCGAGCTCGAACTTGCTTCGATCGAGCAAGTCGAAATTNTCAAGGGCGTTGCTTTCCCAAAGGACATGCGGTTTCGGCAATTGCTAGTGACCGGTCCGCCCGGCTCGGGCAAGACGAAGCTGATCACTCAGATTCACGGCTGGCCCGAAGAGGGCTATATCGATCTTACGTTGAAGAACTGGTGGCGAGCCAAGTCCTTGACCTTCCGTCCGCGGGAAGTCCACCTCGGGCTACCCTTCGTCGGCTATCCCCACGCCATGACCGTGATTGATCCGGAATGGCTCGAAGCGCCAGAGCCACTTGAGTTGGACGAGTCCCGGATCCTTCTGCCACCTGAAAAGAAAGGCTTGTTCTCCGTCGATTGGCGCAATCGCTTCTGTTTTGAGTTCTCGCTTCCGCCGCCCGAGGAAATCCTTGAATGGCGGCTGAAACGCCGCCGGTTGCATTCCCATCCCGTGGATCAGACGGTCACTCTCGGTGAAGTGGAGAGACAGGTTGCTGTCTATCGTGAAGTCGCACTATACTTTTCACAAGTGGGATTATGCGTGTTTGTCAGGGATGAATTTGGTGGGATTCCCAAGTACATAGTCGGACAGAAGTAAAAAAATACGACCTGAGGCTAGGACTGCTAATCAGGGGAGGCGAGGGGAGATGAAGCTTGGGCTTCTCAAGAACCCGTTCTATCCGGTTCAAAAGATCCTGCCCGGTTCTCTGGGGGCCGAGCCCCTGCTCATGAAGGCCCCATTGAGTGTCGTCCTTGACGGAAAACCCATCCGCCTCGATCTGGGCAAGCAGCATTTGTGGCTGTTTGGGGACGTTCTGACTCGCGTCATCCCTGGCGCCGCCGTTGGCGACATGCTCTTGGTCGACCCTGATCGCTACTTCAGTGGTATCGCCGGATTTGCCCGAATCCGGCCAGGCGAGAGCCTGGTAATCGGTCGCGGCAACGAGGAGCTTGACCGCGTTTTCGGCTTTCCCAAGAGCGTCAAGAAACGGCACCTGAAGTTGACCAACGAGGGCGGAGAAATTCTCCTCGAGCCGCTCGACATCGAACGGGACACCTTTGTTTCCAGCGTGGACGACCCAACCGCCATAGCCAGGATTTGGGCCAACCGCCAGGACAACCTACGCTCTGTGACTGAGATCTTTGNCGGCCCGATCGAATTACTGCCGCCCGACCAAGCTATGGCGGCCATAAAAGGGATGAACGAGCTTCTACGCGACGATCCGTATCGCGCCCAGGACAGCCAAGGGCAGCCCGGCGGTCTTCTGGATCTTCCTCGCGACGTCACGCCGATCATCGTGGGCGATCTTCATGCGCAGATCGACAACCTGCTCAGCATTCTGAGCGCGAATCACTTCCTCGAGGGGCTGCGGAGCGGAACTGCCGCACTTATTCTGCTCGGCGATACGGTGCACCGCGAAGAGGACGGTATGCTGGAAGAGATGGAATCGTCGCTACTGATGCTCGATCTGATCTTCAAGCTCAAGATACGGTTCCCGAGGAATGTCTTCTACTTGCGCGGCAACCATGAAAGCTTCGACGAGTCCGTGGGCAAGGCCGGTGTGCCGCAAGGTCAGATCTTTCGTCGTCAGGTCAAGCTACTGCGTGGCAGTAGCTACGCAAAGCGCCTCGCCGAGTGCTTCGATCTGCTTCCATATGTCGTCCGTTCCGAGGATTTCATCGCGTGCCATGCCGGTCCGACGCGCCGGCGTGTCTCGCCGCGGGAGCTGATCAATATCCGTGCTCACCCGAAACTGGCCCACGAGCTGACCTGGAACCGACTGCGGCGGCCGTCATACCCGGGTGGCTACAGTAAGAAGGACGTCAAGTCCTTCCGACAGCAGCTGGGGGTTGCCAAGCACACGCCGTTCATCGTCTCGCACACGCCCGTCACGTCCCAAGGCGCGGTCTGGACCGATCTCGCCGGCATCAAGAACCACCACGTTGTGTTCAGCGCCCGGCCGGACAAGGTCGCCGTGATGATCCGTGATCGCCATGAGATGATTCCGCTGATGTATCCCGTCGAGCCGCTGCGCGCGCGCATGGCGAACCTGGTTCCCGCGGCNTGAGGCGATANCCTCTCCAGACCGCCGCAGCCAAGCCGCTTCAGGATGNCAGGCTAGGTGAAAATTCCCTTCAAGGTGAAGAAGAATAGTGCCGCGAGAACGCCNCCGATTGGCAGGGTGACGATCCAGGATACGATAATGCCCCCGACAACGCGTAGATCCAGGGCGCCGATGCCACGGGCCAAGCCGACGCCCATCACGGCGCCGACGGCGATATGTGTCGTCGAGACCGGCATGCCGGTGCGTGAGGCCAAGACCACGGTGGCCGCCGCGGCCATGGTGGCGCTGAACCCGCGGGTCGGGGTCAGCTCGGTAATGCGGGTTCCGATCGTGCGCATGACCCGGTAGCCGTAGGTCGCGAGCCCGACGACAATGCCGAAACCGCCGAGCAAGAGAATCCAAATTGGCAGTTCGGATTTCTGGGCGACCTCACCGCCCGACTGGACGAGACCGTACACCGCGGCCAAGGGGCCGACGCCATTGGCCACGTCGTTTGAACCGTGAGCAAAGGCCATGGCGCAGGCCGTGAACACCATCATCGGCACGAAGACCTTCTCGACGCTGGCGAAATGGTAGTCCTTGTCGGCGCTCTCATCGATTGTCACGCGCTGGATCAGAACCCAGCCGATCGCCGTGATCGCCAGTCCGATGATTGTGGCGAGCGCGAAGCTCATGGGCACGCTGATCTCCAGCTTGAGGTGCGAGAGCCCCTTGTACATGGTCACCAAGGATATGATGAAGCCGACCAAGAATATGTACACCGGTCCCCAGCGCTTGGCGCTCTGAAAGGGGTTGTCGGTGTTGAGGATCAGGCGGCGAATGGAGATCATGAGGATGAAGGATATCGTTCCGCCAAGCACAGGGGAAACCACCCAACTCGCCACGATCTGGGCGATCTTGTCCCACTTCACCGCGTCGAACCCGATGCCCGCGATGGCAAATCCGACGACGGCCCCGACGATCGAATGGGTCGTCGAGACCGGCCAACCACGCGTGGAGGCGACCATAAGCCATACGGCGGCTGCCAGGAGGGCGGCCAGCATGCCGAAGACCAGGATCTCCGGGTTGTTGACAATTGGACCGGGGTCGATGATGCCCTTACGAATCGTCGCGGTAACGCGCCCTCCAGCGAGTGCCGCGCCCAGGAATTCGAAAATGCCGGCGATAATGATCGCGGTCGTGACCGTGATGGCGCCGGAACCAACTGAAGTTCCCATCACATTGGCCACATCGTTAGCGCCAATACCCCAGGTCATATAGAGGCCGAAGATAATCGCGATCACGATGAAAGTAGTGCCATGCAAGGCAATGATGTCCATACCCCGCTCCTTCCCCTCCCTGTTGTTCGCTCGTTAGCGCGCTAGCAATAGACGCAAACGATTGCCCACCTTCTCGGCGTAATCTGCGAGGTCGCCGATCCACTGGATAAGCTGGTACCAGAACATCACCGAGACCGGTTTCATCTGGTCTTCCAGCGCGAACAACTGGCGAGTTAACTCCATGCCCATTTCGTCGGTCTCGGTCTCGATCTGGTTCAGCTGATCAACCATCTTTGAGACCTTGTCGGATTCACGTCCTCGGAAACCGGTTTCCACCAACTCATCCAGTTCGCCGATGATCAGAACCGCTTGGCCGCAGGCATCGACGCAGCGTCGGGTCAAGGCCAATAAAGGTTGCTTGAGAGTTTTGGGGACATCCATAGGGCGTTCGACCAGAAGGCCGGCGATATCCTGGGCTGTGTCTGCTATGGAGTCTTGCATGTCCAGAACCTCGAGCAGGTCCCGGCGATCGACCGGCAGCATCAAGCTGCGCGGCAGATTGGTCCTCAATTGATTCTTGATATCGTCGGCATCCTGTTCGAGCTTGAAGATCAACTCTTTGATCTCTAGGATTTTTTCCTTGTCACCGGCGCACAAGGCCTCGAATAGATTCGGCACTTCGTCCGCGCACTTCGCCGCGGCCGCAATATGTGTTTGCATGGCTTTAAATGGCGAGCGTCCAAACAGACTGGCGAAAGTGCTCGGCTTGACCATGGGTATTCCTCTCTCTCGGCCACAATTCGGAGAATGCGGACGCTAACAGGATTTCGACGGCCGGACCGTCCTAGATCGCGCCCTCATTTGGTGTGACTATAGATGCTTGCTCCCCTGTTCTTGGCGCCTTTTTGCATGCGCCAAAGAAGGCATTGTCATATTACGGAAAACTACCTCAAGCACGCGGCAGGCAAATTGATATACGTTAAAATACTACGGAAATATTACGCAATTCCCGCGCTAGCGGATTTGGCGCGGTCATGGCCAAGGACTCAGCGCCGCTGGCGAATTGGGGCCGATGGCAAATTAGGGCCGATGGTTAGGATAGAGCCTGTTCCAATCGTTCGCATAGCGTGGTTAGAACCTTGATACGGGCATAGCGCTTGTCGTTGGCTTCAACTAGGGTCCAGGGCGCGTGTGCGGTACTGGTCCGTTCGACCATATCGTTGACCGCTTCCTCATAGGCGCCCCACTTCTCCCGGTTACGCCAATCTTCCTCGGTCAGTTTCCAACGCTTGTAGGAAATCTGCTCGCGCTCCTTGAAGCGGCGCAATTGTTCCTCGGGCGTGATGTGTAGCCAGTACTTGGACAGAACGACACCATGCAGGACAAGCTGGTCCTCGAAGTCGTTGATTTCGCCATAGGCGCGCCGCCACTCCGCCGGCGCAGCAAAGCCCTCGACGCGTTCGACCAGAACCCGGCCGTACCAACTCCGGTCATAGATCGTTACACGGCCGGCACGCGCGATGTGCCGCCAGAAGCGCCACAAATAGTGGTGCTGAAGCTCTTCGTCGGTCGGCGCGGCAATTGAAATGACCCGATACTGGCGCGCGTCCAGTGCNGANGTGATCCGGCGTATCGCGCCACCCTTGCCGCCGGCATCCCAGCCNTCGAAGACCAGAATCGCAGAGGTTCCGTGAAGCACCGCCTTGCGTTGCAGGCGATGGAGCCTGGCCTGCTGGGCCGCGAGTTCGGCGCGATAGTCACTCTTGCTGATCGACCGCTTCATATCCAATCGACTCAGAATCGTGATGCCGTCCTCAATTTCTTTTTTCACCACCTTTGGGCCATCGTCGTTCAAGGTGGTGTCATGGGTGACCGCTAAAGAAGATTCCTGCGCCTTCATTTCAGCGGCCAGCTTCGTCCTGATCTCGGTCTCGGCCAAGTGCTTGCGCATGGCATCACGCAGCGCGGTCGCCACGGTCAAGCCGCAGCATCTCATGTCGTAGCCTTCGACGATTTGCCAGGGTGCCTCACCCGTGCTGGTGCGTGAGATCGCGCGCTCCGCGGTGGCGATGAATGCGCCATAGTGCTTTAGGTTATCCCAGTCCATCTTGGTCACTCGCCAAGAGGTCAGCGGATCTTTCTCGAGAGCCTTGAATCGCTTTTTTTGAGCCTCCCGGCTTAGATGCATCCAGAACTTCAAGATCAGTGCACCATCGTCGGCTAACTCCTTCTCGAACGTTGCGATTCGCTCCAGCTCTTTGTCGAACTTAGCCTCATCGACCTCACCATAGACGCGCTGCAGGATCGGGCGCGAATACCAAGCGCTCAAGAACAGGCCGACTTGCCCGGACGCCGGGAGATCTCGCCAATAACGCCAATACTCCGGCCGTTCATGCTCTTCGTCCGAGGGCGCTTCGTAGGCACAAGTGACGATCCAGCGCGGATCCATCCACTCGTTCAGCAGGTTGATGGTCTCATTCTTACCTGCGGCGTCGACCCCCCCGAATAGGACAACAACGGGGAATCTCGCCCGCCGGATCATCTGCTGCGCTTCCAACAGTTCGGTGCGAAGGGTGGGCACCGCTTTGTTGTATTCGGATTTGGTGATTTTCCGATTTAGTTCGGCAGTTTCAAACATCGCTTCCTCGGGATTCAATATACATTGCTATCACACTGAAAAAAAACTACGGCCCGGCGGTTTTGATAGAACTCATTAGTGGCAGCTACCGCGGAGCCGCACGAGGTCGAATACATTGGGGTGGAAACTGTGTCTATCTGCAGATCCGGATCTCCTCGATCAGCTCGCTGTGCGGATCGGCGGCGCGGCGCATCTGCTCCAGCTGTATCCTATTCAGGGAGAACAGTGCGGTCTCGGAACTGGAGAAGAAAGCTGAGGAGAGGAAAAGAAGAACCTGAAGACACAGGGCTATGATCACCCCCGGCTCGAGCAGACGTGCGGAATCAAAAGCAAAAAATGCCATTGCTGCGGTCCAAAACTCGATGACCGTCTGGGCGGCCCACACCATCCATGCCTCCCCGTTTTTTTCCCGTCCTATCTTCTCGACAATGAAGTTCGGTTTATGGCCTTTATCGCCCAACAAAGATCGATTTCGGGTTTGTTACTCCCTGTCGGTGAGCAGGTGTTCACGGCGTGACTTGAGTTTGATCCGTTTCCGTCCTCCAACTAATTGGCGCCCCGAATCCGCTCTGGCCCATTTCATGGAGCCGTTAGCTATTGAGGCGTTTCAAAAAATAGCAACTCTTGGCCGTTGCGCATTGACCTAAATCAACGTCGCCATGTTGTGGACTCTGTACTTCTTGTTCTTCAATATAGCCCGATTGCGATTAGTTGAAGGGTGCATGGATTGTCGCCGATGGCAGCGATTGGTGTTAGTCGCTGACGTGACGAACGATGACGCGAGATCACGAAGCTCGTCGGGCTCGCCTCGGCGGGCTCGCATTGAAGTTTTATGCGATCTAAAGACCTGAGCCGTGGGGAAATCACCACGCCCGAGGGACGCCGAACGGGTCCGTTAAAGCGCGCTGAAGGGATGGGAGGAGTTGGATTTGACCGACGAGAGCTCAAATCAAGTCGACACAGGATCCAAGAGCGACGGACCGGTCCTGGTCGCCGTTGATTTTACGCCCGATTCCGGGGCGGCCCTGCTTTGGGCCTGTGATTACGCGCGCCTGTCGGGCGCGCCAGTTTTGGCATTGCACGTTGTGCATGACCCAGGTGATGACCCCGGCCGCTACAAGACCAAGAAGCAGGATCAGATGCGCCCGATCGAGGAGGTCGCTGCCGATATGATGCAGGAGTTTCTCGACAAGCATCGAGCCGAACGTCCCGGCGACGAGGTGTTGCAGGCGGTGCAACCGGTTCTTGTCCCGGGAGTCCCGGCAACGAGGATTCTGGAGATTGCCGCTTCGCGCCACGCCCGACAGATCGTCATGGGCAGCCGGGGCCGCACCGGTCTGCCTCATTTGCTGCTGGGCTCCAAGGCCGAACGTGTCGTCCAACTCTCACCGGTACCGGTGACGATCGTGAAGGCGAAGAAAACCGCAGAGTGAAGTGGAGAACCGTGCCGGGAGGATTTGGGTGGCCCGCCGCCAAGTCTCGACGCCTTAGATCTTAGATCATTGTCAAGATCAAAGCTGCGATCGGACCGCCCATGAACAGCGCCTTGAACCAGAGCGTAAGCGGCGAAGGGCCGCCCGGTTTGAGTTCCGTCCCGACACAGGTCCCCCGTGAGAAATGGGCACAGGGAATCAAGACTGGATGATTGCCATGATATCAACGATTGCCGCCAAATGCGAAAGCTGCCGGTCACGGCACGTTCTGCTGTTTGTCCTCGGAAGCCTGACGTGGCTCGCCGCCACGCCGGCACTTGCCGCAACGGCGGGTGGTCAGGAGATCGACTGGTGGATCATGGGGATGGAGCTGTTCGGCGGGCTCGCGATTTTCCTGTTTGGCTTGGAACAAATGGCCGAGTCCCTGAAGCGGGTCGCGGGACAGCGCATGAAGACAATACTCAGTACGCTGACGACCAGCCGGATAATGGGCTTGATCACCGGTGCCTTCGTCACCGCGGTCATCCAATCGTCATCGGTAACGACGGTGATGCTGGTTGGCTTTGTGACCGCCGGTCTCATGTCTCTGTCGCAAGCGATCGGAGTCATCTTGGGCGCCGACATCGGCACTACGATTACAGCACAGATCGTGGCTTTCAAGGTCACAAAGTATGCGCTTCTGCTCGTCGCCATCGGGTTCTTGCTTATTTTCACCGGCAAGCGTGACATAGCCAAGTCCTATGGTTCCCTGGTCATGGGCCTGGGCCTGATCTTCTTCGGCATGGGGATTATGAGCGAAGGCATGAAACCCCTGCGAAGCTATGAGCCCTTCATAGCCTTGATGCAGGATGTGTCGAGTCCCCTCGTGGGGATCCTCCTCGCCACTGCCTTCACGAGCTTGATACAGTCCTCCTCAGCCACCATGGGCGTTGTTATTGCCTTGGCCCTTCAGGGCCTGGTCAGCCTCGAAGCCGGTATCGCGCTGGCTCTCGGCGCCAATATCGGCACCTGCGCCACCGCCGGCCTCGCGGCGATCGGAAAACCGCGAGAGGCGGTTCGAGTTGCGGTCGCTCACGTCACCTTCAAAGTTGTCGGTGTCCTCCTGATGGTCGGGTTCATCCCGCCTTTTGCCGAATTCATACGAACAATTTCCCCGATTCATGAAGACCTTACTGGCTTCGCTCGTCTCGCGGCGGAGACGCCCAGGCAAATCGCCAACGCCCACACCATCTTCAACGTTGGTATCGCCTTTGTATTTTTGCCGATGGCCGCTTTGTTCGCCCGCTTTTGCGAGTGGGCCGTGCCGGACAAGCCTGTGGTCGAGCCGCTCGTCATTCAGCCGAAGTACCTCGACAAGGAACTGCTCTCCACCATACCTCTGGCGCTCGACCGCGTGCGTCGCGAAATCGGACGGGTTGGCAAACTGGCCCAGAACATGCTCACGGCCGCATTGCCGGCCGTGATTTCCGGCACCGAAGAGGACCTGGAAGCCCTCGAAATCATGGATACCGATATCGACATCCTGCACGGACACATCGTGCAGTACCTTGGCAAGATCAGCACGGCCGAGCTATCGGCCGAGGAATCCAAGCAGGTCGTGGACCTGTTGCAGGTGGTGAACTACCTCGAGCAGATCGGCGATATCATTGAAACGAACTTAGTGAGGATCGGCCGCGGGCGCATTGAGCAGAACGTGGTCGTTAGCAAGAAAACCCAAAAGGTTATCCAAAACTATTATGCGGAAGTCGCCCGGGCACTCGATGCGGCTGTCAAGGCAGCTAGCGAGGATGATAAGGCCGCCGCATTGATCGTCAAGAACATGAAAAAGACCATGGCGCAACTCGCCCAACAGTCCGCACAGTACCAGGTAGAGCGCTTGGTAGTGGACGAGCCAAATCGACTGGAGACCTTTACGAACGAAATGGAGATCTTCGAAAGTCTCAGCCGAATCTACCGGCTGTGCCGAAAGATAGCCCGGACCGAATGGCAGGAAGATGAGCAGCCTGAAGTTCCGGAAGCAGCGGAGTGAGGCGGGGAGCCCAAAAACGCGTCCGCCGGTCAAGAAATCTCTGCTCCTCCGCGGGCACCCAGGGGTTGCCCGGTGCAGCGAGCATCGAGTCCGAATATGAGCTCAATTACAATAGCTTATAAGCCAATCTCTCACTGGCATATCTATGATCTATGTCAATGTGCGGTTGTTCGAAAGCAGGCAGAATATACTCTAAGTAATGGGGTCAAATCGGGCGATCTCGCGGTAGTTGATTTGCCTGGAATGAAGGGCCCTGCTCGCGTTCGTTGCCCATAGGGAGGGGGCTTCACTTCCGATGGTCTGCCTGTCGTCCGCTGGCGAGTTCAAAGAGACGCGTGGGTAGCCGGCGTCTTGCGACGGACCGTTGGCAGAGTATTCCAGCCACCCGCGGATTGACGAAGGTACGCTAGGCTCATTATGCGCGATTCGCGGCCTACCCGTACGCGGCAGGCACCGTTTGAATTGTGAGGAAATCCGATCCCGCAGCAGAGGAGGTTCACGGGCACCATGAGCACAGATTCCCAAGTTGATGCTGGATCTGCAGCAGGGGGTGCCGGCAAAGGGTCGGATCAAGCACCAAAGGCCAAGGTTGAAATCACGGAGCTACCCGGCAAGCCGACACCGCGGTTTAAAGCGAAAGCGGAGTCGAAGACCGTCGGACAGCGCGGGAAGATGGTTCCGAGGACCGGAACGCCGCGTCGCCAGTCGGTCGCCCAGTCGGTCGCCCAGTCGGTCGCATCGAAAGAAGCCAAGGTCAAACCAGCATATCTAACCGATGTTGATATTGTAGGTGTTGCGGCAAAGACCCCGGATGTTAGTGCTGAAGCGGCCGAAGTCGCGGAATCGAATGCCGTTGTAGATCTCCGAGATCCGGAGTTCTACCTCAACCGGGAACTCACTTGGCTCAGATTCAATGCCCGCGTCCTGAGCGAGGCAAAGGACCCGCGCAATCCCTTGCTAGAGCGGGTCAAGTTCTTGGCGATCGCAAGCTCCAATCTGGACGAGTTCTTCATGAAGCGGATTGGCGGTCTTAAGCAGCAGATCGCCGCCAACGTCCATCGACGGACCGTGGACGGTCGGACGCCGCAAGAACAGGCGAAGCAGTGCCGTGAGGCGGTCAGAGAGCTACAGCTCGAGATACGCCAAGCCTATCTCGTGTTGGTCAAGAACCTCCAGGAAGTGGGTATTAGCATCGCCGCCTACAGCGAACTGACCGAGGAGCAAAAACGCTGGGTCCGCGAGCATTACGAAAAAGGGATTCTTCCCTTGGTCACGCCGCTAGCTATGGACCCGGCGCATCCTTTCCCCTTTATTTCCAATCTCTCGCTCAGTCTCCTGGTGACCCTTCACTATCGAGACGAGCAAGAAGAGCCGATGATGAACCGAATCAAGGTTCCTTTGGGATCGGGCGTGCCGCGATTCCTAGCCGTGGAGGGGACCGGCTGCTTGGTGCCGCTCGAAGAGGTTATGGCCAACAACCTTGATCTGTTGTTTCCGGACATGGAAATCGACTCTTGCGAGTTTTTTCGAGTTACGCGCAATGCAAACACCGAGATCGACGAGGAGCAGGCTGAGGATCTGCTTAGCATGATCGAGACCGAATTGCGCTATCGCAAGTTCGCACCCATCGTGCGCTTGGAGATTCAACAGAACATGGACCCGGTCCATCGTGGCATGCTGGCCGCCGAGCTCGGTCTTGAAGAATCGGAGGATGTGTTTGAGTCAGACGTGCTAATCGGCATGCGCGATCTTATGGAGGTATTCGCTCTGAAGTATCCCGACATGCAAGATCCCGACCATCGACCGATCACCAATGTGAAGCTCCAGGACCTGCGCAACATCTTTCATATCATCCGGGATGCCGGATCAATTCTGCTGCAATTTCCATACGAATCCTTCGCGACATCCGTCGAACGCTTTGTTTGTGAGGCAAGCCGCGATCCGAAAGTTCTCGCCATCAAGATGACCCTCTACCGGACGTCGGCCGACACAGAGATCCTCGAGTATCTGATCGAGGCTGCGCGCAATGGCAAGCAGGTTGCCGTGGCGGTTGAGCTCAAAGCCCGGTTCGACGAAGCGGCGAACATCCGCTGGGCCAGCCGACTGGAGGACGCCGGAATCCATGTGACCTATGGCGTGGTTGGGCTGAAAACCCACGCCAAGGCCATTTTGGTGGTGCGCCAGGACTATTCCGGGCTTCGCCGCTACGCCCATATTGGCACAGGCAACTATCATGCGGGAACGGCGCGGATCTATTCGGATCTGGGTCTGCTCACCTGTGACGANGACATTGGTCACGACCTGACGGAGTTGTTCAACTATCTGACCAGTGGATGCAAGCCGTCTCGCAAGTATCATAAACTGTTNACCGCACCNAAATTCCTCAAGAAAGCCCTGCTGGAGAAGATCGATCGTGAGATCAAGCAGCAGCTGGCCGGAAACGAGGGGCTGATTCGCTTTAAGACCAATGCGCTGGAGGATTCGGATATTACCGAGGCTCTCTATCGGGCCTCCCGTGAAGGCGTCAAGATCGAGTTGATTGTGCGCGATTCCTGTCGATTGCGCCCCGGCGTTCCGGGCCTCTCCGAGAACATCTCGGTGATCAGTGTGCTGGGGCGCTTTCTGGAACATTCCCGGATCTACTACTTCCGCAACGGCGGTGACGAGGAATACTACATCGGCTCCGCAGACTTGATGAGCCGCAACTTAGAGAGCCGCGTCGAGCTGATGACGCCGATCGAGTCCTTGGCACAGAAAACGGACCTGGGCGCTATATTTGAGACCCAACTGCAGGACCAACGTAACGTCTGGGACATGCTGCCTGACGGCAGTTATGTCCAACGGCAGCCGAGCGGCAAGGGCCGCAAGAGTAGAGGATGCCAACTGCTGATGATCGAATGGGCGGAAAAACAGCAGGCTAAATCCACGCGTCTGCGGCGCCTCAAGCCAAGGGCGATCGCACGGCGCAGCGCTCGTTGACCATCTTCTCGTTGGCTCACGTTGAGGGAGGCTGCGGTGCGCTTTGGTGCGGACGCTGTTGCCAGGGGAATCTAGATGCAGGTCGCGGATATCATCAAGACGAAAGGTGACCGTGTCGTTGCGATCGCACCGGATAGGACTGTCGGGGAAGCCGCCAGCACGCTCGGTCGGGAACGGATCGGCGCTGCCGTAGTCCAAGACAAGAACGGTGCGGTGCTCGGGATCATTTCGGAGCGCGACATCGTCCGCGCCATCGCCGAGTACGGCGCAGCCGCGCTCGAAATGTCCGTATCCGACCTGATGAGCCGTTCCGTTGTGACCTGCACGCGTGCGAGCAGTACCGAAGATCTATTGGAGCAGATGATCGCCAGTCAGATACGCCATCTCCCGGTGATTGAAGATAGCGCGCTGGTCGGGATCGTTAGTGTTAGCGACGTCGTGAAAGGCGTACTGTCGCAGCTCAAGTGGCAAAACAAAGCTCTTCAAGAGCAAGTCGTGACCGCGGCAACTTGGTCAACCGACGAGGATTGACGCTTAGACGACGGTCCCCGAATCGGCCAGAATCACGACATCCTTTGCCAAGGTCAATCACACTGAGTCCAGGGCGGTCCGGTTGTGGACCAAGGTTTTCCAGAGCAGGCTAATGGCGAAAACCTTTGTTGTTGATCAGGAAGACGGCCAAACCCAGATTCCTTTTCTGAGAGGCATCCTTACGCGCTCGTTGCAGCGAGCGGGCTTGTCATTTGAAGACGCCTACACGGTTGCCGATTCCGTCCGCGCGCAATTCGGCGGGACGCCCGAGATTACCAGGGCACAACTGCGCGATGCTGTTCTGGACCACATCTCCTCCTTCGGCCCGGCAGTGGCGCGGCGCTACCAACATCCTGCGTCGCCGGATACAATTCTAATCCGCGATGCATACGGTCAGACCCGCCTGTTTTCCCGGGAAAGGCACCGTTTGGTTCTCGAATCAAGCGGCATGTCTTACGAGAGCTCCAGCAAGGTCACGGCGGCTATATTTCAGCATCTGATGCGCAAGTCACTGCAAGAAATTTCGTCCCGATGGCTTGGCCATTTGACGTATCGCTATGTTCGCATGTCGTTGGATGCTGAGGCGGCACGGCGTTACCTGGTCTTGGTCAACTATTTGAGAATGCGGCAGCCGCTTGTGCTGCTAATCGGCGGCGCCCCCGGAACAGGAAAAAGTGCGGTGGCGACCGAGATCGCTCAGCGTCTAGAGATCGTCCGCATTCAGTCCACAGATCTGCTCCGCGAGGTGATGCGAGCAATGATCCCTGAACGTCTACTTCCTGTGCTGCACCGGTCCTCCTACAACGCCTGGGAGGCGCTTCCGACGAAATCAAGTGCGGAAAAGGTGTCCGATGTACGGTTAATAGATGGCTATAAAGCGCATGCTGAACTGCTAACGGTTCCGTGTGAGGCCGTCGTGGCCCGTTCTCTGCGCGAATCGACATCACTCATACTGGAAGGCGTTCACGTGCAGCCACGTTTGGTCAATAGCATCCTCCAGGACGCCAATGTCATCGTGGTTCCAATCATGCTGGCGATCCTCAACCCGGAGCATCTGCGGGAGCGGTTTCGGGGGCGTGGAGAGCGTTGCGCCGACCGGCGAGCCGAGCGCTATCTGCGTTATTTCGATTCGATATGGCGCATTCAGACACATCTTTTGTCCGAGGCCGATCGCGGCCGGACTTCGATCATCGTGAACTACAACCGCGAGCAGGTGGTTCACGACGTCTTGGCCACTATCATACAGGCACTCTCCGAAAGGCTGACCGCAAAGCCGATCGAGGTATTTGACTAGACCTTCGATCTGGGACTCATCGTCGGCTCTGATGGGATGGCCTCCACCCGCTATCTCCTTGCTCGGGTTTCGCGCTTGGCGATCATTCGACGTCTCAGCTCCGCCTTTTCCGCGTTGCTCAGTGAGCGTTTGGCCAATGGAAGGACTAGTCGATTCTCCCAAATCAGATGGCGCCGTTGCAGCCCGCAGAAGACCTGCACATTTCTATGGAACCTCGCGGGGTCGGCTAGAGCACGGCCATCATTGATCTCCTGCAGGTCAGCGACGATCGGGCGGACCAACTCCTTGTCGCCTTCGTGCTCGGTGATCAACTGGGCCAGTGCCTGATTGATCTCGGTTTGCTGTTCGCGGCCCGACATCAGCAAAGGGAAGAGATCCTGTTCCTCGTCCTCGATGTGAAGCGGCAAATCCTCAGTCATGAAGCGCAGTAGGACCGCAGCCTGCTCCTTAACTGGCTGGATTTCCATCACATCGGCCAGAGTTTCCAGCGCATCGCAGAATTCGAGCTGCCGGTTATGCTCGCTCAGAAAGAAGTCTATGGGATCTTTCAGTAGCGCGGCAGCGATGTGCGCTGTATCTGCACCTACACCCGGGGTTTTGGACATATTCAAGTTCAAGCCTCCCCGCCAAGCCGTCCGACTGGCGTCGTGACACGGATGCCTAAGGCTCCGTGATTGAGACCCCGACGGTTGGGGCAATGGATGAAATGATACTCGTCGGCGGCTGCGCGCGCGATAACATGGTTCAAGTTTGCTCTTGGGATTCTGGACCTCAAACCATGCTGATGTGCCAAGCCCGACCCGGAATCAGCGAAGGGCTTAGCAGCAAAATCTCACCGTTCGCGACCGAGGCCCATTGCTTGATAGCAATCCCGGCGTGCGCGCAGATAATGCGAAATACGCCGGAATGCCCCACCACTAGCACTGGCGAGGGCCCCGTGATCGACTGCATGGCGGCCAGCACGCGGCTCTGGAAAGCCTCAATCGATTCTACGGTCGGCGGATTGGCCGACGAGGGCCGATGGCTTTTCGGGTGCCCCTGGTAGATGCCCCAATTGCGCTCCATCAGGCCGGGCAGCGCATGGACTGGCGCGCCGGTAAACAGAGAGACGATTGAGGCTGTCATCATGGTGCGCTTGAGTGGGCTGGAATAGATCGATCCCAAGGCGACGGACGAGAGCTTCTCCGCGGCGCGCTCGGCGGTACGCCGTCCCTGGGCGGTCAGTTCGGTTTCGTTTTGGCCCTGGACGATGCCTACCTCGCTTTCAAATGTCTCACCATGGCGCAGGAAGTAGAACGCCGAAACACCGAAATCGAAGCCGGACTTCTCCACTGCCTAATGCCTCTGCTCCGCCTACAGCGCCGGGCGCCTAGATGGGAAACCCCTCCAAAGATCATCGAGCGCCTGCTGAATCTCGACGCTTTCGGGTGACAGGGCAGATGCTACCACCCGATCCAACATATCTCGCTCGGTAAAGATGCCGCTGACCATATTCCGGCCCAACATCGACGGACTCCATGTCTTCTAGTCTGCGCGCCGCCGACGCCTATGCTGAATACAGCTTACACAATTTGGCCGGATGGAATATTGATGTCGATCAAGCTCGGTCGGCCCCGCCGCCCTGCAAAACTGCTAAGCAGTTGCGGGAGGCTTTCTCATCTGAAAAATGTTAGCTGGACGACGGCTCGGCTAAGTGCCCCACTTTTTGCCAAGCTGTCGAGTTCGCGTGATGGCGTGAGCCCGCCCCTGAATGGCATCACGCAGGGTCAGTTGATACGTTCCCTGATCTGCGTCAAAGATTGCCGTCTATGGTATGTTTAGCATTCCGTCGTGTCGCGCTGGGCTCGTTGAGTTGTCCTCGGCGCGATGGCGGTGGAACGGGCCCGACAGGATCAACGCTCACGACGGGCCGGCGCCAGATCCAGAGCGGTGGGAGGGATGATTCGCATGACAACCGATACGGCTGACACGAAGCCCCCTTTTAAGTTTCCAACAGCCTTCACGATCCTGTTCGCGCTGATCGTCGCCGTAGCGGGACTTACGTGGATCGTGCCCGCCGGGCAGTACGACAAAGTTGCCAACGAGGCCCTGGGCAAGGATGTCCCCGTCCCGGGGAGCTACCATCAGGTCGAGGCCAACCCGCAAGGCTTCAAGGCGATCATCATGGCCCCGATTGCCGGGCTGTATAATCCGGACAGCTACGAGGCCAACGCGATCGACGTCGCCGTCTTCGTGCTGGTAATCGGCGGATTCATCGGCGTCGTGACCAAGACCGGTGCCATCAACGCCGGGATCGCCAGTGCCATGCGCGGGCTCAAGGGCCGGGAGAAATGGATGATCCCGGTCCTCATGGCGCTCTTCGCCGCTGGCGGTACGACTTATGGGATGGCCGAGGAAACCCTGGCCTTCTACATCATCATCATACCGATCATGATCGCCGCCGGTTACGACGCCCTGACCGGAGTGGCGATCATCTTGATCGGCGCGGCCATGGGCGTGCTGGGGTCTACGGTGAACGCCTTCGCGACGGTGATCGCCTCGGATGCGGCCGGGGTTCCCTTCACCGAGGGGATCGGGCTGCGCCTGACTATTCTGGGTGTCGGATGGCTGATCTGCGTCATCTATGTCATGCGCTATGCCGAGAGGGTACGGCGGGATCCTTCCAAATCGATTGTCGCCGACCGGAAGGACACCAACGAGGCGCATTTCCTGAAGGACCGGGACGTCACAGCGACCATCGAGTTTACCGCCAAACGCAAGCTGATTCTCCTGATCTTCGCGGCCACCTTTGGGGTCATGATCTGGGGCGTCTCGGTGGGCGGCTGGTGGATGGCGGAAATGTCTGGACTGTTCCTCGCCTCGGCGATTCTCGTCGGCGTGATCGGCCGCCTGGGCGAGGAGGGCTTCACGACCACTTTCGTCGATGGCGCCAGGGACCTGCTCGGCGTGGCTCTGATCATCGGTGTCGCCCGGGGAATTGTCGTGGTCATGGACGCCGGGAATATCACCGATACGATCCTGTTCACCTCCGCCCAGGCCGTCGAGGGCCTTTCGACGGTTGCTTTTATCAACGTCATGTATTGGCTGCAGGTGGCGCTTTCGTTNTTCGTGCCGTCGTCGTCGGGNCTTGCNGTGCTCACCATGCCGATNATGGCGCCGCTCGCGGATTTCTCGGGCGTTNGCCGCGATCTGGTTGTCACCGCGTATCAGTCNGCCAANGGCCTGGTGAACTTCTTCAATCCGACTTTCGCCGTGGTCATGGGCGGTCTGGCCATNGGCCGCGTGCCCTACGAGCGTTGGCTGCGCTTCGTATTGCCGCTGTGCCTGATCATCACGATCGTCATTATGGCGGTGCTGAGCGTCGGAACCATGCTTTGACGGGCGGAAAATCAGGGTGATGGAGGGAACGATGGCCGAGCCATATGGCGTCCATTCCGAGGTCGGCAAGCTGCGCAAGGTTATCGTGCATCGGCCCGGGCTCGCGCTGAGCCGTCTCACCCCCTCGAATCGCGAGGAGTTGCTGTTCGACGACGTCATATGGGTCAAGCAGGCCCGCGTGGAGCATCATGCCTTTGTCGACGTCATGCGACACCGTGGCGTCGAGGTCTTCTTCTTACGCGAGTTGCTCGAAGAGACCATAGGCGACCCCAAGGCCCGAAAATGGCTCCTGGACCGGCGTGTGCGCGAGGAGATCGTGGGCGTGAGCCTGGCTCAGGGCCTTTACGCCGCTCTCATGGAAATGGATGCCGAGACGCTGTCCAACTACCTGGTCGGCGGCATGAACGTGGCCGAGCTGCCGTTCAAGCCGCGCCTGCCTGTCGATCTCATCATGGAAGCCCACGAGTTCGTTCTGCCGCCATTGCCGAACCAGATTTTTACGCGAGACCCGTCAGCCTGGATCTACAACGGCGTGACGCTCCATCCCATGTTCTGGCCGGCCCGGCGCCAAGAGACCCTCAACATGGCCACCATCTACAAGTTCCATCCCATGTTCAAAGAGGCGGATTTCCAATTCTGGTGGGGCGACGACGTGGATAGCGACCACGGCATGGCAACCGTGGAAGGTGGCGATATCATGCCGATCGGCAACAAGACCGTGCTCATTGGCATGGGCGAGCGCACCAGCCGGCAGGGCGTGGGTCAGGTCGCAAAGAACCTGTTTGCCAAGGGTGGTGCCGAACGAATCATCGTTTGCGCCATGCCGAAGGAACGCTCCTACATGCATCTCGACACGGTTTTCACGCATTGCGACCGGGACTTGGTCAATATCTTCCCGGATGTGGTGAGCCGCATCCGCGCCTTCAGCTTGCGTCCGGGCGACAAGGAGAACCCGATTTCCGTCACCGAGGAAAAGACGGACTTGGTCTCCGTCGTTGCTGAGGCGCTTGGCCTCAAGACGCTGCGGACCGTGAGCACGGGCGGAGACGCCTATGAGCAAGAGCGCGAGCAGTGGGACGACGGCAACAACGTCGTGGCGCTGGAACCCGGAGTCGTCATCGCCTATGACCGAAACGTTTACACCAACACCCTGCTGCGCAAGGCCGGTGTCGAGGTGATCACGGTTGCCGGCAATGAGCTGGGCCGAGGCCGCGGTGGCGGCCATTGCATGACCTGCCCCATCTCGCGGGATCCGGTCGACTAGCCGGGCCGCGCCGAACCCCAACGGAGATAAGCCATGCCGATCAATTTGAGGGGCCGCAGCTTCATCACGCTGCTCGATTTCACGCCGCAGGAGATCCGCTTCCTAATTGGCCTGGCAACCGAGTTGAAGGCGGCGAAATACGGCGGCACCGAGCAGCAGCGCTTGCGAGGCAAGAACATCGCCCTGATATTCGAGAAGAGCTCGACCCGGACCCGGACCGGCTTCGAGGTGGCGGCCTACGACCAGGGCGCCAACGTCACCTACCTCGGCCCGACCGGGAGCCAGATCGGCCATAAGGAGAGCATGAAGGACACGGCGCGTGTCCTGGGCCGCATCTACGATGGGATCGAGTACCGAGGCTTCGGTCAGAAGACCGCGGAAGAGCTTGCGAAATACGCGGGCGTGCCGGTTTGGAACGGCCTGACGGACGAATTCCATCC
>JGI24023J19991_10000977_pt1 | contig 22355 bp, 19 predicted proteins | sample Cruoilmetagenom1_FD_19991 | JGI IMG/M metagenome (IMG submission 19991) | reverse complement strand
ATCCTAAGGAGCCGGGCAGACGCCGTGATGGCTGGTATAGACACTGTGCTGACAGATAACCCAAGCCTGAACGTAAGGCTCCCAGGCAACCACAAAGACCCCGTACCTGTCATTCTCGACACAAAGCTCAGGACACCTCTCTCCTCAAACCTGATGCGCATTCACGATGATCCCGTTATAGCTACCGCACGCCCTGTGGATAAGGCTAAGCGCGAGAAGCTTAAAAGTCTCGGCGCAAACATAATAACCGTAAAAAAAGATAAAAACGGCCGGATTGATATGAAGGAGCTGCTGCACCGCCTGGGAGAGCTTCAGTTTACAAGCGTTTTAATCGAAGGAGGAAGCTCGGTCGCAGGGCAAGCGCTCAAGAGCGGTATCGTAGATAAAATCACTTTTTTCTATGCACCTATGATTGTCGGCTCGGGAGGGCTCAGTATGATAGGCGATCTAAAAATAGATAAAGTCAGGGATTCAATTGAAGTTCAAAATGTCAGCGTGAAAAAAATCGGAAGCGAGTTTATGGTACAAGGGTATATAGGGAAAAAGTAACGAACACCCAAGCTACTGACGATACAATGACGAGCCCGGAGAAGAAAAAGAAAGTAGGGATTTTCGGAGGCACCTTCGACCCGGTACACCTGGGGCATCTGCGGGCTGCCGAAGAGATAAGGCGTATCCTTGGGCTTGAGAAGATTTACTTTATTCCCTCAGCCATTCCTCCGCACAAGAAACAAACGAAAACCACCCCTTCAAAAGATCGATTAAAGATGTTGGAAGTTGCACTGGATCCGTATCCGTATTTTGATATATCGACCTACGAGATAGAAAAAGCCACAACTTCCTATACCATAGAGACCCTGCAGCATTTTACTCTGAAGTACCCGGATATAGAGTTCTATTTTATAGTGGGGAGTGAGCTCTTTAGTTACATTGATACATGGAAAAATTACAATGATCTCTTTAAATTAGCGAGCTTTGTGGTTATCGAAAGACCGGGATTCCCGGAGGAGGATGCCCCATCGCTTCCTATTGCAATTGAGCCTGGTTTTCGATATCATATGAACCGGGACGACGTGACAATATATTCAAACCAATATTCCAAAGAAATTGTATTTACACAGATCCAAGGCGTCAGGGTTTCTTCCACAGAAATTAGACAAAGAATAAAAGCGGGTGAACCGATAAAAGATCTGGTCCCGGAAGAAGTCGAGCACTACATACAAACAAACCAGCTTTACACAGAGGGAAATTCTTGATAGAAACCAAAGAGAAAGCTCTATCCATTGCCCATACCGCGTGGGAAAAACACGCACAAAATCCCATACTTATCGAAGTAAAGACCTCAAGTGACGTCACCGATTACTTTTTAGTCTGCAGCGCCAATTCCGACAGGGGTGTAAAAACCATAGTCGATGGCATAGAGCAAAAACTCAAGGAGCTGGGTGAGAAGATAATTGGGATTGAAGGTTATTCTGAAGGCAAATGGGTTCTCATTGATTCAGCAGACGTAGTTGTCCATATTTTTTATGAGCCGTTAAGAGGTTTTTACGACATAGAAAGCCTCTGGATAGACGCCCCTCGCATTGATCTGCCCTTTGAAGAACAAGCATCAAACGGCCACACCTCTCAAGATCCTACAGAGAGTTATAGTTCCTAATAAAGCTCAGGCACCATAACTCATGTATTCATTAGCCTGCGGTTGTTACCCACGCCAAGAGTTACTGGCCTTCTTTAATACCCCTTCTTCTTATAAAAGCAGGAATCTCAAACTCGTCTTCAGCAAGCTCGGTGTCCGGGACTGAAGAAACTATCTTATTCATATTCTGAGCGCCTATGGTCTGTATACCTGTTGCTATCACCGTAAGCTGAACCGACTCTCTGAACTGATCGTTGAAAACAAGGCCGAATATCAGGTTTACATCTGAATGAGCGCGGTCTTTTATGTAATTACAGGCCTGGTTTAACTCTTCTATGCCGAAATCGGGTGAGGCTGTTACATTAAGCAGTATTCCTGTCGCCCCGTCAATAGAGATATCTTCGAGAAGCGGGCTTGTAATAGCAGACTCAGCTGCTTCCACCGCACGGTTACTTCCCTCTGCAAAACCGGTGCCCATAAGCGCTTTACCGCCATTTTCGCCCATTATACTCTTCACATCGGCAAAATCGACGTTTATGTATCCTGTTCCCGTAATAATATCTGAAATACCGCGAACGGCCTGAAGCAGTACCTCGTCTGCCTTCTTAAAAGCATCGAGTATGCTCACCTTGTGTACTTCGGCAAGCCTGTCATTGGGAATTACTATGAGTGTATCGACTTCTTCTTCAAGCCTCTGGATACCTTCCAGAGCCTGTTTGTTTCTCCTGGGACCTTCAAAACCAAAAGGTTTGGTTACAACGCCTACCGTAAGTGCACCCGTTTCCTTAGCAGCTTGGGCTATTACCGGAGAAGACCCTGTTCCGGTTCCTCCTCCCATACCGGCCGTAACAAATACCATATCGGCGCCTTCAAGCGTCTCTGCTATAAGTGCCTGGTCCTCAATGGCAGCCTCTCTGCCCAGTGCCGGGTTACCCCCCGAACCAAGACCTTTTGTAGTTCTTGTGCCAATTTGGAGCTTTGTTGGGGCTAGCGATTTTCTCAGGTCCTGCGAGTCGGTATTAGTAACTATAAAATCGACTCCCTCAAGTCCCTTTTCAATCATCGCATTAATAGCATTGCCGCCTGCACCGCCGGCTCCGACAACTTTGATTGTAGCCTTTTGCTCAATTCCAGTGTCTTCGAGTTCAAAGTTTGCCATAATCAACACCCTCCTCCATTATATTTTATCCAGTTTAACCTAAAAAAACTCCTGAAACCAGTTTTTCATACTATCAAATATCTTTTTGAAAACATTCTCATCTCTAATCCTTAATTTTTTATCCCCTTTATACTGTGTACCGTACAGAACAAGCCCTACTCCGGTGGAATATACTGGGTTGGCTATTATGTCGCTGAGCCCCCCAACTTCAGTAGGAATACCCATTCTGACAGGCATTTCCAACACCCTTTCGGCAAGCTCAACCGTGCCGTTCATTATTACACTGCCCCCGGTTATGACCACTCCTCCGGGAACGAGCTCATCATAGCCTGATTTCTTTATTTCCCTTTTGGCTAGTGCGAATATTTCGTCCATCCTCGGCTCTATTACCATAGCCAGGTCTTTTCTTGAAATCTTTCTAAAATGCCTTCCGCCGACACTCGGCACCTCAATCGTTTCCTCAGACGCTACAAGCTCGGTGAGCGCGCACCCGTGCTTTTCCTTAATCTTTCTAGCCTCGGCAAGCGGAGTCGACAACCCGAGCGCAATGTCTCTGTCTATGTTATCCCCTCCGAGTGTTACATTCTCTGTATACCTTATGCTGCCGCTTACAAAAATTGCTATGTCCGTAGTGCCGCCGCCGCAGTCGATAAGCACGACCCCTATCTCCTTCTCGTCCTCAGTAAGGACAGCCTCACTTGATGCCAGCTGCTCGAGCACTACATCGGCTACATCCATTCCCGCGCCGTGTATACATTTAACCAGATTTTGCGCCGCGGTAACCTGCCCCGTTACTATATGCACCTTTGTCTCAAGCTTGACCCCGTATATCCCGATTGGGTCCTTAATGCCTGATTGGCCGTCCACTATATATTCCTGCGGTATTACGTGGATGATCTCTCTATCAGCCGGTATCAGTACTGCGTTTGCGGACTCGATTACTCTCTCAAGGTCCTTATGAGCCACTTCGCGCTCTCGAAGACTAATCATTCCATGGCCGCTCATCCCCTTAATATGCCCTCCGGCAATACCCACAAAAACCGTCCTTATCTCACACCCTGCCATATGCTCTGCTTCTTCCACCGCGTTTTTAACCGACTGTATGGTGTTCTCGATATTTACCACCACACCTCTCTTGAGACCGAACGAGGGGTATGTACCTACGCCTACTATCTCCACTTCTTCGGTTTGCGGGTTTGTCTCGCCAACAATGGCGCATATTTTCGTTGTGCCTATATCCAAGCCGATTATTAAATCCTGCTCTCTACCCATCCTGAGCTCCTGAATCTACAGTCGGCGCCTCAAAATTTACTACTCCCATATCGCTCGAGCTGATGTTTATATAGGCCTGCTTGAGACCTAAGTTGTCTGCGTGTTGAATAATATTCTCAAGCTTACGCCATTTTCTGTACACGTCGCCCCTGTCGAACACGATATGTCTTCGGTCCGTTGTGTATACATTTATTCCGTAAATCTTATCTATATGGATTTCCGATATCTCGCTCCAATCGAGAACACTGCTATTTGAAGATAAATCCAATATCTGTAAGGCTTCTTTTAAAAGATCCGAGTTTTCTATACCATCGCCGATCAGAACGGGAAAATCAAGGCCTTCGTCAAATTTAGCTGTGCCGAGTATTTTACCGGAGCTGCTTAAATAGTGCGGACTTCCGTCAGAGCCGAAAACGAGGCAGTAAACCTTTTCCTCTTCTATATCTATATGCACCCTCTTGGGAAATTCCTTATGAACCTTGACGCTGTGGATCCAGGGGTTTTTTAAGATGTCTTTTTCTACGGTGTCTTCAAAGAAAAATATGCTGCTCTCGCCAAGTCTTAAACCCGATCTTTGTAGTATTTCTTTATCTAATATCTTCTCGTTACCGGCAACCGTCACCTCATGAACCGTGAATACCCCGAGGCTAATTGTAATATACGTACACACACCGAACACCGCTAATACCAATAATAAAGTAAGCACTTTGGCCGCCTTTAGGAAAAATGCTTTTCTCTCTTCGCTCACTTTATATCCCCTACTACCCTAACCTCAGTCTCGAGCTTTATGTCTCTTTTTGACAAGGCTTCTTTTTTGGCCGTTTCTATGAGATCGAGTACATCCTGTGCGCTAGCACCACCGCAGTTAACTATAAAGTTCGCATGCAGGTCAGAGAACTTCGCTCCACCAATCCCGTAACCCTTTAGCCCGAGCTCCTCAAGGAGTCTGCCGGCTGCAATATCGGGGGGATTTTTAAAAATAGACCCGGTATTCGTCATAGTAATCGGCTGGGTCTCGTTTCTCTTCTCCATATACTGTTTTACATTACGTTCGCTCTGTGCCTTGTTTCCACTCTTAAGTGCGAACTTGGCTTTTAATACAACGCTTCTGGGGGGGAGGTGCGCTTTTCTATACTCGAATTTTATATCCTTTCTCAATAACTCAATTTCCCTACCGTCATGCCAAACCCACACTCTGTCGATAACGTCTTTAATTTCACCCTCGTTTGCTCCGGCGTTCATGAACACGCCGCCGCCTACCGTACCCGGTATACCCGCTGCAAACTCAAACCCAGTGAGTCCTTCCTTAACAGTTTTATTCAAGATTGTCCCGAGTATTACCCCTGTCTCCGCAGTTACTTTTTGGTCTTCGAGTATCTCGATTTTTTTTAACTTTTTAGTGGATAGAACAACACCTGTGATACCTCTGTCATAGACAATTGTATTGGACCCTTCACCCAGGACTACCCAATTTATTTTGGAAGAGTGGAGTATATCGAGCGCCTCTTTAAACTGGGTGGCATTAGCAGGCGTAACCAATAAATCCGCTTCTCCCCCAACACGGAGCCATGTGTACTTATCCATTGGGTATTTACTCTTAACCTCACACCCGATTTTCTCAAATTTTGATGCGAGTGTCATTCAAGAGCCTCCGCTATCTTTTCCCCGTAAGTCCAGACGTTCCCTGCGCCGAGCGTCAAAACCGTGTCTCCCGATTCTAATGCCTCAAGAACGGTTTCTATTATATTCTGACTACCGTTTATATATGTAGCGTCTTCATGCCCGGACTCTTTAATCGCCTCAAATAATTTTTGAGAGCTTACGCCCTCGATCGGGTCTTCACTGGCAGCGTATATGTCAAGTAAAAACAGCTTGTCCGCCTGGAGCAGCACCTGTACAAAATCATCGAACAACAGACTGGTCCGGGAATACCTGTGGGGCTGGAACATCACGACAACCCTTCCCGCACCGGTTTCCTTTATGGCTTCTATGGTGACTTCTATTTCTCTAGGGTGATGCGCATAGTCATCAACTACCGTTATGCCCCCGGAGCTCCCTTTTATCTGCAGCCTCCTGTCTATCCCTTTAAATCTCGCAAGGCCTTCTTTCACATGCTCAAAACTCATTCCAAGCTCCATACCTACGGCAATTGCGGCAAGCGCATTCTGAGCAACGTGTCTACCCGGGGAGTGTATTCGTATTTTGCCTAATAAGGATTCTCCGCGCATTACGGTAAACTCGGTTTCAAAACCGTGAATTTCAACGTCTTGGGCTCTGAGCTCTGCATCAGGGTTAAACCCGTATGTAACTAACCTTTTCTTATAATCCCGGGCTATGGAGCTTACCCTCGGGCAATCCAGACATAGTACTGACAGACCGTAGAAAGGAATTTTATTCATGAAGGAATCAAACGTCCTGACCAATTCCTCCATATCTTTGTAATGATCCATGTGCTCTTCGTCAATATTTGTAAGTACGGAAATTACCGGGGATAAAAGCATAAAAGAACCGTCGCTCTCATCGGCCTCGACTACCATAAAGCTCCCTTCCCCTAGCCTTGCATTGGTGCCAAGAGTTCGAACTTTGCCGCCAACTACTATAGTGGGGTCAAGACCCCCATAGGAGAGCACGGATTCTATCATTGAAGTTGTCGTGGTTTTTCCGTGGCTCCCGGCGACTGCGATACCGTAGCGGAGCCTCATTAGCTCTGCCAGCATCTGCGCCCGTGGGATTACCGGAATGTTAAGGGATAGCGCTTCCACTACCTCGGGGTTATCCTGCCTCACTGCCGAGGATATCACGACCACGTCTGTGTCATGGACATTTTCTGCCTGATGTCCGATATGTATCCGGGCACCTAGCCCGATGAGCCTCTTTACCGTCTCAGACTCTCTCAGATCAGATCCTGTAACCGTATACCCCATATTTATTAGTACTTCTGCTATACCGCTCATGCCGATCCCGCCAATCCCCACAAAATGTAAGCGTTTAATTTTTCCGTACACTAATTCACTCCGCTAAGTTTATATATTTCGTCAACTATTTGAGCTGCTGCTCCCGGTTTTCCAAGCGCGCGCGCGCGTAGCGACATTTCCTTTAACTTCCCCTCATCCTGGAATACTTCAAGCGCTTGAGCCAAGTTTTCGGGTGTGGCATCTTCGTCTTCTATTAATAACGCCGCGCCTGAAGTTTCAAGAGTCTTTGCGTTCTCGAGCTGATGGTTATGCGTCGCATACGGAAACGGTATTAACAGTGAAGGCTTTCCAAGCGCCGTAATCTCGGCTACAGTGCCTGCTCCGGCTCTTCCAATTACAAAATCACTTCTCGCATACGCCCCTGCCATATCGTCGATAAAAGTCAGAACATCAGCGCTGATATTGTGCTTGTTGTAGAAATCCTGAACATTCTTAAGATCATTTGCGCCCGTTTGATGAATGACTCGCAGGTCTTTGATCCCGCTCCGGGATAAGGCTTCGGGGACTGAGCTGTTGAGCCTCTTCGCTCCCTGGCTCCCGCCGAACACTAGGCATGTGAAAGAATCAAGCTGCGCCGGTTTACTTTTAGAGCCCAAAATATCTTTTCTAATAGGATTTCCAGTGACTATTATTTTATCTGTACTGAAGAATTTATCACAACCCTCAAATGTCGTGAATATGCTCGATACAAACTTGCTCAAGATACGGTTAGTAACCCCGGGTATGGAATTCTGCTCGCAGATAGCGGTCGGGAGCCTCAATATTGAGGCTGAAAGAACTACTGGACCGGACACGTAGCCACCCACGCCGAGAACTACATCGGGCTTAAAGCTTCGAATGACCGAGGCTGACTCGATAGTACCGACAGCTGCGGAAAAAACACCGGAAACTCTTTTAAATAATCCTTTTCCCACAATACCACCCGAATTGATATGTTTTATTTCATAACCCCTCTGAGCGACCAATTTATTTTCCAATCCGCTCTTCGTTCCTACAAACAAAACCTCATTCTCAGGGTCCCTTTTTAATATCTCCTCGGCAATGGAGATTGCCGGAAACACGTGGCCCCCGGTACCTCCGCCTGCAATTATGACCTTCATTTTATTCCTGATCTAGATACGTTGAGTATTATTCCTACAGCCGCAAGTGTTGTTACAAGCGAAGTGCCGCCGTAGCTTATGAACGGTAGTGTGAGCCCTTTAGTGGGGAAAAGTCCGACAGCGACAGCCATGTTAATCCCGGCCTGAAGAGTGATCAGCATAATACAGCCGAATACTAGATAGCATCCGAATAGATCAGGCGCCCTGAGAGATACCCTCAAACTTCTTATCAATAGAACAGCAAATCCGATTATTACCAGGACTATGCCTATGAAGCCGAGTTCCTCACCAATAATGGAGAATATAAAATCCGTATGCGCCTGGGGCAGGAAAAATAGCTTCTGAGTACTGTCCCCAAGTCCGGCCCCGTAAATACCGCCCATAGCAAAAGCAATGAACGATTGTATAGCCTGATAACCCGACCCAAGCGGGTCTTGCCATGGGTCCAGGAACGATGTTACTCGATCCATCCTGTAGCCCTTTGTCAGGACCGCTAGTATCATGAACACGACCGACACAAGCCCTACGGGAACCATGTACCTTAACTTCACCTCGCCAATGAACATCATTCCGAAAAGGACCACAAGTACGGTGCTGGCTGTTCCAAAATCAGGCTCTAAAAGTATCAAGACTACATACACTCCCGCAATCATTATGTGGGATGCGAACCCCACCACAAAATTATCGAGTTTATCTCGCTTTTTTGTCAGAGAATGAGCTAGATAGAGAACTAATATATACTTTGCTACCTCTGAAGGCTGAAAGGTGAAAATACCAAGATCGATCCATCTTTGCGCACCGCCTACCTGCTTACCTATTCCCGGCACAAGGACGAGCACCAGCATCGCGAGCCCTACCAGGTATGCAGGGTAGACCAGCTTTCTTAAGAGCCTGTAATCAAAAAGCATAAGTAAAACCATAGAGGTTAAGCCTATGAGGAGATAAATACCGTGCCGCTTTAGAAAGTAGTGGGTATCTCCGTACATCTCAAGCGAATACACTGAGCTTGTGCTATATACCATCAGCACTCCCATCGAAGTCAGAAATAGAGCAGACAGGACAACGCCTATGTCGTAACTGTTTCCCTCAACTGTATCGAATATTTTCAACAATTTCTTTGAATCTCCTTCCTCTGTCTTCATATGATTCAAACATATCAAAACTCGAGCAGGCAGGTGAAAAAAGTACCGAGTCCCGGGGCTCTAAATTATCCAGAACACTATCTACCGCCCCTTTAAGCGTATCCGCCATTATAGACCTAACATTCCCGCCAAGCTCTTCACTCATCCTCTGCCTTGCCTCTCCGATCAATACCAAAACTTTTACCTTCTCATTTACTATATTACTTAGCGCATCATAACTTACGCCCTTATCCTTTCCGCCCGCAATAAGTATCACGGGAGCCCTCGTGCTCTCAAGCGCGCTCAGTGTAGCGCCCGGGCTTGTGGATTTGGAATCGTTATAGAAGTAAGCCCCTCTGACCTCTCCCAGATACTCGTTTCTATGCGGAAGCGGGTCAAACTCGATCACTGCCTTTTTTATTTGAACAGGCTCACACCCAAGAGCCCTCGTCCCCGCTATGGCTGCCATAATGTTGTCTATGTTGTGGCGGCCCCTAAGCTTCATACCACTTAACTCGTAGATCTCATTTTCATAGCGAACGCAGCATCCGTTATACGATATACCGTTTTCAGAAAGTGCATCGCCAAAGGGAATTTTATTTGCCTTCACCCGGGGCAAGCGGTTATTAATCTCCTCATCATCCGACTTGTAGATAAATATGTCATCGCTCCTCTGATTCATAGCGATCTTCATTTTAGACTCTATGTACTCGGTGTAGCTTTCGTGATGGTCCAGGTGGTTAGGAGAGATGTTGAGCACGACTGCAATATCGGGCCTGAAGCTGTATACGCCCTGGAGCTGAAAGCTGCTGAGCTCAAGCACCAGTACGTCGTATTCGCTGTCCCTGTCCGCAATAGATATTAGCGGAGTGCCTATATTGGCGCCCAGAAAAACCTTCTTCCCGCACTTTTTGAGTATCTCCGAAATAAGCGTGCAGGTAGTTGTCTTGCCGTTAGATCCGGTAACGGCAATGACTGGTTTTGTAATAAATATTGAGGCAAGTTCTACTTCGCTTATAACTTCTATATTTTCTTTGAGAGCTTTTCTGACTTCAGGTGTCGTATAGGGTACTCCCGGGCTAAGCACAATCAATTCTGCCCATAGGAATGTCTCATCCGTGTGACCGCCAGACTCCACTTCTATCCCTTTTGGGCCCAGCAATTCAATCTCTTTTGCCAGCTTTTCCGGTGTAGACATATCGCTTACGCGCACTTGTGCGCCCTTCTCATATAGAAACATAGCGGTCTCTAACCCGGTTTTTCCGAGTCCAACTACTAACACATTTTTATCTTTAAGCTTCATTTCAATATCCACATCACAACTTAATGACACTGCAGTATATGTCCGAAACTATCGTAATTTGAGCGTTGAAAGCGCACAGAGCGCCAACACCAGCGACACTATCCAAAACCTTATTACAACCTTTGATTCAGACCACCCGCTAAGCTCGAAATGATGATGAAGAGGAGCCATCTTAAATACCCTTTTCCCAGTGAGCTTGAACGATATAACCTGGATTATCACTGACATCGCTTCGAGTACAAATATTCCCCCTACAATAATAAGTAGAAGCTCCTGTTTTGTTATGAGCGCCACCGAGCCTATTGCAGCCCCGAGCGCAAGAGATCCCACGTCCCCCATAAACACCTCAGCCGGGTGCGAATTGTACCAGAGGAACCCTAAACACGCTCCTCCGACTGCAGCCATAAACACAGCTAATTCCCCTGCCCCCTGAATGTTGGGTATCTGTAAATAGCTAGAAAAAACCACGTTCCCGGCAAGATAGGCAAAGATAATATATGTAGCCGCCGCAACGGCTATGGAGCCTATTGCGAGGCCGTCCAAGCCGTCAGTCAGGTTAACGCCGTTTGACGCGCCCACTACTACTATTAATGCGAAGATTATATAGAGCCAGCCCATATGAACCACCGCCTGTTTGAAAAACGGCAGGACTACCGAAGTAAACGGCACGTTCTGGACCTTCTCAGCGCTCACCACCATCGAGAAACTGTTCATATAGCTTACGACCAGAAGTACGAACAAAAAGCCGAACACAAGCTGGAGCGATAATTTTAAGCGCCCGCTCATTCCCCTGCCTTTGGAGAATTTAAGCCAGTCATCTATGAATCCAATAAGAGCGTAGCTAAGGGTGAACAGCAAAACGTACCAGATAATAAGACTTGTTAGATTAACCCAGAGTAAAGTGGATCCCAATACGGCTATTACAATAAAGGCTCCGCCCATTGTAGGGGTGCCGGCTTTTGAATGATGACTTACAGGCCCGTCGTCCCGTATGCTTTCTTTGAACTGTCTTTTTTGTAGAAATCTTATAAATACCCCACCCAATATTATGCTTATAAGAAACGCCGTTACACCTGCTCCGAGCGAGCGGAAAGTGATGTATTTAAATACATTGAAGAGAATAAAGTCTCCTTTATACAGATAAAGAAGATGAAACATCCAGTGAGCGCTCCTTAACTCAAGTTTTTAATTACTTCTTCCATCCTCATTCCCCGGGACCCTTTAACCAAAACCAAATCGCCTTTACTTGCATAGCTTCTCAAGGCAGACGCGGCCTCTTCGTGAGTCTCTGCGTGTACGCCCTCAGTCCCGTTTGAGAGCGAGTCCAGCACCGAAGCTCCGAAATTTCCGTAAGTGATTACGTAGTCTACTCCGGATGAAGATAAATATTCCCCAATCCCTTTGTGCTCTGACTCAGCAGCCTCGCCGAGCTCTAGCATATCGCCTACCACCGCTACCGTTCGTCCGCCGCCTTTTAGGCGCATAAGCTCATCTATGGCCCGGCGCATGGAGTCGGGATTGGCGTTATAAGCGTCATTTATCACTTTGAAGCCTTGCGGCGTATCACTTACCTCTAGCCTCAGGTGCACAGGCTTAAACTTCTCGAGCCCTTCTCTAATTTCATCCGTTTCACAGCCGAGGCTATAAGCGATCCCTGCCGCGCACAGGGCATTCATCACATTATGCATGCCGATCGTGTGAAGTGTGACGGGAAAACCCTCACCTGCAATACTCATATAAAATTTAATCCCCGTGAAATCTTTTTCCTCTATCGAGTCACCGGTGACAAAGGATCCTTCGGACTTTATTCCGAAAGTGATTTTCCTGCAATTTGTATCATCCGCAATTTTCTGCACCCTCGGGTCGTCGGCATTTACAACGAAGAAAGTATCTTCATCAAATCCCTCGACAAGCTCCCCTTTGGCCTTAGCTACCCCCTCTATACCCCCGAGTTTTTCCAGGTGTGCACTGCCAATATTCGTTATGGCTCCTACGTCAGGCTGTGCAATCTGGGACAGTCTTCTTATTTCCCCGAAATCGTTCATTCCGAGCTCAACTACCGCCATCTCATAGCCCTCATTAAGCTCAAGAAGGGTTAGCGGAAGTCCTATCAAGTTATTAAAGTTTCCGTAATTTTTAAAACTGCTGTGATTTAATGAAATTATGCTGGATACCATTTCTTTTGTGGTGGTTTTGCCGTTTGAGCCCGTAATTGCAGCAAGCTCTATCCCGCTTAAAGACTTTCTCCAATTCATGGCAAGGTCACCGAGNGCNCNNAGGGTGGATCCGACTTGCACTAGTACTGCGCCTTCTCTTAAGTTCTCCGGGGCTTTCTCCACAACCGCGGCAGAAGCGCCGTTTTGAAAAGCCTGTTCTATAAACTTGTGTCCGTCGAAGTTTTCTCCCCTTAAGGCAAAAAACACCTCGCCCGGGCTGATCTTCCTCGAATCGGTCGACACTCCGGAAAGTGATCCAGCATTCTCTCCCGAGACTAGCTTGCCCTCTATTGCATTAAGTAAAAAGCTAAACTCCAATACTACCTCCGTCTGTACGATCTAATTAATTCACTCCCTGAGCGCGTCGCCTGCAATAATTCTGTCATCAAAGGGATATTTTTTCGTTCCTATTATCTGATAGTCCTCGTGCCCCTTACCCGCTATGAGCACAGTATCTCCATTATCTGCCATGCTAATCGCACGTAGGATTGCCTCTTTTCTATCAGAAACCCTGAAGTAGGGCTTCTTACTACCTGCGCCTTCTAGCACCCCTTTTTCAATATCATCTATAATCTTTTCCGAAGATTCGGTACGGGGGTTATCAGATGTTACTAATAGAATGTCTGAAAGCTCCTTGCCAATCAATCCCATTTTAGGACGTTTTGTTGTGTCTCTGTCGCCGCCGCAACCGAATACGAGTATTAGATTGCCCGCAGTCAGAGGTCTTGCAGCTCTGAGCACGTTTTCAAGCGCGTCGGGCGTGTGCGCATAGTCTACCAGTACTTTTATTCCAAGTGTGTTATCCACACTCTCCAGACGTCCCGGTATCACTTCCGCTGCCGATAGTCCTTTCTCTACACTATCTATAGAAGATCCAAGAGATACGGCAGTGGCCGCAGCCGCCAGTAAATTTGATAAATTATGGGCCCCGTAGAGCTTTGAATTTATATCCAGAGCGCCTGCGGGCGTAATTACCCTGGCCCTGATTCCATGCTCTGTGATCTCTGAGCTCTCAGCAAATACACCGGCGCCCCTGTCGTGAGCTGAATACGTAACTACCTCACCTTCTGCATCTTTAATAATTTCATTCCCGTATGGGTCGTCTAGGTTTATTATGGAGAATTTCCTTTCCTTCTCACTATTTTTCAAAACATCAGTAAATAGAGCCTTCTTTGTATTTAAGTAGTTCTCGATGGTTCCGTGATAATCCAGATGGTCCTGGGTTAGATTTGTGAATACGGCCGCGTCAAAATGACAGCCCATAACTCTTTTTTTATCAAGTGCGTGCGATGAGACTTCCATTGCCGCTATCTCTACTCCCGAATTTCTCATTTCTCTAAACATCCTCATTAGGTCTAAAGACTCAGGCGTGGTCATAAGCGACTGCACCTTATTCCCGCCGTATCGGTAGTCAATAGTCCCTAAAACCGCCGATTTAAGACTCTCTTGTCTCCATATGGACTCAAGCAGGTATGTAATGGTAGTTTTTCCGTTTGTGCCCGTAATGCCTACAAGCGAGAGCTCTTTTGTAGGGTGAGCGTAGAAAATAGCCGAAACACCTGCAAGCGCCGCCCTTGAGTCCGGAACCTCAACCACCGTGACTCCACTAAGCTCGACATCAGGAGTCTTTTCTGCAATCACTGCCGAAGCACCGTTTGAAACAGCAGACTCTATGTACTTATGGCCGTCTGTCTTTTCACCTTTTAATGCAACAAATAAAAATCCTTTCTCTACTTTCTTCGAGTCAATAGATATACCGCTTATATTTAATTCGCCTGAGCCTATACTCTTAGTAACTTGGATTCCATTTATTAAATCACTCAGAATCATATTTTCGGCTGCAGCTCAATGGAACAAACCATTCCCTCTTGAATAAAGTCGCCTGGTGAGGGGTCCTGGTCCGTTACATAGCCGCTCCCCTTTACTTCTACTTTCACGCCTTCCGCCTCCGACCATTTAAGAATATCTCTCACACTCATACCGCTCAAATCGGGCATGATTTTTGTGCCTGCGTATACGTTTTTAGGGGAAACGCCCATATGGAACAAGACTTTTTCTGCTATCTCTTTGAAGATAGGGGCGGCAACAGAGCCTCCGTGTGTCTTATTCCTGGGAGCTTCTACAACAACTGCCATAGTTAGCTTTGGGTCGTCGGTAGGTGCAAACCCGATAAATGAGGCTATATAGCGGTCTTTATAGTATCCGCCGTAGCGGGGATCGGGAATTTGCGCTGTGCCCGTTTTACCGCCTACCGAGAACCCGCTGATCCGAGCCCTCTTACCAGTACCCTCTTCCACTACTTTTTCCGTTATTAGTTTCATTTGATAAGTAGTATCGTAGGACAATACGCGCGCGCGCACTTCGGGCCTATTTTCTCTTATAACAGTTCCGTCAGAGCCCATAATCTTTTTGATAATATAAGGCTCCATTAAATACCCGCCGTTTGCGATCGCCGAGAGCGCAGTGACGAGTTGAAGAGAAGTTACAGATATACCCTGACCGAATGAGATTGTGGCAAGCTCTATTTTCCCCCATTTTTTAGGAGGAAGAACTTTACCGCCGGACTCGCCGGGGAGGTCTATTCCAGTTTTATCACCGAAACCGAACTTCTTTAGATAGCTGTGGTATTTATCTCTCCCAAGGAGCTCTCCAATCTTAGACGCCCCTATATTGCTCGATACCCTAACGACGTCAGTAAACGTTAATGTTCCGTAAGGCTTTACATCCTTTATGACTTTTGATCCCACTTTTCTTCTGCCCATCTCACAGTCAAACAATGTGTCGGGGTTAACCTTATTCTCCTCAAGCGCCGAAGCTGCCAGGAAAAGTTTCATTGTGGAGCCGGGCTCATATGTATACCAGATCGGCAGGTTTCTCCTGTTTGCCTCAGGGTATTTACCATAACTATTGGGATCTATAAATGGGTAGGAGGCCATAGCCAATACTTCGCCGGTCTCAGGGTTCATAAGAATCGCCATACCCTTCTCGGCGTTCATGGTTTCAATTCCCTCTTTAAGCTCCCTTTCGACAATGTGCTGAATCTGTGAGTCTATAGTCAGCACGATGTCATGACCTGTGGTTTTCTCTTCATCAAAATCCTGCACGATATCGGGATTTTGTATGATCTTACGCCCGAAGGCATCTCTCTTGAGTGTAATATTTCTGGGGGTACCTATAAGAAGGTCGTCGAAGCGATACTCTATCCCCTCGATTCCGTTCGAGTCGATATTTGTAAACCCGAGCACTTGTCCTAGCAGGTGTCCGTTGGGATAAATTCTTTTTGGCTCCTCGATAAACCCTACACCCTCGAGATCCAACTCCTCGAGCGTCTCTGTGACATCAGGGTCTACAAGCCTCTTGAGCCAGACAAATGACCTTTTGGACGATGCCCTTGAGAGCACGGTTTTCTGGGATACATCAATATGTTTTGATATAGTTTTTGAAATATCAACCGGGTTTTTTACGTCTCTAGGGTTAACATAGACGGACTTAACATCTACATTCACAGCGAGCTCTTTTAAGTTGCGGTCGAGTATCTTTCCTCTTCGGGGGAGGAGCTTCGAGCTTCCGTGGTGCTGTTTTTTCGCTATTTTAAATGCGCGCTCTCTGTCCAGCACCTGCAGCTCAAGCGCTTTAAATGATACTGACGCAAAGAGCACAAGTAAGAGAACACCCACGAAACACACCCTCCATCTGGGCCTGTTCAGGTCTCTACCAAGTGATATTCTTTTGGAACTTTTTTTCTTTTTCATTCCATCTTATCACTAAGAATGTGTTTTGGCTCAATGTATACAATGTCTTGTTGTGTAGGAAACTTAAAACCAAGCTCCATTGCCGTACCCTCAAGGCTATCGGCGGATATCGCTTTCATAAATTCGGAGCTAAGCGTTTTATTTTCTTTCAGCAGCTCCTTGGTCTCTTTCTTATTCCAGGAGATTTCATACCCGAGCCTTATACCCTCAGCCTTAATCCGGAGATACCCAAGCGCCAATACGACTAAGAGGACAACCAGGAGCAGTAAACCGCCTGAAACCGCTTTTTTCGTTTTTTTTACCTTCTGTCTTGCACCCAAAGTGCCTGACTTAGCCATCTTTATATCCTCTCTCCTGCTCTGAGTTTCGCGCTTCTTGCCCTGGGGTTATCAAGAATTTCATCCTGTCCCGGAAGTAGGGGAGAGCGGGTGAGGATCTTTATCTCGCTCTTTTTTCCACAGCCGCACTGAGGCATTGCAGGAGGACAAACACACGGGTTGGACATGCGCTGAAATGCGCTCTTCACAAGCCTGTCCTCAAGTGAATGAAAAGAAATTACAACAAGCTTTCCTCCGGGTTTCAGTAAAGAGACGGCTTTATCTAAAAATTCCTTTATATTGTCCAGCTCATTATTCACTGCAATCCTGAGAGCCTGAAATGTCTTTGTAGCGGGATGAATTCTAGCGGGATGAAACTTTTTCGGAATTGCTCCGGATACCAGCTTTGCAAGCTCAGCCGAGGTTTCGATAGGCTTCTCATTCCTTGCCTCTACTATATGTTTGGCAATTCTCTTCGCCCACTTTTCCTCGCCGTACATTTTCAAGACTTTAGATATTTCATCAACACTCATTTCATTCACAAGATCGTGGGCAGTAAAGCGGAGCCTGGCATCCATTCTCATATCAAGTACTTCGTCTCTCATGAAGCTAAATCCCCGATCGCTCGACTCTATCTGAAGAGAAGACATTCCAAGATCCGCCACAATGCCGTCCACAAGCTCTATATCCAGGTCTTCCAGCACACTATCTATCTGAGAGAAATTGCTGTTTCTTAGTACTACCTGGCTCTTATATTTTGAAAGTAGATCGGCTGAAATGGATATTGCCTCTTCATCGACGTCAAGACCGATTACCCTGCATTTGTACCCTGTATGCTCCAGTATTGCCTGCGTATGACCCCCAAGCCCGAGCGTGGCGTCTACATAAATACCCGTACTCTCGGTCACTAAATAATCCGTAACCTCTTTTGTCATCACCGATTTATGCATCGGTTTATTCATGTCTAGTAAAGGGCTTTCCATTTTGTTAGAGTCCTTGGTTTTATAATCCTTGTCCCGGGTTTTATAATCCTTGTCCCGCAAGCGTTTCTCTACTCTTTTTAAATTCTTCATAAGCACGCTCTGACTGCTCAACATCCCAAACTTCTTTAGACCATACTTCTATCCTCGTTAGCATACCTACCATTACAACATCCTTATTTATTCGAGCGTGGTTCCTGAGCGGCTGCGGTATGAGCACCCTTCCCTGTCCGTCTAACGGGCAATCAACTGCCCCGCCCATAAGGTAGCGGAGAAAGGAAATAACCTCTTGTTTGAACTGAGGGAGCTCAGACACTTTACGCTCGATCTCGTTCCATTCCTTAAGAGGATACGCGACAAGGCATTTATCAAAATTCGTTATTACAAAGGTTTCATCCCCGTACTTTTCCTTACAGACTTCTCGGAATTTAGCGGGCATGCTAACTCTGCCTTTATCGGTCATCGTGTGTTCGTAACGTCCTCTGAACATTATAGTACCATCTTATGCCACTTTATACCACTCTGAACCACTATATAATTTTGTATTAAGTTTGTCAAGTAAGGTTTTGTAATTTATCAATTTTTTAGAAATTCCCAATAGGTGGAAATAAAACTATTTTTCCACTCATTTTACCAGTATTAACACAAATAGAGCTAGAAACAGCAAAGATGCCAATACTTCAACTATGCAGTGTAACTACCTCAAGACTATAGATATTTAAATTTAGCATAATTCCACTGTAAAATTATACCATGCCATTTTATACCACTCAAAGGATGTAAATAGATAAACTTTCCGGGATTTTCAGGTGTTTTTAAGATATAGTAGAATCGGAATATTGAGTAAATTGATATATAATTCCCGTACTTTGAATATAGGAGCAGAATATATAATTTGGGATTAGTTTCTATGCCGGTTATTCGAATAAAACTAAGAGATAATAGCGAAGCCGTATATTTCCAATCCATTATGGGGACTTACTCACACCTTGCATGGGTAAGGACGGACGACCCCCGCTCCGGAATCATCAATATTATAACAACCCCGGACAGAGAAGATGAGACAAGGGCGCTTTTGCAGGAGCTAAAGAGTGAGCTAGATTTCGAAGAGGTTGAACAAAGTGGTGAATAATAGTATTCATATAAAAAACAGATGAAACAGCACGAAGAATTAACCCGTTCTGCCGGTCTTGTCGGCTCTCTTACCCTCCTTAGCAGGATAGCCGGGTATGTCCGGGATATGGTCATAGCTTATTTCTTCGGCGCGTCCGCCTCGACCGACGCATTCTGGGTGGCATTTAGAATCCCCAACCTCCTAAGGAGGCTCTTCGCCGAGGGGTCGCTCACAATCTCCTTCATTCCTGTCTTCACCGATTACCTGGAAAAAGGGAATAAAGAAGAGGCTAAAAAGGTCGCAGACACCGTATTCACCATACTTCTCGGTCTACTAATACTCATATCAATAGCAGGCGTAGTTCTATCTCCATACATAATAAAAATATTCGCAGCAGGCTTTGACACAGAAACATTTAACCTGGCGGTAACTCTTAACCGCTACATGTTCCCATACATACTATTCATTTCACTTACGGCACTATCCATGGGCGTGCTGAACTCGCTTAGGCATTTCTTCGCACCGGCCATTTCCCCCGCTGTTTCGAATATCTGCATTATAGCCGCAATATTTTTAATACACCGGAGCCTGAACGTTCCCATTTACTCCGCCGCGATTGGAGTAATGTTAGGCGGTGTTCTTCAGCTCCTGATTCAGATTCCGTTTTTAAAAACCCGTGGTTTTCTGTTTGGATTTAGTACGAGCTTTAAACACCCGGCGGTCAAACGTATAGCACTATTAATTGTCCCTCAGCTCTTCGGAGTAGCTGTTTACCAGATCAATATCATAGTCAACACACAGTACGCCTCCTTTATGCCTCAGGGAAGTATCTCCTATCTCTATTTCGCTGAACGTCTGATAGAGTTTCCGCTTGGAATAATTGCCGTATCCATTGCAACCGTGCTCCTTCCGAGCCTCTCCTCACACGTTTCAAAAGGGGAGTTTGGAAAATTCAGAGAGACCTACTCATACACTTTGAGACTCATGCTATTCATACTGATCCCAGCGCTTGTGGGTCTTATCGTGCTCAGGGTTCCCATCTGCAACCTCCTATACCAGAGGGGCGAATTTAGCTACGCTGCCACAATATTCACCTCTCAGGCAATCTTTGGCTATGCGATCGGGCTATGGGCTGTTGGGGGTATAAGGATTACAGCGCCCGCTTTCTACGCAATGCAGGACACTAAAACACCTGTCATTATTGCCTTTACAGCATTCATAGCAAATGCGGTACTGGGTTATGTCCTGGGTTTTAAGTTCGGGCTCCTCCATACGGGCCTGGCAATTTCAAGCTCGGTCTCTTCTATAATAAATTTCCTGCTGCTCTTTTACCTGGTAGAAAAACGGGTAGGCGACATTAAGGTGAGATCTATACTTATACTTTGCGCTAAATTAATCGTGATTTCACTTATTATGGGTTTTGCAGCATGGAAATTCTCAGGGCTTGCCGATTGGAGCGGATCCGGATTTGCATGGGAGAAGATAGGAGTTTTGGCAGGAACGATCGTACTTTCGGCAGCAATTTACTTTACACTGGCAAAGCTGCTGAGAGTAAAAGAGTCAGACTTTCTCTTTGGAATGATCCGCAGAAAATTCTCACGTACAAATTGATAATATTTATTCGCGGAATAAAGAGAAATGAAAAAAAGGGCTGACAGTGACATTGAGTCACCATCGGCCCCGTTATTTAAGATTTTAAGTTATCTACCTAATTGCGCAGAAACCAAAATTCTTTGTGCCTCCGGGCTGTACAATATTGTTCCAGGACACTCCCTCTGCTGTAACGGTACTGCCGCTCTGTGTATATGTCGCATTCCACATATTTCTTACAGCCCCATCAATCGACAATGAGACTAACCAGTCCTCAGGTGAGGAGCCCGAGTTAGAAACGGTTACCTGAGCGCAGTAACCCGCTCCCCAGTCGTCATTGATGACAACGGTTGCGGTAACATCCTCTCCGCTGGGAGGCGCGTTAAACTCATCTTCATCATTTGCGCTGCTGCACCCGGGGTCTACAGGATAGTCCGTAAGCCCGTCGCTGTCGTTGTCGATACCGTCAGAGCATGCGAACACCGGCGGGGGCGGTGTGGGTTGAGGAGTTGGTTGAGGTGTCGGCTCTGGAGGCGCGACTCGATCTGCGCAGAAACCAAAATCCACGGAATTTCCGGGCGCGACCGTATTATTCCAGGACACGCCTTCTGCCGTAACTTCATCACCTGACTGTGAATACTCAGCATTCCACATATCTTTAACGGTTCCCTCAATAGTAAAGGCAACCACCCAGTCCTCTGTGCTGGTGCCATTATTTGTAACCACCACCTGAGCGCAGTAACCCGATCCCCAGTCGTCGTTGATGGAGACAGAGGCGGTGACATCCCCTCCGCCAGGAGGCGCGTTAAATTCGTTATTGTCGGTTGCGGAGCTGCATCCCGGGTCGTCCGGATAATCGGTTAGACCGTCGCCGTCATTGTCGATACCGTCCGAGCACACCGCAGTAGGAGGAGGCGGTGTAGGTGTGGGAGGAGGCACGTCGCNGTCCATCAGCTGACTCAGCAGCGCCACTTTATCGTCCCAAACACTCTGCCAGTCGTCCTGCAGTATCCCTCCCGTGTCCCCGCTATTTGGGTTCCACGACCAGTAAAAGAAGTTCGTCATACCCTTACCATCCATCCAGTTTATAAGGGCGTCCTGCCATGTTTTGTCTCTCGGGTCGCCGCCGTTTCCGTACCTGCCGCCGAACTCGCCGATGATGACCGTATAGCCCTGATCCACCAGATAGCCGAAATGCGTATCCCAAATTGCAGGCATATTCCCCGGAAAATTTGAGTCATTGAAATACGGCTGAACAAAAACGTCCGGTCCGTATACGTGTGGGCTTAATACCAACTTATCCCCGGGAATATTCAATGGAAAGCAAGAGAATGGTTCTAGGTTCCCGCCCCACCAGTGTTGAATGGAGCCTGAACACGTAGGGTTATCCTGAATTCCCTGAACGAATATTAAAATATCCGGGTTTGCGGCCAGAACCTCAGAAGCTGCGAGCTCCGCCGCCCGTTTCCAGTCGGTTGCCGCAATCCCGGTGCCCCAGGTTGCGGGCCCGTGAGGCTCGTTCTTAATATCTATAGCGAAGAACCGCTCGACATTTTTATATCTATCCGCTACAAAAGTTATGTCGTCTATCCAATCCTGCTCAGAGTAGCTCCCCGTGTACCATAGCTCTTCGATAGTCTGGCAGTCTGAAGTATGGTGATCGAGGAGTATGTAGAACCCTTCTCTGTCGAGCTCCTCCACCACCTTGTCCATAATATCCAGAGACCCGAGTCCCTGAAGATCGGCGTTTGCCGAATAGTTGATGCTGCTAGTGTTAACATTGTCCAGTGTTCTGGGACAGAAAGGCAGCCTTATTGCCG
>JGI24023J19991_10000974_pt1 | contig 22391 bp, 26 predicted proteins | sample Cruoilmetagenom1_FD_19991 | JGI IMG/M metagenome (IMG submission 19991) | reverse complement strand
ACGCTCAGAAAGGTGTGTATGGTTTAAATACTTGTTTTTTGGCTTCATTGCTTGATACTTTAGCATATTTTATCTGCTAAAGTAAGCAAGACCCTAACCTAACCTAGTATCTTTCTCTATTTACACAGCAACGTCTTTCATGATCAAGATTTATAATTTCATCACTATCGATATCACCACAACCATTTTCACCAATCAATACTGCCTTCCTTCCATTAGCATTCTCGATGTCACCAACCCATTCATAATCATCTGTTCCATCAGTTTCCATATCGTCTAAGGAGATTATATTTCCTTGATTCAAATTACACGCTTGCATCCATTCTGAAGAAGTACAAAGTCTAGCATCCTCTTCATCAAGACAGCTATAAGCAGACTCCCTCCAATCTTCATCAGCACCATTAAGGACATCTTTCATAATACAAAAGTCTGCCACAGGCACCCATTCAGCAGAAGCAGTTGTTGGCGGACAACCATCTGTTGCAGCATTTACTTTCACACCAATACTCTTATTATAATAGCCTATTTCAATAACTGCAACCATTGCCAATAAAAACAATCCTGTTGTTATGATTTTGATTTTTTTTCTTTTCTTTTTTTTACTATTCTCCATGAAAATATTTATTAAACCTAGTATCTATTTTTACAACAACGGTAGTCATTTGAACTACTTGTCATATCACGAAGCTTCGTGTTTTTACAATCGTTGTCATTCCTGAACATAACAGTGGCCTTATCATCATCAGCTGTATCAGCAGACCATTCCCATCCACCTCCATCAATATCATCATTGAAACTTTCTCCATCTTTATCTTCAGCCTGACAAGCAGCCATTAATTCATGCGATTTACAAAGTCTTGCCTCTTCATTCTCAGCACAATCCTTAACAGCGTCATGCCAATTTTCAGTACCCTGCAAGCTACTTTGTATACAAAAATCTGCAATTTCAATATATCCAGTTGGACATTCGTACGCAGCATTTACTTCGACACCAATTTTTCCATCATTCTTTTTCTGGATGGAATCGATTCTTGAAAATAACAAAATTGAAATATACAAACCACATACCAAGATAGTTCCAATCCAAAGTTTTTTACTAAATTCCTTTTTCATTTATAAAAGCTTAATTTGTATTCATACAACAACGGAATCTGTTAAGATTATTCAAAGTCTCTTCTTGATTATCATCACAATCACCAAAACCAAAAACACTAACTCTATCGACTTGAGTAAAGTCGTCTACTCTCTCCCAATTGTCAGTCATGTCATTCAAGCCAACCGTGGCACTAAGTTGACAAGCAGCTGCCCATTCTCCTGAACCACACAATCTTGCATCAACCTCAAAACAAGCATTCGCAGCGTCCTCAAATGAACTCTCCATCACATTTCCATCACTATCTTGATGCTCATCCTTCTCGATACAATAATCAGCAACTTTTTCATACCCACTTGGACAACCAGCAATCGCCAACGAAACCTCAACCGCTCGACTAACCTCCTGATCATCAGTTCCCCTTCTTCCAACTGAACGAACAGAGTCAATTTCAATAATCTCAATATTAGCATCCGTAATAATTTCAGCAGCAATATCAATAAAATAAAGCTCACAAACAACTCCACCAACATCAGTAGCAGGACAATCAAAACTACCATCACCTGCCAATGCTCCAAAAACCTCTGATATCTTCTTACTAGAATCGTTTTCATCTCCAATAGTTTTCAACACCCACTCAATTCCAGAATCAGCAGCCTGAAAAGCAGGCGTGGAGTTCTTGATATTTGAACTCATTCTACTTTCAACCAACGAGATAGATGCTATAACTGAAACAATAATCAAAGCATTAATCAAAACCAGCACCATCAAAACAATTGCTGATCCCTCTTGCATTAAGTTGTCTTTTTTACTTTTCTTTATTTCTTTTTTCATTTTAACGGAAAGTATTAACTAAAAATCCTAATAATCACGAAGTGCAACACCAGACTGAATTGTAATTTGCTCTTTTTCAGTAACCAACGTTGAGGCATCATTATATCTAATTGTCACGACTGTACGAACAAACCCACGATCATTAAATGTACCTGTATCAGTTTGTCTTAAAATAAAATTCCCATCTACTTTAATTTTTCCATCTGTTGAACCGATCAATGTTTCAAAGCCACTAAAGTCTCCATGTGAACAATCGATTGCCTCACTATCAGCATCAACTGAATCAAAAAGTAATTTATCATTCTCAAACTTAAAACACTGTTTAGTTGCATCTACATTATCAATAAAGAAAATCTCTTTACTTTTAGTTAGAACATTTACAACACCATCATCACCATTAATATCCTTACTTGTTCTAACTTTTTTATTCAATTTTTCAATTGTGAAACGAGCATTTTCAAGAGCATTTTGCATTGCCTGAGTCTTTGTGTGTGCTTCAATTGTTCTTACACTAAAAAGCAAAATTCCACCAACTATAACAGAAAAGATAGCGACTGAAATCAAAACTTCAATCAAAGAAAATCCTTTTTTATTTAATTTGCTAATTTTCATTATAAATCAATTAATTACTCTGCCAATTAGTTAATGTAACCGTAGCATCTGCACTCCTTCTAATTGCGGAATTCACAAAACTATCCCATTCAACAGCACAAGTCACAACCATTCTCTCGTTATCGCCACCTATATTACAAACCCTTTCAAATACAACTTTTTCAGGAGCAACGCAGCCTCCTAATAGACAATTACGGTATATCCCTCCTGTTAATTCAACCTCATTTTTTCTATTATTATCACATTCTGGGTTTGGAGTTCCTTCACGAAAATACGGAGCACAATTACCAGATAAACTATCATTAATGTCCCTTGAAAGCAAAACATTCTCATCTCTAATAGCTCTGATGATTTCAACACCCTCCTGAGCTAGATTTGAGGCAATAATTTCATATCTATTATCAACGTTTCTCCTAACAGTACTTGCATATAGAGAATACAGCGTGGTAAAAGTAATCCCTGTAATCGCTATAACAAGAATCACCTCAACTAATGTATATCCTCTGCTTAAGTTAGGTCTTTTAAATTTATTTTTCATTTTTACTTATTCTATTTTACCGACACTATTTATTGTGACAGACTTAGTTGCTCCAACATTGGTATTATTAATATCGATTTGATAATTAGCAACTAGTTGTTGACCATCATTTCCATAAACTTCACTATACGGAACTCTAAAGAAAATACTCTCTCCTACATGAGAAGTAAAAACGAGAGCATCACCAAGCGAACCTGTTATAAGATCAGATCGCTGAGTTCCTGGAACTAGATTATAGGAATGATAAATGACATCATCTCTACAAGTATTAGGATCATTACCAAAATCACCATCACTAGCAAAAGTATAGAAAACTTTATAATTCTTAGCATCTTCAATGTACATACCATAACCACAGATATGTTTTTGTTCTGGATTAGGGATCGAAAGTGATGAATTTTGAGCAAGTCGTACCATCACCCTAACTTTATCTCGAGCTAGAGTTAGACTTTTGTGGGTATCAGAAAATTTTGAGATTTGCAAAACAACCCCAGAAAGTATCGCTACTATTGCTATGGAAACAACAAGCTCAATCAAAGTAAAGCCTTTTTCGTAATTTTTATTTATTTTTATATTTTTCACTAAAATAAAATCTAATAATCAAAACAACATCTTATATAAGTATAACAACTTTTCACTAAAAAACAAAAAAATCAAACTGCTGATTACTAAAAATGGTCCAAATGGAATTTGTGATTTCCATCCCTTTTTTGAAAAATTAACCAAAACTATTGCCACTACTGCACCTATAACATAAGTAACAAGAAGAAATGGATATACATGTTTCCAGCCTATTAAGAGTCCTAACCAGAAACCTATCTTAACATCACCGCCACCAATCCATTTTCCTTTTGAGATTGCGAATAAGGCATAAAAGAAACCTCCCACTAACAATGAACCTAGGATATTTTCAGTCACAAAACAACTTAACGAAAAAACAGAACAACTTACCTGAAAATACTGAAATATATTATAAATAACAGTTGTCACAAATCCAGCAATAACTATTTTATTTGGAATGATCATATACTTCAAATCCCATAAAAAAACAGCAACTAGAAGAAAAACAACCATACAAAAATAAACCACATCAACAAAATTGATTAGCAGAAAGGAAAAAGAAAGGATAACTCCTGTCTTGAAACCAATCGCTAAAAATAACAAACCTAGACAAAATTCCACCAAAGGGTATTGAACTGAAAGCTTTTTTTTGCATTTTGAACATCTCCCTTTCACAAAAAAATATCCCAAAACAGGAATATTTTCAAACCATTTCAATTTCTTATTGCAAAAATCACAATGTGATGTCCCAAGAAGACTTTCTCTCCTTTCTCCTCTATCAACAAAAACATTCAAAAAACTACCGAAAATAGCTCCTATTCCAAAAAAGAAAACAGCTTTCAAAAAAATTAAAATTTCCATTATTACCAACCGTTAGATTTATGGAGAGACTGCTGTACAACCAGTAGCAGTTGGCAAATGATGACACTGATTACTTCCACTGTTACAACAAATTCTAGCTGTACCGTCATCGGTGTATACAAACCAAACGCCATCCTCGAAATCTGCATCACTAACATAGTTACCAAAACCAGTTGAACCTCCCGTAGTCGGCCAGCTCCCATAGCCTCCACCTAAACTACAAATGTTTCCACCTCCAGCACCACCGCTTGGTTCGGTAATAGAACCATCATCACTTCGACAAAGCACCATATTTTGAATAGCTCCCGCAAGTTGCGCTTGCATTCTAGATTCTTGAGCCCTAACTTTGTGAGAAGAAACTGAAACCAAAATTGTACCAGAAACAATTGAGATTATTGCCATAGTCAACAATAATTCTATCAAGGTAAAACCTTTTTTGTTTATACTTAATCCAAATTTCATTATTTTAGAGAAAAAAATTAATTACAAACATATCCAGCTGAAGACTGACAACAATTTCCACCATCCATTGCGAAACAAGATACATACGTATTATTTTCACAAGTCACTCTCCAACGATTATTCGTAGTATCTAAAGCAGTATAAGTACAATCTGTGTCACCTAAGCTTGGCCATGATGTTGTACTACCAGCACAAACAACTCCTCCTCCGGTAGCAGGAGCATTTGGACCAGTTAATATTTTGTTTGTCATATAACACTCTATTGCAGCAGGAACAACACTTCGACTAGTCTCCATAGCAGAAGCCAACTTTGCTCTTTTCCTCTGTCCACTCAAAGAAACAAAAATAGTTGAAGCAAGAATCCCAATAATCGCAACTGTAGTTAAAAGCTCAATCAAAGTAAAACCTTCTTCAAGCTCTCTAGCTATTTTTATTTTCATATTCTAATCCTTTATTATTTATACTCTCCGATTTGTACAAAAGACAATCAAGCGCTGAATTTCCAGAAAAATAAATTTGTCTGAAAATCCAGTTGTTTAATGATCTAGATCGTTAAACACAAAAACTAATCACAACCAGCGTATACACATCCCTCTGCAGCACAAGTTGCAGTACAGTTTCCTGCACTAGTCACACATGTACCTACGAAACCAGTAGCATTAGCAACTACAGTATAAACACCTGAACCATCACAGTCAATTCTAGCAGAGTTAGCTAAATGATTTCCGTGATTTCCAGCTACAGTACAGATAGGCGTCGCATCACCAGCAGTCGCAGTTGTAGAACCAGAATCAATACAAGTTGTAATAGATGGTACCAATGCACGCATCTGTTGTTTGAAAGCTGAAACTCTAGCTCTTTCACGCTGTCTTCCTAAAGATACAAAGAGTACAGCAGCTAGGATTCCAATAATTGCAATCACAAGCAAAAGTTCAACCAACGTAAATCCTTTTTCATTTTCATTAATCATTTTCATTTTATTTTTTTCACCTGCCTTTCTATTTTTATTATTAAATTATACAAACAAACCTTTTTTCTAGATGTGTACTTAAATATTTTAGCATAAAAAACCTTTTTATGAAAACCTACGTAATCGAAGTAGCAACTTGATAAATCGGCAATAACACTGCTGAAACTAAGATTCCAACACCAACTGCTAGAACAACCATAATCATAGGCTCAATTAATGTTGAAAAATTCTTTACCATTCTGTCTGTTTCAGCTAGATAAAATTTTGTCACTTTACCTAATGTAAACTCGATTCGCCCTGTATGCTCACCGACTCTAACCATCTGCACAACTACGGGTGGAATTATCTCATATTTATTCAATACATCTGCAATTCCTCCACCTTTCTTGATTTCCTCAGCTGCTTCACGAATAATCTCTTGGTAAACATAATTCCCAACAACATCAGATGTGATTAAAAGTGCTGTTGTAATAGGTAAACCACTCTGGATTAATGTTGAAAGATTTTCTGAAAAACGCGCAATATAAACATTATGAAGAATTTTATTAATCACAGGAATTTTCAAAATCAACTGATCATATTCCTTCTTACCCTCCTCTGTTTTGATATAGTACATTATCCCGGATACACCAAAAGCTATCGCAATACCAACAGCCCACCAATAACTAACCATAAAATCACTGATCCAAATTAAGATCTTTGTTTGCAATGGAAGTTCCACATTCGCTTCTTTCAAGATAACCAAAAGTTTAGGCATAACAAATGTCATCACAACAAAGCCAACTACAACCATTGCTGTTAGAATAAAGCCTGGATAATACATAGCTCCTCGGAGTTTAGCAGTAAGCTCATAATTTTTCTCAGTATTATCAGCTAAATCATTCAAAGCTTTCTGCAGTGTTCCAGAAGCTTCACCTGCTTTAACCATATTCACATAGAAAGGTGTAAAAGTTTCAGGATTTTTAGCCATTGCGTCAGACAAAGAAGCTCCTCCATCAATATCGACAATTACTGAATTGATTTTGATTGCAAAATACCTATTTTCAGTCTGATTTGCAATTGAATGTAATGAAGACAACAAGGGTACTTTAGAATCAATCAAAGTTGAGAGTTGTCTTGAAAAAATAACAAACTCTTTCGGCCGAACCCCTTCCCAAATTCTCAAAAAACTTGAAAAAATAGGAATCTCCTTAATTTCTTCAAGTAAAACAATCTTTAAACTGTTTTGAATCAAAAGTTCTTTAGCTGCACGTGTAGAAGAAGCTTCAACAATTCCTTGTTGTAACTGCCCTTCATTATTTTGCGCTTTGTATTTAAATTTCATTTTTTAAATTTAATAAGCTAACTTTATTAACAATATTTAAACTGCTTCTAGCAACATCCTAAATGAATTAACATCAGTTGCATACATTTCAGCATCTTCTAACGAAACCTGTCCTTCTTTAACTAGATTAGCTAAGGCTCTATTAATTCCGATCATTCCATCTTCTAGTGATGTCTCAATTGTGACACCAATTTGATGTGTTTGATTCTGACGAATCAAATTCTCAACAGCACGATTCTTAATCAGAACTTCAACAGCAGGAACTCTCCCACCACCTATTTTTCTCAACAATCTTTGAGAGACCACTCCAAGTAAAACATTCGCTAACTGAAAACGAATCTGATTCTGCTGATAAGCTGGGAAAACATCAATAATACGATCTACTGTTTGTACGGAATCATTTGTATGCAATGTTCCCATAATCAAATGTCCTGTTTCAGCAGCTGTAATAGCAGTCGAAATTGTCTCGAGATCTCTCATTTCACCAACAAGCACAACATCTACATCTTCACGAAAACAAGCAGTAAGTGCTTCATGGAAATTGTTAGCATCTTTCCCGATTTCTCTTTGTTCAATAAGACACTGATCTGAGTGATGTAAATACTCAATAGGATCCTCAATCGTTATTACATGTTCCTGTCTATTATGGTTAATATAATTTATAAGTGCTGCTAGAGTTGTCGATTTACCATGACCAGTAGGCCCTGTCAATAAAATCAAACCCTGAGTTCTTTTGATAAAATCATATACGACTTCTGGAATACCAAGTTCTTCAAGTGGTCTAATTTCTTTTGGAATATACCTAAGCGCAAGACTGATATTCCCTTTCTGATGAAACATATTAGCTCTAAAACGATCTTGTGAATCAATTTCAATGGAAAAATCAATATGCATAGTTTTTTCAAAAATCTTCATCTGCTTTTCCGAAAGAAGTGACTCCGACAAAGAAATCATATCATCATGACTAATAATGGCTTCTTTACTAAGTCGATATAAAACACCATCAATTCTCATAATAGGATAATCTCCTACAGACAAGTGCAAATCCGAACCATTGTTCTGAACTACATTTGCAAGATGTTTCTTTAATTTTTGTGCTAACTGACTTTCCTTCATTATGTTTCTGTTTAGATTTTTGCTTTATACCTTTTTAATTACAATGCTCAAGCACTTTATGAACAATTTCTTCTGGTGTGTAATTAGATTTAACTAAATAATCACAAGCTCCCATTTCCATAGCATTATCAATATATTCCTTTTCTGTCGCATTGGTAAGCATCACAACTGGAATTCCTCTTGTTTCTTCCTTTTCTTTTAATAATCTCAAAACATCCATTCCTCCTATTTTAGGCATGAATATATCCAGTAAAATTAAATCTGGAGATTCTTCCCTTGCTTTCTTAAGGGCATCTTCACCGTTACTAACCAAAATAGTCTCAAATCCTTCTTTGGAAAGCTTAGCTAAATAAACTTCAGAAATAAATCTATCGTCTTCAATTACTAGAATTTTCTTTTCTTGCTGACTCATTTTTTATTTTTTTAGATTAATCCCAGCCCCTTCATCTTTGTAGACTACGTTATTTATATCGACAATTTCATCTTTTTCAATAACAATTTCCTCCCCAGTAGTATCGCTCTCGAGCTCCTCGTTATCAGTATTCTCATCTGTTACTCTCTGAACTTCCTCTATTGTGGTATAACCCTTTAATACTTTAAGTATACCATCTTGCTTCATAGTTGTGTATCCATCACGCTTAGCTTCCTTTTCAATGACAGGCTCTAGCGCGCCATCTCCGATAAGCCTTCCTATTTCATCAGTGACCTGAACCATTTCATATACGCCGACTCTACCTTTAACCCCTTTGTTTTGACATTCACTACAACCTTCTCCTTCATATACTTTAATGGATTCCTCTATGCTCTCCACATTATCTATCCCAGCTCTTTTCAATGCCTGCTCAGGCAATCTTCTTAATTCCTGTACCATAACATTCTTAGCTGCTGCAGGAATATCTTTGAGCTCTTTTTTACATTTAGGACAAATTCGCCGAACCAGTCTCTGTCCAACCAAAAGCTTCAAGGAAGAAGCTAATAAAAATGGTTGAATTCCCATATCAATCAAACGAGAAATTGCACCAATAGCAGAATTAGTATGTAGCGTGGAAAGAACTAAATGTCCTGTAAGAGCAGCATGAATTGCAAGCTCCGCAGTTTCTTCATCTCTAATTTCTCCTACCATAATAACATCTGGATCCTGACGCAAAATACTTCGAAGTCCAGAAGAAAATGTATAATCAATTTGAGGTTTAACCTGACTTTGATTCACACCTTCCAAGACATATTCAACAGGGTCTTCCAATGTAACAATATTTATCCCTTCTTTATTTAAAATATTCAAAATTGAATACAAAGTCGTTGACTTTCCACTTCCAGTAGGTCCTGTCACCAGAATAATTCCATGAGGCTCTTCAATGGTTTTTCTAATAAGTTCATCGTCGCGACCCTCAACTCCAAGTTTATCAAGACCTATAATACCTGATCTTGTATCCAAAATACGCATCACAACTTTCTCACCATAGGAAACTGGAAAAGTAGAAACACGAAAATCAATTGTTTGACCTAAATCTTTAATTCTAAATCTTCCATCCTGAGGCTTTCTCTTTTCATCTATTTTCAAATTAGACAAAATTTTGATCCTTGAAACAATAGCTGGACCAATTTTCTGAGGCAAAGATATACTGTTATATAAGATACCATCAACTCTATATCTAACTCTCACATAGTCCTCCATTGGCTCAATGTGAATATCGGAAGCACGACCGTCTATAGCATTTTTGACAATAACCTCAACCATTTTCGCTACTGGGGCATCTTTCAGAATATTAACAGCTCCATGAGCCTTCTTCTTATCTAATTTAGCTTTTTCAGTTTCATCAACCTGAGAAGATTCCTCAAAAGCAGATAGAAACTTGTTAATTTCCACCGAAGAATGCTTTATTTTAGCAAATAAAACATTAAAATCTCCATCAGATATCGGAAAAATATCTATTCTTTTTTTGTTTTTTTGTACAAAAAATCTTAAAGCATTTTGAGTATTAACATCGGTTCTATCTACAACCGCCACTTTGATACTATCAAAGGTCTCCTCAAAAGGTAAGAATTTATATTTTTTAACAGAATCAATAGGAAGAAGTTTAGTTAAACTCTTGTCGATCTTAATATCCTTCCAGTTAACTTTGTCTTTAGAACTATTTTGAACCATTTTTATTTTATTTTATTTTATTCATTCTTACACTTTCCAATCTATTCCTTAGAAAATATATCCACTTTTCCAGCACTACCAGCACCAATTGGTCTAAACACCTCTCTTGTTACTTTATCTTGGTAGTTTTCAATAATCCCTGTTTTAAATTGGCCATTCAAAAGACTCTTGATTACTGGATCACTAGCTCTTATCAAACTTGCGATTTGTAATTTATCGTTTTTAACTTTTTTATAAAACTTGAAAGTAACCTCTCCTTTCACTGTTGCATTTATAACAGTTTGAACTTCTTCAGATTCAACAACTGGAGCTTCTGTAGTTCCATCTTGTCCAATAATCATAAGCTCCCTAGGAGTTGTCAATCTATTATGAGAATCAACTTCTTTTATAAATTCAGCTATATCAATATATGCCCCCATAACAGTAATTTTCGCTTCAACACTTTGCAGTACTGGTTTTGTTATTATTGGTACAACACCTGGTGTACCAGTTCTAGTCAATTTTGCATTTTTAACTTTAGTTGAAACAATAAAGACACCACTTCTTTCAGCACTTTTATGGATCTCTGCTAAAAAATTATCATCATTCTCAAGATCTGGAATGGCATTTTGAACCAAGCTCTCTTGATCAGGATTCAAGTTTTCCAACTTTTTTGTAGCATTTTTGATTAGATTGAACCCACTCTTTAAATCATCCAACTCATTCGTTAGCTGACTAAGTTCCTCTTGCTTTGCGCTGTAGATATCCCATTCTGGCTTTGTGAAAAAAATTGTAACCATAAATGCTACAAACAAAGCAATCGGGAAAAAAAGGATTTTTAATTTCATTTTGTTTTGTTATTGCTTATTTTAAAAGAATCTCGATTTTATTTAATTTCTTTAAAGAAAAAAACTATTTGACCTTCTATACCTGAACCTTCTTTGTTAACTTTACTAGAACTTAAATATACATCATCAACTTCATTAATAAGCGTAAATGCCTCAATTTGCTTTGCCAATTCGTTGTGATTATCAACTATTACAGTTGCTTCAATTTGAGTCTTTCCAACCAATGTTTCAAACTCTACCTTTCTAAAAACAGTAGGTGCAAGAGTATGATTCTCAATCTTACCTAGGATTGAACTTTGCATATCCTTATTACTCATGAGACCTTCAATTTCAATGAGACGATCCTGAAAATCATAAAGTTTTTTAACATTATCATTATTCATTTGATTCTCAATTTGAGCAATCTCAGCTCTCGTGTCTTCACTTATTGATTCAGTCTGAATTGACAGATAACGAACCATTCCAAAAGCAGCCAGTCCAATTGCTAAGGATAAAATACCTAAAAGCAAAGATTTGTTACTCCCTTGACTATTAGGTCTTCTGCTCGACATCTCATTTGACTTGAGGTTTATTTTTGCCATTTTTTTATTTTTATTTAGTTCTTATTTCTAACAACTACTTTTTATCTTTTTTTATTTTTTCTATCTTCAAAAGCATTTAAAGCAAGTCCAACTGCTATTACCAATTCCGATCCATGCTCATTTATTACAGGTTGAATGCTCTCTGGATAGTTAATCATTGCAAATGGATCCCCAATTCTGGTTTCAAGTCCAATTTCTTTTTCTATATATTCAACCATTCCCACCAGCTTAGATCCTCCGCCTGTCAAAACTATTTCACTAATCTCGATACCTTCATATGTCTTTCCAATAGCTCTGTTTGTTTTTTTAACCTCCTCAATAACAGTGTCCATTACTTGACTAACCATATCGGTTCCTCCCTTGCTCTTACCAGCATTCATGCCTTCTTTGTGTTTGATTTGCTCAGCTCTCTGAGAATCAACACCTAAGCTTCTAGCAATTGTTTTAGTGATTCTATCACCAGCAATATCGATAGTTCTATTAAGCAACACATTGCCGTTTGAAACAGCTACAATATTACAAACCTTGTGTCCAATATCTAAAATTAGGTGAGGTTTTCTATTTGATTCCACGAGCGCTCTTGCCAAAGAAAAAGCATCAATCTCCAAAGACTCTATCTTCAAACCAGCTGCAGAAAAAACAGCTTCATATTGAGAGCTTATTTCACGCATAATCGCAACTAAGAGAATATGAATTTTTCCATCTCTACTGACTCCTGGAATCACATTTTCATCGTCTTCTTCACCACCTTCATCAATTAATTGCCAACCATAAACCACATCAGATAATTGAACTGGGATATATTTAGGAGCTTCATTTTGAATGATCTCATCAATATCCTTTTTCGCAGTCCTTGGAATTTCTATTGCTGTAATCAAAGAAGAAAAGCTAGGAACCGCAGCATACACTGAGCTCTTAGAAACTTCAGCTTCTTCAATTGTCTTTTCAATAAGTTCACTTGCGATTTCACCAATAACACCAGAAGTTCCTGGTTTTATTATATCATCTTTACTTTTAGCGATAGCATAATTTTTCAAACGAATAGCGTCTCCAACTCTCTCTAGTACAACTACTTTTATACCAGCGCTTCCCACATCAACACCAACAGAGACATTGCTATTACTGCCAAATAAGCCACCCAATACACTATCTTTCAAACCCTGAAAAATAGAACTTTGGCCGTTACTCATCTTGTAATATTATCTTTTTATTTTTTATTTCAATAAAGTGTTCAAAACTCGCAAAATTTATCATACAAAATTTGCACCCACATACGTAACAAGAGTTTTTTAATATTTACTTTGAAATATTAAAATGCTATAATATCTTGTAAACGTAAAGTTAATTTAATTATACCATGGTTCAAATAATGCGCAAGCGATTCACAAAAAACACATCTCTAGCAATTAAGACGCTAAAGTCTTTAAATAAAACAAAAGACATAACTTCAATTGACGCTAAATTATTCATATATGCCCTTTTAAAACAAAAAGGAAGTTTCGGGAAAACGATTCTAGAGTCAACATTACCCAAAAAACTTCTAAGTAATTATCGGAACAAAAAAAAGCTTTCATTCTCATTGGAAAAAAATTCTCTATCAGCACAAGATCTTCTTGGAAAAGCAACGAAAGCTGCCTTCCTAACAAAGAGCTCTTTTGTTGGAACTGAGCATCTTGCAAATGAACTTTTGGACATTCCTGAGATATCCAAGCACATAATTCCTCAAAAAGTAAAAATATCAGCTAAAAAGGAGAACAAGGAAGCACCAAATAGTTCATTTGAAAAAGAATCCTCACAAGAAGATTTTTTGGGCGAATTAAATTCAATAATTGAAAACTTTTTTCATCCAAGCAATCCCCAGATAAAAAAGAAACAACCTTCTAGTAGCAATTTTTGCACAGATCTAACCGCAAAGTCACAAGAAGACCATATCCTTATAGGAAGAGGATATGAATTAGAAAGAATTTCCCATATCCTAGGACGCAAAATGAAGAACAATCCAGTTTTAATTGGAGATCCTGGTGTTGGAAAAACTGCTATTATTGAAGGTTTGGCAAAGAAAATTCAAAATGAAGATTCTGAGTATTACCTTTGTGGTAAAAAAATCCTAAGTCTCGATCTTGGACTTTTAATTGCAGGCACAACCTTTCGTGGTGAATTCGAAGCAAGATTGAAAAATATCATAAATCAAATCAAAAAAAATCCTAATATAATCCTATTTATTGATGAAATTCACAATCTTATAGGAGCTGGAAACGCAACTGGTGGAATGGATGCGGCCAATCTCTTAAAACCGATTCTTTCAAGAGGAGAAATTCAACTAATTGGTGCAACGACTATCGAAGAATATAGAAAATACATTGAGAAAGACGCAGCGCTCGAAAGAAGACTACAACCAATCATAGTAGAAGAACCATCCACAGCTGAAACCAAAAAAATTCTAGATGGGATCAAAAAGTCATACGAGAAATTTCATAATGTGCAAATTTCTGATAACGCAAACACAGCAGCAGCTACTTTAGCAAAAAGATATATCACAGACAGAAATTTGCCAGATAGTGCCATTGATCTTATTGATGAAACTGCGGCACGATTGCGCTCTGGAGCTTCAGACAATTTGATCTATCGAAAAATAAAAAAGATTGAAGAAGAGATTGATCGAATCAAATTAGAAAAAGAAGCTTTGGTTATAGGTGATCGTTACGAAGATGCGATCAAAATGAGGTCCAAAGAAAATACAACAAAAAAACTCTTGAAAAAACTTCAGCAAGATCAAAAGAAACGAGAATCTAAAAAACAAATTAGAGTTTCTGCAAAAGAAATTCAAAAAACATTAGCCAAAATTGCCAGAATCCCAGATGAAGCACTTTCTCAAGACAACAACCTTTTAGCAAAAAGAGTTGATAGTCGTCTAAAAGAAGGCCTTATTGGCCAAACTGAAGTCAAAAAACATATCTCCAACACTATCTTACGTGGAGTGAGTGGAATCTCAAATCCAAATCGTCCACTTGGATCATTCCTATTTATTGGTCCTTCTGGTGTTGGAAAAACACATTGTGCAAAACTATTAGCAAGTGCGATTTCACCACAAACAAAAAAAGATGCTCTTATTCAAATCAACATGAGTGAATTCATGGAGAAACACACAATTTCGAGATTGTTGGGTGCACCAGCTGGCTATGTTGGATATGAAGAAAGCGGAGAATTTGCTGACAAGGTTCGGCGAAATCCATATAGTGTGATTTTGTTTGATGAAATCGAAAAAGCTGACCCATCTATTTTGAATATTCTTTTGCAAATCCTTGAAGAAGGAGAAGTTTCAGATTCCAAAGGACGAGGTATCAACTTTCGTAACACAGTTGTTATTCTGACTTCAAATATTGGAATGGATAAATTAAATAAAGCTTCTGAGCTTGGTTTTTCAAAAACCAAAAAAGAAAGAAAGCCTCTCTACGAAGAAATTACAAACTCCATTGTAGGAGAAATTGAAGAGACACTGACACCGGAAATGATAAATAGATTAGACCATATCTTGCCATTCAGAACATTGACCAAGGGAAATCTAGACTTGATTGTCAAAAAAGAGCTCACTTCCCTAGTGAAAAGATTGGCAAGGCGATCTATTGAGCTTCAAATTGATAAATCAATTGTTGCTCTAATCAGCAAAAAAAGTAACGATACTGGTCTTGGAGCACGTCAAATCAGAAAACACATCCAAGACTTAATTGAACCAATTATAGCTAAAAAATTAGTTTCTACTAAAAATATTGCTAAAATTTCACTACAAAGTGTAGATGGGAAAATCAAAGCAGAAGTTATCAAAAATAAATAAGTTTTTTGTACTAGTCAGAATAATATCAGATTTCATAACTGATATACTTTTTCCAATAAAGTGCCTTCGCTGTAAAAAGGAAGGTGCTTTTATTTGTAAAAAATGTCTCAAAACAATCCCAAAAAATTCTTTTCAAGTCTGCCCTGTTTGTGAAAAGGCAATCACTCTCAATGGTGATCTTTGCGTCTATTGCAAAAAACTTGGCTCTTCCCCGCTTACCAGACTTTTTGTTGTTTCTGATTATAAGAACAAGAACCTTTCCAAAGCAATACATCTAATGAAATATAGCTTTGTCAGTGAGATTGCAACACCACTCGGAGAACTGAGCGTCGAGACAATGACAAAACTAGGAAATTTTGCTACTCCAGACATCATCATCCCCGTCCCATTGCATAACAAAAGATTGCGCTATAGAGGCTTCAACCAATCAGAATTGTTAGCCAAAACAATTGCAACTAAGCTTTTGCCAGGAATCAACATCAAAATTCTAGCAAACGGGCTTATCCGCAAAGAATATACCAAACCTCAAATGAAAATCAAAGATTATAAATCAAGACAAAAAAATATCAAGAATTGCTTTATTTCAAACCCATTATTCGAGAAAGAGATAGCTCAAAAAAGAATCCTCCTAGTCGATGATATCTGCACCACTGGATCAACCCTAAATGAATGTGCGAAAGAACTGAGAAAACTAAATCCAAAATCAATTTCCGCCATTGTACTAGCTAGACAAAGTTAAAATAAAATGATAAATTGGGATAGTTGAGACTTTGAAAAAAGTGAAAAACAAATTTTGAATTTCGAGTGAAATTAGAATTATTTAATTTCTAATCACAACCACAGAACAATTCTTTGATTGAAATCTAAATTGTATTGCATTCATAAATTAAAACATTAATTTATGGTTCAAAATTAGAAATTCAAAATTCAAAATTTATTCTGGAGAGGTGCCTGAGTGGTTGAAAGGGGCACCCTGCTAAGGTGTTGAGCTTTTACAAGTTCCGAGGGTTCGAATCCCTCCCTCTCCGCACATAAAAAACATCCTTATTTATGAGGGTGTTTTTTTGATGGGATTTTTGTTATCCTAAAATTACTTATGCTAGCATAGCAACAAATAAATTTAATCCAAAAGACTAACTTTCATGAAATTAGCAATTTTATTCTGGTTTTACAAAGAACCTGAGATTTGTTTGAATCATCTCAAGTTACTAAAAAAACATAATCCAAATAGTAAAATCTTTGGTTTATATGGTGGTGCCAAAGAAGACGCGGGGAAATATAAAAAAAAATTAAACGACTATCTCGATGACTTCCACGTTTCCAAGCTTTGCGACAAACCAAGAGACTATAAATGGATTCATGGAGATCTAATGCTTTTAGATTGGTATCAAGACAGAGGTATCTCGCTTACTGACTGGGACAGTGTTGCTGTTGTGCAGTGGGACGCTCTAATTCTTGGAGATATCAAAAAGCAACTTCCTGGAATCAAAAAAGGCGAAATTTTTATCTCAGGAACTAGGATTTTAAATAACTACATAGAGGAAAAATGGAATTGGACTAAGAAAGGAAGTAAGGAAAGAATAAATTATCTTAACTTTCAAAAACACATTAAGAATGAATACAATTATAAAAATAAACTGCTGTGTAGCTTGTTCATTTTTCAAGTTTTCTCTAAGAACTTTTTTGATAAATGGCTAACCGTTGAAGACAAAGAATTAGGTATGTTAGAATATAAAATTCCTACATACGCTAAAATTTTTAACATTCCAATGTATAAAAAAGATTTGGGTGTGTGGTGGTTCAACAAAAAAACACGTAGAGGCGAGACGCCCTTGAATGCAGCGGAAAAAGAAATACCAGAAAATTTTATTCAAACTGAACTAGATAAAAAAGATGGCTTTAGAATTTTTCACCCTTACTTTAAAGAATGGGATATTAAATAGGCTTTAACAAAGTTGGAACTTTACTGTCGCATATCGGATAGATTGACAAATAATTTATCTTCTTTATTAAATCCTAAAGCAAGTTTATTAACTTCACCTTCTTCTATAAGTTTTTTAAATCCACTGTTAAAATTATTAAAATACCAAGACAATCCTTCAGTAAGTTTGATTTTGCCGATTTCTTCGAATGAAAAGAATTTGACCTCTTGTCCTTCATTGCCCAATTTTATTTTTTTAACTTTTTCTGAAGAAATTTTGGCAAAATAAAATACATTTTCTCCCCATCCAGAAATAATTGTTTTCCCAAGTCTTATTGGATTTTCTATTTTAAGATCTATCTCTTCTTTTATTTCCCTTTTTAAGCCTTCTAGAAAAGTTTCTCCTTTTTCAACCTCGCCTCCCACAAAACCCCAACGATCAGGATCGGGAATGCTAGGTTTGTTATCACGATGAAAAAGTAGTACTTTTTTGTCATGAACGATAAAAATATTAGCCGTCTTTTTCATTGATATTTTTTAAATTTAAGTTTAATTTATTTTACCACAAAAAGTTCCAAAGTGACAAACTCCTATCAAAAAACATCCCTTGTTTAAGGATGTTTTTGTGTGCGGAGAGTGTGGGACGAAGTTGGAACTTTATTATCATTAAGTTCCTCCTAATATAATTTAGTGATTTTTCCTTTCTTGTCTGCATGCCAATGTTTAAAAAATGAGTATTTTTCAAAATTAACAGGATTTTTTGCAAATGGATTATTAATAAAAATACAATCTTCACCAATGTTATTCGGATGATTAATCACTGTTTTGTCAGAAAAAAAAATACCGCTAATCTCTTTGTATGTTTCACTAGTAAATAAATCAATAGGAATTGGTTTGATAGAATTTATTTTTTGCAATGAAGATCTAAATGAAAAGCTTGTGTTTCCTGACCCAATGCCTATTTTGAGGTGTTCAATTCCAAACAATGCTTTTATGATTAAGGGTATACCTAAATAGTCTTGCGGATGCTGAAGTAAGCCACTGTTAATTGCAATAATAAATGGCTTGTCCTTATCGATATGTTCCCAGTTATCCGCTAAATATTTTTTATATTTACAGTCTATGACTGAGGTTATGCGCAAGATCATTTTATCAACAGGCACGTCTTGAACAGTAATATCCATTGGGTCTTCCGTAAAGTGCAACTCAGGAACAGAGTTTGGAAGATCTTTTTCCCCACGTTCGCAAATAACGCATTCTATATACTCGCTGTTGTCAACAAAAAAATCCGGACCTTTATCTAGAGGCTCTATTTTTAGGTTATTTATTAGTAAGATGTTGCCAAGATACATTTCCCATGTTCTGTCGTGAAAGCTTAGCTTGTATTGTTTAAGAAAAAAAGAATCAGCAAAAGGATGAAATTTTTTCCATAATTTATCAAGCTTCCTCCTCCTTTCCAGAACACATCCACTAGTTACATAATATGGATCATATTTGTGTAATTTTTTTTGTAGCCTAGCTAATTCTGTATCTGAATTAATTTTTGGGAATTTGTCAGTGAAAAGAGTTTTATTTAATTTCCCCATAAGTTTATTGGTTAGATTCTTTTCGAGATGAAAATGCCTGATACAAATCAACTAAGGAATTTAAAAAATCATCAGCAGTTTCATTCGATAGGATTACATTATAATATTTCAAGAAATATTCCTTGATTTCATCTCTTCGTTTTTGACTAAATTCGTATGACATTTTGACTTAATTATTTGAACCAGTTCTTCCCTCTGTTAACTGAAGTCTATATTTAAGCGCTTGGTGAGTTCGGTACCCCTTTTCAATATTCATTTTTAGGTTTGGAGAGCTACAAATATATTCCCATCTACCTTGCTTTTTTTGCCCAATTATTGAGTTATCAAATAGAAAATTTATATTTTTATTTATATCAACATCAGTAGCAGTTGGAAATACTTGTTTGTGTTTGATGACAAAATCGGAGTGGTTAAATGTTTCAACTGATATAATTTGCAGTACGCCTAACAGCTTTTCAATTTCGGGGAATTGATTAGACCATTCGTCAATTATTTCATTATAAACACTACTTGAAGCCTCTGTTGCTGCGCTATACAATTCTTTTGTCGTATACAGCCCACTTTTATTTTTTGTGTGTATAGATCTTATTTTGTTAAAATAAACAATAATATCTCTTGGTCGGAAAAATGATCTTCGTGTTATAAAATTAAGTGGTGGAGTTCCTTGTCTTACAAAGTTTGCTTCAAATAAAGCGCCAGATTTTTCTTCTTCTTTAAGTGTAAAGTTTTCTGGAGCAAACTTTTTTAATCTTTGAAAAAACATACTATCCAGACTTTCATTGTTCCATGAGATTACAATCGCACTATCCTGGAATAATTTGTTTTTATCATTAAATCGCAAAGATTGATAAATATCAGATCGCATAAAAGGAACTATTTTTAAAAATTTATTGACATTTTCATCAGTGGAGATGTTTCTGCAAACATTGAGTAAATTAATAAGGACTTTACTATATTCTTCTATTTCATCAGCTAGCCAATTTTCATCTAATTGATCTAATATAATCATAAATTTATAATCCCCAACATTGTTTTTGAAAATTATTTCAAAGTAGTTCAACAAAGTAAATGCGTTTGAACGGAGTTTGGTCTGTAGATCCTTATTTTGAGAAATTTCTTCAAATGATAATTCGCCACCATCGAAAGATAATTCGCCCATATTTCCACCAGGAGCCTTTACTTTATCTACCCTTGCGATTTTTGAGAACAGGACTTCAAGAATCGTAGGATCTGGTTTGCCATAAATTTTCTCGATATAATTCTTAGCCCACTTTAATTCTTTGTTAAGTTTTTTACCATCAATTTTTTGTTGCTCAATTAATTTTGACAAAGCTTTAACAAAAAATAAATATTTCCAACTTTTTTGATATGCTGATAATTCCCCAGACAGAGTTTCTTTATACAGCTTATGTGCAGGCCAAGGATAGTCTTTGAAGTTTAGCGATATTACTAAATACCCATTCAAATTCTTCTTATCCATTGTTCCAAGATGCTTGTATATAGCTGTTTTTCCAGTCCCTTTTCTTCCCAAAACAAGCCATGATTTACTATCTATTAGTTTATTAACCTCAGGGATTGTGAAAAAGTACTTTCTAAGTTCCTCATCTGTTTCAGCAGATACTTGAAAATCGGGAAGCCAATCTTTAACATCAATAATTTCATTTTCCATTTTTTTCCTTAAGTATTACTGTTTAACTTTTATGCTTTTCAGTAGTAAGTATAGTGCCTAAGGTCTTTTTTCACAAACAGAAAACTTTTCCTTAATTCTTCTTATCAGTAAAAAAGTAAATTGTCGCCTGCGGTCAAGGTAGTGTAACGGACTTGACGGTACTAAGGCGAGAATTTGCTAAAACCCCTCTTAGAAGAAATAAAGGATTGTCTTTTTGTTGTTATTTGGTTAGTATAAATAACTAACTTTCAATAAAATGCCTTATCAAGTAGAAAATCTAAGTCCTGAAACATTAAGAAGAATTTTTCTTGTTTTAAAAGAAATCAAACTAGCCTCTGAAATTAGAGGTCGGAAGTATTTTTTGCGTCTAGAAATTAAGGATTTAAAAAGTATCTCAGAAGATAATTATAGAAAAATCATTCAATCCCTATTAAAATATAAAATCATCAAAGGCAAATATTGGACAGTATTATTTCTAGATTTGCCATTTATCAGCATAGATAAAAATTTTTTTGATTTCTATGAAAAAGTTTGGAAAGAACTTCACCCAAAAGAAAAGAGGAAGAAACCCAAGAAGAAATTGAAAGTTAAAGAATATAATGAAGAAACAAGAATTCTAACTATTGGAGATTTCGAGATTCCAATTGCTAAAAATAAAGGAAATAATAACGCTCATGAAATTATGTCCTATATTTTTATAGATAAAATAGAAAAATTAGAAGAAGAATTTTTCTATTCAGAGATAGCAGAAGATAGATTTGGATGTGAATATAATCCTCAAGGAGAAAATCCATTTCAACCATATAGCGGAGCTTGTGAAAGAATCAACGAGAATATTAAAGACTTCACAAAAGGAGAAATTGAAGAATTTTTAATCTTTAATCATAGTAAAAAAGCAGGAAGTGTAAAAATCAATCAAGAATACATTTTATAGTTTAGCTAAACTTTTAGCTAAATTTACCTAAACATCTTTTTCCTAAGATAACACTATTAATAAGTAGTGTTTTTTTGTGGCTTACAAATTTAGTCAAAAATTAAGAGAGAGATTACAAAGACATCTTGAAAAAGATTGTTTTTTGGTTGTTTCAGATGAGACTGCTGATGAATTTCTTAATTCATACAGTGCCTTATATCTTAGTTTCAGTGAAATAGAGCAAGAGCGGAATTTGCCGGAGGCAAAACCGCGTCGCTCTATTACTTTACTTGACTATAAGCACACATCTAAGGATTTATGATAGAAGCATATAATGACAAAATTGTGTTGTCTGGTGAAAATTTGGAGCATTACCATTACAAAGGTATGCCCATTCTTAAGGGATACAAACGCAGAGAAAGAAAAGTTGTTAAAAGAGAAATAATCAGAAGTGAGCAGAAAGAAAAAACAAACTTTTCCGTCAATCGTGCTAGAACTCAAATTAGAAGAATTGTGAACTCAAATCTTGATTTAAATAAGTTTCT
>JGI24023J19991_10000972_pt1 | contig 22410 bp, 23 predicted proteins | sample Cruoilmetagenom1_FD_19991 | JGI IMG/M metagenome (IMG submission 19991) | reverse complement strand
CCTAATTTTTACTCCGTGATTTTAGTAACAACACCAGCACCGACAGTTCTTCCGCCTTCCCTTATTGCGAAGCGCAGCTGCTCTTCCATCGCTACAGGTGCTATAAGCTCTACATCCATGTTTATGTTATCCCCGGGCATTACCATCTCCACTCCCTCTGGCAGCACTATTGAACCCGTTACATCCGTTGTTCTTAAGTAAAACTGCGGTCGGTATCCTGGGAAAAACGGCGTATGCCTTCCGCCCTCTTCTTTCTTAAGCACATATACTTCTGCTTTAAACTTCGCATGAGGAGTGATGCTGCCGGGTTTTGATAGTACCTGGCCTCTTTCTACATCGTCTTTTCCGGTTCCCCTCAGAAGCACTCCAACGTTGTCCCCGGCTATGGCGTCGTCCAGTATCTTCCTGAACATCTCAAGGCTCGTGGCAACTGTCTTCTGCGTCTCTCCAAAACCTACTATCTCTACCTCATCCCCTCCGACTACCTTCCCTCTCTCAACTCTTCCCGTTACAACCGTTCCCCTTCCGGAGATCGTAAATACGTCCTCTATTGCCATCAAAAACGGCTTATCCATGTCCCTTACGGGCTCTGGGATGTAGCTATCTACCGCATTCATAAGATCAAGTATCTGCTGCTCTGCAGCAGGATCTTCTTCAAGAGCTTTAAGAGCGCTTACCTTTACAACTGGGATATCATCCCCAGGGAAGCCGTACTGGCTAAGCAGGTCTCTTACCTCTAGCTCTACTAAATCTAGTAGTTCTTCGTCATCCATCATATCTACTTTATTAAGTGCTACCACTATGTAAGGCACTCCTACCTGGCGTGCCAAAAGTATGTGCTCTCTTGTCTGAGGCATCGGGCCGTCAGGGGCGCTTACTACCAATATCGCGCCGTCCATCTGTGCCGCTCCGGTGATCATGTTCTTTACATAGTCTGCGTGCCCCGGGCAGTCTACGTGCGCATAGTGACGGGTCTCCGTCTCGTACTCTACGTGGGCGATGTTTATAGTGATGCCGCGCTCTTTCTCTTCAGGGGCTTTGTCTATATCTGAAAACTCCACAAATGACGCCCCTCCCGCTTTCTCCAATACCTTCGTTATCGCTGCCGTGAGCGTTGTCTTCCCATGGTCTACGTGACCTATGGTCCCTATGTTTAAGTGCGGCTTACTCCGCTCAAATTTCTGCTTTGACATCGATTGCCTCCTTTATTGTTGCCTCCTGAGAGTATTTAGGAACAAACAATTTTTTACAAAATATGGAGCCCACGAGCGGACTTGAACCGCTGACCTCATCCTTACCAAGGATGTGCTCTACCGGCTGAGCTACGTGGGCTAAGCTCTTTGTGAGCGGGAGACGGGATTCGAACCCGCGACCCTCAGCTTGGAAGGCTGATGCTCTAGCCAACTGAGCTACTCCCGCTAAAACAGCATTAGCATTTCGAACCATCCAATAATATAGGTAAGACAAAGATCTCCAAGGTAAATTAACAATAGTATTTCGTTTTAACATTTTTTGGGGAGGGCAGGATTCGAACCTACGTAGGCTTGCACCGGCAGATTTACAGTCTGCTGCTTTTGACCACTCAGCCACCTCCCCTATAGGTACGTATGTTAATATGTGCATCTGATGCATTTTATATACCTGTGTAATTTATATAGCTGGAGCTGGCGAAGGGATTTGAACCCCCGGCCTGCTGATTACAAATCAGCTGCTCTACCACTGAGCTACGCCAGCAATCTAAAAATTTTTTGATTATTTACTATGGAATCTCCATCTAAAATATTAGATATAACTCGACCGCATATTAGAAACTATCTATTCTAACACGGTTAATCCAACCCTGTCAATACTAGAAGCTACAAATTAGTAAATCAGTATAGAGATACTATTATCTCAGCTTCTGCGGCCAGGGTATCATCTACATAAGCCTCAGCTCTAAACCTGATGATCCTGGAGCGCTTTCTCTGGATACTTACATCCATTTTAATGAGGTCTCCGGGCTTCACGACGCTCCTGAACCTAACTTTTTCAAGACCGGCCAGATACGCCCCGGTAAGCCCTTGAGCCTCAAGCTCCTCAGTAAACGAATAGTATACCAGAACACCGCCTGTTTGTGCCAGCGCTTCTACAATCAATACTCCTGGAACTATCGGATTCCCAGGGAAATGACCCTTAAAGAACTCTTCTTCGGGCCCAAAGGTTCTCTGGGCCACGATTCTTGATCCCTTCTCAAGCTCAATCACCTTGTCTACGAATAGAAAGGGTTCCCTGTGCGGAATATAGTTCTTTATTTCTTCTCTTTCAATCAACTCTACGAACCCCTTGTAGATAGTTGTGGTTATATGAGCTAATTTTTAGCATCATATGCCTGAATAACCTGCTGAGTTATATCAGAGCTCGGGTCTCCGTATGCAAGAGCATCCTGAAGTAGTATGACCGTATATCCTCCAGATTTACCTATAGACTGGAGTACTGTCTCTAAATCCTTAAATATCTTTTGCATCAGCTCTGCGTCCTTCCTTTGCAGATCATCTCTGAAGTCGGAGCGCGTCCTGTTGAGCTCTTTATCCAACTTCTCAATCTGCTCGGCTTTCTGGAGCCTGGTGGTCTCGTTCATCGCAGGACCCTGCTGAACGAAATCATTGCGAAGCCTCTCTAACTGAGCCCGCTTACTCTCTATAATCTGCTGCTTTCTCTGAATCTCGCTTTCAAAAGAAGCTTTAGCAGCTCTACCAGCTTTCGATTCCCTAATAACACGCTGAATATCGATAAACCCTATTTTCGAACTCTGCGCATAGGCAGAGCCTGAAACAAACAACAATAAACCCAAAACAACAAGTGATACTCGCATCATAAACCTCCTTGATTATTAGAATAATGTTCCTACAGTAAACTGAATTTCAAACGACTTTTCACCAGGCAACCTGTCACTGATTGGGAACCCGACTTCAAGCCTAAGCGGTCCGAGAGGAGATATCCACCTAACACCGAAACCTACGTCGGACCTTAAATCGGCTGGATTTATAGTTAAATCCTCACCGTCGTTAAACGCATTACCCGTATCGAAAAACAAGACCCCACGGAGTCCGGCTCTGGGAAGTATGGGGAATACAAAATCCGCCGTCGCCAGTATCTCCTGAACACCACCAATAATAACAAAATCTCCGTCAGCAGTCGGCACTCTGGGCCCTACCCTTCTGAAGCCGTAACCTCTTAGAGAATTGGGGCCTCCCAAAAAGAACCTTTCGCCTACGACCAGATCGTTACCGTTGTTCCTGAGATTAATCAGCCCGTAGCGGCCTCTGAACGAAAATACCGTTCCCAGGTAGAATGGTATCCACTGTCTTGATGAAACAGTATATTTAATAAAATCGGTATTTCCACCAAACGGGGTACCCGCAAACTCGAGGTTCGTCCTAGTTAGGTTACCACGGGTCGGATCGAGAAGGTTATTTCTTGAATCCCATCTAAGACCTAACCCCACGCTGCTAATAGTTCTTTTCTCTTTTGTTAGAATAAGTCTAGCTTCATCGTCTATGTCACCGATATCGAGGCTCTCGAGCCTGTAGGTTACGGTGCCGAACAGCTGTCTCCATAACCTTCGACCCACTGTTACGCTTCCGCCGAATGATTTCCTGTCGAAATCCCTGAATCTTCTGTCGGTTCTGAAAATAAGGGCATCCAGAGTCCAGTCTGTGTCAAATAAGTGAGGGTCCTGATAATTTAAAAAGAACAGCTGAGTCACGCCGCCAATCTGGGCGTTAAAAGAGACTCTTTTTCCGGTACCAAATAGGTTAGCTTCCTGGATCTGCCCCGCGAAAATAAATGTTTCTACAGAGCTGAATCCTCCGGCAACACTAAAGAAACCTGTAGATTTCTCTTCGACTTTAACTTTTAAATCAAGCTCGTCCTCATCACCCGGCACCCGCTCTGATACAACCTCGACATTTTCTTCAAAGAAACCGAGCCTCGTAACCCTTGAGCGGATTGCGTCTACTTGGGAGGCATTAAAAAGCTGTTCCTCTTGTATGGGTATTTCCCTTCTTATTACGCCGTCCCGGGTTCTGGTATTTCCAACAATATCAATATTTCTTATGTAAACCTCTGGGCCCTTTTCGATTGCGAACCTTATATCCACCGTAAGGTTCTCTCTATCTAGATTAAAAGAAGGCTCAACGTTTGCGAATGCGTATCCCTTGTTGCCGTAAAATGTAGTAAGCCCGGAAATGTCCTCTGCCAGGAAACTACCCCTGAAGATGTTCCCGCTCTTTAGCTTCAGAAGCTCCATGAGCTCCTCTTGCGGCACAAGAAGATCTCCTGTAAACGACAGATCCTTTACAGCAAACTGATCACCCTCTTCCACCCTGAATGTAACGATATATCCCTTCTTCTCATCACTATATACGATCTCTGGCTTTGCGACCTTAGCGTCGAGAAAACCGTTGTCTATATAGGTTGCCCTTATTCTTTCCGAATCGTTCTCTATTTCTCTCTGGTTAAATAGACCTTTGCCTGAAATAAATGAAAACATGCCTTTTGGTCTTGCATATAAGCCTTTTTTTACAATATCGGTTTTGAGTTTTTCATTTCCTAATATATTGACTTGTTTTACGTAAGCTTTTTTCCCCTCGGAGATATTGAATGTAACGCTTACGGTGCCTTCTCCCTCAGGCTCGATATCGTAGCTTACTTCGGTACCCACCAAACCCTTCTCCGAATACAAGACCCTTATGATTTCTACACTCTTCTGAACCTTATTAAGATCAATTATCCTGCCTTCTTTAACCTCTATTACTTCCAGGATATCCGGGCTCTTAATGTCTTTATTGCCTCTTATTCTGAGGTCTACGACTACAGGCTTTTCCTTGACCTTGAATACTAATACCGCACCTGTTGGGGTTCTGTCCACTTCGGCGCTTACGTCCTCGAAAAACCCTAATTTATAGATTTTCTTAATGTCTTCCCGAACCGAAGCCGCGTTTAGTGGTCGGCCAATCTGGGAAGATAGGTTCAGGGTTATAAGCTCTTTTTCCACCCTCACATTACCCTTTACATCGATATCAATCACCTTGACATCTTCACTGCCCACCCCCTGGATTCCGGTGGACTCTTCCCCTTCTTCGGTAATGACCGTTTCTCCGGGCTTATCTACAACACTGTCTTGTTGTCCGAAGACCGAGACTTGGCCTGAGACCAAAACCATTATTAGAAACACTAATCCCAAAGACAGTTGTTTTTGACTTATATTAATTCGCATCAACAATTTTTCCATCAGAGAGTCTGATTCTCCTATTTAGCCTGCTGGCAATTTCCAGATTGTGAGTAACGAGGACCGATGAAATTCCGTATTCGTCGTTTAACATCATAAATAAATCAAGCACATGCGCCCCGGTTTCCATATCGAGATTACCCGTAGGTTCATCCGCTAATATCACTTTGGGCTTCAAAACCACTGCTCTGGCAATGGCAACCCTTTGCTGCTCTCCCCCCGAAAGCTCCCCCGGACGGTGTTCGAGCCTTTCTTTGAGGCCTACTTTGACTAGAACCTCATGGGCCAATTCCTTTGCTTGAGGCATATCAACGCCGCTTATAAGAGCTGGCATCATTACATTTTCTAAGGCCGTGAATTCGGCCAGCAGATAATGGAATTGAAACACAAAACCTATCTCCGTGTTCCTAAACACCGAAAGCTCGCCGTCAGATTTCTCAAAAACATTTTCTTCTGCAAAAAACACTTCGCCTTCCGTAGGTCTTTCCAAAGTACCCAGCAAATGTAAAAGCGTGCTTTTTCCTGACCCCGAAACACCTACCACAGCAAGAGTTTCTTTATCCGCTATGTCAAGATCTATACCCCTTAGAGCCTCTACTTTGCCACCTACGGTCTCAAACACTTTCCATAAACCTCGTACTCGAATCTGCATTGTTATTCGTACCTTAAGGCCTCAATCGGATCTTTTCGAGACGCTTGATACGACGGATATAAAGTTGCCACAAAACATATCAATATGCTGAAGAATGCAACTGCCAAAAAATAAAACGGTTCAATTCTAACCGGAAACTCGGAAATAGGATAGACATTATTATCAAAAGGAATAAGTCCCCTTATAGTATCGTTGGTTTTTAACATATAGCAGAAACCGTATCCTGCGAGTGTTCCCAGGATAGTGCCTATGGTTCCTATGATCATTCCGTCTATTATGAAAATCTTTAGAATCCCTTTCCTTGTAGCACCCATGGCGCGTAAAATTGCTATATCCTTCCCCTTTTCCATAACCACCATTGTCAGTGTGCTGACAATATCGAGCGCAGCCACAAGAACAATGAACCCGAGAAATATTCCTATTGCTATCCTCTCTAACCGAAGAGCCTTAAATAGGCTCTGATTAACCTCTTCCCAGTTCCTGGCGTAATAGGGAAAGCCTAATACTGAAGTAAGCTTCTGACCAAGGGTTTTAGCCGCATATATATCCTTAACCTTTATCTCCACTCCCGACACCTGCCCCTTCATGTCGAAAAAATCCATGGCGTCAGGCAAGTTGATGTAGGAGATAGAAGAGTCGTATTCTATCATACCGTAATTGAATATTCCTATAACTTCAAACTTTTTAACTTTTGCAGTGGGACCAAAGGGGCCCATTTTCCCAAATGGAGAAACCAGGCTCACCAATTCGCCCTCAGAAATACCAAGTGTAGACGCAAGCTCTTTACCGATTAATATCGGGGGTTTCTCGCTCTGCGTGGGTTCTGAGAGTTTCCCAAGAATTTCTTTACCAATCTCTGTAAGCTGCTCATCTTTTATTCTCTCGCCGCCTTTGATACCTAAAGCGCCCCTGCCCAGGGCCTGCTCGATATTGGTTACCGAGCCTGCACTCTCTGTATCTATACCTCTTATCACAGAGCCCGACACACTCCTTTCACTCCCGATCATTCCCTGTCCGTATATAAAGGGGCTCGCTCCCAAAACCCCGGGGAATTCGAGTGCGTCTTCTTTAACTTCCCCATAATCACTCATCGGCCCTTCGTAGCTAAGCACTACGACATGGGAGCTTACTCCCAGGATTTTATCTCTGAGCTCATCCTCAAACCCGCCCATAACCGAGAGCACGACGTTAAGAGCCATTACACCGATGAACACTCCAAGCACGGAAATAAAACCTATAATGGAGGTGAACTTCTGCTTTCTCCGGGAGCTCAGATATCTAAGTCCTATAAATAATTCGTATTTCATTCGGGTCTTAGGTGAGGAAAAAATATTACTTCCCTTATTGAAAGGGAATTCGTCAATAGCATTATAAGGCGGTCGATCCCAATCCCGGCTCCTGCCGCCGGAGGCATACCGTGCTCAAGCGCAGTAACATAGTCCTCGTCCATCTGATGCGCCTCCTCGTCGCCTCTTTCTTTTAGTTCCAGTTGTTTTTGAAATCTCTCTTTTTGATCTATCGGGTCATTGAGCTCTGAAAAAGCATTCGCCATCTCGCGGCCTGCGATATATAACTCAAAACGGTCTGTAATTTTTGGGTCTTGCTCGCTCGTCCTAGCCAAAGGCGATACATCCAGCGGAAATCCGTAGACAAATGTAGGATCCATAAGATGATCCCCGATAAGGATTTCAAAAATTTCAGTTACCGCTTTTCCCCACATACCGTGATGCTCAAGGCCCATAGAGTCGGCTTTTTCAAATAGTTTCTTCTCGTCGGAAAGCACTTCTTCCCCGATAGTTTCTCTTAGCGAATTAAGAATGTTTATCCTCTTCCAGGGACGAGTCATATCAATGTTCAAGTCTCCGTATTCAAAATTCAGTGAGCCTTTAATCTCCGTTGCAAGATAGCATAAGAGCTCTTCAATAAGCTCCATCAGGTCTTCGTATGTAGCGTATGCTTCATACAATTCCATTATAGTAAATTCGGGGTTGTGCTGAGTGGATATTCCTTCGTTCCTAAATGTCCTTCCTATCTCATATACCCTCTCGATTCCGCCCACGACCAGACGCTTTAAGAACAGCTCGGGGGCGATCCTCAGATACAGGTCCATGCTTAACGCATTGTGGAACGTTTCAAAAGGTTTTGCAGCAGCTCCGCCTGCAATTTGATTAAGTATTGGGGTTTCAACCTCGACATAATCCCTTTGGTCCATAAACTCCCTGATCAGCTTTACCACCCTGCTTCTGGTGAGAAAGATTTCTTTAACTTCCGGATTGGATATGAGGTCAAGGTATCGCTGACGGTATCTGAGCTCAACATCTTTAAGACCGTGCCATTTTTCAGGTAGGGGATGTAGGGATTTCGTAAGTAGGGAAAACTCACTCACGTTAACAGTAAGCTCACCTGTTCTGGTTTTAAATAGAGTGCCCTTTATACCGAGGATATCGCCCAGGTCTACAAACTTCTTAAAGAACTTAAGCTCATCTTCGCCTATTACATCTTTTTTTATATAACCCTGTATACGTCCGGTTCTGTCTGAAATATGCATGAAGAGACTCTTGCCGAAATCCCTCACAGCCACAACTCTCCCAGCTAGAGAGAATACATCTTCTAAGCTTGAGAGCTCTTCCTCTGACATCTCACCGTAACCGGATATTAATTCCCTAGCTACATGTTCAGGTTTAAAATTATTGGCGAAAGGGTTTACGCCCAGAGACCTGAGCTCATCAAGCTTTTCCTTTCGTTGTTCAAATTGTTCGTTTTCCATTGTAAAGATTAAGGTTCTACACCAAAATGACTACAGCGTCAAGAATAAATGCATACTAAAAACATTTATGTATTAGGAATCCTGAGCGAGTGGTTTTGGAGTTACAGTTTTCTATTTTCGTCAAGAATAATATACGTTGCGATGGCCTTTGCAACAAGTTTATTTTCATTAAATACTTCAACGTCTATAGGAATGACACGGCCGCCCTTCAAAACACGGGCCCTGGCCTCCACAATGCCCTCTTTTACAGGGGCAAGAAAATTAATTTTCATCTCTACCGTAACGAACTGCTTGGTGCGCTCTACGGTGCCTGCAAGGGCGTATGCGGCCGCAGCGTCGGCGATAGTAAATAGTGAGCCTCCGTGAAGTATTCCGTAGGGCTGCTCCAGCTTTTCATGATAGGGCATTGTGAGAGTCGCGCGGCCGTCTTCTCCGAGTTCGGTGACCTCAATTCCCATATTCTCACAAAAAGGAGGCATTTTAAACGGCAAGTTCAAGTTGTTATTATCCGCCATATGCGTTTTCTCCAGACATTGATTATTACTAAAGTACCGAACTTCTCTTTAATTGTAATTTAACGGGCAACCAAGATTCCATTTATCTTCCTCTCCCGGTGAATGAAAATACCAAGGAACCCAGTAAACAAAGTACCCCGCTTGCCGCGAACATCAAATTAAAACCCCATAGCTCTGCAACGACGCCGTATATGAAAACCCCTAACATCCCGCCGAATGTGAAGGAAACGCTGCATATTGAAACAGCCTTGCCTCTGTCTGCTTCGGATGAAAGGTTTATGATGAGAGCGTAAATTGCAGGATAAAAAAGACCCTGTCCGAGCCCGAAGAAAACTCCGGACAAAATGAGACTATAAGCACCTGAAGAAAAACTAAGACCCAGTATGCTTAGTGAGAAAAGAAATAGCGCAGGTACGGAGACTTTTTTGTAACCGTACTTATCTGGCATCCATCCTCCGAACACCCTGACTAGGATAACCGCCCCGACGTATGCCAGGAAAAATAGCTCAAACGCTTCAACTTTAATTCGGGAGGCAAAAACCGGTATAAAAGATATAACCGTTACGAAACCGCTTCCTGAAACTATCAGGACAAAAGCCGCCTGGATAACCCCGGGTTTCATAACAGCCTTTATAAAGCTGCCTCTTTTCTCATAGTGCAGGCTAAGAGCCGGAGGTTCTCTTACAAATACAGCCATAACGAAAGCCATGAGCCCGAACGCTCCGTCGAACATAAAGAAAGTCTCAAAACCAAAGCTCTGCAATACGATCTTGCCCACAAGAGGAGCCAGGGCAAAATTTAAGATGCTGAACATTCCGAAGATACCCATCGCCTGGGATCTTCTTCGAGGAGCGGATACGTCGGCTACGAGAGTCCCTGCTGAAACAAAGCAAAGCGATAGAGCGGCGCCCTGCAAAATTCTGAGTAGTGGGAAAAGAAGGCTCAAGCTGTCTAGATAAGCGAATGGAATTGTAGTCATGGCCATTAGCAGTCCGCCAAATGCAAGAAACCACTTCTTTCCCCACTTATCTATAAATATTCCGACCGCAGGAGTGGTAAGTATCGTTGCCATCGCTGCCGCACCCATAATAAACCCGATAACAGACTCGGATCCGCCCAGGTCTTCTATACGAATAGGCAGCAGCACAAACGAGTGAAAATTGAAGAAAAAGAAGAAAGAAGAGAGGGTAATTAAAATAAAATCCCTGTTAAATAGGGGTTTTTGTGAGTCAGTTTCTATAAGTTCAGGGGTGTCTAAGTGTTGAGCCATGTACGCCTTTTGATATCAAATAAACTTACACAACAAAATTAAGAAGAAAAGCAGAGAATGAGAAGTTATACTAAATACTCTGGTAAAAGCGCATTAAGGGAGAGAAGAAAAAGAATGATAAAAAACACTTTATTAATAGTGCTTGCGCTTCTGTTAGCCGCTTCTTCTTACCTTTTGTACGAGAATAAAAATATATCAATCGTTCTAGATAACTCAGACCCCTTACACACCAAGCAAACACCTGAGTACGAAGAATTTTATGAAAAGGAAATCCTCGGAACACTCTCTTCAGAGACAACAGACGATACGGACATAAAAGATGATCCCGAATCACTAGATACAGAGAATATCGACCCCTATCTTGACCCCACTGTAAGGCTAACTATTAACGAAGACCGCGAGATAGTTACGGATTATAAGATAATAGGACCAAGAAAATTTGCTCTTCTTACAGACGATGACCAGCCTATGGTAGAGATCAACCTCGACACGGGAGAAGTAAAGATAAACCCCGATTACTCACTTGATGAAGTGTCCTCTGAGTTCTGGAAATCCATTGGAAAGAAGTACCCTGAAGTCTGTTTTGTGGAATAGTACTTACATAGAAATTGAACAAGAGAATATGTTAAGCGGAATATACAACCTTGCCGTTTACTATTGTGTAGTTTATTTCGCCCTTTAGCTCCCAGCCGTGGAAAGGGGTATTTTTACTTTTTGAGTGGAAAGTTTCACGGTCGATCTTTACTTTTTTCTTAGGGTCGAATATTACAACGTCTGCCGGCGCGCCCTTTTTGAGGGTTCCCCTGTTTAATTTCAGGATTGCCGAGGGAGCGTCTGTAAGCTTACTAATCACTTGATTAAGCGTAAGCACTTTGTCTTCGACAAGCTTAAGCGACAGTGGAAGAGCGGTCTCAAGACCCACTATTCCAAACGGGGCTAGATTAAACTCAACCTTTTTTTCATCCTCACTGTGAGGTGCATGGTCGGTTGCGATGACATCAAGGGTGCCGTCTTTAAGCCCTTCTATGCAAGCCTTCATATCAGCCTCGCCTCTTAAAGGAGGGTTCATTTTCGCATTGGTATCATAGCTGTCAACCGCCTTGTCTGTAAGCGTAAAGTGGTGGGGAGTAACTTCAGCTGTCACGCGTACGCCCCTTTTTTTAGCTGCCCTGATGAGCCTTACCGAGGCTTCAGAGGAAACGTGGCAGATATGTAAGTGAGCGCCGGTAAGCTCGGCAACGTTAATATCGCGGGACACCATAACGTCTTCGGACGCGCACGGTATGCCTTCAAGCCCTAACCGTGTCGACATCTCCCCTTCATTCATGACACCGCTTCCGGATAGATTTTTGTCCTCAGCGTGCGAGATTACGGGTATATCGAAAGCTTTTACATACTCCATTGCGTGCCGCATTACTTTAGAATTCATAACGGGCATACCGTCGTCCGAGACCCCCACGCATCCGGCCTCATACATCTCCCCGATCTGCGCCAAGCTCTCGCCCTTCTCTCCTTTAGTTATAGCGCCAATCGGAAATACGTTCACCTTGCCTTCGGTCCGTGCTTTCAGAAGTATGTACTCTGTTACAGAAGCGTTATCGTTTACAGGATTCGTATTTGGCATACAAACTATTGTCGTGAAGCCGCCTGCAGCAGCCGAATCACATCCTGTTTTGATAGTCTCTTTATGCTCGAAACCCGGCTCCCTTAAATGGACGTGAATGTCCACAAAACCGGGTGATACTATTTTCCCTCTGGCATTAATTACTTGAGTTTTACGATCCTTCTCATATTTAGTTGCTGACCTTGGAAAAGATTTTATGGTCCCGTCTTCTATTAGAACGTTAGTTACTTTGTCTATATCTTGAGATGGATCGATTATTCGACCACCCTTAATTAATATGCTCAAGAATTCCCCCCTCCGGATGCTACAAGGTAAAACATGGCCATTCTGACCGCGATTCCGTTTGACACCTGATCGAGTATCACAGAGCCCGCATCATCAGCTATATCGGATGAAAGCTCTATGCCTCTGTTGATAGGTCCAGGATGCATTACTACTACATCTTTTGCAGCAAGCTTTAGTTTTTCTCTTTTTAGTCCGTAAAATCTTGCATATTCCCTAAGCGAAGGAAAGAACTCCGAGTCCTGTCTCTCCATCTGTATCCTGAGCATTATTACAACGTCGACCCCCTTAACCGCATCCTCCAGATTATAGTAAGTCTTCACATTAATATTCTCAATATGAGAAGGAATAAGAGTCGGAGGACCCGCCACTCTTACCTCGGCACCTAGTTTAAGCAGTCCCCAGATATTAGAGCGCGCCACACGGCTATGAAGGATATCTCCTACCACAAGAACCTTGAGCCCTTCTATATTCCCTTTTATCTCTCTTATGGTGAATAGATCGAGGAGAGCCTGGCTCGGGTGCTCGTGTGAGCCGTCGCCAGCGTTAATGATGGAGGAGTCAAGCTCCTTGGCAAGAAGCCACGGGGCTCCTGACATGGGGTGTCTTATCACTATCACGCTTGCGCCCATCGCTTCCAGGTTCCGAGCGGTATCGAGGAGTGTCTCGCCCTTTGACACGCTGCTGTGAGACAGCGTGAAGTTAAGCACGTCTGCGCTAAGGCGTTTCTCAGCAATTTCAAATGACGAGCGTGTCCTGGTGCTGGGCTCATAAAACAAATTACAAACAGTAACACCGCGGAGCGCGGGGACTTTTTTCACATCCCTCTTAGATACCTCTTTCATGGACTCCGCCGTATCGAGAATAAGTGTTATCTCCTCGGCTGACAGCTCTTCAAGTCCTAAAATGTGTCTGCGGTTAAAATCCATAGTTAACCCTGTAACACCGTAACTTCGTCATTACCGTCGTTTTCCTTAAGATGTACCCTTACTTTTTCTTTGCTCAGGGTGTCTATTGTGCACCCTGCATAATCAGGCTGTATCGGCAGCTCCCTATGTCCCCGGTCAACCAAAACCGCTAGCTGAATAGAGGCAGGTCTACCGAAATCCATTATTTCCTCAAGCGCCGCCCTGGTTGTACGTCCCGTATATATTACATCGTCAACCAGTATAACGATCTTATCTTCTACAGAGAATTTTATCTCGGTCTTTTTTACCTTGGGCCATTCCGTCTTACGCCTGAGGTCATCCCTGTATAGCGTTATATCTAGCGTACCTAGCGGAGGCTCAACCCCCTCAAGCTTTTTGATCAGCTTTAATATTCTCTCTGCAAGGTACACTCCTCTTGTTCTAACGCCGATTATAACCAAATCGGATGCACCCTTATTTCTTTCCAGTATTTCGTTTACGATACGCGACACCGTACGTTTAATAGCGCGCTTATCCATAACTACTCTGTCTTTTGTGTTGTTCATGATTTATTCGTACACGCTTTTCAGCACTCCCTCGCACTGATAATTGAATTCGAAATCCTTCACGTAATAATCCTCAAAGTTTGCTCTATCGTGATAATAGATAGATACATAAACAGCGTCTTTCCCCTTTGTTATTCCGAACTGTCTCTTATCGGGTGGTATACCCATATCCTCAAGTGATTCTGCAATATTGGTCGTAATATACCCTTGTCCGTACTTATGGTATATGTCGGCATTCTCCTGACAGACAGCTCGTATTCCTATCATGCCTCTGTAGTATATGGGAACTACCTTAAAACCTACGTAAAAAATTATTACAAGGACCAGTAACCAAAATATAGCAGACCAGCTATTCATAAAGCCGCCCCTCCTGTTGTAATCACCGGCAATTTAGTTAATACCTGAAAGAATCCTTCCCCACCTAACCTTATCTTTTAAGTCAGGGTTATCAAAATCCCAGGACCAATGAATCACAAAAGCCTTTCCGGCAATATTCTCTATCGGAACAAATCCCCAGTACCTTGAGTCCTGACTGTTATCTCTGTTGTCACCCATAACAAATACCTTACCTTCAGGCACCTTTGTCACCGGTATGTAATTTCCGGTATTTGTGTTTTCTTTGCCTTTGCGGAAAATCACCTTGTGGTCATCCCCGTAAAGGTCTTCGTCGTATTCGTCAAACGCCTCGCCGTTTCGCGCATCCTCATAAGTGCCTATAAACTGCATAGGAACCTCTTGACCGTTTATTAATAGAGAGCGACCTTCAATATCTATTCTGTCCCCGGAAAGTCCGACTACGCGTTTAATATAATATACACCTTTTTTTGACGGGTCTCCTTCAGAGTTAGGGTAAGTAAAGACTATTACATCCCCACGCTCAATATCTTTTATCGGGAACACAACTTTATCGGTAAATGGTATTTTCGTTCCGTATATAAATTTATTCACCAGTAGGTGATCCCCAACTAACAGGGTCGGTATCATCGAACCCGATGGGATCTTGAAAGGCTGAAAAACGAACGTTCTTATAAGTAGAGCCAAAACGACTGCAAAAACAAGCGCTTCTATATTCTGGCGGAGCTTTGACTTGTTATACTTGGAGAGGTAATCGTGTGAAGCGCCTTCAAGCGCGTCGGTCTCTATTAAGATTTCTTTTGTGCTCCCTTCGGCAAGAGCAGCCTCAAGACTGCCAATTCTCTGTTTGATAAGCGCTGCGGAGCCCGGGTTTATTCTCGAGATATTCTTTTCTAAAACGGATTTGGTATGAGAAAGTATCTGGTTGGCTTTCTTTCTGACTTTAGCTTCTTTGGACCAAAAATTGAGCATAATTGAGGTTTGAGTATATATGGTGAATTAATCTCTTTCAACACGAAGCCGCCAAGTAATATAAAAACAAGTACATTAAAACGGCCCGGGAATTGAATGAGCGTTAAACCCTCTCCCTTTCGTTAGAGCGCTCTACGGATTTTACACCCTTCACCTGTTTAATAGATTTCATGACATTTTCAAGCTGCGAGAGGTTTGAGATAATAACATCAAAATTACCCATGGCGCTTTCCACATCGTCTGCATGCATTTCCGCTTTGGCTATATTAACGTCACAGGCCGAGATGGAGCTTGAGATATCGGAAAGCACACCTGGGCGGTCTGAGCACATAACTATTAATCTCACAGGTCTGAGCCCCTCGAAATTTTTATCCCATTCAACGTCAATTCTCCTTGCGCTATCGACTTCGTGCAGGGTAGGACAATCATCTTTATGTATTGTGATACCTTTTCCCCGTGTTATGTAGCCTAGGATATCTTCCCCCGGCAGAGGTGAGCAGCAGTTGGCGAAACGTATCATCACGTCGTCGTAGCCCCTTACGAGTATCCCGCTGTCAGAGGAACGAGTAATAGTTTTGATTATCTTTTCCATCCGGGACTCCTTTTCAGGAGGCGTGTCCATTTTATCACTCGGCAGGATACGTTTTAAGAGATCGTTAGCGGACATCTTGCCAAACCCGACAGCAAGATATAGGTCTTTTACATCCTTAATCTTCAGCTCTGAGAGCGGTTTTTGAAGCTCGCCCTTTTTGAGGAGTTTATTAAAATCAAGTCCGTGTTGTTTAAATTTTCTTTCACAAATCGACTTACCCACAATCTCTGACTGTGTTCTCTCTTCGTTACGGAGCCAGTTCCGGATTTTTGTTTTGGCGTTTGAGGTAATTACGAATTTAAGCCAGTCGCGGCTCGGATGACGGTCCTTGGAAGTTACAATTTCTATAGTATCACCTGTCTTTAACTGATGGTTAAGCGGCACGAGTTTGCCGTTTACCATTGCCCCGGTACAGTTGTTACCAACCTCCGTATGTACCGAGTAAGCAAAATCGATCGGAGTTGCCCCTGTAGGAAGCTCTCTCAGATCACCCTGGGGTGTAAATACGTATAAAACATTTGTTATAAGCTCGCCTTTTATCGCCTCCATGTATTCTGTGGGGTCCTGAATATCCTTCCACTCAAGAAGCTGACGGAGTGTGGAATAGACCTCATAGGTGCCACCTCCCTCAAGCTTGCCCTCTTTGTAAGTCCAGTGGGATGCCACTCCGTATTCTGCTAATTCATGCATGGCACGCGTACGTATCTGTATCTCCATCCTCTCGCCGAACGGACCGATCACAGTTGTATGAAGAGACTGGTAGCCGTTACCCTTGGGAAGCGCTATATAGTCTTTAAAACGTCCCGGCACAGGTTTCCATGAGGAATGCACTGCCCCAAGAGCCTCATAGCATTCTTTTAGGGAGCTTGTGATAATCCTAAACGCTATAACGTCGTATACGTTTTCGAATTCGAGATTCTGAGCCTGCATCTTACTGTATATACCGTGTATATGCTTGAACCTTCCCGTGACCTCTGAGCTTATATCAAATTCCATGAGCTTACTTTCAATAATTGTTTTTATGTCATCTACATGCTTTTCCCACTCAGATTTACGCTCTGTAATCAGCTTTGACAGTCTCTGGAACTCCTCACGGTTTATATAGCTGAAAGCTAAATCCTCAAGATCGTTCGTAACCCAGTTTATTCCCAGCCGGTGAGACAGCGGAGCGTATATATCCATAGTCTCCTTGGCTATTCTCTTCTGCCTGTCTTCTGAAAGGTGCTCGAGTGTGCGCATATTGTGGAGCCTGTCCGCAAGCTTTATAAGCACCACTCTAATGTCCTTTGCTGTGGCCAAGATAAGCTTTCTGAAACTCTCTGCCTGACGCTCCTTTTTGGACGAGTAAGGGAGCTGACTTATCTTTGTAACACCGTCCACAAGATAAGCGATCTCTTTTCCGAATAGAGACTCAATCTCCTCTGTGGTAGCGAGCGTATCCTCTACGGTGTCGTGCAAAAGCCCCGTGATTATGGATGAGAGATCAAGCTTCATCTCTGAAATTATTCCGCTAACCTCAAGGGGGTGGCTGAGATAAGGCTCTCCTGAGCTCCGCTTCTGTCCGGAGTGGACTTTTGCAGAGTATACATATGCCTTTTTAATAAGCTCCACATCTTCTTCATTTAAAAAGAGATATGAATTAACTCTGTCAATTATGTCGTTTAACCTGATCATATCTTGCTCATAAGACCTTGTTTAAATACTAGGGAGCTTCTTCATACTCCCGTCTCTTTGACTCTATAATATCCTTAAGAGCGCTTACGGCCTGTTCTAAATCGTCGTTATGTATAATATAATCATAGTGCTCTGTCTCTTCCATCTCCTTTTGCGCAACAGAGAGACGCTTTTGTATTACGCTGCTCCCTTCACTGCCTCTAAGAGTAAGCCTTCTCTCAAGCTCCTCAATGCTTGAGGGCGCCACAAAACAGAAAACCGCCTCAGAATATTTATCTCTTATCTGCTTTGCCCCCTGTACATCTATATCGAGAATCAGGTCAACGCCGCATTTTTTCGCAATCTCGAATTGATCAATTGGCGTACCGTACAAGTTGCCATAAACATTAGCGTATTCAGCAAATTTGTTTTCTTTTACCATCTCATTGAATTTGGACACAGAAACAAATCTATAGTCCCTGCCATCCACCTCTCCTTCTCGGGGTTCCCTTGTGGTACAAGAGACTGAAAACCTGAGGTTATCAAGATCTGCCATTACTCTTTTAGTAAGAGTTGTTTTCCCACCACCTGATGGGCCTGAAATTATATAAATGATTCCCTCTCGCATAATATTAGCCTTTAATCCGGATACAAAACTTTTCTTAGTTTATAAGAATTCTAGGACAATTTTGAGAATTTTCAATTAATAAGGGAGGTTGGATTAATCACTCTTCCCCAATTTCCCGAGCTCTTCCACTATTTTTTTAACGTCCTGTGAGCTTTCTTTATTCAGCACCAGCAAAGCGTCTTCAGTATCAACAACTACCAGGTCCGAGACGCCGACCAGCGCTACAGTCCTTCCTTCACCCATGACCAAACAAGATGAGGAATTAATAGATACAGTTTTCCCACGTGTTAGATTTTGGTTACTTCCCTCACTTAAATATTCATATAGGGCTTTCCAACTCCCGACATCACTCCACGGAAATTCTACGGGTATGACGAGAGTTTTGTCCGAGCGCTCTAATATTAATTTATCTATTGAGCCGCTTTTTATCTTAGAGTAAACCATAGAGACAGACTCAGATTCTTCAGGTTTTCCTATCACTGTCGAAACATCACTAAAGCTGGCGAACCATTCGGGCAGCAATGAAGCAAACTCCCTTAATATCGATGATGTCTTCCAAATAAACATACCGCTGTTCCAATAGTAATCGCCCTCGTTCAGGAACTTGATTGCCGTATCTTGATCAGGTTTTTCCGTAAATTTAAGCGCCTTGTATGCCTTAATGTCATTTGACGATATAACTTCTTCACATCCAGCCTTTATATAACCGTACCCCGTCTCGGGGGATGTGGGTTTTACTCCGAGAGTTATAAGCGGTGTTTCCCCCTCTTCAAGCTCGTAAACCGAAGCCTCATAAGAAAATTTAAGCACCCCTCTGAATTCCTCTTCCTTACCTATGGCATGATCGGCAGGCAGTACCACTGTAACCGAGTCAGGATCTATAGCAGCAATCCTGAGAGAGCCGTAAGCAATGCAGGGCGCCGTGTTCTTTCCCTCAGGCTCAAGGATCAGGTTTTTCGGGGGAAGCTCCGGTATATGTTTTAAGGTCTCTTCCGCATATGCCTTAACGGTGACAATAAAAACTCTCTCGATCGGTATGAGCGGCAGTATCCTGTCTACCGTTTGGCGTATTAGTGATTTGTCACCAAGGAGTGAAAGAAACTGCTTCGGCTTATCTTTAGTGCTGAGTGGCCAGAACCTTTTCCCCTCGCCGCCTGCCATAATAAGAGCATATAGATTCATAATTTAATAGTAATAGGACTTTAAATATATCTCAAATACATCTAAAAAAGCGCCTCGAGCTCATCTAGTCCCAGTCCTTCAAGGCTATCTTTAATTAACTGGGCTTGAGAGAGCTTTTCCCCGGGGTAGGAGTTTGTTACAGCAAGACATTTCATTCCGGCACAGAGGGCAGCTTCAATCCCTGATACCGAGTCTTCTATTACCAAACAGTCGCTTGCTGCAATGGTTCCTGAATTGCGGGGTTCCCTATTAAGGCGCTTTAGCGCTTCCACAAAAACATCAGGGGCTGGTTTTGATCTCTCAATATCGTCTGCGCTTACAATTACTTTAAAATAGCTCTCTAACCCCACATGTTCCAGGATTTGTCTAATCTCGCGTCCTAGAGCTCCTGAGCCTATGCCAAGCGGATACCTATCACCCGCTGATTTTATGAACTCTTCCACCCCAGGCAATAGTTTGATATTCCCACTTATGAGATTATTGAAATGTGCAGATTTGACTCTCATCATTTCATAAATTTTTAGCGCTTCAGGCTCAATTTTTCTGTCTTTAAGCAGCTCAAGGAAAAAAGTCTTGTCGTCATAGGCAAGAAACTTATCAAAATATTCCTCTTCCGTAAGCTCTATATCATAATTAACTAGAGTCGTCTGGAATGCTTTTAGGTGCACGGGCTCCGTGTGAGCTATAATACCGTCGAAGTCAAATATAATTGCTCTTAACATTTCTATACTATTCCTTTGGCATCACAATTCTAAACACTTTTGGTCTAACCCAAAATATATATCTTATAAGAGGACTTAGCATACCATAATCAAAATATCCCTTCAGATTAATAAATCCTAAAGGATTACCAACTGTCTGTAACATGCTATTAATTATGAGTATAGTTTGACTTAATAGAGCTCATCTCATATCTTCTAGGTATGAGGCTGAAATGTGTCAGAGCCCCGCATTTATTTTTATTTTGGCCATTTCAGAAATTGGCGCATCTTTTGAAATAAACCTTCATCTAAACCTTGGTATGCATAACGTTATGGATTCAACCAAATGCGCAAAAGTTCTGAGAGCCCTCGGAGACGATACGCGACTTAAAATACTGGACTTTCTATTTAGCGGAGAGTATTCGGTCTCGGACATATCCGAAGGGGTGGGAGTAGAATACTCCCAGGTATCTCATCACTTGAGCGTACTTCGAAACGCCGGACTCGTATCTGACAGTAAAGACGGAAAGTTCGTTATGTATAAACTGCACCCGGTTTTTTACGACGAAAATTCAGACAGAAAAAATGTGCTCGACTTTGAGTGCTGCAGTATAGAGTTTAACAATAAGGGAATTTATAAAAGGTAAAAATACTTAGTTTTACCGTTCATTCAGATATTTATACAAACATCGGAATAACCGCAATTCGAATCTAAATAATTTGGGCACGAGAAATAGCATAATACTGAAAGGGATTATGCAGAAGTAACTGGAAATGAATAAAAACATACTAGGCAATCACGAACAGGAGGCAGTAATTAGATGCAAAAGAACGAAAGTACAAGGGAATTTGTAAAGGAATATTACGGTAAGGCCGCTGAGGAGCCCAGAGACAACCTCTGCTGTCCTACGAGTTACCCAGAAGAAGATACGAGCCATATACCCTCTGAAGTGATAGAGCGGTTCTACGGGTGCGGAAGCCCGATGAGTATAGCAAGGATAAGCCACGGGGAAACGGTCTTAGACCTGGGCTCGGGAGCAGGGATAGACTGCTTCATAGCAGCTAAGAAAACCGGGGCGGAGGGACAAGTAATCGGAGTTGATATGACCGATGAAATGCTTAAAGTGGCAAATAGCTCTAAAACAAAAGTCGCAGGGAACCTCGGGTACGGAAACGTAGAATTCAGAAAAGGTTTTTTGGAAGAAATCCCTGTCGATAATAAATCCGTTGATCTCATTACCTCTAACTGCGTGATAAACCTTTCGCCGGATAAAAGAAGAGTGTTTTCCGAAATGAATAGAGTGCTCAAGGACCACGGCAGGATTGTGGTCTCCGACATTATCTCAGAGCGTGAAATGCCCGAAAACCTAAGAGGAAACGAGGAGCTTCTAGGGGAGTGCATTGCGGGCGCCCTGACCGAAACTCAGTTTCTTTCCTATCTTGAGCAAACGGGGTTTTATGGAATCGAAGTCCTAAGTAAAACGTATTGGAAGAGTGTTGAGGGTATGGACTTCTATTCAATATCTGTTAGAGGCTATAAATTTGAAAAAACAGCGGGCTGTGTATTTATAGGGCAGCATGCAGTGTATAAAGGCCCGTACAAATACATAATTGACGAAGAGGGTCATGTATTTCCGAGGAACCAGGCCGTCGAGGTATGCACGGATACGGCAAAGAAGCTCCAGGCGGAACCGTATACCGGCGCTTTCACCATAATAGAACCCGGTGAGAATACGAGCAGTTCATTCTCCTGCACTCCTAACGACAATGGTAACGGGAGCTGCTGCTAATTTGACAATAATTCAAGGGAGGGAAATATGGATTATTACGACTCAAAAGACCTTAAACGCTTCGCAGAGGTAGGTAAATTCAGTGAAGAGCTTATGAAAAAGTTCTTCGAGTACTACAATGCTGTAACCGGAGAAGACGGCGCTCTGACTAAAAGAGAAAAATCTCTGATTGCGCTTGCAGTTTCACACGCTAAAAAATGCCCGTATTGCATCGATGCATACACCACTCAGTGTCTTGAGACCGGAGCCGATCCCGAGCAGATGACAGAGGCTGTACACGTAGCCGCCTCACTGGAAGCCGGCATCACTCTCATACACGGCATCCAGATGCATAATACGCTGGAAAAAAACGGGGCGCTATAAATCCGCGTATATAGGTTATATAGACCGTCTCTATAAAGAGACAGCTATATTCAAGGAGTATTAAAGATGGCCCAAGCTACAGTGCTAAAAAGAGATTACGAAAGCTACGATAGGGATAATGACAATAGATACGATTTTCACGATACGCTTAGGAATAACCGTATCGAGCTTACACCCACAGATATCGAGACTCTACAGATAAATATTACAAAACTGTGCAATCAGACATGCCTTCATTGCCACGTTGACTCATCACCTAAGAGAACAGAGCAGATGGACCTCGATACAGTTGATCGCTGCCTCGACATATTAGCCGGACACG
>JGI24023J19991_10000968_pt1 | contig 22464 bp, 21 predicted proteins | sample Cruoilmetagenom1_FD_19991 | JGI IMG/M metagenome (IMG submission 19991) | reverse complement strand
GATCAGACACATCAGCCATTGAAAAACTTAAAGAAAAAGTAACCCATTTTTCTGAAGAAGTAGAGCGTAATCCTTCACTTACTGATTTAATGATATTAGCAGCTATTGCTTTTGGAACGGTTAGTTTTGCACATTTTGGAGGTGGTTATTTAAGTAATTTCTTTGAAAATTTTGTGGCATCAATTGAATCAGATACTACCCGAAATATGTTCACTTTTTTAGGTTCTAAATTCTTTTGGATGATTAGTTTAGCCACTATTGTAGCCATTATTTTATCTAATACTAGAGCACGTAACTATGAAGGTGCTGGAGCCAGTAAATTTGGGAGTGTTTTTATATACATTTTAGTTGCTTCTATTGGGATGAAAATGGACTTAACCTTGATATTTGATAATCTAGGTTTAATTGTCATCGGATTAGTATGGATGACCATACACGCTTTATTACTAATTTTAGTTGCCAAATTGATCAAAGCACCCTACTTTTTCTTAGCTGTTGGAAGTCAAGCAAATGTTGGTGGTGCAGCCTCTGCTCCTATTGTAGCAGCTGCTTTTCACCCATCTTTAGCAACCGTTGGTGTTTTATTAGCGGTCTTTGGTTACGCTGTTGGAACCATTGGTGCTATTGTAACTACAATCCTCATGCAAATGGTGGCACCAGGATAATACTTCTACCTGTTTATATACTTTATAATAAATGTAAAACAACTAGCTTTTTGGTCTTGTTTTATTAGTGTAAAATTTGTCACATATACTAAACAAAGAATCCATATCTTTGCAGTATGAATGTTCCTAACATCTTAACATCTATTCGGATTATCATTGCGCTAGTTGCTCCGTTTTATCTTATAAATGGGAGTCTTTGGGTACGGATAATTGCTGGAGCTTTTATGTTTATTGCCATACTAACTGACTGGTTAGATGGTTGGTATGCTCGAAAGTATAATAAAATCACCAACTTGGGTAAAATTCTTGATCCATTGGCCGATAAAGCTTTAATTATTATATCTTTTTCGGTATTCGTTTATATGGAAGTTTTATCAGTTTGGTGGATTATTCCCATTTTTATCCGAGAGATAACCATTACCATATACAGATTTATATTCTTGAGTAAAAACATCGTTGTGGCAGCAACAAATAGTGGTAAAATAAAAACCGTTTTACAAATGCTGACTTTAGGTATTGCTTATGTCTTGTTTATGACTCATAGACATTTTATTGAATACTATTCTCATTACTTTACCATTGTTTTAAAATTAGCGCTCGCTTTTACTGTTTATTATACTCTAAAATCTGGTATTATTTTTATAAAAAAGAACTGGCACTTAATTAAAAGAATTCATCAAATATCCTAATCATCAATTGATTACTCAGACTGATGAAAAAAAACAATTCATTTTTCTCCTACAAGTTTAAAGAATGGGCACGCGATATAACTTCTCTTGCAAATCCTTTGATCTTGGTATTTGTTCCTTTTATATTTTTAGGTGCATCTAAAGCTTTCTACCTATTATTATTGGTGCTATTAGTGAATGAGGTTTTGGCGTCGGTAATAAAAATTGCTTTTCCAAAAAAAAGACCTGATGGTCAAACCTATCATACTTTATTAGAAAAAATTGATGCAGGAAGTTTCCCTAGTTTACATGCTTCTCGAACAAGCTTAGTGTATCTTACATTGTTCTCAAATACCGATAATATTGCCATGCAAGTAGTTTTTCTACTGGTCATAGTGCTTGTAATCCTTTCCAGAATTCTACTAAAAAAACATTTTTGGATAGATGTTCTTGGCGGCTTTATAATAGGGTTACTAATCTTTCTTTTAGCTCACTATTCGATCAACTATATTTAAAATTAACGAAATTGTTACTTTGAAAGATAATCTCTCTTTTTATTAAAGTTGAATTCATTTTAATATCCTTCTAGTTACTTGTCTAAAATATTAATAACCGCAAAAACAAAAATTCATAAATACTGATATAATTTCTAGTGATATTTTTTCTTATTTCTCTTTTAATATTATTTTATAAATCTCTCGTCATCTTTTGTTTTTCCGAGTTTATATACGTTATGTTCAAGCCACCCATTTTTTATCACTTTTCTAATATCAAATTCTGATACGTAAGGCTTTATATCCAAAAGAGGTGTTCCATCTATAATATCAACATCTTTAATATAGAGTATGTTTTTTTCAATTTTTTTGAGACGTACAATTGAAATTCCAATAGGATTTGGTCTGCTTGGTGCACGTGTTGCAAAAATTCCATGTTCATTATCATCCATAAATGGTTTAACCTTTAAGGAAGTTTTCTTTGATAAATGAAAATGATATATCAGGAAAATATGAGAGAATTCTCCTAAATCTTGTAATCCGTCACTAAATTCATGAAATATTTCTACTCTGCCTTCACAATCCACAGAAGCAGTAGGCTGGATTGGTACTCCTTTTGGTTCTTTAAAAGGTGTGTGTATTATTCCGATTGATTTATATTGTATTTCATTCATTTTTATTCTTTTTTCGTAATGTTGACTGACTTATATTTAAAATTTACCTATAAATTTTCTTTACGATGTGTCTTTATTGAATACAACCAAGCTCCAAAAGCTAATACTATATAGAGAAATAGTATAGCGAGCATTTCTTGCCAATGGTTTGTAAATTCATAGTATAAAATTAGTATACCGCCAATACCTAAACCAAAAACAGACAAAGCTGTTAGAATTTTCGAGGAGTTTGTTTTGTCTCTAATTTTGTAATTGGCAACTGCCATTAATAATGAAACTAAAAGAAAAGTAATACTTCCAAATTCAAGTATTAGTTCAAGTCCGCCAATTAGTATCAACACACTTGCCATAAATGCCATTCCGATAATTGCATTTTGCGGACTATTGTTCTTTCTAATTGATAACCAATTTGGAAAATAGCCATCTTTGGCTATAACAGACATTTGTCTTGATGAGCCAAATACGGTTCCACTTATGGCACTACTTGTCGCCAAGATTGCACCCAGAATAACGAGATTTGTTCCTAATTTTCCAAGCACATTTCCAGCTCCTGCTGCAAGTGCATATTCTTTGTTCTTAATAATTTCCTCTGTAGGAATTGCAAATAATGCACCTATGGAAATCACAACATAAATTAAAACGGCTAAACTAATTGATGCATATATGGCTCTTGGGATGTTCTTTTCAGGATTTGTCATTTCATTAATAGCATTAATTACTAACTGAAATCCTTCATAAGCAACAAATGTTAGTGAAGCAACAATTAATACTGAAAATATGCCAGAATGTTCTGCATCCAAAGTCATATTTTCAATAAAAGTTCCAAAATCAGTTGTTCCGTGTTGTATTAATACTACTGAAATGATTGTCAAAACAACTAGTTTGGTATAAACCATTAAATCCTCAATTTTTCCCATTCCATTAACACTCCAAATATTAATCAAAGTGAAAATTCCGATTACACCAATAGCAATTGCCTTTCTAATCCATATATTACCTGCAAAATCAGTACTACTAATAGCATAGGAAGAAAAAGTATAAGCATATAATGCTAATGTACTTATGTAACCAAAAATGATAAACCATCCTATTGCAGATGCTGAAAAATGTGAGTTTGGATACGTTCTTTTAAAAAATGAGTAAGTTGCCCCTTCATCTTTATAATATAATCCTAATTTCACATAAGAATACGCAGCCAAAGAAGCCAATAATCCACCAATAATAATTGCTATTGGTGTTAAATTTCCAATCATTGATACAGAAATACCAAGAATGGTAAAAATCCCTCCACCAACCATTCCTCCTAAAGCAATAGCGATTAATTCTGCTAATCCTAAGTTTTTATTTCGCTTTCTGTGTAAGTTCATAAATTAATTATTTAAAATGATCAGATTATTAAACGTACGCCTCCTAATTCTTCTATTCTATATGGAAACTTATCACTTGGAGAGCCAATAAACATGAAATTAATAGGAATATTCCATCTTTCAGATAACTTTTTGATTAGTTCTGGGCTAAATTTGCCCTTTTCAATTATAAAGTCTATTTTAATATCGGGATACTCTCTACCTAAAAATTCAATTTCTTGTGGTAAATTTTCAGGAATTATCTCATCTTTATCTAGAGCTAAAACTATTTTAATTTTTTTTGTATGTTCATTTCTTGTAACATATAACATCACTTTATTAAGTGTTGCTATGTTATCACCTTTGGTGAAAAAGACAAATTCTTGATCATTTATTCTATTTATCATAGCAATAATATTTTTATCAGTTTTTAATACAAAATTTCTAATAGGATCAAAAATAGAATGTATCACTGTTAAAAGTAATTTTAATAATGCCGTTCTGTTTAGCATCACAAAAATAAAAATAATAGCAGGTATAAAATACTCAAGAAATACTGATAAGTTACTCGGCAATCCTTCTTTAGGTGTCATCAAAATATTTCCGATTAGAGCAAAAACTACTGCTATTATTGCAATAAATACGGCAATCCACTTCGCTTTTTCGGGTCTGGGCAATTTATTTCTTTTAACTTTTAAGAAAATATTACCTACACCAAATAATGCCATTACTGATAAAAAAGAAATGGTATATACTCCTGCTAATAATTTTACATTCCCTTTGGTTATAAGCAATACTGAAACTGCTAATAATAAAAACATTATGATAATTCTATAAGAACTTCCTCTTTTATTTTTCTTTAAGAAAAATTGAGGTAATATTCGATCTAATGTCATTCTTTCTAACAAACCTGAAACACCTACAAAGCTTGTTAATACAGCACCACTCAATACAAGAAAAGCATCAATTGATATTAATATCGCCACCCAATTTCCACCAACATGAGATGCCATTTCTATCAACAAAGTATTTTGGTAAGCATCAGTATTTAATATGGGAATTGTGAATAAAGCTAATGCAAAAATTGCCATTAAAGGGTTGATAACACTTACAATCAACCACATATTTTTTAAGGTTTTAGGAAAAACGCCTTTTTTTTGTTCTTCTACAAAGTTTGCAGAGCTTTCAAAACCTGAAACACCTAACATAGATGCGGCGAAACCAAAAAATATTGCCATAGTGATACTTCCTCCTTTTACGGGGAAACTCCAATTCTCTAATAATAAACCAATACCATTATTGATTAAAAAAGAGATAATGAATCCACTTAAAACGATCAATGATATCAAATGAAAAAGAAAAATACCGACAGCAACTTTAGCAGATTCAGTTATACCACCAATAGTTAATAATGCAAAAAAACTGAGCAAAATAATCGTAGCAATGATTATTGACATAGTTGGAATCAAATGATGTAAATAGTGAATTGCTTCGTTAGCTGAAATAACTGCCGTTGCCATATATGATAACAAGGTTAGGGTTGCTGCAAAGGAAGCCATTAACTTACTTGTCGTGTTTAAAAGTGCATTGTAAGCGCCTCCATTTAAAGGCAAAGCACCAACTACTTCTCCATAAATTTTTCTAAATAAAAAAAGCACAAAAGAAACAATGAGTAAGGTTATCCAAGCGTATTGTCCTGCAAAAGCAATTGATAATGCAGATACATATAAAACTGATGAACTGATATCATTTCCACAAATGGCCGTTGACTCTAATTCATTAAGTTTTTTTGATTGCTGTTTCATTTTCATCTTAATAAGAATGATTCTAAGTGTATTTCTTTATGTTTTTTTCAGGAATACACCTAACATCTAAATATCAACAAAGAACAGAGTTAAAAATCAAATCTTTATAAACTAATTTTGACAACTAATTTTTGTAAAACTTAAGATCAATAAATAAGTCATACTTTCCTATTCTAAGTATTGATTCTATTTCACTAAACCTTTTTTATTTAATATAAAGTGATTGAGATACGACTCATTCTATAATTTAAAATTGTAATATTTTTTTATACTTTTTTTTACGTAAAAAAAACGAGTAATTCCTATAATTAGAAGCATTGGGGCTATAGCAAGTAGTATATAACCAAGTAGGGCAATATCTTCTAAAATTTCTAATTTCAATATTGCAAATCCAGAACTTAGGAAAACAATAAAAGTTCTAAAATAGGCTAAAAATGTTCTTTCATTGGCTAGCCGTGTTCTATCTAATGCCAATGTATCTGTTAAAGATAATTCAGAATTTTTCATGTTCTTTTTATTAATAGTCATTTTCAAATAATTGTAGTCTGTTTCTCACTGAATTTAGCTCTTCTTCCAACTTATCTACTTTTTTTAGCAAATTAAAAACAACGTCAATTCCTTCCGCATTAATTGCTAATTCGTGATGAAGTCGAATCATTTTTTCAAGATCACTTATACTATCTTGATGTATAAATTGTACTTTTTTGATGGTTTTTATTTCAATTAATCCCATGGTTTCTAACTCATCAAAAAAAGACAACTCAATTTCATAATGAGAGCAAAGTTTTTCAATCAATATTAAATTGTGCGTATCCATACTATCTTAATTTTTGTAATTCTTTAAATATTTTTTTTTCTTCCTCTGTTAATTTTGTTGGAATTTTAAGATTATAAGTTATGATTAAATCTCCATATTGATTTTCTTTTTTATAAACTGGAAATCCTTTACCTTTTAGTTTTACTTTAGAATTATTCTGAGTTTCGGGTTTTATTTTCAATTTTACTTTACCGTTAAAAGTATCTATTGTAAGTTCTCCTCCTAATATTGCAGTATATAGATCTAAATCAATAGTAGCATATAAATTACTTTTTTCTCTTTTAAATTGAGAGTGATTTTTTATAAAGAATTTGAGGTATAAATCGCCATTTGCTCCTCCATTTACTCCTTTTCCGCCTTTATTGGCTATTCTGATAACTTGCCCATTTTCAATACCTGCTGGAATAGTTAACCTAATTTTTTTATGATTAACCGTTAGTATCTGTTGCTGTTTTTGATAAACATCTTTTAAATCTAGATGAAGTTCAGCATTAAAATCTTGCCCTCTAAAACCTGTTTGTCCACTTTGCCTTGATGAGCTTCTAGCACCACCAAACATAGATTCAAAGAAATCTGAAAAATCGCTTTCAGAATGACCTGAGCTAGAAAAGTCGTGTTGTTGTCGTTGTTGTTGCTGTTGTCGTTGCGCTTTTTCAAATGTTTCGGCATGCTTCCAATCTTTGCCATATTGGTCATACTTTTTACGATTTTCAGCATGACTTAGCACTTCATTGGCTTCATTAATTCTTTTGAATTTTTTTTCGGCCTCCTTATCATTTGCATTTAAATCTGGATGATATTTTCTGGCTAATTTACGATAGGCCTTTTTTATTTCCTTAGCAGAAGCTTTCTTATCAACTCCTAATACCTTGTAATAGTCGATAAATTCCATAATCTAATTTTAAGAGATATACAAAGTTACAATAATAACGCTATAGAATTTGTTTTTTAACTAATCCTTAACTGCTGATCATCCCAATATAATCATCCTCTGAAATAATAGGGACACCTAAATTCTCAGCTTTGGTTCTTTTAGCAGGTCCCATTTTGTCACCAGCAATTAGGTAGTCTGTATTTTTGGAGATAGAACTGCTTACCTTACCAGCATTGTCTTCGATAGATTGTTTGAGTTCATTTCGAGTAAATTTGGTAAAAACACCTGAAACCACCAATTTTTTACCCTGTAAAATAGCAGATTGCACCGTAGACTGTGATTCATCAACTTCAAATTGTAATCCATAGGATNTTANCCGATCTATNAACTGAATGTTGATTAAATTATTTGAAAAATCTATGATACTTTGTGCAATTCGATNTCCAATTTCATCAACTGCAATTAAAGTTTCAAAATTTGCTGTCATCAAATTATCAATTGANTTAAAATGTCTNGCTAATTTCTTTGCGACTGTTTCACCCACAAAACGAATTCCTAAGGCATACAATACTTTTTCAAAAGGGATTTTTTTAGATTCTTTAACACCTTCTATGATATTCTGTGCCGATTTTTCTGCCATTCTCTCAAGTGGTATAATTTGCTCTACTTTTAAGTCATATAAGTCGGCATAATTATTTAGTAATCCTGCTTCAAATAATAAACCTATTGTTTCACCTCCAAGCCCATCAATATTCATGGCTTTTCGACTAATAAAATGTTCAATACGTCCTTTTATCTGCGTAGGACATCCATAAATATTCGGACAATAATGTTTGGCATCACCTTCTTTACGTTCTAATAAGGTGTTACAATCAGGACAATGCGTTATATACGCTACTGGCTTAGAATCAACAGGGCGTTTATCACTATCAACTTTTACAATTTTCGGAATAATCTCTCCACCTTTTTCGACAAAAACGGTATCGTTAATTCGAATATCTAATTTTTCGATTTGATCCGCATTGTGTAAAGAAGCTCGTTTTACAATAGTACCCGCTAACTGTACGGGTTCTAAATTTGCCACAGGTGTAATAGCTCCTGTACGACCCACTTGATAATCAATACTAAGAAGTTTAGAAATAGCTTGTTCTGCTTTAAATTTATAAGCAATTGCCCATCGTGGTGCTTTAGCCGTATAACCCAATTCTTCTTGTTGCGCTAACGAATTTACTTTAACAACGACGCCATCGGTTTCATAATCTAATTGATGTCGTTTGACATCCCATTTATCGATAAATTGAAAAACTTCTTCCAATGAATCATAAATTTGTATAGCATCAGGAACTTTAAAGCCTGCTTTTCTGGCTTCATTTAACGTATTATAATGTGTTTCATACTTTGATTCACCGACAATTTGATACAACAGACAATCTAATGGACGCTTTGCAACTGCAGCACTATCTTGTAATTTTAAACTTCCACTAGCAGTATTTCTTGGGTTACTATAAGGTTCAAAGCCATCTTCNATACGTTCTTCATTCATTTTATGAAATCCTTTTAAAGGTAAAATGATTTCTCCACGTATTTCAAAANTNTCAAAAAAACTGTCTTTTAACACCAACGGAATCGATCGAATCGTTTTTACATTGGCAGTAGCATCATCTCCTTGGAAACCATCTCCACGGGTTACTGCAGAAATTAACTGTCCTTTTTTATATGTCAAATTAATGGAAGCTCCATCATATTTTAATTCACAAGTGTACTGTATATCATCGGTTCCCAAACCTTTTTTAACACGATTTTCCCAGTCTAATAAATCCTCTTTAGAATACGAATTTGCCAAAGAATACATTCTATTGGCATGCGTAACCGTTTTAAAATCTTTAGTAATTGTACCACCTACCCGTTGTGTTGGCGAATTTGGATCATCAAATTCAGGATATTTTTCTTCTAAAGATTCTAATTCTTTAAGAAGCACATCAAATTCATAATCAGAAATTGTTGCAGCATCCAATACATAATAATTATGATTGTGTTCTCGTAACACGTTACGAAGTTGATTTATTTTTTGCTGTATATCAGACATTTGGTTTACTTTATTTGAAAGTTTAAAAATAACTAAAAAGATTATCATAGTCTACCTGAATATGTGTTTAAAAACCCTACAATGTATCTAATGTTATTTAGAATGGATCTAAATTTACTCATAAGTGACTTTTGTTACATTTATTTTTAAACAAATCTGACAAATGTCATTATTAGACATATAAGGGCTGCGTAATTTTGTATAGAATTTAAAAACAAGGATTCACTAAATAAGTTTAAACAATTTTTATTATGAAAAAACTATCATTTTATTTTATCAGTTTATTTATCGCTTCATCATTACTGTTTGTAAGCTGTAAACAAAACAAGACAGCAACCGATAAAGATGCTACTGCTGTAGAAAAAGTAGCCGTAAACGAATTTGAAGTATTAGCTACTTATCTCGAAGCTAATGGTGATTTTATCAATAGCAAATCTGTACCTGCTATGATTAACACAAAAGAAGTCTTTGAAAACATGGACAATGAGAAATACAAAATCATTGACCTACGTAAACCTGAGGATTTTGCCGCTGGACATGTTAAAAATGCGGTTAATGTTCCTTCGAAAGACATGATTAACTATTTTGAAAATAATATGTCGCCCGAGTTTTATGAAAAAATAGCCATGGTTTGTTATTCAGGACAATCTGCAAGCTATACGACTGGTATCATGAGATTGCTAGGCTATAACAATGTATATGCAATGAAATATGGCATGAGTTCTTGGAATAAAGATCTTGCTAAAAATATTTGGACTAAAAATATTTCAAACGATTTTGTTGACCAGTTAGAATCTACTCCAAATAACAAACCTGCTAAAGGGGATTATCCTAGTCTAAAAACAGGAAAAACCGATGCTAAAGAGATTTTAAAAGTTCGTGCACAGATCGCTTTAAATACACCTTATAAATCATTATTGGTTAAAGCTCCTGAATTATTTGGTAATCCTACAAATTATTACACAGTAAACTATTGGCCAGAAGCAAAATACAACTTAGGTCATGTACCTGGAGCCGTTCAATACACGCCAAAAAAATCACTGGGCACTACTACAGAATTAGGAACTCTACCAATAGATAAAGAGGTCGTAACGTATTGTTTTACAGGTCAACATGCTGCATTTGTAACAGCATATCTACAACTATTAGGATATGATGCTAAAGCTTTAGCTTATGGTGCAAATAGCTTTATGAATACAGAGATGAAAAATAAAGAAGAAGATTGGCACGCCTTTACCCCTAAAAAAATTGCTGGATATGATGTAGTTGTAGAAGAATTAGTTGAATAGTTTTAGATTAATACACAAACCTGCCCGACACTTTAAACGGGCAGGTTTTCTATACATTTTCACAAATAACTAAATATATAAATATGAAAATTAAACAATTATTACTCACTATCGTTTTGTTTACTGTTGCACTAAACATGAATGCACAGTTTAAAATTGATGCCCAATACCGTGTTAGAGGTCAAGCCTTACACGGTTACAAAACTCCCATAGCAGAAGAAACTGATGCTGCATTTCATATTGGTCAACGTACCAGATTAAACCTACGTTATGCTACTGAAAAATATAGCACACTACTTTCTGTTCAAGACGTACGAACTTGGGGTGATGCTAATATCGTGAACGGAACTGGTGTACAAGGTAAATCCTATAATAATATGGATATTTATGAAGCTTGGGTTAATTTTAAATTTACCAATAGTAATTTAAAGTTAGGACGACAAGAAATGAAGTATGACGACCAACGCCATATCTCTTGGCGTAATTGGTGGGATACAGGTATGACTTATGATGCGGCTACATTTACGTATAACAAAAAAGAAAATGGATTACGTTTTGATATTAGTGCTTCTTACAACAGTAGAAATTCATTTACTGAAAAAACAGGAAATGATTATAGTGGTGTAACTGATTATTTCGGAACGGTAAATCCAGTACAAACACAAAATTTCTTTTATTTAAAAAAGAATTTTGATGATAAAATGTATGTTTCTTTAATGGCGATTGCTAGTGGCTACCAAAAAGAAGGGACAAAAAATGTTATTTACATCACTGGAACTGAAGGTTTGCATTTCAATTATAACGCAACTAAAAAAGGGAAAGATGGAATCTTTGGTGTAGCTAACGCATTCATTCAAAACGGTAAAAATAATAGTGGTAAGAAAATAAGTGCTAATATGTTAACGGCGCAATTAGGTTATAGAACTCTTGGCAAAAAACTAGAATTATCTGCAAAGATGGAACGCCTTTCTGGTCATGATGCAAAAGATACTGATGCTGATTACAATGACGTTGTACATACATATAATTTATTGGGCGGTGCACGTCACCCTTATTATGAAGGTTTTTTAGATTATTTTGTAACACCAGCAAGTACAGGAAATGCAGGGTTAATGAATCTAAATTTTAAAGCAAGTTATAAACTTAGTCCAAAAGATATTTTATGGTTTGAATTTAGTAATGTTTCTACTGTTACAAATGCAAAAGTAAATATTGGATCAATAGAATCTCCTAACATATTTATTGCTGACAAAGGCACCATGGCAAACACTGTTGACTTTACCTATACCCGTAAGATTAATAAAGATATTAAATGGATGAATGGTTTCTCTTATGGTATGCCATCTGATGATTTCAATACAATGAGAAAAGTAACTGATGCTGGTACAAACTTTACCTTCTATACTATGGTAATTTTTACCCCTAAATTTTTTGACTCATCAAAAAAGTAATAATGGATTGATTAAGTTAATGTAATGATGCATCCTTCTTTATTAAATTAAAGAAGGATGTGTTTTTTTACTCAAAAAGTAACGTATAGGGTCTTGACAAAGCAGATTCTAACTCATCCATACTAAAATGACGGCTCTTACGAAGTGTTTCTTTTCCTACAAAGAAAGTAAGAATTGTAGGCTCCACAAAAACTGAATATTTCCCAGCAATATCAGGACTCATCTCTCGATCTACATAAAAGAATTTAATTTTTGGAAAAGTAGATGCTATCAACTTCATTACCTTGGGAGCTAACGCTTCACCTACATTACATGAACTCGAATTAAAATATACAATTAGTGCATCATGTTCTTGTAATGCTGTATCAAATTCTTCAATACTATTTAAAAAACCAAAATCGTAAGCCATTATAAACTGTTTAGCTGGCAAAACTACAGAAAGTCACTCGTAATATTGACACAATTGTTACAAATAAATAAAAATGATAGTGGCATTTTTGAAAATTATTAGAAAAATAAAAACAGTTGTATGAAATAGCCTATTTTTGCGACTTAAAAGAATGAATCATAAATAAACGTAATATATTATGTCAAATACAATAGAAAGAATTAAATGTTTAATAATAGGCTCGGGACCTGCAGGTTATACAGCAGCTATTTATGCAGCGCGTGCAGATCTGAAACCTGTGATGTATACAGGTTTAGAAATGGGTGGACAGCTAACTACCACAACAGAGGTTGATAATTTTCCTGGCTATCCAGAAGGAGTAGATGGTACCAAAATGATGGAAGATTTAAAAGCGCAAGCAGAACGTTTTGAGACTGAAGTACGTTTTGGAGTTGTCACAAAAGTTGAATTGAGCGAAAAAGTTGGTGACATCCATAAAATAGAAGTAGATGGCAATCTACAAATTGAAGCAGAAACCGTTATTATTTCTACTGGAGCTAGTGCACGATATTTAGGTCTAGAAAGCGAAGAAAGACTTAAAGGTGGTGGTGTTTCTGCATGTGCTACCTGTGATGGTTTCTTTTACAAAGGTCAAGATATTATTGTAGTAGGTGCTGGAGATACAGCAGCTGAAGAAGCAACATATCTTGCTAAAATTTGCAAGAATGTGACCATGTTGGTACGTCGTGATGAAATGCGTGCTTCTAAGGCCATGCAAAAAAGAGTAAACAATACTAAAAACATTACTGTTTTATACAATACGGAAATCGATGAAGTGCTTGGAGAAAAGAAAGCTTTTGGAGATGAAGTAGTAGTTGGAGTTCGTGCCATAAATAATGTCACAAAAAAAACACAAGTTATTGATGTAACGGGTGTATTTATTGCAATTGGTCACTCACCTAACACAAGTCTATTTGAAGGGCAATTAGAAATGGACCAAACAAAATATCTGATTACAAAAGCTGATTCAACACATACCAACAAACCAGGTGTTTTTGCTGCTGGTGATGTGCAAGATAAAGAGTATCGTCAAGCTGTAACAGCAGCTGGGTCGGGTTGTATGGCAGCCCTTGATGCAGAACGTTATTTAGCTTCATTAGAAGATTAATTGACTTAAGAATACATAAAAAAAGCCATTTTGAAATGCTCAAAATGGCTTTTTTAATACTATCAAGTATTAAAAATATTTTTGTATTTGTTTTTGATATTTTTCTCTTATTTCTTTTAACAAAGCAATATCACAGTCAGGTTTATACACGCGAATAAAGTCAACTAATTTGTGATTCATATAAAAAGCACCATCTACTACATCATAATTATTATTGCTAATATTACTTTTTACATTACTAGTCATTTTTCGAAATAATTCCCATTCTACTTTTCTATTGATGGTAAAATAGAACATGCTTTCATCATCCTTATAAATACCTTCTTCCACTTCTTTGATAGTAAAAAACCTTTTAACTTTAAAAAAAGTTGGACGTGCTTTTAACATTCGTTTGTTTTTCATAAATGCAAAACCTTCTTCCTGATACGCTTTTTGTATCGTCTCGAGCTCTTCCATATTTTTCAAACCTTTTATACGAATCGCATAATGAGGCACATTAAAAAGATCTAAATTAGCATAGGATGCATCAATCGGTTCATCTAAAAACTTATTAATTTTTTCAGAAGCTCTAATAATACTTGCCCAAGTATTTCTATTTTTAGTAATCAAAAAAACGGTTGTGTTTTGTTCGATCATTCTAGCATCTATCTTATGATAGTGATACCCAGGATAGGGTTTATCTGCAATCACTACAAATGTATTTTTAAGTTTAAAATCTGAAAGTGTATGCACGGTTTCTTCTTTATTTAGATAACCTGTAACTTCAAAGTGTTTAGACATAGGTATATTGTTTAATAAATGTTTTCTAAAATTACAAAAAAAAATGAATTTGGCATTCATTTTGCATATTAATAAATGTGTCGATTTGAGCAAATAACACAAAATGCTGTTTTACAACATTTTAAAAAATCAATTAATTTTGTTTTTTACTAAAAAAACTTTAATTTTATACATTATTTTAACCCAACATATTACACCATGAGGATATTTTTTACTACAATTCTATTTCTTTTTATTTCGAATATCGGATTTTCACAAGACACCTTAAATAGCAACTTTAAATCGAATGAAGGATGTACTTTATCGCTGACAGGTGTTGTTAAAAATGTCCAAAACAATGAAATAATCCCTAATTCATTTGTGCAATTATTTAAAAGAGGTGAATTGGTCTCGAGCATTCTAACTGGAGAAAATGGATCTTTCAGTTTTAACTTAGATTGTGGGTCTCGCTATAATATAAGTGCACGTTCAGAAAATTTTACAATGAACTCTAAAATTATTTATTCTTCAAGTAAAGGAAAAGCCAAAGAATTAGAGTTAATGTTATATCCAATCAACGAATTCATCTTTAAAGACACTAATAAATTAATTGATTTGGAATATGTAAATTTTGAAATTGATGGTGCTGAGATTGGTTTAATAGCTTCTGAACAACTCAAAAAGGTGATAAATATCATGAAAAAATATCCCGACATAAGAGTAAGTGTTGATGTACATACAGATAGTAAAGGCGAGGCAGAGTACGCTCTAAACATTACAAAAGAAAGAGCAGATATTGTTGGGAATTACTTAATTGACAAAGGTGTTGAAGCAGATCGTCTAGAATTTAATGGTTATGGCGATACCCAATTAGTGAATCACTGTGCTAAAGATGTAAAATGCTCTGAAGCCGAGCATAGAGCTAATCGACGAATTGAATTTGTAGTTATGCAGTAAAAAAAACCTTTATTTACACCGATTTACTTAACAAGTTTACGGAATTTTTTAACCCCCTTAATTTCCACAAAATGCGCTTAACATTTTTAATTTTAGCTACTCTTATAAGTAATATCATTTTTTCACAAAAAGCAACAACTAATTGTCTTAACCATGTTAACGGAACAATTTCTAGTAAACAGACTGGTGAGATGATGCCTGGCGCAACTGTTTACCTGAAGCAAAATGGCAAAATTATAAAAGAAAGCCTTTCCGACGAGTTTGGGCATTTTTCATTTGAGTTAGACTGTGATAGTCGCTATCAAATAAGTGCTCAATATGAGAATCATACTGAAAATATCAAATTAGTATTTACTTCGAAATCCAGTTTGAATCATGATGTAAAACTTGAACTTTTTCCTATTAAAGAGTTTGAAAAAATAAATAATGAAAATAGAATACTAGTAGAATCTATAGAGTTTATTCCCAATGATTTTAGTATTACACCCAAAGCCGCGACACAATTAAACATTGTATATGCCTTGATGGAAAAGTATCAACATATGAATCTTGAAATCCGATTTCATACAGATATTAGAGGTGATTTAAAGTTCCTAAAAAGTTTAACTCAAAAAAGAGCAGATGTCTGCGCAAAATATCTCATTAAAAAAGGTATAAACAGTACTAGAATAAATGCAATTGGATTTGGGGCAACGCAACTTTTAAATCATTGTAAAAAAGATGTAGCTTGTTCTAATATTGAACATCTTGAAAACCGACGTACAGAGTTTATTGCAAATGAGATTAAATAGCAAATTGTCATAAATAATTACTATTTTTGAGTACTTAAATAATTCATTTATGAGGCAGTCTATTTTTATATTTTTTGTTATATCTATCGGATTAATTTTACTTATTTTTTCATGTAAAACAAAAACACTTGTGGAACAAACGGACAACGTTCCAATGACTGTTAAGACGATTCCTTTTACAGAAATATCTAGAGGAAGCAATAGTAACCATAAAGAGACTTCATTCCTTAGCATTGATAATTCTGAAAAATTAGCAGATATTTTTAAAATAATAAACTCAACCAAAAGTCCTGGAATAAAAATTCCGCATATTGATTTTGAAAATGAGAGTTTACTCACTCTTTTTATGGGAGAAAAAAACACTGGTGGATATAAAATTGAAATTGACAGAATATACTCTAATGAAAATACAACTAGCGTTTTTTACAAAGAAATAACACCAAGTGGAATGGTAACACAAATTATGACACAACCCTTTTATATGGCAAAAATTAACAAGGTTGATCAACCTATTGTTTTTGTTAAAATAATTTCTAAAGAATAGAATTTGTGGCATTTAAACCACCTATTAAAGAGTTCAATACTAACCTATTACATCGGCACATCTACAGCACAGATGCTTCAGTCTACCGTATACTTCCTCATGCTGTTGCCTATCCTAAAAATACTAGTGATCTTAAAAAACTTGTTCATTATGCACAAGAGAATAAATTAACATTAATTCCACGCGCCGCTGGGACTTCCCTTGGTGGTCAATGTGTAGGCGATGGAATTATAGTAGATATTTCCAAACATTTTACTAAAATATTGGACTTTAATCTCGAAAATAAGACGATTAAAGTACAAACAGGAGTTATCCGAGATCAATTAAATAAATTCTTAGAACCGCATGGCCTTTTTTTTAGCCCCAACACCTCAACGACAAATAGGTGCACCATAGGTGGTATGGTCGGTAATAATTCAAGTGGTACAACTTCCATACAATATGGTGTTACTCGAGATAAAGTACTTGCTCTCAAAACGATACTAAGTGATGGGTCTGAAGTTGTTTTTGAGAATAGTTCAAAACTTGAAATCGAAAAAAAAATAAAAGACAATTCGCTAGAGAGTAAAATCTATCAAGTACTAATCAAGAGATTGTCAGACAAAGAAATACAAAAAGAAATTACAAATGAATTCCCAAAAAAATCAATTCATCGAAGAAATAACGGATATGCAATCGATGCTTTATTAGATACCCGCATTTTTAAAAAATCAGATAAAGCATTTAATATTGCAAAAATACTCTGTGGTAGCGAAGGCACCTTAGCTATTACAACCGAAATCACCCTGCAACTCGACGAGTTACCACCAAAATACAACATTCTAGTAGCTGTACATTTTAATGATATGTCTACTGCTTTAAGAGCAGTAATAGTCGCTATGAAACATAACTTGTACATGTGCGAATTGATGGATAAGATTATTCTAGATCAAACTAAGAATAATCGAACCCAAGCTAGTAATCGTAGTTTTATACAAGGAGATCCCGAAGCTATCTTATTACTTGAAATTTCTGCACATACCGAAATTGAAGTTACTGATTTAGCAAATAAACTCATTTTAGACTTACAAAAGAACAAAATGGGATATGCCTATCCACAACTGAAAGCTAATGATATTAACAAAGCAACAGATTTAAGAGCAGCAGGACTTGGTTTATTAGGTAGTATTATAGGTGATCAAAAAGCAGTTGCCTGTATTGAAGATACAGCCGTTGCTTTGGAGGATCTACCAAACTATATTGACGACTTTGAAAAAATCATGAAACCCTATAAACAAGATTTTGTTTATTATGCGCATGCGGGAGCGGGCGAATTGCATTTACGTCCCATTTTAAATTTAAAAAAATCAAAAGATGTTGCTCTTTTTCAAGAAATCACCGATAAAACAGCACATCTCGTCAAGAAATATAAAGGAAGTTTAAGTGGTGAACATGGCGATGGAATCGTCAGAGCAAGTTTTTTACCTTTTATGATTGGAGCAAAAAATTACAATCTACTTAAAGAAATAAAAAATACTTTTGATTCTCATAACATTTTTAATAAAGGTAAAATAATCGATAGTTTACCGATGACTAAAAACTTAAGATATTCGCCCGATAGAGTGGAGCCAATCATCGATACAATCTATGATTTTACGGACAATTTAGGTATATTAAGAACAGTAGAAAAATGCAATGGATCTGGAGATTGCCGCAAGTTACCTGAAAGTGGTGGGACGATGTGTCCAAGTTTTAAAGCGACTAGAAATGAAAAAGACACCACGCGAGCCAGAGCAAATGCCTTACGTGAATTTTTAACACATTCTAATAAACCCAATAGATTTAATCACAAAGAATTGTATGATGTTTTTGACCTTTGCTTAAGTTGTAAAGCTTGTGCCTCAGAATGTCCAAGTAACGTAGATGTCGCTACTTTAAAAGCTGAATTTCTATATCAGTATCAAAAAGAAAATGGCATCCCTTTTAGGAGTAAACTATTTGCTTATAACGCATCTTTAAATAAAATTGGGACTGTTTTTCCGAATGTTAGCAATTTTTTATTGAATACAACTAGTGTAAAAAAGTTAACCGGCATCGCTGTTGAAAGAAATATTCCTAAACTAGCTGCTATTACTTTTGGAAAATGGTTAAAAAAACAGCCTAAACAAGAAGCTGGCACCCAAGGAGAAGTACTCCTATTTATCGATGAATATACTAATTATTATGATGTCGGAACAGGGCAAGATGCTTACAAGCTCTTATCAGGTCTTGGCTACACAATTAAAACGGTATCACATGCAGAAAGCGGTCGAGCTTATATATCAAAAGGTCTATTAGATAAAGCCAAAGAAATAGCCAATGAAAACATTCTTATTTTTAAAGACCTTATCACAGAGAATTTACCACTCGTTGGTATAGAACCATCTACTATTTTAAGTTTTAAAGATGAATATTTACGTCTTGCCAATGACTTAAAATCAGCTAAAAAAATAGCACAAAACACCTATACAATCGAAGGCTTTTTTAATAGAGAAATTCAAAACAAAAAATTGACTTCAAATGACTTTAATGACCTTGCTCTTGACATAAAAATTCACGGACATTGTCATCAAAAATCTTTAGAAGGCATGGATGCTTCTTTTGCAATGCTAAATCTACCAAAAAACTTCAAAGCACGTGTTTTAGATACAGGCTGTTGTGGTATGGCAGGATCTTTTGGTTATGAAAAAGAACATTACAAAATCAGTATGCAAGTTGGTGAGGATTCTGTTTTTCCAAGCATACGAAAAATAGATAAAAAAAGCATTTGTGTTGCGGCGGGTACTAGCTGTAGACATCAAATAGTAGCTGGCACAAAACGCACAACAATGCACCCTGTAAGCGTCTTAAAACTGGCATTAAAAAACCCCGCTTACTAAGCGAGGCTCTATAATTTATCCTAAAAAAGCAACTACTTACTTCGTAGTATATTTTGCTTGATTTATTTTACCTTCAATATCCTTAGCCGCATTTGATGAGGCAAAATCTGTCTTTATACGTGTATATAATTCAACCGCTTTTTTATGATTGCCAATTGTCAAAGCCATAGCTGCAGCTCTATCTAAAAACATAGGAGTTGTATAATCATTCTCATTTAAGTTAGCAGCTTTTTCATAATATTCAAAAGCTTGTTCGGGTTGCTCATTGTTTGCAAAAGCATCACCCATTACACCTTTTGACATTGGACCTAACATGATGTCATCTGATGAGAAATCATCTAAATATTTGATTGCATTCTTATAATCTGCTAATTTTAAGATAAGAAACACCTGCATAATAATTTGCTAAATTTCCAGCTTTTGTACTGCTAAATTTGTCAGCAATTTCTAAAAGTCCATATTTACCATCTGCACCATTGAGTGCTAAGCTGTATAATGAATCGTTATCTACAGTCGTCGCTAGGGCTTGATCAAAATAAGCTTTTGGATACGCTAATTCATTTGCCGCTTTAACTTCTGCAGGTTCTTGCACATAACGCATATAGGCCATATAACCCAAAACACCTACTAATACTACTCCTATAAATGCTAAAATAGCCTTTTGATTTTTTAAGATCCATTCCTCAGCTTTATTAGCTCCTGAATCTAATCCTTCAAATACTCCTTCTGTTGTACTTGCTGAATCAATACTTGCTTGATCTTTTCTAAATTGTTTTGCAACTTTATCTTTCTTTTTGTACGTCGCCATTTGCTTATAAATTTGAATAGGCGCAAAAATACATTATTTATCTGTAAAGTAAAATCTTAAATACCTAAATCTTTTATTAAAATGTGATTTATTTTACAAAGTAAACGAGTTACAAAGACGGCTACTAGAACAGGATATGCATAAAAAGTTAATTATGTATCGAGAATTCAAATTTCTACATTCTTATCGTATCTTTACCATCTTAAAACTACAAAGTGTATTTACAAAGTATTCAACTTATTAATTATAAAAATTTTAGCTCTAAATCTATTGATTTTGATGGCAAAATAAATTGTTTGGTAGGGAATAACGGTGTAGGAAAAACTAATATTCTCGATGCAATTTATCACCTATCACAAACTAAGAGTTATTTTAACCCGATTACCTCACAAAATGTAAAACATGGAGAGGAATTTTTTATGATAGAAGGTAACTTTAATGATGCTGATCGTGATGAACACATCGTTTGTAGTTATAAAAAAGGACAAAAAAAAGTTGTAAAACGTAATGGTAAAGTATATGAACGTTTTTCTGAACATATAGGCAGCATTCCGTTGGTTATCATATCTCCATCNGATAGAGATTTAATCATNGAAGGCAGTGATATTCGTAGAAAATTTATGGATCATGTCATTTCACAATCTGACAAAAGCTATCTACAAAACTTAATTCATTATCACAAAGTCTTATCGCAACGCAATGCTCTTTTAAAGTACTTTGCTAAAAATCGTACGTTTGACGCAACAAGTTTAGAGGTCTATGACGCTCAACTGGTTCAATATGCAACAAACATTCATGCTAAAAGAACTAGCTTTCTAAAATCAATAATTCCAATATTCAAAGAACATTACCAAGCTATATCTAATGGAAATGAAGTAGTTGAACTACAATATAGTTCGCAGTTAAATAGCAATTTATTAGCTGATCTTTTAGTTCAAAAACTTGAAAAAGATCGGGTACTACAATATACAAGTGTGGGGATTCATCGAGATGATTTAGATTTACTTATTGATGGTTTCCCTATAAAAAAATTTGGAAGTCAAGGGCAACAAAAATCTTTTATGATTGCCTTAAAATTGGCACAATTTGATATTATCAAAAAACTGTCAAAACGCACGCCAATACTTCTATTAGATGATATTTTTGATAAACTTGATGACGAGCGTGTTCGTAAATTGATCAATATGGTTCACAAGAATCACTTCGGTCAAATTTTTATTAGTGACACGCATTATGAGCGAACAGAAAAGGTTGTCAAAAACACCAAACAAACTTATAAGATATTCAATTTATAGTGAAAAAAAACACGAGGCATAATGAAGAGAATTCGATTGAAGAATTAATGAAATTTTTCATAAAAGAGAATAATTTAACAAAAGGTCTCCGTCAGGTAACTATTGAAGAATTATGGGTTGAGCAGATGGGAAATGGCGTCGCAAATTATACCGATAAAATTACGCTAAAAGGCGAAACATTGTTCGTGCATTTAAACTCATCGGTACTACGAGAAGAATTAAGTTATGGAAAAGATAAAATCATCAAAATAATGAATGAGGCTTTTGGTGAGAAAATCATCTCAAAACTAATCCTAACGTAAACTAAAAAAATGAAGACGCTATTCATCCACATCAAAGAACTGATACAAATTCGTGAAACCGAACTTGATAAAGTCTCAGGTGATGCTATGAAAATACTTCCCACTATAAAAAACGCTTTTTTACTGGTTGAAGATGGACTCATCAAAGATTTTGGAAGTATGGATCAGTTAAATTATAAATCCATTAAAAAAACGATCGATTGCACGGGCAAGATGATCTTACCGACCTGGTGTGATAGCCATACACATATAGTCTATGCGGGAAATCGTGAAGGAGAATTTGCCGATCGTATAAATGGACTAACTTATGAAGAGATTGCCAATAAAGGAGGTGGCATCTTAAACTCTGCTAAAAAACTACATGAAACTAGTGAAGAGGATTTATA
>JGI24023J19991_10000966_pt1 | contig 22482 bp, 19 predicted proteins | sample Cruoilmetagenom1_FD_19991 | JGI IMG/M metagenome (IMG submission 19991) | reverse complement strand
TCGCCTGTTGGGCGCCAAGGTTCTTTGCTGATTTACAGGCTGCGAAGACGGCGGCGTTTTACATGCCGGTCGGCGCGATCGGTAGCGTTTTTATGTCGATCGAAGGTCAAGCATTCGAGATGGCGGCATAGCCGCCAGTGGAGTTCGCCAACGTTGGATTGGCGAGAAGAAGGAAGGGGTGAGCGAAATGAGTAAGAAGGCAGCGGCGAAATTAGGCCGTAGAGACTTCTTCCGCAAAGCCGGCCTCGGTGCCGGCGTGGCCGGTGCGGCGGCGGTCGGGCTTTCCGCGTCCAAGGGGAACGCGGCGGTGCCGGACAAGGCCGCNGCNAAGGGCGAGGGCTANCGGGAAACCGAGCACGTCAAGAAGTTCTACGAGCTGGCCAAGTTCTAACGGCCGGCAGCGGATCGATATTCGAATTAGGAACAGGAGAGGTCAATGCTTACGAAACGGACGAATGGGCTGGCGGGAGGCCCCCGTTTGTCAAAGGCGCTTGCCGGACTGACCGGTGGTGCCATTGACCGTCGCGCCTTCCTGAAGCGCTCAGGGTTGGCCGCGGGCGGCGTTGCCGCCACGACGCTACCTTTTGGCCGGGTGAAAAAGGCCGCGGCGCAAGCACAATCGGCTGCCGGCGAGATAAAGCTGGTCAAGTCCGTGTGCACCCATTGCTCGGTCGGCTGCACGGTGATGGCCGAGGTACAGAATGGTGTCTGGGTGGGGCAGGAGCCCGGCTGGGATAGTCCCTTCAATCTAGGCTCGCATTGCGCCAAGGGCGCTTCGGTGCGTGAGCATGCCCACGGCGAGCGCCGGCTGAAATTCCCGACCAAGCTGGTCGACGGCAAGTGGACCAAGGTTTCCTGGGAAACGGCGATCGAAGAGATCGGCGACAAGCTGCTGCAGATCCGCGAGAAGAGCGGCCCTGATTCGGCCTATTGGCTGGGCGGCTCGAAGCACAGCAACGAGGGCGCCTATCTGTTGCGCAAGTTCTCGGCGTTCTGGGGCACGAACAACTGCGATAACCAGGCGCGGATTTGTCATTCGACCACGGTTGCGGGTGTGGCGAACACCTGGGGCTACGGGGCGATGACCAACAGCTACAACGACATGCATAATAGTCGCAGCATGTTGTTCGTCGGCTCGAATGCCGCCGAGGCGCATCCGGTGGCGATGCAGCACATCCTCAAGGCGAAGGAGCAGAACAACGCGCCCCTCATCGTCGTTGACCCGCGCTTTACACGCACGGCGGCACACGCCGACGAGTACGTGCGGCTGCGCTCCGGCACCGACGTCGCCTTTATCTGGGGCCTGGTCTGGCACATCTTCGAGAACGGCTGGGAGGATAAGGAATATATCCGCCAGCGTGTCTGGGGTGTGNACCAGATCCTCGGCGAGGTGAAGAAGTGGACGCCCGAGGAGACCGAGCGGGTCACGGGCGTGCCCGGCTCGCAAATGCGGCGGGTGGCGCGCACCTTGGCGAACAACCGGCCGGGCACCATCGTCTGGTGCATGGGCGGCACGCAGCATCACTCGGGCAACAACAACACCCGGGCCTACTGCGCCCTGCAGTTGGTGCTCGGCAATGTTGGGACGTCCGGCGGCGGGGCCAATATTTTCCGCGGTCATGACAATGTTCAGGGCGCGACCGATATCGGTTGTCTGCCCGATAGCTTGCCGGGTTACTACGGTCTGAAAGAAGGGTCGTGGAAGCATTGGGCGCGGGTCTGGGAGGTCGGCCACGACTATATGGTCGGCCGATTCGCGACCAAGAAGCTCATGGAGAGCAAGGGCATCCCGGTCTCGCGCTGGTTCGACGGCGTGCTCGAGGCGAAGGACAACCTCGATCAGCCGGACAGCATCCACGCGATGATCTTCATGGGTCATGCGCCGAACTCGCAGACTCGTCAGCAGGATGTGAAGAAAGCGATGGAGAAGCTTGATCTTCTTGTCGTTATCGATCCATATCCGACCGTTTCGGCGGTGCTGCATGACCGCAAGGACGGGGTCTATCTATTACCGGCGTCGACTCAGTTCGAGACATACGGGTCGGTCACGGCCTCGAACCGTTCCATTCAGTGGCGCGAGAAGGTGATCGAGCCGGTCTTCGAGTCCAAGCCGGATCACGAGATCCTGTACATGCTGGCCAAGAAGCTCGGTTTCGCCGACGAGATGTTCAAGAACATCAAGGTCAACGGAACCGAACCGCTGGTTGAGGATGTCACTGGCGAGGTGAACCGCGGCGTTTGGACCATCGGCTATACCGGGCAGTCGCCGGAGCGGATTCGGCTGCACATGGCCAACCAGCACACCTTCGACAAGACAACGTTGCAGGCAGTGGGTGGCCCGGCGGATGGCGAATACTACGGCATGCCGTGGCCAAGCTGGGGTACGCCGGAGATGAAACATCCGGGTACACCGGTTCTCTACGATCCATCCAAGCCGGTAGCCGAAGGGGGCTTGTGTTTCCGCGCCCGATTTGGCGTCGAGAAGGACGGGTCGAACCTGCTGGCGGAAGGCAGCTATCCGGTCGGTTCCGAGATCAAGGACGGCTATCCGGAGTTCACCATGGCCATGCTCCAGAAGTTGGGCTGGGATGCTGATCTCACGCCGGCGGAGCGGGCGGCCATCGACAAGGTCGCCGGTGCCAAGACCAACTGGAAGACCGATCTGTCGGGCGGCATCCAACGGGTGGCGATCAAGCATGGCTGTGCGCCTTTTGGCAACGCCAAGGCGCGGACGGTTGTTTGGAACTTCCCGGACCCGGTGCCGATCCACCGCGAGCCGCTGTATACGCCGCGGCGCGATTTGGTGGCCGATTACCCGACCTATGCGGATACCAAGTCCTGGCGGGTGCCGACCCTTTACAAGTCCATCCAGGACAAGGACTTTTCCAAGGACTTCCCGATGATTCTGACATCGGGCCGCTTGGTCGAGTACGAGGGCGGCGGNGACGAATCGCGNTCGAACCCGTGGTTGGCCGAGCTGCAGCAGGAGATGTTCTGCGAGATCAATCCGCGCGATGCCAACAATGTTGGCGTCAGGGATGGTCAGACCATCTGGGTCATGGGGCCGGAAGGCGGCAACGTCAAAGTCAAGGCCATGGTGACCGAGCGGGTTGGGCCCGGCACGGTGTTCATGCCGTTCCATTTCGGCGGGCATTTCATGGGCAAGGACCTGCGCAGTAAATACCCCGAGGGGGCCGATCCATATGTGCTTGGCGAGTCAGCAAATACCGCCACGACGTATGGGTACGATTCGGTCACCCAGATGCAGGAAAGCAAAACCACGTTGTGCCGTATCGAGGCCGCGTAAGGAGATCTGAGCAATGGCACGGATGAAATTCCTCTGCGATGCGGAACGCTGCATCGAATGCAATGCCTGCGTCACGGCCTGTAAGAACGAGCACGAAGTTCCGTGGGGCGTGAACCGCAGGCGTGTTGTCACGATCAACGACGGTAAGCCGGGCGAGCGGTCTATTTCGGTCGCCTGCATGCACTGCTCCGATCCGCCGTGTATGGCCGTTTGTCCTGTTGACGTCTTCTACCAGACGGACGACGGCGTCGTGCTGCACTCCAAGGACCTGTGTATTGGCTGTGGTTACTGTTTCTACGCCTGTCCCTTTGGGGCGCCGCAGTACCCGCAGGCCGGCAATTTCGGTAGTCGCGGCAAGATGGATAAGTGCACCTTCTGTGCGGGCGGGCCCGAGGAAGACCAATCGTCGGCCGAGTTTTCCAAGTATGGCCGGAACCGGTTGGCCGAGGGCAAGTTGCCGCTGTGCGCCGAGATGTGCGCGACCAAGGCGTTGTTGGCGGGCGATGGCGATATCGTCTCCGACATTTATCGCGAGCGCGTCGTTGCCCGCGGTTTTGGTTCGGGCGCTTGGGGTTGGGGCACCGCCTATCAGCAGAAGTCGGGCTCTTAGTCGAAACGCCGGTCGACCCGGCTACAGGTCGAAAACAAGGTCAGGGGATGGCGCTGGGCGCCATCCCAGCCTTGAATTTCTCGTACGCATGTCGGGTTTGCCCCGGCGCCGTGTGGGCTGGCAGCGTGCAAGTTGGCGGCGCCTGTAGGTTGGCGCAACGTATCTAAGGAGGGTGCCGGCATGCGAACCAAGACAACGTCATCGGTTCTCCTGGTCGCCGCAATAGCGAGCCTGGGCCTGAGCTTGGCGGCTTGTGACGAGGCCGAGCAAGGGCGGATTCTGCGCTACGAGAAGGGAACCTATCTCGGTCAAAAAGACACCGAGCTTTCGCCGGAAGCCATAGGCGTTTTGCGCTCACGGGCTAGTTTGCAAGGCGGGAACTAACCGGGCGGGAACTAGATAGATACCGGTCCAAGCGGCCAGGGGTAATGTTGGAGATCACTATGACAACAAAGTCGATTGCGCGTCTTGCCGGTGCCTTCGCCTTGGCGATTGCCGTATTGCTGGTTGCCGGATCGGCTTTGGCCCCCGATGCGGCGTTCGCGCAAACCGCGGCGCCCAGCGTCGATAGCCCAAGCCCGCAGGCCGGTAATGTTCCGGGCGGCCACCTGGGCACGGTCAGCGATGCCGATATTTGGCGCGAAGTGCGGCGCGGCCTGCAAGGCAATGTCTCGATCCCGGACAAGCAAGCCGGGGTGATGATACAATCGGAGGGCGACAACTGGCGTGCCTGGCGAAACGGTCCCATGACCGTCGGCGGGGCTTGGGCCTTGTTGGGGATTGTCGGCCTTCTGGCATTGTTTTTTGTCGTGCGCGGACGGATTCGCATCGACGCGGGCCCAAGCGGCCGTACCGTCGAACGCTTCAATGGTATCGAGCGAATTACGCACTGGTTGACTGCGGTATCGTTCATCCTGTTGGCGCTGACCGGCCTCAACATGCTCTATGGCCGCCATGTCGTTCTGCCGATTCTTGGGCCCGACGTCTTTACTACGCTGACGCAGGGCGGCAAGTACGTGCACAACTTCGTCTCCTTCGCCTTCATGCTCGGCGTGGTCCTGATGGTGGTTATCTGGGTGCGGCACAATCTGCCGACGCGCGGGGATCTGGTGTGGTTGGCGAAAGGCGGTGGGCTATTCGTCAAGGGCGTACATCCGCCGTCGCACAAATTCAACGCCGGGCAAAAGATCCAATTCTGGATCGTTGTCTTGGGTGGATTGTCGATGACCCTTTCAGGACTCTCGCTCCTGTTTCCATTCGAGATCCCGATGTTCGCAGCGACCTTCTCAGTCCTCAACGTTTTCGGTCTTGGGCTGTCGACCGATCTGGGACCGATCCAGGAAATGCAACTTTCGCACCTGTGGCACACGACCGTCGGCTTGGCGATGATGGCCATTATCGTGGCGCATATCTATATCGGCTCGCTAGGCATGGAAGGCGCGTTCGACGCCATGGGTACCGGCCAGGTCGATGAGAACTGGGCCCGCGAGCATCACAATCTCTGGGTGGCGGAAATCAAAGGCGAGGCGGGCGACGGTTCCGTCCATCCCGCTGAATGAAAGCAAGGCCCATGAATGGCTTGAATATGTTGCTTTGTCGGATGTGGGTCGCGCCGGTGATAGCCATGGCAATGTTGGCTGTCGCCACGTGGGCGCCGGCACCGGTGGCAGCGGCGGTGAGCAGTGATGAGGCAGCGCGCAAGGTTGCCGAGCAATACTCGGTCAAGGTGCTGCGGGTGCGGGCGGCGGTGCTCGACAATACGCCCGTCTGGCTGATTACAATCATGATGCCTGGCAGCGACAACAACGACGCGTTTCAGGTGAACACCCTGGCCGTCGATCAGGAAAGTGGGGAACTGGTGCCCGCGTTCCGGCACGGCGCCAACGGCTTTAGCCCGCCGGAGGGGCAAGCACGCGGAACAAGGCTCGAGCAGCGCCCGGAGGCCATGCGCTCGGGCGTTTGGCGCTAGGCTACCGTTCCGATACGCCTTTGAAGCGGCTCCTGCTCATCGCCGGTATGTGCGCGGTGTTGACCGCACCAAGTTCAGTTGCGCGCGCCGAGTTCGTTGGTCACGGCGGATTCGTTAAAGGTGTCGCGGTTTCGGCCGACGGCCACGTGGCGGCATCCGCCAGTTTCGATCTCCAGGTCATTCTCTGGGATGTGGCGGCACAATCGGAAATTAGAACTCTGAACGAGCACGAGGGAGCGGTGAACGCCGTCGCGCTGACACCCGATGGTGCGCGCGTGGTCTCGGTGAGCGACGATAGCACGGTGCGTCTTTGGGCGGCCGCTACCGGTGCGCTGCTGCACACCTTTACCGGGCACCAGGGCAAGATCGCCGCTGTCGCCGTATCGCCGGACGGCGGGTTGGCCGCATCGGCGGGGTGGGACCGGACCATCCGCCTATGGGATATCGATTCACTTGAGGAGGTTGCGGTTCTTACAGGGCATACCAACAACGTCAACGCCGTTGCCTTCTCGCCCGATGGCACGCGATTGCTCAGCGGTAGCTACGACTCGACGCTGATGGTCTGGCGTGTGTCGGACGGCGCCGTTATGGCGACCCTTTCAGGGCATGACTTCGGCGTGACCTCGGTCGCCTTCACGGTAGATGGGCGGCGCGCCATCTCGGCGTCTGTGGATGAGACCGTGCGCCTCTGGAATCTGGAAACCGGCGCCGAAGAAGCGCGCTTGGTCGGCCACGAAGGCCCTGTACTCGCGGTTGCCGTCTCGCCGGACGGTACGTTGGCGGCATCCGCGGGTGTCGACAATACGGTGATCCTTTGGGATCTTGCGACCGCGACGTTTGTTCGCGCCTTCTACGGTCATACNNNACCGNTCTGGTCNCTGGCCTTCACGCCGGATTCGGCGCGCNTGCTTTCCGCCGGATCGGACGAGGTTGTGCGTCTTTGGGATTTGCAGAGCGGCGAGGAGATTGGCGCCTCTGGTGGCCGCCGCCTGGCCGACGCTCCTGCGACAGTTGCGGACGACCCGGACGATCGCGGCGCCCAACTGTTTCGCCGCTGTGCCGTCTGCCATACGGTCAGCGCGGATGGCCGCAATCGGGCGGGCCCGACGCTGTACGGCGTCTTTGGCCGTCGCGCCGGAACCGTGCCGGGGTATAACTATTCGGCAACGTTGCGCGACAGCGATGTGGTCTGGTCGGCGGCGACCATCGACGCGCTGTTTGACGAAGGTCCGCATCGCTTCATACCCGGCAGCAAGATGCCGTTGCAGCGAATGCCCGAGGCGCGCGACCGTGAGGAACTGATCGCCTATTTGAAGAGAGTTACGGCGCCGACAAACTAGCGGGAGAGGAAAACTGGCATGAAAGAATTTATCGTGGGAACGGCGGCGATCATCGTGATCGCCATCGTGGCCGGCTTGATCTTGAACACCATGGACGTGACAACGGCCGAAACATACACCAGCGGCGACGTTCGTCTTTAGGACACCGCTACAGAGCCGTACAAGTAAGAACGTGTTCGACCCAACCAATAGCCGTCATGCCCGTGCTTGACACGGGCATCCATCGTGACGCCGCTCCATGGGTTGCCGGGTCAAGCCCGGCAACGACACTTGTGGGTGACAGTTGGGAGCATGTGTTTTTAGTGCAGGACAACTTAAGCTAGACAGCGCTTACTCCGCCGCGGCGTGCACCGGCTCGATGCGGGCGGCGCAGAACTTAAATTCCGGAATCTTGCCGATCGGATCAAGCTGCGGGTTGGTCAGCACATTGGCTGCCGCCTCGGCGAAGCAGAAGGGGATGAAAACCATGCCCTCCGGCACATCGCCGTCTTGGCGCACCTTGATGTCGATGGCGCCACGCCGGGTCGCTACCCGGATCATACCTCCGGGCGCTACGCCGAGGCGGCCTATGTCCGCCCGATTGAGAAAGGCCACCGCTTCCGGCTCCAGGGCATCCAAGGTGCCGGCCCGGCGGGTCATGGCGCCGGTGTGCCAATGCTCCAGCATGCGGCCGGTGGAGAGGACCATCGGGTACTCCGCATCGGGCAGCTCGTCCGGCGGCGTTAGCTCGGTGGGGACAATGCGGGCGCGGCCGCTTTTCGTCGGGAAGCCATCGCCGAAAAGAATTTCGTTACCCGGTTTCCCCGGATCGTCACACGGATAAGTGACGGAGCCTTCACGCTCCAACCGCTCCCACGAAATGTTCTTCAGGGACGGCATGATTTTTGTCATTTCGGTAAAGACGTCGCTGGGGTGCCCGTAATCCCAGTTCACGCCGATGCGCCGCGCCAACTCCTGGATCAGCCACCAATCCTGGCGCGCCTCGCCCGGCGGGTTGATGACCGGCCGGCCCATTTGGACCTGGCGGTTGGTGTTGGTGAAGGTGCCGGCCTTCTCGAAAGCGGCGGAGGCGGGGAAGATCACATCCGCGTGCCACGCGGTTTCGGTCAGGAAGATGTCTTGGACGACTAGGTGCTCTAGCTTCGCCAGGGCCGCGCGAGCGTGCGTCTGGTCCGGATCGGACATGGCCGGGTTTTCGCCCATGATGTACATGCCCTTGATCTGGTCGGCGAGGATGGCGTTGACGATCTCGACCACGGTCAGGCCGCGCTTGGGGTCAAGCTTCGTGCCCCAGAATTCCTCGAACGTCTCGCGTACGTCGTCCGCCTCGACCGAGCGGTAGTCGGGAAAGACCATGGGAATCAAACCGGCGTCCGAGGCACCCTGCACATTGTTCTGGCCGCGCAGCGGATGCAGTCCCGTTCCCGGCCGGCCCACTTGGCCGGTGACCAGGGCCAGCGCAATGAGGCAACGGGCGTTGTCCGTCCCGTGCACCGATTGCGAGATGCCCATGCCCCAGAAAATGATCGAGGTGCGCGCGGTCGCATAGATGCGCGCCACCTCGCGGATGGTCGCCGCGTCGATGCCGCAGACCTCGGCCATGGCTTCCGGCGAGAAGGCTTTGATGCGTGCCTGCAAGTCCTCGAAGCCTTCCGCATGCGCTTGCAGGTACTGGCGGTCGGTGAGGCCTTCCTCGATGATCGTATGCAGCATGGCATTGAGCAGGGCCACGTCCTGTCCCGGCTTGAAGCGCAACGTATGGGTGGCATGGCGGGCCAAGGCCTGGCCACGCGGGTCCATGACGATCAGCTTGGCGCCCCGCTTGATGGCGTTCTTCAGGAACGTAGCCGCCACCGGGTGGTTCTGCGCCGGCCGGGCGCCGATGACGATGATGCATTCGGCGTCCGCGGCGGCCGAGAACGGTGCCGTGACGGCGCCCGAGCCAATGCCCTCCATCAGCGCCGCGACCGAGGACGCGTGGCATAGCCGTGTGCAGTGATCGACGTTGTTGGTGCCAAAGCCGGTGCGCACCAGCTTTTGGAACAGATAAGCTTCCTCGTTGCTGCCCTTGGCCGAGCCGAAGCCGGCTAGTGCATCGCCGCCATCCCGGTCGCGAATACGCACCAGGCCGGCCGCCGCGGCATCCAGGGCCTCGTCCCAGGTGGCTTCGCGGAAATGGGTCCAGGGATCGCCCGGATCGATCTGAGTATCAGCCGCCTTCGGCGCGTCGTCCCGCCGGATCATCGGCTTGGTCAGGCGGTGCGGGTGGCTGATGTAGTCGTAACCGAAGCGGCCTTTGACGCACAGGCGGTTCTGGTTCGCCGGCCCATCGCGCCCATCCACGTACAGAATTTTGTCGTCTTTGACATGCACCGTGATCTGGCAGCCGACACCGCAGTAGGGGCATACGGTGTCCACGTCGCGATCCTCAAACTCCGTGCGCACGCCGGCCGCATCGAGCAGGCTGGTTTCCATGAGGGCGCCGGTCGGGCACGCCTGCACACACTCGCCGCAGGCAACGCACGTGCTGCCGCCCATGGGATCGTCGAAGTCGAACACCACCTTGGCGCCGTGTCCACGATAGGCCATGCCGATTACGTCGTTGACCTGCACCTCGCGGCAGGCGCGCACACACAGGGTGCAATTGATACAGGCATCCAGGTTGACGCGCATGGCCGGGTGACTGGGGTCGGGGGCGACGGCCGCGCGCGCCGGAAAGCGGCTCTGCGTTACCTCGACCTTGTCGGCCCATCGCCAGAACTTGGAGTCCGGGTCGTGCGCGCGCTCGCGGGACGGCTGGTCGGCGATCAGCAGCTCGAAGACACCGGCGCGCGCCTTTTTGGCGCGTTCGCTGGCGGTGGCCACCTTCATGCCGGACGCGGGTTGGCGAATGCACGAGGCGGCGAGCACCCGCTCACCCTCGATCTCCACCATGCAGGCGCGGCAGTTGCCATCGGGGCGATAGCCCGGTTCCGGCGAATGACACAGGTGCGGGATTTCAATGCCCAGACGATCGGCGACTTGCCAGATGGTCTCGCCGGGGGCCGCCGTAACCTCGCGGTCATTCAGGGAGAAGGTGATCGGATCGCTCATCGCACATCCTCCGGAAAGTGCTTTATCAGGCTGAGCAGCGGATTGGGCGCCGCCTGGCCGAGACCGCAGATCGAGGCATCACGCATGGTCGTGCACAACTCCTGCAACAGTGCCGTATCCCAGGTTGCGTTCGTCATCAGGGCCACCGCCTTTTCGGTGCCGTTGCGGCAGGGCGTGCATTGGCCGCAGCTTTCATCTTCGAAAAAGCGCATCAGGTTGAGCGCCACGGCGCGTAAATCGTCCTGGTCGGACAATATGATGACGGCGTGGGAGCCGACGAAGCAACCATGTTGTTCCAGCTTGCCGAAATCGAGCGGGATGTCGGCCATGGCCGCCGGCAGAATGCCGCCCGAGGCACCGCCCGGCAGATAGGCCTTGAAGGTGTGACCATCGGTCATGCCGCCGCAGTGGCCGTCGATCAGCTCGCGCGCCGTCAGACCGGCGGGGGCGAGCTTTACACCGGGTTTCTTCACCCGGCCGGAAACGGAATAGCTGCGCAACCCCTTGCTGCCATTTGCACCCTGGTCGGCGAACCAGGCCGCACCCTTGCTTAGAATTTCGGGCACCCAGTGCAGGGTCTCGACATTGTTGACCAGGGTCGGTCGGCCGAAGATGCCGTCCTGGGCGACATAGGGCGGGCGGTGCCGGGGCAGGCCGCGCTTGCCCTCGATCGATTCGATCATCGCCGACTCTTCGCCACAGATATAAGCACCGGCGCCGCGGCGCAGATGCACGGTCGTATGCGGTGCCACGCCGGCGGTGCCCAAGGCGGCGATCGCGTCGCGCAAAATTTGCCGCGCCGCCGGGTATTCGTCGCGCAGGTAAATGTAAATCTCTTCAGCCTCCACCGCCCAGGCGGCGATTAGGGCGCCCTCGAGGAAGCGGTGCGGGTGTTGCTCCAGGTACAGCCGGTCCTTGAAGGTGCCGGGCTCGCCCTCGTCGGCGTTGACGGCGACGTAGCGGGGCTTCGGCGCATCGCGGACAAAGGTCCACTTGCGGCCGCTGGGAAAACCGGCACCGCCCAAGCCGCGCAGGCCCGCGTTGTCCAGCGTTTCGATAGCCTGCTCGACGGTCAATCGTCCGGCCAGGCAATCGGCGAGGCAGCCATAGCCGCCCTCGGCTCGGTATGCGGCCAGGTCTTGGTGGGGGGGAATCTCGGGTTCGGTTTGCCCGCCTTGCACCGCCTTGGCCACGGTCTCGATGGTCGCATGGCCGATCTGCCGATGGCCGACCTCGACCGTCGGGGCCGCATCGCAATGGCCCATGCAGGGCGCGCGCACCACCCGGACCGAGGCGCCGACGGCGTTTGGCAGACCCGCCAGCAAGGCCTGGGCCCCCATCATCTCGCACGTCAGGCTATCGCAAACCCGGATGGTCAGGGGCGGAGGAGCATCTTCGCCGTCGAGCACGATGTCGAAATGGGCATAGAAGGAGGCCACTTCGAAGACCTCGGCCATGGGCAGGCCCATCTCGACGGCCAGCGCTTGCAGGTGCCGGGCGGACAGGCTGTGGTAGCGGTCCTGGATCAGATGCAGATATTCGATCAGCAGGTCGCGCTGGCGCGGTTGCGCGCCCAGCAGGGCCCGCACCTCGTCCTGCGCCGCCAGGTCGAGTTGGCGCCCCTTCGGGAAGGGGAGCCCCTTGCGCCGGCCCGATCCCGGATGAATCTTTCGTTCCAAAGGACGCCCATCGCGCCCGTCGCCCTTCGCCATGCTTCAGCCCCGCCGTTTTCCCTTTGTTCGCTGGCCGTTATAGCACCCGTAAGGGCCTGGTACAGCGGTTGATGCGACGTGGTCGGGCCGCGAGACGACGCCCTACGGCTGGTCGTCGCCGACGACTTCGAGGGTCACCGACGCGCCATTGATGAGAAGTTTGCCAGCGTGTTCGAAATTGACGGTGATGCGCTGGCCAATGACCGACTGGACCTGGCCGAGGCCCCAGTCCGGCTTGGCCGGGTGGCGTACGTATACGCCTGGTGCAAGATCCTCGGTCATTGGTCGCTCGGCAATTGCAATTTGGCGCGCTCGGGACGCGAATCTGTTAACGAGGACCTGCTATCGAGTGTGGCGCCGAACGGGGATAATGGAGGGAAGCCGATGGATGTGCAAATAGACCTGCGGGTGGCCGAGCTGCTGGCGTCGCGCCTGTGTCACGATCTGGTCGGGCCGATTGGGGCGGTCAACAACGGCATGGAATTAATCGAAGACGAAGACCCCAGTATGATCGATGAGGCGTTGAAACTTACGGCCACCAGCGCCCAGCAAGCAGCTAACACTCTTCAGTTTTTTCGATTGGCCTATGGCATGGCCGGGGGCCGCGTCGGCGGCGATCTGAGCGAGTTACGCGATCTGGTGACCCGGTACTTGGGGTCGGGCAAGACCTCGCTCGGTTGGTCGGTGCAAACGGACCCGGCCGGGGCGCCCGAGAGTCTGGGTAAGCTGGTGCTGAATATGGTCTCCCTGGCTGCCGAGACCCTTCCCAAGGGAGGCGAGGTGAGCGTTGCCGTGAGCCCAGGTGCCGCCGGGTTGGAAGTCTCCGTCACCGCCGCCGGACCGGGGGCGAAGCTACGCGAGGAAACCGCGCCTGCCCTGAATCCCGACGTTCCCGTGGGCGACCTGACGCCGCGCAATGTGCAGGGCTATTTCACCCGCATTCTGGCCCGCCGGGCAGGCGGTGATCTAACCGTCGATACGGCGCAATCCGAACGCGTAGTGGTTGGCGTGATACTGCCGGCCTGATCTTCGGCTGCCTAGCTTTTCCGGCGCTGTCCCGGCCTTTTCAGACCTTATTTTGAGCGTTGAGATTGATGGCCGATCCTTCGAGACGCGTTCTTCGAACGCTCCTCAGGAGGAGGGTGTATATTTCATATCAATACATTACCTCATGCTGAGGCGCCGCGAAGCGGCGTCTCGAAGCAGGACGGCCGGGTCGCAGATTCTGGGATTCGGTATCCGCTATCCGTGATTTTTTGCGCTGTCTCGATTTTGTCATGGTGTACCGATTGACAACCAACCTTCAATTCATTATTTAGTGAGAATGCGTCGCAATCGCAACGGAAAATGAGAAGTAACCTGACCGAGGGTGAGTAACCGAGGGTGAGTTTGGGTCACTGGAGAGACATGAGTGACGGTAGCAAGGGCCGCTGCGGGCGGCGCCAAAGGAGGGGGCTGTGCGAGGGGAGACGTTGTTATTGGCCTTGTGTTCGCCGGCGCCCGCGTGCTCCTCGGCATTCACTTTCGCATGATGTTGGGTTGATTTATGCATGATATTGCGATGATGACTCGGACAGCGGCGCGCGGAACTGTGCGCCACATAAGATTGGGAGAAATTTGATGCGCTCTGTTTTTCGCGGATGGCCTGTGGCCGCTGTCGTGATCGCGGTCTCGATGTCAGGGACGCTTGGTTTATCGGCCGTTGGGGCCGAGGAGCAGGTACTGAACCTTTACACCTCGCGTCACTATCAGACCGATGAGGCTCTTTACACCGGCTTCACGAAGGAAACAGGTATAAAGATCAATAGGATCGAGGGTAAAGATGACGCTCTGATCGAGCGGATCAAAAGCGAGGGCGCGAATAGTCCGGCAGATGTGCTGATCACCGTCGATGCCGGGCGGTTGTGGCGTGCCGAGCAGGCGGGATTGCTGCGGCCGCTGCGCTCGAAGGTTCTGGAGGAGCGGGTGCCGGCAAGCCTGCGGCATCCCGACGGGCTGTGGTTCGGCTTTTCGCAACGGGCGCGGTTGATCTTCTACGACAAGACGCGGATCAAGGCGGGGGAGATCGAAACCTATAACGACCTGGCGGATCCCAGGTGGCGTGGCGAGGTGTGTATCCGGTCAAGCGGCAACATCTACAACTTGTCATTGCTCGGCTCGATGATCGCGGCCGATGGCGAGGCGGCGGCGGAGGCTTGGGCCACGGGCGTCGTGGCAAACTTCGCCCGCGCGCCGCAGGGTGGCGATACCGACCAGATCCGGGCGGTCGCCGCTGGCGAGTGCGGCATTGCCGTGGCCAACTCGTACTACTACGCGCGGCTCCTCAGGAGCAGTAAGGACAGCGATCGCGCGGCGGCCGAGGCGGTAGGCGTCGTCTTCCCCAATCAAAAGGGCAGAGGGACGCACATCAACATATCCGGCGGCGGGGTTCTAAAAGCCGCGCCCCATCCGGAAGCCGCGGTACGTTTTCTTGAGTACCTGGCGAGCGATGAAGCCCAACGCTTTTTCTCCGCCGGCAATAACGAGTATCCGGTAGCCGTTGGCGTCGCCCCGAATGCGACGCTCTCCGCCCTTGGGGACTTCAAAGCGGATACGCTGAATGTCGCTAGTCTCGGCGAGAATCAGCCTCTGGCCCAGCGGATCTTCGATCGGGCTGGCTGGCCTTAAAACCGCGCGGGGTCGGGAGACGGGGCGCCGGGTCTTGACCGGGCAATCGCCCGGCTGAGCAAGATCAAGGGCAAGATCCCAACGGCGACAATGGCCAGCGAGGCCGTGGACGATTCGGTCAGGCGTTCGTCCGAGGCCAGGTTGTAAGCCTGCACCGCCAGGGTGTCGAAGTTGAAGGGCCGCATGATCAGGGTGGCCGGAAGTTCTTTCATCACGTCGACGAAGACCATCAGGCCCGCGGTCAACAGGCTGCCCCACATGAGCGGGGCGTGTACCCGTACCAAGGTCGCCCCCGGTCCATGGCCGAGGCTGCGGGCCGCGTCGTCCATCGACGGTTTGATCTTGCCTAAACTGGCTTCGACGGCATTCAGCGAGACGGCCAGGAACCGCACGAGGTAGGCAAAGACCAGGGCGGCGATGGAGCCGGTCAGCAGCAACCCTGTCGACACCCCGAATTGCGCGCGCATCCAGGCGTCCAGGGCATTGTCGAATAGGGCAAAGGGGATGAGCACACCGACGGCGATGACGGTCCCCGGCACCGCGTAACCCATGGCGGCGATCCGGTTCGCGGCAAGGCCAAGGCGATTGGGCCGCAGCCGGACACTATAGGCCATGACCACCGCAAGCAGAACGGCGAGCGCCGCTGTAACCGTCGCGAGCGTAAAGCTATTGAAAGCCAACAGGGCAAAGCGCGCGCCAAACTGATTGTCGCCGGCCTGGAGTGTCATGGACACGAGTATGGCCACCGGCAGCAGGAAGCCGAGGGCCAGCGGCAGGAAACAGAAAACCATGGCCACGGCGGCGTGCCATCCGGTCAGAGGATAGCCAGGCAGGCGCTGGTATCGGCCGGAGGTATGAAAGTATCGGGCTCGGCCGCGACTGGTCCGCTCGAGGACCAGGACCATGAGCACGAAGGTGAGCAGAATCGCGGCCAATTGCGCCGCCGCAACGCGGTCGCCCATCGAAAACCAAGTGCGTACGATACCTGTGGTGAAGGTCTGTACGCCAAAGAACGAAACCGTCCCGAAATCCGCGATGGTCTCCATCAAAGCGAGCGATATTCCCGCGGCTATGGCCGGCCGGGCCAACGGCAACGCCACGCGAAAGAAGCTCGCCCAAGGGCCGCAACCCAAGGTACGGCTCACCTCAAGGGCGCAAACCGACTGCTCCAAGAAGGCGGCGCGGGCAAGCAGGTACACATAGGGATAGAGGACCAGGGTCAGCATCACGATAGCCCCGCCAAGCGAGCGAATTTCGGGGAACCAATAGTCGCGCGGCCCCCATCCCATCACCTCGCGCAGCAGGCTTTGCACCGGCCCGCTGAACTGAAGAAAGTCCGTGTAGACATAGGCCATGACATAGGCCGGCACCGCGAGCGGCAGGATCAACGCCCACTCGAATATCCGGCGGCCGGGAAAGTGGCACATGGTGATCAGCCAGGCGGTGCCGATACCGCCAATAAGAACGCCGGTGCCGACGCCGAGCACCAACCACAGGGTATTCGCCAAATAGCGCGGCAGAACGGTCGCTGCTAGATGCTGCCACACGTCGCCACTGGGCACGAAGACGTTTGCCAGAACGCTGATGACGGGGATCGCGAACAGCGTCGCGATTGCGAGGGCTGACCAGGTGAGGACACTGCCTCGCCGCCACGGCAGGCCCCCCGCACGCGCGGGGGGCAGCGATTCATTCGGGGGCAGGCCATGTGCGGTGGCGGTCACGGTTCCTGTTTCTCTGTTTGCAGCGGTATCGGTCAAGAGTTTTCGGTGGTGGGCCGCACGGCGCGATCTTGTTGCAAGCGGTTATCATTCGCAACCCCGGGTGTTCGAACACGTCAGAAGGGCACGTTGGCGAGAGTCTTTCGGTACACGTCGCTAAAGCCTAGGAAAGCAACCTATTCGGGAGGTTTGGCTCGAAATTCCCGTATGACGAGCTATGCCGATAGCGCTGTAAGAGCCGCAAAGCGGCACAGTAAGCAGTTATTAATGTCTTTTTGTCACTCTGCCCTAGCAAATTGCCGTTTGGTTAACAGGCGGCGTACGCCCGAAAGCGGCGGGCAATCGAAATACAACCGCAGGTGTGGTGATGGACGATCTCCTAAGCGAGTTCCTGACCGAGACGAATGAGGGCCTGGCGGTCCTGGACGTCGAGTTGGTCAAGCTTGAGCAGAACCCCAACGATGTCGAATTGCTCAGCAGCATCTTTCGGCTCATGCACACGATCAAGGGAACTTGCGGGTTCTTGGGCCTGCCGCGCCTAGAGTCGGTTGCGCACGCTGGCGAAAACATTCTCGGCAAGTTTCGCTCAGGCGAACTGGTCGTCACTCCGGATGGGGTTTCTCTTATTCTGGAATGTCTCGACCAGATCCGCGCTCTATTGGTCTCTCTGGAACAGACCGAGTCCGAGCCCGAAGGCGAAGACACCGATCTCATTGCCCGTCTGAACACCGCCGCCGAGGCTGGCGGTGGGTCGAACGACGAGGCGACTGCGGAGGACCTCGAAGCGGCTTTTGCATCGGCAACGGTTGCTGCGCCCACTGAAGACGCACCTGTCGAAGATGCGCCCGCTGAAGACGTGCCGGTAGAGGCGGAACCGGTTGCCGAGGTCGAGGCGGTGGAGCCCGTGAAAGCCGAGGCGGCAAAGCCGGAGCCGAAGAAGGACGCTGCCGCGCCCGCTGCCAAGTCCGAAGAATCGTCGGTCGCGAATCAAACGATTCGCGTGCATGTGGATTTGCTCGAGAATCTGATGACCATGGTTTCCGAGCTTGTTCTGACGCGAAACCAGCTCCTACAGATCCTGCGCGGGCAGAAGGACAGCGAATTCGCGGCGCCGTTGCAACGTCTCAACCACGTTGTATCCGAGCTGCAAGAAGGCGTCATGAAGACCCGAATGCAGCCGATCGGCAACGCCTGGGCCAAACTGCCGCGCATCATCCGCGATCTGTCCATTGAATTGGGCAAGAAGATCGATCTGGTGATGAAGGGCGCGGACACCGAGCTCGACCGGCAGGTTCTTGAGCTGATCAAGGATCCGCTGACACATATGGTCCGGAATTCGGCAGATCATGGCCTGGAGACCACCGAGGGCCGCCTCGAGGCCGGCAAACCGGAGATCGGCAAGGTTACGCTCGAAGCATTCCACGAGGGCGGCCACATTATCATCCGGATCGCCGACGATGGCCGCGGCCTATCCGCCGAGAAGATCAAGAAGAAGGTGATCGAGAACGGCTTGGCTACTGAAGCCGAGATGGAATCGATGACCGAGCAGCAGATCCAACGATTCATTTTCAAGCCTGGATTCTCAACGGCCGCAGCGGTTACGTCCGTCTCCGGGCGTGGTGTCGGCATGGACGTCGTGCGGACCAACATCGAAAAGATCGGCGGCACGATCGACTTGAACTCGGTCGAAGGTAAAGGGACGACGCTGACCATCAAGATCCCGCTGACCTTGGCCATTGTGTCGGCCTTGATCGTCGCGTGTGGCGGTGAGCGATTTGCGATCCCGCAAATCAGCGTTCTTGAGCTGGTTCGGGCCGCGTCGAATTCGGATAATACCATCGAGCGCATCAACGGCACGCCGGTTCTGCGATTGCGGAACCGGCTGCTGCCGCTGGTTAGCTTGCGCACTCTAATGCACCTCGACACCCCCGCCGAACCGGCCGAAGCCGAGGTGGCAACGGACAAAACGGTCGCACCCGAGGCAGAGACTGGGACCGAGATCAAGGCCGAGGTTGAAGCTAAGGTTAAGACCGAAGTCGAGGCCACGCCTGCACCGGCGGAAGCAGTCGACAAGAGTGCCGATGACCAATTCATCGTCGTGACCCAAGTTGGCAGCTATACGTTCGGACTCATCGTCGACCGTGTCTTCGACACCGAGGAAATTGTCGTTAAGCCCGTCGCGCGAATTCTGCGGGACATCCAAATGTTCTCGGGCAACACCATCTTGGGCGATGGCAGCGTCGTTATGATCCTCGATCCCAACGGGATTGCCGCGGCGACCGGCGAAGTTGAGCTTGCTGAAGACGTTGACGACGCCGCGACGGAACGCCATGCGGCCCGCGGCGGCGAGGCAGTTTCCATGCTGGTCTTCCGCGCTGTCGAGGCGGCACCGAAGGCTGTCCCGCTGAACCTCGTGGCGCGCCTCGAAGAGGTCGATCTGACCAAGGTCGAAATTTCAGACGGCCAATATGTTGTTCAATATCGCGGACAAATCATGCCGTTGATTCAGATGGAAGGCGCCGAAGAGTTGAAGGACAAGGGGCGTCAGCCGGTTCTGGTGTTCGCCGACAATGATCGGGCAATGGGTTTGGTCGTCGACGAGATCGTGGACATTGTCGAAGATCGGGTCAATGTCGAACTGAAGTCGAAGCGGACCGGATATGTCGGTAGTGCCGTGATTGCCGGCCGGGCCACGGACATTGTCGATGTTGGCCACTATCTAACAAATGCGCTGAATGATTGGTTCGGCGGTGATTCAACCGAGGCATTCGAGGACGCGAACGGTAGCCGAGTATTGCTGATCGACGATAGCCCGTTCTTCCGCAATCTTCTTTCGCCACTGCTTTCGGTCGCCGGTTACGACGTGACGGCTGTGGAAAGTGCCCACAACGCGCTCGAGCTCTGCGAGGCCGGACAGGACTTCGATGTCATCATCTCCGACATCGAAATGCCGGGTATGAATGGCTTCGAGTTGGCGGAGGCGATCAAGAATAACACTCGCTGGAGCGATGTCCCCATGGTGGCGCTATCGTCTTTTGCCACACAGAAAGATTTCGCCCGCGGTCGGGCCGTCGGCTTCTTGGACTACGTGGCCAAAAGCGATCGGGAAACGCTTCTCAATACGCTGCATGACACCCTTAACGAGGTTCGAGGCGCGGCATGACACAAATGAGCGAGAAACAGTCCGCCAAGAACGCTGATATGACGGATGGCGAGACTCAGGATTTTGTGACTTTCACGATAGCCGGTCAGCTTTTTGGCATTCCGGTGCTTCAAGTACAGGACGTCCTGAGTTCCTACCAGATTACGCGCATCCCACTGGCGCCGCCGGAGATTACGGGCTCGCTTAACCTGCGTGGCCGGGTCGTTACGGCGGTCGACGTTCGAATTCGCCTTGGACTGGAGCCGCGTGAAGAAGGCGCGGAAAGCATGAGCATTGTGGCCGAGACCGAGGGAGAGCTTTATAGCCTCATGGTGGATTCGGTCGGCGAGGTTCTGCCGCTTCCGACCGGTAACCACGATCGCAATCCGCCAACCTTGGACGCCAAGTTACGCGCCTATTCCGACGGAATTTATCGCCTTGATGACGGCCTTTTGGTCGTTCTCGATGTGAAGCGGTTGCTCGACTATGGCCACAAGAGTGCGGCCTAGTGACTGATTTTCGTAACCGACTTCGTAGGATGAACCCCGGAGTTTTGAGATGAAGACCTGCCTGATCGTCGATGACTCAAAGGTCGTGCGCATGGTTGCACGCAAAATCCTCGAAGGCCTTAACTTCGAGATTGATGAAGCTGAAGATGGCCAGAAGGCCATTGATGCTTGCGTGCGAAACATGCCCAGGGCTGTTTTGCTTGACTGGAATATGCCGGTTAAGAGCGGGATCGAATTCCTTCGCGAGTTGCGTGCGATGGCGGATGTCGATCAGCCGGTTGTCGTTTTTTGCACGACCGAAAATGACATGACGCATATTCAAGAAGCGATCGATGCCGGCGCTGACGAGTACATCATGAAGCCTTTCGACAGCGAAATAATCGAATCGAAATTCACTCAAGTTGGCCTTCTCTAGGGTACGGACCCAGGTGTGATTGCAGGTCGCCAGGTAGAAGCATGAACGATCCGTTTCGCGTCATGATTGTCGACGATTCCGCGGTTATTCGTGGGTTGCTTAAGCGCGCCCTCGAATCCGATCCGGCGGTCACGGTCATCGCTTCGGTTTCCAACGGTCAGCAAGCGCTGACGACCGTTGTCAAACATGACGTGGAGATCATCGTCCTCGATATCGAGATGCCGGTCATGGACGGCATGACGGCCTTGCCGCTTCTGCTCAAAGCCAAGCCTGGTGTGCAGGTGGTCATGGCCTCGACTCTGACTCGGCAGAACGCGGAGATCAGCCTGCGGGCCATGGCAGACGGTGCCGCCGACTACGTTACAAAGCCGAGTTCTACAAGCGAGATTCACTCGGCCGATAGTTTCAAGCACGAGCTGGTCGGTAAAATTAAGGCCTTGGCCGAGGCAGGCAGAAGCGGCCGCAGGAGCGTGGCGCGGGCGCCGCAGAAACCAGCTGCTGGTACGGCACCGCGGAAGACCGGGATTGCATACGCTCCCGCAAACCTGAAGCTGCGCCCAGCGCCGAAACAAATGCCTGACATAATCGCGATCGGCAGCTCTACCGGCGGACCGCAAGCGCTGTTTGAAGTGCTTGGTCACATCGGCACCGATCTTAAGCAGCCCATCCTGATTACGCAGCATATGCCGGCTACGTTCACGGCCTTGTTGGCCGAGCACATTGCCAAGTCCTCCAATATTCCGGCCAGCGAAGCCAAGGATGGCGACATCATCGTACCGGGCCACATCTACGTGGCGCCAGGCGACCACCACATGGTTGTCGAGCGCGGTGCGACAGGCAACGTCATCAAAATAAACACCGATCCACCAGAGAATTTTTGCCGTCCCGCGGTCGATCCCATGCTGCGCAGCATGGCGAAGATCTATGGTTCGCGAATGCTGGTGGTCATTTTGACAGGTATGGGTGCCGACGGACAAAAAGGCGCCGCCGTGGCGGTCGAAGCCGGCGCGTCGGTCATTGCTCAGGACGAAGCGTCGAGTGTCGTCTGGGGCATGCCTGGTGCCGTGGCAACGACGGGCCTGTGCTCGGCGGTTCTGCCGTTGCCTGAGATCGCACCCTACGTCCGCAAGCTCGCAATGAGGACCGCGGCATGAACGTCACAGATTTTGAAATGATCGCGCAGCTCTTGAAGACGCGCTCTGGCCTCGCCCTGAGCAAGGACAAGGCGTACCTCATTGAGAGCCGGCTTAATCCGGTTGCACGCAAGTGGAACTTCGCGGGCTTCGACGAGTTGGCCCAGGCAATCCGCGCCGGCAAGGACGAGGCGTTGCTGGTCGATGTCACCGAGGCGATGACCACAAATGAATCGTTCTTTTTCCGCGATCAGAAGCCGTTCGATCAGTTCAACGAGTTAGTTCTGCCGCATTTGCTCGAGCACCGGGCGGCCAAAAAAACCATCCGTATCTGGAGCGCGGCGTGCTCGTCGGGTCAAGAGCCATATACTCTCGCTATGCTTCTCAAGGAGAATGCGAGCAAGTTGGCTGGCTGGAAGGTCGAGATTGTCGCAACCGACCTTTCGCAGGAGATTCTCGACAAGGCCAAGGAAGGACTCTATTCCCAGTTCGAAGTCCAACGCGGTCTGCCGATCAATCTCCTGGTCAAATACTTCAAGCAAACCGGCGATCGCTGGCAAATCGATGCCGAGATCCGCAAGATGGTGAAGTTTCAGCAATTCAATTTGCTCACGAACCCATCGGCTCTCGGCCGGTTCGACGTGGTGTTCTGCCGCAACGTGCTGATCTACTTCGACCCGCCGACGAAGACCGAAGTTTTCGGCAGGCTTGCCGACCTATTGGCGGACGATGGGTTCCTCTATCTCGGTGGTGCCGAGACGGTACTCGGCATGACCGATCGCTTCCAACTCATGCCCGGGCAACGGGGCATCTACCGGTTGGTGTCGGAAACACAAGCGAAAGCCGCCGGTTAAGACGGCAAGCTAA
>JGI24023J19991_10000965_pt1 | contig 22483 bp, 19 predicted proteins | sample Cruoilmetagenom1_FD_19991 | JGI IMG/M metagenome (IMG submission 19991) | reverse complement strand
TCTACTCGAGCCGATAACGGTCAATGCCTATGGCTCGCAGATGCCGCTCAACCAGCTTGCGACGGTTTCGGTGCCGGAGCCGCGCATGATTTCGGTCCAGGTATGGGACAAGGAGCAGGTCTCGGCGGTCGACAAAGCAATCCGTGAATCCGATCTTGGCCTCAATCCCCAAGTCGAGGGCCAGGTTCTGCGCTTGCCGATACCGGAATTGAATGAGGAACGCCGGCAGGAGATCGCAAAGGTCGCTCACAAATATGCCGAGCAAGCCAGAGTCGCGGTGCGCAATGTGCGGCGCGACGGGATGGAGCAGCTCAAGCGTCAGGAAAAGGAAGGCGATATAGGCAAAGATGAGCACCACACTTTGGCGGCTCAGGTCCAGGAGCTGACCGACAGGATCATAAAAGAGATCGACGAGTCGCTGGAATCCAAGGAAGTGGAGATTATGCAGGTCTGACGAAGGACCGGGAGCGTATCGGGGATCAATTCAGGCCGAAGGCAGCCAACCGTGATAATCAAGAACGACAACCAAGAGCGATTCGGCGCAGATGAGGCCATGCCCCGGCACATCGCAATCATCATGGACGGTAACGGCCGGTGGGCCGCGAAGCGAGGGCTGCCTCGCGGCGAGGGTCATCGCCATGGCGTGGAGGCGGTGCGCAGGACCGTTCAAGCCGCGATCGAATTGGGAATAGATTATCTGACGCTCTTCAGTTTCTCGCTGGAAAACTGGTCCAGGCCAGAGCGTGAGATCAGGGATCTGATGGGCTTGCTCAAGCGCTTCATCCGGCGGGACCTAGCCGACCTCCATGAAAACGACGTCAAAATCCGGGTGATCGGTGAACGCAAGGGCGTGGAATCCGGCATATTGCGGCTGATCGATGAGGCGGTGGCGCTGACCGCCTCAAACACCGGCCTGCAGCTCACGATCGCTTTCAATTACGGCGCCCATGATGAGATTACGCGCACCGCGCGCCGGTTGGCGGAGCAGGTGAAACTGGGCGATCTCGAGCCCCAAGACATCACAAGCGAGCTGTTCGCAAAAAACTTGGATACCGCGGAGCTGCCCGACCCCGACTTGCTGATCAGGACCAGCGGTGAAATGCGGCTGAGCAATTTCCTGCTTTGGCAATGCGCGTATGCCGAATTGATCTTTGTGGACGTCTACTGGCCGGACTTTACGGAGCAGACATTGATCGATGCCTTAGCCCAGTTTCACGACCGGGAACGCCGTTTCGGGGGCCTGCAGGCAAGGACCACGGCGTGAGCCAACGCAGACCGCGCCGGCTCGGAGGCGCGGAGGGAACCGGGGCAGCCAGTAACGAACTCGCCCTCAGGGTTGCCTCCGCAATAGCACTCATAGCAGTTTCGCTTCTGCTTACATGGGCGGGTCTTTGGACCTTCGCCGCTTTGGTGCTGCTGTGCTCGATGGTGGTCACCTGGGAGTGGGGACGGTTGGTCCGGGGTGAGAGCCTTGGACCGGTTTTGTTCAGCAATGGTGCCGCGATAGCTGTCGCTCTGGTACTGACTGCGTCGGGCATGCCGATATTTGGACTCGCCGCGCTCGCAGTGGGTGCCGTCGCCGTAGCGCTGCTGGCACGGTCGGAACCAATGCCGGCCTGGTCCATAGCGGGTGTTATTTATCTGGGGCTGCCGGCCGTTTGCTTGATCTACCTGCGCTCCGACGCGGCTTATGGCTGGCTGGCGATCCTATTTGTTTTTTTGGTGGTCTGGTTTGCGGATGTCGGCGCGTATGCAATCGGGAGGCTCATCGGTGGGCCGCGTCTGGCGCCTAGGATTTCGCCAAATAAGACTTGGTCCGGCGCGGTGGCGGGCCTGGTGGCATCCGGTGCCGCTGCTTTCGGACTTGGTTACTGGATGGGTGGCACAGCGCCGGTCCTGTTGGCACTTGTGGGCGTGGGTTTGTCTGCGATCTCGCAATTGGGCGATCTCGCTGAATCTTCGGTCAAACGCTCGTTCGACGTAAAGGACGCCAGCAATCTGATACCAGGTCACGGCGGGATGCTCGATCGACTCGATGCCCTTTTGTTTGCAAGTGTAGCGGCGGGACTTCTGGCAGCGATCCGCAACCCGGCCTATCCTGGTCAAGCTCTCTTGATCTGGCCGTGAAATGTTTTAAGTGAAGTGCACTCCCTCGAACGGTCTTTCGAAAGGCCCAGGTCCTGGACCGAATGACATCGTCTGCAACAGTTGAGCGTTTATCGGTCGAGACCGAACCGCGGCGCGTGTCGATTTTGGGCGCGACCGGATCGATCGGCACCAGCACCTTCGACCTCTTGGACCGTAATCCTGGTGCCTACGACGTCGTTGCACTAACTGCCAATCACAGCGTTGAAGCGCTCGCAGCGCTCGCGCTCAGGCACGGGGCTGAGCTCGCGGTGATCGGCGACCCGGACAAATTCGCCGAATTGAAGGATGCGCTCTCTGGCAGCGACGTTGAGGCCGCGGCCGGCGAGGACGCCGTAGCTGAAGCCGCCACGAGGCAAGCCGATTGGATCATGGCTGCGATTTCCGGGGCGGCGGGCTTGAGGGCTACATTCGAGGCCGCGCGCCAGGGTACCCATTTGGCCTTTGCCAATAAGGAATGCCTGGTGTCTGCCGGCGATGTCTTCATGAAAGTCGTGGCCGCCGCCGAAACTATATTGCTGCCGGTCGACTCCGAACACTCCGCCGGGTTCCAGGCCATCGAATCTTCCATACCCGAAGCCATCGAACGAATCGTCTTGACCGCATCGGGAGGTCCGTTCCGAACTTGGTCGCCTGAACAGCTGGCTTCCGCGCGGCCAGAGGATGCGCTCAAGCATCCCAACTGGTCGATGGGCCGGAAGATTACGGTCGATTCCGCGACGCTAATGAACAAGGGCCTCGAATTGATAGAGGCCTTCCACCTGTTTCCGGTCGAGAAGGATCAGCTCGGTGTCATCGTGCATCCCCAATCGATCGTGCATTGCCTGGTGGAATACTCAGATGGCTCGGTACTGGCGCAATTGAGCTCGCCGGATATGCGGACGCCAATCGCCTATAGTCTAGCTTGGCCAAAGCGCATGTGGTGTCCTACAGAACGGTTGGACCTGGAGAAACTCGCGCAATTGACCTTTGAGGCCCCCGATGAAACCCGGTTCCCGGCATTGCGGATCGCGCGCGCCGCGCTTGAAACCGGCGGAAGCGCCACCACTATCTTGAATGCGGCCAATGAGATCGCAGTGGGCGCTTTCCTCGAAGGGCGAATCGGGTTCGTGTCGATTCCAGCCCTTGTGGAGTCGACATTGGAAGCGGCAGCGGGCGGAATTGGTGCGCAGACGGCGTCGACCCTGGACGACGTTTTGCATATCGATTCGGAATGTCGGACCCTGGCCTCTGGACTACTGGAACGGTTCGTATAGTCCGATCCCACGGATTAAATCTAGAAAATTAAGATGAAGAAGTAACCCTATGGAAATGCAAGTAACTTCGATAGGCGCTGGTGAAACGATTTTGGCGTTTCTGTTTGTTCTGACCGTTGTCGTGTTCTTCCACGAGCTGGGTCATTTCCTGGTGGCACGCTGGTGCGGCGTAAAGGTCCGCACATTCTCCATCGGATTTGGACCCGAGATCTTCGGTTTCTACGACAAAAAGGGTACCCGCTGGCGGTTCGCTTGGATCCCGCTTGGCGGTTACGTCAAATTCCTCGATGATGAGAACGCCGCGAGCGCGCCGGATCACGAAGCGATTGCAGCCATGACCGAGGAAGAGCGCGCCGGGAGCTTCCATTACAAGCCGCTCTGGCAGCGCTCGGCGATCGTGGCCGCGGGACCAATTGCCAATTTCATTCTGGCGATCGTGATTTATGCGGTCCTATTCACGGCCGTTGGCCAAACCATTATCTCACCCCGGGTCGACCAGGTGGTGGAGGGCAGCGCCGCCGAATCGGCGGGCTTCAAGACTGGGGATTTGGTCGTTGAGATCGACGGCGAGCCCATCGAGAGCTTCGGTGAAATGCAACGCATTGTCGGTTTGAGCGCCGATGAGCAGCTTACCATTGTGGTCCAGCGCGACGGTGCCAGGGTGCAACTCATGCCGACGCCCGAGCGCAAGGAGAAGCAGGACTTCTTTGGAAACACGGTGCGAATGGGCGTGCTCGGCATATCGCGATCAAACGCGGCCGAAGACCGGAAATTTGAACGCCACGATCCCTTTACTGCGCTCTGGCTGGGCACCAAGGAAACTTACACGATCGCTGCCCATACCATGGTTTATATCGGCAGGATCTTTAGCGGGCGTGAGTCTGCGGATCAGCTCGGCGGTCCGTTGCGAATTGCCCAGGTTTCCGGGCAGGTTGCATCGCTGGGCTTCGTCGCCCTAATTGGTTTGACCGCGGTTCTTTCAGTAAGTATCGGGCTGCTGAATCTGTTTCCGATCCCGATTCTGGATGGCGGCCATTTGCTGTTTTACGCCATTGAAGCGGTTCGGGGGCGGCCCTTGAGTGCAAGAAGCCAGGAAATCGGATTCCGGATAGGTCTTGCCCTAGTCCTTATGCTGATGATTTTTGTAACTTGGAACGATCTGATTCAGTTCAAACTACTTTAACGATTATCGGCATTTGGAGATCGCCCGATTTTTCTGCTAACAGCGTGATCTTCCAGCACATTTGATCACATTAAGGCCACAAAACGATGGCCAGTTGAGTCAGGTTGCGCGTGTGCGCACCACGGGGGTCCTACTCAAAGAGGGGACATAAAATAAGATGCGTCTTCGGACGGTGGTAGCTAGAGGGCTAGTCCTGGTCCTTCTGGCGGTCGCTGGCGCGCCGATTTCGGCGTTGCTAGGCGGTCCCGCTGGGGTATCGGACGCCTATGCCCAGTCGGGCCAGACGATTCGGAATATCCGGGTCGAAGGTAACCGACGAGTCGAGCCGGAAACGGTTCGATCCTACCTGCTATTCGGGCCAGGCGACGCCTACAATCCGGAACGTGTCGACGAATCCTTGAAGGCGCTATTTGCGACCGGCCTATTTCAGGACGTCAGCATCCGCCGCCAAGGTGGCACCGTAATTGTCATCGTGGAGGAAAACCCGGTCATCAACCAGGTTGCATTCGAGGGCAATAGCGAGATCGACGACGATGAACTAAGGGCCGAGGTTCAGCTCAAGCCTCGGTCGATTTATACACGCGCCCGGGTTCAATCCGATGTGCAGCGCATCGTCGACATCTATCGGCGCCAGGGCCGGTTCGCGGCGCGAGTCGATCCAAAAATCATCAAGCTTGCCCACAACCGCGTCGATCTGGTTTTCGAGATCTACGAAGGCGGCAAGACGACGGTGAAGGGCATCAATTTTGTCGGCAACCAGGACTTTAGCGACTCGACGCTGCGGGACGTCATCACCACGACAGAGACCGGATGGTTCAGCTTCCTGAAGCCTACGAACATCTACGATCCCGACAGGCTGAGGCTGGACCGCGAGCTGATTCGCCAGTTCTATCTGAAGAACGGCTATGCCGACATTCAGGTTCTCTCCGCCTATGCGGATCTGGACCGCGAGGGCCAAGGCTTCTTCATCACCTTCACATTGGAAGAAGGCCAGGAGTACAGGTTCGGAGCGATCGATATCGAATCCTCAATTCCGGAACTGGATATCGAGGATTTGCGTAGTGTCGTCACGACTAAATCGGGCAAGATTTACGACGCTCAGAAAATTGAAAAATCCGTTGAGCATTTGACGGTGGAAGCCTCGCAGCTCGGCTTCGCCTTTGCCCGCGTGCGGCCACGCGCCCAGAAGGACGCGCTCAACCAGACCATATCCATCACCTACGTCATAGAACAGGGACCCCGCATCTACATCGAGCGGATCGATATTGTCGGCAATACGCGTACCCTGGATTCGGTAATCCGCCGCGAGTTCGTGCTGGTGGAGGGTGACGCCTATAACAAGGTCCTGGTGGACGCGGCGCGCAGACGTCTGCGTGGGCTCGGCTTCTTCAAGAAAGTCGAGATCTTGACCCAGCCCGGAAGCTCGCCCGACCGGATCATCCTGGTGGTCCAGGTCATAGAGCAGCCAACGGGTGAGCTGTCGTTCGGTGCGGGTTACTCGACCAATGAGGGCGTGGTCGGCGATATCAGCCTTTCGGAGCGCAATCTGTTGGGGCGGGGACAATTCGTCCGCTTGGCGCTATCGGGAAGCATACAGCGCTTTCAGATCGACTTCGGTTTCACCGAGCCGCGATTCCTGGGCCGAAACATGTCCGCGGGCTTCGATCTGTTCCACCGGGAAACCGACCTGACCGACGAGTCCTCATTCCGCTCACGTAAGACGGGCGGTGGCCTCCGCTTGGGCGTGCCGCTCAACGACGATTGGGCATTCTTGACCCGTTACACGTTTACGCGTGAAGAAATCTTCGACGTCTCGCCAACGGCCTCGGAGGCCATCATCAACTCCCAAGGCGTGACCAATGTTTCGGCGGTGGGATACACATTGGTTTACGACACGCGAAATCTACGGAAGAATCCAACTCGCGGGCTGTACTTCACCTTCAATCAGGATCTCGCCGGCCTTGGCGGTGACGTGAATTATCTCCGCTCAATAGCCGAGGGCCGCGGTTACTATCCGATCTGGAAGAAGGTGATTTTTGTGGGCCGCCTGCAGGCGGGCAATGTCGAGGGATATGACGGCGAGGACGTCCGGCTGCAAGACGTCTTCTTCAAGGGCGGCGAATCAGTCCGCGGCTTCGACCGGGCGGGTTATGGTCCCCGGGACTTGGTAACGGGCGATTCTCTGGGCGGTAAGGTATTTGCCACCGCCAATGCCGAGATTAGGTATCCGGTTCCCTTGGTGCCGGAGGAACTCGGCCTCACCGGCGCATTTTTTGCGGATGCCGGCACGCTGTTCAATCCGGGTGATCTGGGCATCATTACCACCGGTATCATCGCCAATTCGAAGTCCATCCGCTCATCGGTCGGCGTCAGCCTAATCTGGGAATCGCCGCTTGGACCGTTCCGAGCCGACTTAGCCCAGGTGCTGTCATCCGAGTCCTATGACAAGGAAGAAGTTTTCCGCTTCGGCGCATCCACCAGTTTCTGATAATGGTGTAGCTAGGGCCACGCGCGGGTTTCTAGCCTAGACGCCATTACCTCCATCGCAGAAGATGCGACCCATGGAACATCCTGGTTTCTTTGAGCGGGCAGGGCCGTATCCCCTGAACGAGATCCTTGCCGAGATCAGAGCCGATGCCGCCCCGGGCGCGGATCTGGCCACTCTGATCAATGATGTAAAGCCACTGGACAAGGCTTCGGCCGGCGACCTCTCATTCTTGGACAATCCAAAATATGTGGATCAGTTCAAGGAGACGGCCGCAAGCGCCTGTTTCGTCGCGGAGCGCTTCGCCCAGCACACGCCGCCAAGAACGGCCGCTCTGCTTTCGGATCAGCCTTACCGCGCCTTCGCGCGGGCGCTGACGTTGTTTTACCCCTATGCCATGCAGTCAGGCTCGTCGCTGCCCGAGCCCGGTGCCGACAACGTCCACCAAACCGCGGTGCTGGAACCCGGCGTTCGCATCGAACCTGGCGCGGTCGTTGGACCAGAGGCGCATGTCGGCAGCGGCACAACGATCGCTGCCGGCACCACGGTTGGATTTCGCGTCCATATCGGCCGCGATTGCTTTATTGGGCCCAACGCCAATGTGACTCACGCGCTGGTTGGGGACCGGGTCGTGCTTCATGCGGGCGTATCGGTGGGACAGGACGGCTTCGGCTTTGCGATGGGCCCCGACGGCCACCTAAAGGTGCCCCAAATCGGACGCGTCATCATTCAAGACGATGTAGAGGTGGGGGCCAACACTGCGATTGACCGGGGAGCCCTGCGCGACACCGTGATAGGCGAGGGGACAAAAATTGATAATCTCGTGCAAATCGGGCACAACGTTGTGATCGGTCGCCATTGTGTGATAGTCGCGCAAACCGGCATATCGGGGAGCGCAATTTTGGAAGATTTCGTTGCCCTGGGCGGACAGAGTGGAGTGATCGGTCATGTCAAGGTCGGCAAGGGCGCCCAAATCGCTGCGACCAGCAACGTCAACAGCGACGTACCGGCCGGCGCACGATGGGGCGGTTCGCCGGCCAAGCCGGTCAGGCAGTGGTTCCGGGAGGTCACGGCGCTGAAGAAACTCGGCGAGCAATCGGCTAGAGGCAGGAAGGGAGTTGATGCCGCCGGGTCGAAGGTGAAGTGAATGGGGTCAGGTGGAGTTAAGCCGATGAACGACACGCGAGAGGCGAAGGCGCTGGATACCGCTGACATCGCCCGCATACTCACGCTTCTTCCCCACCGTTATCCGTTTCTGCTGATCGACCGCATTGTGCAGATGGACGGAGACAGATCAGCCGTCGGGATCAAAAACGTGTCGATCAATGAGCCGTTTTTTCAGGGTCATTTCCCCGCCCATCCGGTGATGCCGGGCGTGCTGCTGATCGAGGGCATGGCGCAAACGGCGGGAGCGCTCTGCGTTAGCACGGTCGATCAAGATTACGAGCCGTCATTAGTTTACTTCATGGCCATCGACCGCGCCCGATTTCGCCGGCCCGTGGTTCCCGGCGACACCGTTCATTATCATGTCAGAAAACTGCGAAATCGCGGCCGGGTCTGGCGCTTCAAATGCGAGGCATTGGTTGACGATGAACTCGTCGCCGAGGCTGAAGTCAGCGCGATGATCGCGGACCTCTGAACCGGCCTCACCACATGACAAACATTCATTCGACAGCGCTCGTTGATCCGGGTGCAGAACTCGGTTCGGGGGTTGAGATCGGCCCTTACAGCATCGTGGGTCCAAAGGTTCGGCTGGGCGATGGCTGCCGCGTTCATTCCCACGCGGTGATCACGGGCAACACTTCGATCGGCGCCAAATGCGAAATCTTCCCCTTCGCCTCCGTGGGCCACATTCCCCAGGACCTGAAATTTGGCGGCGAAGAAAGTCGGCTGGTGATCGGCGACAACACCATCATTCGGGAACACGCGACGCTAAATCCCGGTACCGAGGGAGGCGGCATGGAAACCCGGGTCGGTTCCAACTGCTTCCTTATGGTGGCAAGCCACGTGGCCCATGATTGCCAGCTTGGCGACTATGTCGTGCTCGCAAATAACGCCACGCTAGCCGGACATTGCGTGGTTCAGGATCATGCAATCCTTGGCGGGATGACGGGATTTCACCAGTTCGTTCGCATCGGCGCTTATGCATTTATTGGTGGGATGTCGGGCGTTGCGGGTGACGTGATCCCGTTCGGCATGGTTATCGGCAATCGCGGGACGCTCTCCGGTCTCAACATTATCGGGATGAGGCGTCATGGCTTCGACAAGGAACAGATTCACAACCTGCGTAAGGCCTATCGGCTGCTGTTCTCGGTCGACGGCACCCTGAAGGAGCGCATGGAGGACGTCGAAAAAATGTTCGAGGATGACGCCCAGGTCGCGCGCATACTGGAGTTCATCCGCGCCGGATCGGACCGCTCACTTTGCATACCGAAGAACAACGTGGAATAGGCGCGCTTCCACCGGCAAGGCGCGCTGACCAGTCGACCATGGCAGCACAGGGCAAGGGTGCAAGGCTTGGCATTATTGCCGGAAACGGCACCATGCCCATGACTGTCGCTCAGGCGGCGGCGGCTGCTGGCCGGCCGGTCTATGCCGTCGCTATCGAGGGGGCCGCTCGGCAGGCGATCGAGGAATACCCACACACATGGGTCAGCTTTGGCGAGATTGGCCGGGTCCTCAAAGTGCTCAAGCGCGAGGGCTGCGAGGACATCGTGATTATTGGCGGCGTTCAACGTCCCAAGCTGGACGAGTTGCGTTTCGACTTTGGCGCGTTGCGAAATCTGCCTGCGATCCTGGGCTGTCTGGTGGGCGGCGATAATTCCATTCTCTCGGGCGTCGTCGAATTCTTTGAAAAGAAGGGCTTTCACGTGATCGGTGCCCATGACGTTGCACCGGAATTGCTGGCTGCCGCAGGTCCGATGGGCAAGCATCGGCCAAGCCGCAAAGATCAGACGGACATCGATATCGGTATACGAGTGATCCAAGCGCTGGGCGCTTTGGATGTCGGTCAAGCGGCGGTCGTAGCCCGGGAGCATGTGCTGGCGGTCGAGGCGGTGGAGGGCACCGATGCCTTGCTCGAACGCTGCGCACAATTAACCCACCGCACCGGAGGGCGGCGTGGCGCCCGCGCGGGCGTTCTCGTCAAATGCGCAAAACCCGGTCAGGAGCGCAGGGTCGATCTGCCGGCAATCGGGCCGGAGACAGTGCGCCGGGCCGCGGAAGCCGGGCTCACCGGCATTGCGCTGGCCGCGGGCGACGTGCTGGTCGCCGAGCGGTCCGACGTGATCGTTCAGGCAGACCGCGAGGGTCTTTTTGTCGTGGGCGTGGAGGTGCCGGCCAAAGCCGGCTGACGGCATCAGCGCCGGTCGATTGGAATGTACTCGCGCTGCGTGGGACCAGTGTAGAGCTGCCGTGGCCGGCCAATTCTCTGGCTCGGATCACCGATCATTTCTTTCCATTGGGCGATCCAGCCCACGGTGCGTGCCAGCGCGAAGAGAACCGTGAACATGGTCCGTGGGAAGCCCAGCGCGCGCAGCGTGATGCCGGAATAGAAGTCGATGTTGGGATAGAGCTTCCGCGCTACGAAATATTCGTCCTCCAGCGCAATTTTCTCCAGCTCCACCGCCACATTCAGCGCCGGGTCATCGATGGTACCGAGCTCACGCAAGACCTCGTGGCAGGTCCGCTGCATGATCTTGGCGCGCGGATCGTAGTTCTTATAGACCCGGTGACCGAAACCCATCAGCCGGAAAGGATCGTCCCCGTCCTTGGCGCGTGACACGAATTCAGGAATGCGCTCGACCGTGCCGATCTCTTCGAGCATGTTGAGGGCTGCTTCATTGGCGCCGCCATGGGCGGGGCCCCAAAGGCACGCAATGCCGGCCGAAATGCAGGCGAAAGGATTTGCGCCGGACGATCCGGCGAGCCGGACAGTGGAGGTCGAGGCGTTCTGTTCGTGATCGGCATGGAGCACGAAAATCCGGTCCATGGCGCGGGCCATGGTTGGCGAGACCTTGAAATCCTCACAGGGCACCGCGAAGCACATGTAAAGGAAATTCGCCGCGTAATCCAAATCGTTGCGCGGATACATGAATGGCTGGCCGATCGAGTATTTGTAAGCCATTGCCGCGATGGTCGGCATCTTCGCAATCATGCGGATGCTGGCGATATCGCGCTGGATCGGATCAGAGATGTCGGTGGAGTCGTGATAAAAGGCCGACAGCGCTCCCACCATGCCCACCATGATCGCCATGGGGTGCGCGTCCCGCCGGAATCCGGCAAAAAACCGGTTCATCTGCTCATGGAGCATGGTGTGGCGGGTGACGCGATCCTTGAAGTCGGTGAACTGAGTTTCGTCGGGCAGTTCCGCGTAGAGCAGCAGGAAACAGGTCTCCAGGAAGTTGCCGTATTCGGCAAGTTCATCGATAGGATAGCCGCGGTGCAGCAAAATGCCCTCGTCACCGTCGATGAAAGTGATCTCGGATTCACAAGCTGCGGTCGACGTGTAGCCGGGGTCGTAGGTGAAATAACCGGTGTCAGTGTAAAGCTTTGTAATATCAACGACTTCGGGGCCCATCGTGCCACTTCGGACGGGTAGGTCCTCATCGGTGCCATTGATGGTGAGGGAGGCCGTCTTATCGGCCACTTGGGATTTAGGGTGCGATGCGCCGAAGGCGCTCATGAACAATCTCCTCGGCCCGAACGCCTCTATGTTGCACTGCAAAATAGAACGCCAGATCAGACCTATGCTCCGGCAGGTGTCCTTGCCTAATCGATTTTTTGCACCGCCGCAAGGTTAGCAGGGTCCGGCGCCTATCGGTTCAATAGGATGTGATGACGGCCGGCTTGCGTTTCACGGCCCTGCTACCTGATCACCTATTCGGCCAAGAGATTCATCGCGCCCCAAAAGAGCCAATACATCGAAAATCCCCGGCGAGCTGGCTTGGCCGGTGAGGGCGGCGCGCAACGGTTGGGCGATCTTGCCCAGTCCTAGCCCGGCCTCCTCTGAATAGGTCCGTAAAGCTGCTTCCAGCTTGGGGGCACTCCAGTCCTCGAGACCTTCCAGGTGCGCGACCACATCGCTCAGCCGGCCCCTGGCCTCCTTGTCGAGCAATTTCTGCGCTTTGGGGTCAATTTCTATGGGGCGTTTGGCAAAAAGAAACTGAGCTTTATCAACGAGTTCTATAAGCGTACTCGCGCGTGGCTTTAGTGATGGCAGGGCCCGCTCCAGCATCTCCCAATCGGCCTGCGTATCGGGAATTTCGGCCGCGCCGGGCACCTTCAGATGGTCGGACGACTTGCGGATCGCGCGGATCAGTTCATCGTCCGATGTCTCTTTGATGTAGTGGCTGTTGAGGCTATCCAGCTTAGCCAGATCGAAGCGCGCGGGCGAGCGGCCGATAGTCCCCAGATCGAACAGGTGGATCATTTCTTCCGTGCTAAAAATCTCCTGGTCGCCGTGGCTCCAGCCGAGCCGCACGAGATAGTTGCGCAGCGCTGCCGGCAGGTATCCCAATTCCCGATAGGCCTCGACGCCGAGCGCGCCGTGGCGTTTGGAGAGTTTCGAGCCGTCGGGGCCATGGATCAGGGGCACATGGGCGAATATCGGCGTTTGCCAGCCCAAGCTCGAGAAGATCTGAGACTGGCGGGCCGCATTGGTGAGGTGATCGTCGCCCCGGATCACATGGGTGATACCGGAGTCGTGGTCATCCACCACGACGGAGAGCATATAGGTCGGCGAACCGTCGCTCCGCAGCAGGATCAAGTCATCGAGCTCCTTGTTTGCCACCACCACGCGGCCCTGGACTCGATCGTCGATAACGGTTTCGCCTTCGCGGGGCGCCTTGAAGCGGATCGCCGGAGCGACGCCGGCAGGCGCGTCGGCGGGGTCGCGGTCGCGCCAGGTGCCGTCATAGATCGGCGGCCTGCCTTGCGCCCGGGCACGCTCCCGCATTTCAGCGAGCTCCTCAGCCGTGCAGTAGCACTTATAGGCCTTGCCGTCGGCGAGCAGCTGCTCGGCAATCTCCCGGTGGCGTTCGCTCCTTGTGTGCTGGTAGAGCGGTTCCCCCTCCCAGTGCAGCTCCAACCAATCGAGGCCGCCCAAAATCGCATCGATGGCTTCCGCGGTGGAGCGCTCGCGGTCGGTATCTTCGATGCGCAGCAGCATGACGCCACCCTTGGCTTTGGCGTAAAGCCAATTGAAAAGCGCCGTTCGGGCACCGCCAATATGGAGGAACCCGGTGGGCGAGGGCGCAAAGCGCGTGACGATCTTGTCTGTCATGGAATGAGCAATCGCTCGAAGGGATTTAATTACGCGCGGTTGCGCGCTCATGTAGCATAGGGACGATGGCGGCGTTAAGGGCGCGTGAATGACGGATCCAGGCTGGGGAGAGGCATTTCGGCCGGCGGGTGAGGGAACGATCCTGCAGCGCGCCGCTGCCGTGCTCTCAGCGACGCTGGAATCGGAGTCCGACCGTTGGTTTCTTTGGGTGCCCGTTTGTCTGGGAGCGGGAGCCGGACTCTATTTTGCTGCTTATTCCGAACCCTCGATCGTCACCGTCCTTTCCGTGCTGGCCGCCACCATTGGACTCTATGTCCTGCTGCGGCGCAGACGGTTGGGCGCCGCGCTGGCGGGCGCCCTGCTGTTCACCGCCATAGGGTATGGCGATGCCAAGCTGCGCACGGCCTATGTGGCGAGTCCGACGCTTTCAAAGGCCACGGGCCTCGTGGACGTAACGGGTTGGGTCGAACGGGCCGAACTGCGCAGTCCCAAGCGATACCGGCTGACCCTCCGGGTGATCTCCATTGAGGGTCTCGCACCCGAACAGACTCCCTATCGCGTGCGCTTAACGGTTTCCGGTGCACACACGCTCCCGGCGGCGGGCTCCGCCATTCGAATACGAGGCCGATTGCGGCCGATACCCGAACCGGTCGAACCAGGCGCCTTCGATTTCGCCCGAAAGGCGTGGTTCGACAGGCTGGGCGCGCTGGGTTACGCCATCGGGGCACCTGCTCCCGATGAAGCCGCACCGAATCCACCGCTAGATCTGCGTCTGCGGGCCGTAGTGGACAATCTGCGGCAAGCGGTCGGCGGCCGGATCCGGCAGGCACTGCCAGGTCAAGCGGGCGCGCTGGCAACCGCGCTGATCACCGGCGACCGCGGTGCCATTAAAGAAAGCACACTGGACGCCCTGCGCCATTCGGGGTTGGCCCATGTGCTCGCCATTTCGGGGTTGCACATGGCAATGATCGCCGGGGCGTTCTATTGGCTCATAAGAGCTATCCTGGCGGCTGTTCCGGCGTTGGCGCTGCGCTACCCCATCAAGAAATGGGCAGCCGGTATCGCGCTTCTTGGCGCGGCGTTCTATCTCGCGCTGTCTGGCGCATCGGTCGCTACCCAACGAGCCTTCATCATGATCTCGATCATGTTCATCGCGATCATGCTGGACCGTCCGGCGTTGACCCTGCGAAACGTTGCCATCGCCGCCACCCTGATTCTGCTCGCCTTTCCCGAGAGCATCACCAATGTCAGCTTCCAAATGTCGTTCGCCGCCGTGATCGCATTGGTGGCGGTCTATGAGGAAAGCTCGCGGCGCACCGGGCACTCTTATCCGAAAACCGCTTGGGGCAGGGTCTGGAGCGGCGGTAGCCGGTACCTCTTTGCAATTGGGCTGACTACGCTGGTTGCCGGCATTGCGATTGCGCCCTTTGCCGCCTTCCACTTCCACAAGCTGGCGCAATACAGCCTGATCGCAAATTTGGCGGCGATGCCGATATTCGGCTTGATCGTGATGCCCATGGCACTGGCCACGCTGCTGGTTTTGCCGTTGGGGCTGGAGGCGTGGCCGCTGGCAGTCATGGCCTTTGGCGTCGAGTCCGTGGTCTGGGTCGCGGAGCAGGTGTCGTCATGGAGGGGCGCTGTCATCCACGTCGCAGCTATGCCGGTCTCTGCCCTCGTACTCCTCAGCATCGGCGGATTATGGATGTGCCTCTGGCGGGGCCGCTGGCGGGTCGCCGGGCTGATGATTGCGGCCTTCGGCCTGATGGCGGCAGTTGATGGCACGCGGCCCGACATTCTGATCGATCGCGAAGGTGATCTGCTTGCGGTGCGGGATGAGGGCGGCGCGCTCGCAACGCCGATACCCAAGCGGCGGTCTTATACTCTTGAGAAATGGCTGCTGGCCGACGGCGACCACAGAGACCTTAAGGCGGCGCATAGATCGGAACTCTATCGCTGCGACGATCTCGCCTGCCTTGCGGAGATCAAAGGAAAGACAGTGGCCTTCATCCGTCATCCCGCTGCGATCGCAGAAGAGTGCCGAAAGGCGGATATCGTGGTTTCGCAAATCCCGGTTCGCGGGTCCTGCCCGAAAGCCCGGGTGGTCATCGACCGCTTCGATCTATGGGCCGACGGTGCTCATGCGCTCCACTTTGACGGTCAGTCGCTAAGGGTCGAGACCGTGGCGCAGGCGAGGGGCAAACGGCCCTGGACCAGTGGACGGTCGCGCAAGCGAAGCAAAGAACCAGCGGGCAGCGCGCTGGCGAAACCGTCTGCTGTACAGCCGGATTGAATTAGCGCGGGTGTCGCTTAGTACCGTCTGATGAGGCCGACCAAGCGTCCCTGCACCTGCACCCGGTCTGGCCCAAAAATGCGTGTCTCGTAGTTGGGATTCGCCGCTTCAAGCGCGATCGAGTGGCCGCGCCGGCGCAGCCTTTTCAGGGTGGCTTCTTCTTCGTCGACCAAGGCAACGACGATATCGCCGTTATCTGCGGTGTCGCTGCGCGCGATGATCACCGTATCGCCTTCGAGAATGCCCGCATCGATCATGGAATCGCCTCGGACTTCCAGCGCGAAATGATCGCCCTGTATCATCATCTCGGCAGGCACGTCGATGGTGTGGCTCTGGTGCTGGATCGCCTCTATGGGCACACCGGCGGCAATCCGGCCCATCACGGGCACGGCGACACTTGGTGGTCCAGCCGATCCGCTGTCATCTTCGACGACCCGTCCAAGACTTCCTTCGATCACGCTCGGGGCAAAACCGCTCGCGCGCACCGTTCCCAAGCTCTTGGAGACGGATTCGGGAAGCTTCAGAATTTCCAGCGCCCGGGCCCTGTGGGGCAGACGGCGAATGAAGCCGCGCTCTTCCAGCGCGGTGATCAGCCTATGGATTCCGGATTTGGATTTGAGGTCGAGTGCATCCTTCATCTCATCGAATGAGGGCGGAACGCCGGATTCCTTCACGCGCTCATGGATGAACATCAACAGTTCTTTCTGTTTCGGCGTTAGCATTGAGGCCCCCTCATTGCTTGGCCCGCCAGAGCGCCTTCAAACCCGCTCGCGATCCGGCAAACACAAGATATGGACAAATCATGAACATTTATACTTGTTCTAGTTGTGTTCTGCAAGCGGTAAAGGATCGATTAACGATGCGCTGCAATCTGAGGGAGTTTTGCGGCCCTAAAAGTCGAGCGGTAGCACGTCCACGGCCGTTCCGGACTTGGCGGCAGGCGCGTGGGGCGGGCGCACGATCAAGCAGTCGGCATGGGCCAACAGCGATATCAGCGAGCTGTCCTGGTCTTTTACGGGCGCTACCATCAGCACGCCGTCCCGGCCCTGGCTTCCGGTTGCGCGCATATAGTGCTGGCGCGGCCCATTCGCCTCGATCCCCGTAGACAACACGCCCCGTTGGAGGCCGGCCTCGGCTTGCGCGAGGCCGAGCATCCGGTGGATCATCGGCACCAGGAAGATCCGCGCGCAAAGCAAAGCGGACACTGCATTGCCGGGCACGCCTAATACGCGCTGGCCCGCCATTTCGCCGAACATCAGCGGCTTGCCGGGGCGCATTGCGATTTTCCAGAAATCGAGCGACATGCCATGAGCCTCCAGGGCATTCTGGACCAGGTCATGCTCGCCGACGGAGGCTCCCCCGATTGTTGCCAGAATATCGGCGCCGCTGGCCTGGTCCACATGGGCGGTGAGGCTCTCGACCGTGTCCTTGGCGATCCCGAGTAGCTCGGCCTCGCCGCCAGCCTGCTCGACGATCGCCGCCAGGCCGAATCCGTTGGACGAGATGATCTGGTCGGCCCGGGGTATCTCGCCCGGCGGCACCAGCTCATCGCCGGTCGAGAGGATCGCCACCACCGGCCGGCAGCGCACCGACAGGTCGCCATGGTTCATCGAAGCCGCTAGGGCGACATCTCTGGAGGAGAGGCGGCGGCCAGCTTTCAGCAATGTTTGTTTCTCAGTGAAATCCATACCATTGGGGCGAATGAAGTCGCCCTTGGCGCCACCTTCCAGCACCTTGACCACGTCTTCCGCCCGCTCGGTGTTCTCTTGGATCACAACCGTGTCGGCGCCCTTGGGCAATGGGGCGCCTGTGAAAATTCGTGCCGCTTCGCCGTCGCCGACATTGCCATCAAAGGCGTGCCCGGCGCCGGCTTCGCCAATCACGCGGAGTTCTTTGGGAAGTTTGCCCAGATCGGACGAGCGGGCGGCGTAGCCGTCCATGGAGGAAGAATCGAATGGGGGCTGAGTAATGCGCGCGGCGACATCTTCCGCCAGAACCCGGCCATGGGCTTCGCCTATCGGAACCCGCTCCGCCTCGGTCGGTTTGAGCCCGGCGACGACCCGTTCAAGCGCTTCATCAACCGGCAGCAGCGACATCGTCACGCCTTCGCGTCGGCGCGGTAGGTGCCTGAACGGCCGCCGGATTTTTCGAGCAGCCGGATGCCGCCGAAGTGCATGGCGCGATCAGCAGCCTTCAGCATGTCGTAGATCGTCAAACAGGCCACCGAAACCGCCGTCAGCGCCTCCATCTCGACGCCCGTTGACGCGGTCACCTTGACCATGGCCTCGACCCGAATCCCTACCGGATCATCGCTGGGGCTCAGCTCCACCTGAATCTTTGCGACGGGGAGGGGGTGGCAAAGCGGAATAAGCTCATGGGTCCGTTTGGCCGCCATGATGCCGGCAATGCGGGCGGTCCCGAGCACGTCGCCCTTCTTGGCTTCGCCCTCCAGCGCCAACCGCAGCGTCTCCGGGTTCATGTGAACGAAGCCCTCGGCAATCGCGATGCGTTCGGTCTGTTTTTTCTCCGACACATCGACCATGCGCGCCTCGCCCTTCGAGCTCAGATGGGTCAGTTTGCGTTTGGTCATCGGGCAGCCTCGCGCTGGGCATCGGAGGGACCGAGCAGGGTGCGGGTCGCCGCCTCGACGTCATCTTGCCGCATCAGGCTTTCCCCCACCAGAAACGCCTGGACGCCGGAGCCGTTCAGCCGGTCCAGATCCTGGCGCCTAGAGATGCCGCTTTCGCTTACCACTAGGCGATCGCCTGGCACGCGCGGACTAAGACGTTCGGTGGTCTCGAGCCTGGTCTCGAAGGTCTTGAGGTCGCGGTTGTTGATGCCGATAAGCCTGGCGTCGAGCAAAAGCGCGCGATCGAGCTCGGCTTCGTCGTGGACCTCGATCAAGGCATCCATGCCCCACTGCCACGCCGCTTCGACGAGGACTTTGGCCTCGTCATAGGTGATGGCGCCCATAATCACCAAGATGCAGTCGGCGCCGGCATTCCTGGCTTCCACCACCTGATAGGGATCGAGCATGAAGTCCTTGCGCAGAGCGGGAAGCGCGACCGCATCGCGCGCGCCGGTGAGGTCTTCCAATCCGCCCTGGAATGAGGGTCCATCGGTCAACACCGAGAGACAGGCGGCGCCGCCCGATTCATAAGCTCTAGCCAGGGCCGGGGGGTCGAATTCGTCGCGGATCATGCCCCTAGAAGGGCTGGCCTTCTTGATCTCGGCAATCAGCGCGTCACCACCGGCGGCGATTCTTGCTTCAAGCGCCGCGATGAAGCCACGAACGGGAGAAGCTGCCGCGGCGCGCTCGCTCAAAACGTCGAGCGGAAGGGCAGCCTTCGCGGCCGCGATTTCCTCGCGCTTATAGGCCGCGATCTTTTCCAGAATATCCGCCATTGCATCAACTGTTCGACAGTTCGATCAGCATATCGAGCCGGGCTTTGGCTGCGCCGCTATCGATCGCTTCGGCAGCCTGTGCCGCTCCTTCCCGCAATGTCGCGGCTTTTCCACCCACGATCAATGCGGCGGCCGCGTTGAGGATAACGATGTCGCGGAGCGGAGAGACCACGCCCTCAAGCATTCGCCGGATTGCGTCAGCGTTGGCAGCCGGATCGCCCCCGATCAGATCGGTCGGCTTGGCTCGGGGCAAGTCTGCATCTTCAGGCGTGACCTCGAACTCATTGAGGTCGCCATTCTTATATTCAGCCACATAGGTTGGTCCGGTGGTCGTCAGTTCGTCCAAGCCGTCGCTGCCATGAACCACCCAGACGTGCTCTGCATCAAGATTTCCCAAAACGCGCGCAATCGGTGCGACCCATTTGCGGTGGTATACGCCAATGACCTGCCGTCTGGCGCCGGCGGGATTAGAGAGCGGTCCAAGCAGATTGAAAATGGTGCGCAGGCCAAGCTCGGCGCGCACCGGTCCGACATGCTTCATTGCCCCGTGGTGATGGGGTGCGAACAGGAACCCGATTCCAGCTTCCTCGATGCAGCGGCATGCGGTATCGGCCGATGCGTCGAGGTTGACGCCGAGCTCGCTCAAGACGTCGGCGGAGCCCGACTTCGATGAGATTGAGCGGTTGCCGTGCTTGGCGATGGTGAGGCCGGCGCCAGCCGCCACGAGCGCGGCGCCGGTCGAAATGTTGTGGGTGCCTTTGGCGTCTCCACCGGTGCCGCAAGTGTCGACGGCCTCGGCAGGTGCATCGACGGTGAGCGCCCTGGCGCGCATCGATCGCGCAGCGCCGGTGATCTCATCCACCGTCTCGCCGCGAATCCGCAAAACAGCGAGAAATGCTCCCATCAGCGCGGGGCTCGTCGCACCACGCATCATGATGTCGAAGGCTTGCGCCGACTGCTCTTCTGTGAGCGTGCCGCCCTCGGCAACGATTGCGACAAATTTTTTGAACTCGGTCATGGGCAGCGTGCGTTAAAGCACGGCGGCGGCCTGGTCGAGCGGCGCCGCGGGTTTGTGGCTTATGCCTGCTATGTCCAGGAAATTGGCCAATACGCCATGGCCATGATCGGACGCGATGCTTTCGGGATGAAACTGCACGCCATGGACGGGGTGGCTCACATGCTGCAGGCCCATGATCACACCGTCAGCTGTTTCCGCGGTGACTTCCAAGCAATCGGGGAGGGTTTCGCGCTCGACCATCAGCGAGTGATAGCGCGTCGCGTCAAAGCGCTGCGGCAGTCCGGCGAAAACGCCGGTTCCTGAGTTTTGCACCTCCGACAGCTTGCCGTGCATTAGTTGGGGCGCACGCACGACGCGGCCGCCATAGGCCTGACCGATCGCCTGATGGCCCAGGCAAACGCCCAGGATCGGCGTGGTCTCGCCCGCGCGAGCGATCAGCTCGAGGCAAATCCCGGCCTTGTCCGGGTCGCAGGGACCGGGTGAGAGAACAATCGCCTGCGGCATCTCGGCCAGGACATCATCAACCGTTACCTTGTCGTTGCGATAGACACGGCACTGCGCGCCCAGCTCGCCGAGATAATGAACCAGGTTGTACGTGAAGCTGTCGTAGTTATCGATGAGCGTCAGCATGTGAGAGCCTGTTTTGCGCGGCTTGGTCCCAGCGTCAAGGGCTCCAGGGCAAACGCGCTTGCGGCCATGGTTAGAACCGGGATTAATCCGGCAGCCGCCTTGGCACCATGAAGAGCCGCAACGACCCCATACCGGGCCCCACCTGTGGCCAATCTTCCTCAAAGTCGATCACCGCCAGTCCGGCGGTCGGAAATTTCTGCCGTAGGGCTTGGAGATCGTCCGCTTTGCCTTCTCCCACCAGCCCAAGCGCAAGGGCGTGCATCCCGGGATTATGGCCGACCAGCATCACGTGACCGGTAGCGGCGCTCACGTCGTTAAGAAGTTGGAGCATTTGACGGGGCCCCGCGTGATAGAGCCCTTCCTCGTAGCGGAGATCAGGCGTCTTGCCCAATTCGGGGAGCGCATATTCGAGTGTCTCTATCGCCCGGGCTGCCGGCGAGCACAGTACCAGGTCGGGAACAAGCGATAGCGCTTTGATAAAGGCGCCCATTCTTGGCGCCGCCTGCTGGCCCCGCGGCGCCAGGGGCCGCTCAAAGTCCCGCAGGCCGGACTCGGCCCAGCTCGATTTGGCGTGACGCAAGAGCGACAAGGTGACCATGGTCTTGGCGCTCAAGCGCGCTCCTCAGCCTATTGGGGACGATTGGTCCCGCTGGAAAAGCGCACGGCCTCTTCGGCGGCGCGAAACAGTGCCCTTGCCTTATTCAAGCTCTCGGCCTGCTCGCTCTCGGGCACGGAATCGGCAACGATTCCAGCGCCGGCCTGAACGTGCATCACCCCGTCCTTGACCAGCGACGTCCGCAGTACGATGCAACTATCCATCTCGCCATTGGCCGAAAAGTAGCCGACGCAGCCCGCATAGGGGCCGCGCTTATCGCGTTCGAGTTCGTCGATGATTTCCATCGCGCGCACCTTCGGGGCGCCTGAGAGCGTGCCCGCCGGAAAGCCCGCCATCAGGGCGTCGATGGCGTCGTGGCTTGGGTCGAGCTTGCCGGTGACATTGGAGACGATGTGCATGACGTGGCTGTAAAACTCGAGGAAGAAACTATCGGTCACGCGGACGCTGCCAATCTCGGCAACGCGGCCGACATCGTTGCGGCCGAGGTCGAGCAGCATCAGATGCTCGGCGCATTCCTTCTTGTCCGCCAGCAGTTCCTCCGCCAGCGCCTTGTCTTCGTCCCGCGTCTTGCCGCGGGGCCGGGTTCCAGCAATCGGACGGATCGTAACCTCGCCATCGCGGACCCGAACCAATATTTCCGGACTAGAGCCCACGATCGCGAAGCCGTCGAAGTTCAAATAGTAGAGGAACGGCGAGGGGTTTACCCGCCGTAAGGCGCGGTAAAGCGCGAGCGGCGGCAGTGTGAAGGGCGCCGAGAAGCGCTGGCTCAGAACTACCTGAAAGATATCACCCGCGGCGATGTATTCCTTGGCCCGGCGAACCATGCCCATGTATTCCTCGGGCGTCGTGTTGGACGATTGCTCGGGAAGAGTGATCCCCTCCGCACCGGCGTCAAACCCATGTTGCAGCGGCTGGTCGAGCGCATGGATCACGGCCAGCAAACGCTTTCCGGCCATGCCATAGGCCTGGTCGAGGCTCATGCCGTCGGCAGGCCGCACTGGTGTCACCAGCGTGATTTCATCTCTGAGGGAATCGAAGATCACCATGATCGTCGGCCGGATCAAGACGCTGTCGGGCACTTGAAGCGGATCGGGCTTGTCGGCCGGAAGGTGTTCGATCAGGCGAACCGTGTCGTACCCCATATATCCGAACACTCCGGCTGCCATGGGGGG
>JGI24023J19991_10000964_pt1 | contig 22488 bp, 23 predicted proteins | sample Cruoilmetagenom1_FD_19991 | JGI IMG/M metagenome (IMG submission 19991) | reverse complement strand
GCGCCCCACAGACCCGTCGGCGTGGCTGTCATCCCTGCAGCTTGCTCGCCCGAGGCTAGCATCACAGCCGCCCCCAGTCCTAGCCCGTCCAGATTGGGCATGTGCAACGGCCCGCTACGCCCTTCATTAGCGCGCCCCGCCGCACATTCCTGTGCAATATGCGCCAACGTGTTGGCCCCTATATCGGGTACATCGCCATTGAAAAACTTATGCGCGTCGGGCGCGCCACCACAGCCAACGCTGTCCATCACCACCAAAAATGCCCGTGCCATTACGTGACCCTTTCCAGAACAAGCGGATGCGCCGTCGGCGTACCATCGCCGACTGTTATAGCAGCGCGAACGGCCTCGGCAGCCTGATCCGCGGCAGCCGGATTGGCCGCATGCACAATCGCCAAGGGGGTATATTCATCCACCGCTTCGCCCAGCCGCACCACTCGGCTAAGGCCAACTGATGGATCAATCCGCGCGCCCTCGACCAAACGTCCGCCACCCAAATGCACCACGGCCAAGCCCAAACCCTCGCCGTCGATTTCCAACACCCGTCCGCTTTGAACGGGCATAATATCACGCACCACAGGTGCAGCCGGCAAACGGTCACGCCAACGGTCTACGAAATCAGCAGGCCCGCCTTGGGCCGCGACCATCGCTCCAAAAATTTCAGCGGCCCGCCCGTCGACCAACGTAGCCGCAATCATTGCGTCGCCCACCGTGCGATCCACCGCAATGCCCGACAAAACCAAAGCTTCGCCGCCCAACGCCACGGTCGCCTGCGCCATAGGGTTATCAACATGGCCCACGGTCATCATTTCGACCGACGCCATCACCTCTAGCGCGTTGCCCATTGACGAGGCCAACGGTTGGTTCATATCGGTGATCAAAGCGCTGGTGTTGCAACCGGTCCCATTAGCGGTCTTGACCAAAGACTGCGCTAATTCCCGCGCATCACTGAGGGTTTTCATAAATGCCCCGCTGCCGACTTTGACATCCAACACCAAATTTTCCAGTCCCGCGGCCAGCTTTTTCGACAGGATCGAGGCCGTGATCAGATCAATGCTTTCGACCGTACCCGTCACATCGCGCACCGCATAAAGCCGTTTGTCAGCCGGTGCAATCTGCCCCGAAGCGCTGACAATAGAACAGCCCACATCGCCAACTATCTTGCGCATCTCTGCGATCGAGATGTCCGTTTTAAAGCCAGGAATAGCCTCGAGTTTATCCAGCGTGCCGCCCGTATGGCCCAGCCCACGCCCTGAAATCATCGGCACATAAACACCGCAAGCCGCAAGCGCGGGCGCCAATGGCAGTGACACCATATCACCCACACCACCAGTTGAGTGTTTGTCCGCCACGGGGCCCGGCATATCCCACTTCAAAACATCGCCACTGTCACGCATCGCCAATGTCAGCATCACCTTTTCCGGCTCTGCCAACCCGTTCAAAAGCACACCCATCGCAAAGGCGCCCGCCTGCGCATCCGTCACAGCCCCCGTTGCCAACCCATTGGCAAACCATGTTATTTCATCTTGTGTCAGGGTTTGCTTGTCACGCAACTGGGACAGAACGCGGCGCGCATCCATTACAAAGCGTCCTTCATATGCTCAGCGGTAAAGACCCCAGGTAACAATTGTCCAATGGTCGTTTCGGCGCTGTTTCCTGCCATCGTTGTCATGGTGATTTTCACATCCTGCACACCAAATTCCGCCAGTTTTTGACGGCACCCGCCACAGGGCGAAACCGGCAACGGACTGTCGGCTATCACCAAGGCCTCGACCAATTCAACTTCTCCCGCAGCCACCATCGCTGCGATCGCGCCAGCCTCGGCACAGGTGCCTTCAGGGTAGGCGACATTTTCAACATTGCAGCCAACATATATCGCCCCCGAGGCCGCACGGATCGCCGCCCCAACCTTGAAGTTAGAATAAGGGGCGTGGGCATTTTCACGCACGTCTGTCGCGGCTTTCAGTAGGGACATTTAGCATCCTTTGACTATCTGGTCAGATTTTGCGCCCGACGGGGACCGGATGCAAGCCTTACTCTGCGTTCGTGTCGAATATCCCGGGCAGGCTAACTTCGAGGATCTCGAGATCATCAGACGGATCACGAAACCGCGTCTTCATATCGGGTGGGATCACAAAGGCGTCGCCGGCAGTCAGCTCATAGGGTTCTTTGCCCTCCCCCTCAAGCACCATGCTGCCATCCATGACAAAACCGAACAAGATGTCTGTGTTGTGGGTCACCCAAGGTGCTTCGCCATTTTTGGCACGGACAACATGCACACCAGCCACGCCTTTGGTGTTGTCGCAAATCGTGGTGTCGCGGCTCTCGAACCCTGCAATCCGAAACGGCTTCCAAACGGCATCCGCCACCTTGTTGTTGACGAACCTCTGGCCATCCCACTCGCGATCGCGGTTGATCACACCGTTGGGCAGCGTCATTTCATGGTCAATCTCAGTGACATGTTCCGCCGGAACACCAATCTCAATCACCTCGATGTTGTCGCTGGCAAACATCACGCGATGGCGGATTTCTGGTGGTTGGATAAAGCAATCGCCAGCATGTAGCCGGATTTGCTCGCCCTGATCTTCGTATAAAACGTCGACCCAGCCTCGGTAGCAAAAGATCAACTGAAAGCCGACCTTATGGTAATGCACCATATCCGGCACCGGCCCGCCGTCAGGGATGCGGATGTGGCTGGCGATGATAGACCCACCCAAACGCGACGGGATCAGATCACGATATTGCATGCCCGCGCGACCAATGACCCAGGGCGCCTGATCTTTCAAACGGCGCACCACAAAAGCATGATCTGTCTGCGGCATCACCAACGGTGGGTTCAACTCGTCAATCTCGATGCGGGTGCCATTGGGGGCTGTCAGGCTGCGCTGCCCATCCGCGAACTGATCCGGGTTGTCAGTCAAAATGCGCAAGGTGGCGGGTGCCTCCTCGGCGCCTTTTTCCACACGCACCCGCAATCCGTGACCGGAAAAAACGGCAACCTGCGGGCTATCTGCTGGGTAAATCATATCCAGACGCATTTTCAGTACGCCCGTAAAAAACGGAATATCATCGCGCAGCTCTTTGGTTGCCAGTCGAACTTCGGCACGGATTTCGGACATCTTGGTCCCTCCCTTTAAAATCATCCACACCTTGGCGGCTGACAAAAATATTTGCAAGCAGCCCGATAGTGGATACTTTAGGGGTGGCAACTTGCCTCAAGAAAAACTAGTTTAACACTAAACTAGTTTTCCAACCAAAGGATCCGCCCGTGACAGATTCCACAAAGAACCGCCTGAGACAAGACGCGCTGGACTATCACGAGCACCCAAAACCCGGCAAATTGGAAATCCGCGCAACCAAGCCAATGGCCAACGGCCAAGACCTTGCGCTGGCCTATTCCCCCGGCGTGGCCGAGGCTTGTTTGGAGATCAAGGACGATCCGTCAACGGCCAACAAATACACCTCCAAAGCCAATCTGGTCGCCGTGGTCACCAACGGTTCAGCCGTTCTGGGGCTGGGTAACATTGGCGCACTGGCCAGCAAACCGGTGATGGAAGGTAAGGCGGTTTTGTTCAAGAAATTCGCCAACATCGACTGTTTTGACATCGAAGTGGATGAATCTGACCCCGAAAAACTGGCTGATATCGTCTGCGCGTTGGAGCCAACATTCGGGGCGATCAACCTTGAAGACATTAAGGCCCCCGATTGTTTTATTGTTGAAAAACTATGCCGCGAACGTATGAATATTCCCGTGTTCCATGACGACCAACATGGCACCGCCATCGTGGTCGGAGCCGCCGCCACAAACGCACTTCACGTTACCGGTAGGGATTTTGGCGACATCAAAGTCGTGTCCACCGGCGGTGGAGCGGCGGGCATTGCCTGCTTGAACGTGCTGCTAAAACTGGGCGTGAAACGCGAAAATGTTTGGCTGTGTGACATCAAAGGGCTGGTCTATGAGGGCCGCGTTGAGGAGATGACGCCGCAAAAGGCCGACTACGCCCAAGCCTCGGACTTGCGCACATTGGACGATGTTATTGAGGGGGCGGACCTGTTCCTTGGCCTATCCGGACCCGGCGTCCTAAAGCCCGAAATGGTCGCTAAAATGGCAGCAAAACCCATCGTTTTCGCGCTGGCCAATCCAACGCCAGAAATTATGCCCGACGCCGTGCGTGAAATTGCGCCTGACGCAATCATTGCCACTGGGCGCTCTGATTTCCCCAATCAAGTCAACAACGTACTGTGTTTCCCATTCATCTTTCGCGGTGCGTTGGACGCTGGCGCGACCGAGATCAACGATGAAATGCAGTTGGCTTGCATCAAAGGTATCGCCGCTTTGGCGCGCGAAACAACATCAGCCGAGGCCGCCGCCGCCTATAAGGGCGAGCAGATGACTTTCGGAGCCGATTATCTGATCCCAAAACCGTTTGATCCGCGCCTAATGGGTGTGGTCGCCAGTGCCGTGGTCGAGGCGGCCGGCCAAACCGCCGTGGCCCGCACCCCGATCACTGACCTTGAAGCCTACAAAGGTCGGCTCGATTCTTCTGTATTCAAATCCGCCCTGATCATGCGCCCCGTTTTCGAGGCAGCCCGCACCGCAACACGCCGCATCGTATTCGCCGAAGGCGAGGACGAACGCGTGCTGCGCGCTGCCCACGCCATGTTAGATGAAACCACTGACAAACCGATCCTGCTCGGCCGCCCCGAGGTTATCGAATACCGCAGCCGCGAAGCTGGGTTGCAAATGACGCCGGGAATAGATTTTGAGCTGGTCAACCCGCAGGATGACCCGCGTTATCGGGACTACTGGGGCAGTTACCAATCCATCATGGCGCGCCGCGGTATCACCCCCGAACTGGCCAAAGCCATCATGCGCACCAACACCACTGCTATCGGGGCCATCATGGTTCATCGCGGCGACGCCGACAGCCTTATATGCGGCACATTCGGCGAATATCTGTGGCACTTGAACTATGTGAACCAAATCCTTGGCACGCCAGAACTAACTCCTATCGGCGCGCTGTCCCTTATGATCCTTGAGGACGGGCCATTGTTCATTGCGGACACCCACGTGAACCCCGAACCCACGCCCGAGCAGATCGCTGGCAGCGTGGTCGCCGCCGCCCGCCATGTGCTGCGCTTTGGCATCACACCCAAAATCGCGCTGTGTTCCTATTCGCAATTTGGCAATCTAAATTGCGACACCGGCAATCGGATGCGTGCCGCATTGGCCCTATTGGACGCCGAACAGCGTGATTTTCTGTATGAGGGCGAAATGCACATTGATGCCGCCCTCGACGAGAACCTTCGCGCCCGCATTTTCCCAAATGCCCGCTTTGACGGCGCGGCCAATGTTCTGATTTTCGCCAACACCGATGCGGCCTCTGGCGTACGCAACATCCTCAAAGTACGCGGCATGGGGCTCGAGGTTGGGCCGACCCTGATGGGCATGGGTAACCGCGCCCATATCGTCACTCCGTCGATCACCGCACGTGGGCTTTTGAACATGTCTGCGCTGGCAGGTACCCCCGTGGCACTTTACGGGTGATTTGCGGATTTGCAATTCGCTATCGAGACACGAGCATAAGTTTGCAAATATACCGAAAAAGGCTTTGCAGCGCGGACTTGCGGGTCTAATATACCACCCATTCTAGGGAGGGATATCATGACTTACGCAGATGTATACGACGACTGGAAATCGGACCCCGAAGCGTTCTGGATGAAAGCTGCTAAAAACATCAGCTGGGTCAAGCCTCCTTCAAAAGCCTTGTTTGACGAGGGTGCACCGATTTACGAGTGGTTCTCGGACGCGATGGTGAACACCTGTTACAACGCCATTGATCGCCACGTCGAGGCCGGCAACGGCAAACGCACCGCGATCATTTACGACAGCCCCGTCACCGATACCAAACACAAGATCAGCTACGCCGAATTGCAAACCCGTGTCGCCAGTCTGGCAGGTGCATTGCGGGCCAAAGGCGTCGAAAAAGGCGACCGCGTTTTGATCTACATGCCCATGGTCCCCGAGGCCATTGAGGCGATGTTGGCCTGTGGGCGTTTGGGGGCTGTACACTCGGTGGTTTTTGGCGGATTTGCCGCCAACGAGCTGGCCGTGCGCATTGATGACGCAACACCAAAAGCGATCATCGCGGCGTCATGCGGGATCGAGCCCAACCATGTTATTCACTATAAACCATTGTTGGACGGCGCCATTGATCTGGCCAACCACAAGCCTGACTTTTGCGTAATTTTTCAGCGTGAACAAGAAGTTGCGCACCTGGAAGAGGGCCGCGACTTTGACTGGCACGGCTTCCAATACGGTGTAACCCCCGCCGAATGCGTGCCAGTTGAAGGCAACCATCCCAGCTATATTTTATACACCTCCGGCACCACGGGTCAGCCCAAAGGTGTGATCCGCCACACCGCTGGCCATTTGGTCGCGTTGGATTGGACGATGGGATCGCTCTATAATATCAATGCGGGTGATGTGTTTTGGGCGGCTTCGGACGTCGGTTGGGTTGTCGGTCACAGCTACATCGCCTACGCTCAATTGGTCCACGGCGCCACCACGCTTGTTTTCGAGGGCAAGCCTGTTGGCACCCCAGACGCTGGCACATTTTGGCGGATTATTTCGGAATACAACGTAAAGGCGCTGTTCACAGCCCCCACCGCGTTTCGTGCTATCAAACGCGAGGATCCTGATGGCAAGTTGTTGGAAAAATACGACCTGTCCAATTTTGAGACATTGTTTTTAGCAGGGGAACGGGCTGATCCAGATACTATCACATGGGCGCAGGACAAGTTGGGCGTACCAGTGATCGACCACTGGTGGCAGACCGAAACCGGCTGGGCGATTTGCGCCAACCCCATGGGAATCGAGCCGCTGCCCGTCAAATTGGGCTCTCCCTCTGTGCCAATGCCGGGCTATGATGTGCAGGTCTTGGATGAGGGCGGCCATGAGGTCGCGGATGGCGAAATGGGCGCGATTGCGATCAAACTACCACTGCCACCGGGCACCTTACCCAACCTGTGGAACGCCGAGGCACGGTTCAAATCCGCCTACCTCGAGCACTTCCCCGGCTATTATGAAACCGGTGACGCAGGTTTCAAAGATGAAGATGGTTATCTCTACATCATGGCGCGCACGGATGACGTAATCAACGTCGCGGGTCACCGGCTGTCGACAGGTGGCATGGAAGAGGTCTTGGCCAGCCATCCAGACGTCGCAGAATGCGCGGTGATCGGTGTTGCTGACACCTTGAAGGGGCAATTACCGCTAGGTTTTTTGTGTCTGAATGCTGGCTGCACACGTGACCATGCAGACATCATCAAAGACGTTGTGGCCATGGTACGTGGCAAAATCGGCCCCGTGGCGGCATTCAAGCTGTGTCTGATTGTGGACCGGTTGCCCAAAACGCGATCCGGCAAGATTTTACGCGCCACTATGGTCAAAATCGCGGATGCCGAAGACTATAAAATGCCCGCGACAATTGATGACCCAGCCATTTTGGACGAGATCAAAACCGCATTGCAAACCTTGGGGTACGCGCAAGACTGACAAAGTCGAAAACCAGATAATTCCGCCGCCGTATTTGCATGAATATAGCGGCGGAAATTCTTTGATTAACAAAACCACTATTCCGGAATAGTCGTTCTATTTCCACAGCAACATTTAACGTCCAAAATTTGGATAGCATTGCGATAATTCAATTGGTTATATCAAATTTTCTTCGAAGAAACCGCCCCTAGTTCAGGCCACAAAGCGGTCAAAAACCAACTTGAACCTTAGGTGAACTGCTCGCGGATCAATCGTTCTTCCAACCCATGTCCCGGGTCAAACAATATCCGATGCGACACCATTGGTTCGCTGCGAATTTCCACCGAAACCACGTCGCGCACAGGCTGGCTATCCGCCGCAGCCATCACGGGCCGCTTTTCCGCTTCGACCACATCGAACCGCACCACAGATGATTTCGGCAACAACGCCCCTCGCCAGCGACGCGGGCGAAATGGCGCCACCGCTGTCAACGCCAAAACATCGGACCCAATCGGTAAAATCGGTCCATGGGCTGAATAATTATAGGCCGTCGATCCTGCGGGCGTACTGATCATCGCCCCGTCGCAAACCAACTCATCCAACCGTAATTTTCCATCCACCGAAATGCGCAATTTCGCCGCTTGTTGTCCCGCCCGCAACACCGACACTTCATTAATCGCCAAACCCTTGTGGATCGATCCATCCGCACATTCCACTCGCATTTCCAGTGGGTTGATCACCTCTTCTTCGGCAGCGGACAGACGTTCGTCCAACCCATCCTCTTCATAGGCGTTCATCAAAAACCCAACTGTGCCGCGGTTCATCCCGTAAATAGGCACCGCCAAATGTTGCATTTCATGTAAGCTGTGCAGCATAAAACCGTCACCTCCAAGCGCGACGATCACGTCGGCGTTGGCGGGCGCGGCGGCGCCATATCTGGCCGTCAACACCGCCAAAGCCGCTTGTGCGATTTCAACATTGCTGGCGACAAATGCGATTTTTAACTGCTTGACCATGGGGGCAATCCTTATCTGGATTTCCACTTTGCGCGCACAGCCGCAAAAGGCAAGCCCCCCTTTGTCGCAGCATTCCCGCCAATAACGGCCCGTGCGTCGTTTTGTGGGTTTATACCACGCCACTTTTTCGGCTAAAGAGGCTTTGAAACATTCACTGACGCGCCAAGGAGAGCCCGATATGAGCCCGACTACAGATGCAGGTTTCTTTACCGAAGCCCTATCCACCCGTGACCCCGAACTGTTCAATTCCATCACCAACGAGCTGGGCCGCCAGCGTGACGAAATCGAATTGATCGCCTCGGAAAACATTGTCTCGGCGGCCGTGATGGAGGCCCAAGGTTCGGTCATGACCAACAAATACGCCGAAGGCTACCCCGGTCGGCGCTATTATGGTGGCTGCCAATATGTGGATGTAGCCGAAACATTGGCCATTGATCGTGCCAAAGAATTGTTCGGCTGCGACTTTGCCAATGTGCAACCCAACTCCGGCTCACAAGCCAACCAAGGTGCATTTCAAGCATTGATCCAACCAGGTGATACGATTTTGGGTATGAACCTAGCCTCTGGCGGGCACCTGACCCACGGGGCTGCGCCGAACCAATCCGGAAAATGGTTCAACGCCATTCAATACGGTGTAAAACCGGACGACAACCGGATCGACTATGATCAAATCGAAGCGCTTGCCAAGGAACATCAACCAAAACTGATCATCGCTGGCGGCTCCGCCATCCCGCGCCAGATTGATTTCGCCAAGTTCCGCGCAATTGCCGATATGGTTGGCGCCTACCTGATGGTCGACATGGCGCATTTCGCAGGCTTGGTCGCAGCGGGCGAGCATCCTTCGCCGTTCCCCTACGCCGATGTGGCCACCACGACCACGCATAAAACCCTGCGCGGCCCACGCGGCGGCATGATCCTCACCAACGATGAAGCCATCGCCAAGAAGGTCAATTCAGCCATCTTCCCCGGCATCCAAGGTGGCCCGTTGATGCATGTGATCGCCGCCAAGGCTGTGGCCTTTGGCGAGGCTCTGCGCCCCGAGTTCAAAACCTACCAAAAAGCCGTGCGTGCCAATGCAGTTGCGCTGGCGGATCAACTGATCAAGGGCGGTTTGGACATTGTCACAGGCGGCACTGACACCCACGTCATGCTGGTCGATCTGCGCCCCAAAGGCGTGAAAGGCAACGCCACGGAAAAAGCATTGGGCCGCGCCCATATCACCTGCAACAAAAACGGCATCCCGTTTGACCCCGAAAAACCCTTTGTGACGTCGGGAATCCGTCTGGGCACCCCTGCCGGCACCACACGCGGCTTTGGCGAGGCCGAGTTCCGCCTGATCGCTGACTGGATTGTCGAAGTCGTTGATGGGCTCGCCGCCAATGGCGAAGAGGGCAACGGCGCGGTTGAAGACGCTGTGAAAGCCAAAGTTCAAACACTTTGCGACGGCTTTCCGATGTATCCAAACCTCTAGACCAAAACTCAATCTAACATCACGCCGCCGCTGGACAAAGCGGCGGCGTTTTTGTTTGGTAGCCAAATGAACCAACCCATTCTCCAAACCCGCAGACTTGAACGCCGCCTAGGCGACTGGATGCGTGATCGCCTGCCCCATACGCTGTCAGAACTGATCATGTTTGTGCTGAAACAGGGCTGGGCCTGCTTGTTTGGCACACTGATGTTAGGCGGCATCATCCTGTCGAAAATCATCTGGCAACCCGATTGGGCAATGGCGCGCTACGACGGGTTGTTCCTCTACGCGCTCAGCCTGCAAATCGGCTTTCTGGTGTTCAAGCTCGAAAGCCTGCGCGAAGCCCGCGTGATCCTGTTGTTCCACATCATTGGCACCGCGATGGAAATCTTTAAGGTCCAAGCTGGATCATGGGCCTACCCCGAAACCGGTCTGATTAAACTGATGGGCGTGCCGCTGTTTTCGGGTTTTATGTACGCCTCGGTCGGCTCTTACATGGCCCGCGTGATCCGCATATTCGAGATGCGCTTCACCCCCTACCCGCCGTTCTGGATGACGGTGTTGTTGGCCTGCGCAATCTACACGAACTTCTTCGCCCACCACTATTTGCCCGACATCCGGTCGGCCCTGTTCGCAGCCACCGTCCTTTTGTACCTGCGCACCCGCATCTGGTTCAGCATCGGTGCAAAGCGCTACTGGATGCCCCTGCCCCTCGCCGCCTTGCTCAGTAGCTTTTTCCTATGGGTCGCCGAAAACATAGGTACCAATACCGGCACATGGGTCTACGCAGGTCAAAGTGCCGAATTTCATTGGGTCAGTTTTGCCAAACTCGGCTCATGGTACCTACTGCTCTATGTCAGTTTCGCTACCGTCACGCTGGTTTATCGCGAGGCATTGGGACCGGAAATACAAAAGGCCCCAGTCAAAACCGGGGCCTGATGTGTTTAGGCGTAGGGATTACTCTTCCTTTGCGTCACCGACAAATTCTTCTAGCAATTTCTCATTCTTTGCGTCTTCCAACTGTTGGATACGGTCATTCGTCATCCGTGCATCAAACAGGTATTTAACGAAGTTCACCAAACTGATTGTCAGCATCAACACGCCAATGCCCCAAAACCCTTTGGTCGCCAACGGTACCTCGGTGGATTTGTAGAGCGATATGATCAATAGCACATAGGCCGCGATCACACCGCCAGCATTTAAAAGGATAATCAATTTGTTATCTGTGTTTGTATTGTTCAACATGGGTCTATTCCTTTTGTTTGGCTGCGTTATTTGGTGTCGGAAAGGCGTTTCAAAACATCATCAGCGGTGACTTTGGTGGCAGGGCCAAACCCGGCATCAGCCAAACGATCGCCGATATCTTCGCGATTCAGGCCCTGATCAATTTCTTTTAGGATTTCACTTTGCTCGAACGGATCGTCCCGCGACAGCACCCGCTCAATCAACTCTTCCGCTTCACCAATCGGGCTTTGCCCTGCCAGTGTTGTGTTCAGGCACTTTTGAATATTTTGCTCCTGACGCACCGCTTTCGCCGCCACAGCCCCCTGTTTTAGATCAATAATTCGCCGATTTGTGGCCTCCACCGACTGCCTCAGACGCAAAATCCGCGTATCCAGACGCGAAGCCGTTTCGCGGCGTAAGGTCAACTCGTTTTCCATCTCAGCCACGGCCTGCGCCGCCTCACCTGCCAAATCGTCACGCCCACCTTTTAGGGCGTCTTTGGCACGTCCGGTCATATCCTTAAGCCGAGTTTCCAACACTTCAATTTGTCGCCCCTCAGCGCGACCCCGTTGAATTAGACTGGCCAGTGTAGCCTTCGCTGCTTGCAATCCGGCCTGCGCCTCGCGGATTTTCTGCTCGATCAATTCGATCGAATAGGTGTCGCGAACCTTTTCTTCAGCCCGTGCATTTGCACCTGTGATAAGAGTTTTAAGTGTTCCAAACATTTCTTTCTCCTTCCGTGAACGATGTTCATGAATTGAGATATAGGAGTGCGTGAACAATGTTCAAGAATAAAAATGAACAACGTTCAGAAACTATTTGTTTCCAATTTGGAAAAGAAGCTGTCGGATCATTTCTTCAACTTGTGCAATAGGCACCGCCGATATCCGTTTTTCCAATCCCAACAGAACAATCCCATGCACCGAGGAAAACAGCGCCCGTGTCATCAGATCCAGTTCGGTTTTATTTTTTTCAGGAAACAATTCTGCCAAGGGTGCAGCAATAAAACTGAACAACCTGCCCAATTCGTCCAGATACCACGCTGGTACGCGGGTGTCGGTCGACATTTCGATATCAAACAAGGCGCGCCAAAGATTGGCGTTCTCGGCCGCAAAATGCAGATAAGCATTAGACATCAGCACCAGCCGCTCATTCGGATCAACCGCCGCCGTCCCCATTTGCGAGGCTGCAACCACCTTCCCCATCCGTGCAAATGTGCGCGCATTGATAGCCATCGCAAGAGCGGCCAGATCGTCAAAGACATTATAGATCGCCCCCAATGAACAACCCGCCTCAGCGGCAAGGTCACGCGCTTTCATTGAAACCAGACCGCCAACAATGACCTGCGCCTCTCCCGCATCAATCAGCCGCTCACGCAATTTCGCCTGACGTTCTTGAACTTTTCCAGCCAAAAGGGGGTTTCCTTTTATTGAACCATGTTCAAAAACTAACCCAAGGCGCACACTTTGGAAAGCCGTTTATAGAAAACCGCGCCACTCCAATACGCCCAAAACCAACACTGTTACCACCACCAACACCATGGCCAGACTTCCAAGAATACCCAGCACGACCCCCTTACGCCGATCGGCTGCGTCCACGGTCTCCAAAAACGCCATACAAGCCTGATGCGCCTCCACGACGCGCTCATGGTTAACCATCCGACTTAACTTTGGATTCGTGTCCAGTGCCGTCGCTTCGGCCAAAAAGTTGGCCTCAAGCTTAATCCGCTTTGGCATCATCCGGCCGGTGTGCCGCAGTTTAGTCGCCAAATCCTTACCGCGAATCCCCAGCCGTTCTTTCATCTCGTCGGCCACTTCCATGGCCATTTCTTGAACAAACTCGGTCAAAATGCATCCCACCCTAAATTCGGCCAACCTAGCAATCCGCAGCCGGACACTCAACACCTCTGGCCTATCCGGCCTCGCTTGGCTATGACCGATCGCATGATAAACACGGTTTCAACAGGCACGCCAACTGATCAGCCGCCATTGCTGATAGTACATGGGCTATACGGATCGGCCCGCAATTGGGGCGCGATTGCCAAACGTCTATCGGAAGATCGACAGATTTTTTCCGTTGACCTGCGCAACCACGGGTCCAGCGATTGGACCAACAGCCACAGCTATCCTGACTTGGCGGCTGATCTGGCCGAAGTGATAGCATACTATGGTGCGCCGATGGATGTGATCGGCCACTCAATGGGCGGCAAAGCCGCGATGGTTTTGGCGTTGCAGCACCCCGAATTGTTGCGCCGCCTGCTCGTCGCTGACATCGCACCGGTGACCTACACCCACACCCAAATCGGGTTCATTGCTGCCATGCGCGGACTTGATCTGTCACAGGTGGAAAAACGCTCAGACGCTGATCGTTTGTTGGCAGCCGAGGTCAAAGACGATGGCATCCGCGCATTCCTGCTGCAATCGCTTGACATAAAGGACAAACGCTGGCGCCTAAACCTAGATGTGCTTGAAGTCGAAATGCCCAAAATCATGAGCTTCCCTGATTTAGGTAGCCAGTTTAACAATGCAACATTATTCCTGTCAGGCGGAGCATCCGATTACGTGCAGCGCGACCACCGCGAGGGGATCAAAACCTTGTTCCCCAAAGCCCGCTTTGCCCGCATTCCCGGCGCCGGCCACTGGCTCCACGCCGAAAAACCGCGCGAATTTGTCCAAACCGCGCAGGCCTTTTTCAACGCTTAAACGGCATTCACCGCAAATTTGCGAGCTTTTTGGCGATCACCCAGGAAATTGGCAGCGCAAGGATAAATCCAGCCGCGGCCGCGTAAATAATCGGCATCTTCGTATCATACCCAGCCGATAACACAGCAATAATTCCCGTACCCGCCAGCGTCCCAGACAGAATCGTGTAGATCAAGAGCGTTAGTCGTAGCATTGGGGTCTCCTCCAAGGAAAATCGTGGTCTTTCGGAAGTTATATGCAAGTTACGCGATGTGAGTCTTTGATCTAAATCAGTTATTCAGGCAGACAAATCTGGCCGCGCACAATGGCCAGCAATGTGCGCAAAGTCAGCACTGCGATCACCACAACCAGCACCAGCAACAACGCAATTCCAATGGTCTCATGTGATGGCGATTCTGCCATTGCGCCATACCGAAACGACGCAATCGTCAGCGACGCCACAGGGAACGACAACGCCCAGAACGACATTGCGAATGGCAAGTTCACGATGCGCGGAATTTGCGTCAACACGATCAGCGCGAAAACATAGCCAAGGCTCAACAGGATATGTGCAAAAGTATCTATGCTTTGCGTCAATTGCAGATAGGAAATAAACGCCACGGCGGGCGGTGCGATCATAATCACAAGGGTTGGCAACAGCTTGCCCGGCAATGGTGTGTGGAAAATCAGCCGGTTCATCACAAGCGTCAACAATATGATCCAAAACATCAAACCACCTGAGAAAAACAACCATGAAATCTCAACATAACCCAGCTGTGCACCGGCCACCGGCACCACAACATTGCCAACGGCTGGGATGAACCATGCAGGGTTTATATGACTGTACTCAAACGGTTTATGACCAATCCAACGACCGATAATAGCCAGGGTCAACCCGCCCTGCATCACCGCACCAATGATCCATAGGATATTGGCGACCCCTTCATTCTCGGGCAGGAACGTCACCGCCATCAACAACAAAGTAATCGACGCCGCAGGGAAAAACGTCGCGCGGATCGGGTGGTTCCATTCCGCCTTTAGCGCGGCGGGGTGGATCAGAGACTTTGCCGCGTACCCGATTGTGATTAAGATATAAACAACGACCGACACCCAAAACATGATGTTGCTGAACGGTCCGATCCATTCCAACACCCGACTGGCTGAATGCAGCGCCAACGTCAGGCCAAACAGGCCCATAGTGATGGCGTAGAAGGTGATCGGAAAGTTCACCAAACGGTTCCCAGCTACGGGGATGGGTTGTTCTGCGTCTGCCATATCAGTCGTCCATATTTGGGTTTCTATACAGCCTTCTAACAGGTTTTTAGCAGCGACGGATAGAGACCGATTGCCACCCCAAACGATTTTTCGACTTAGTCATCCATCTTCAACGCCGAGATAAACGCCGACTGCGGGATTTCCACCCGTCCGAACTGGCGCATCTTCTTTTTACCCTTCTTCTGCTTTTCCAGCAGTTTCTTCTTACGTGACGCATCCCCACCATAGCATTTCGCCGTCACGTCTTTGCGCATTGCCGACAGGGTTTCGCGGGCAATCACGCGGCCGCCAATCGCAGCTTGGATCGGGATTTTGAACATGTGGCGCGGGATCAAATCTTTGAGCTTTTCAACCATCGCACGACCACGTGCCTCGGCGCGCTCAGCGTGAACCATAGTTGACAGTGCATCCACTGGCTCCTCGTTGACCAGAATCGACATCTTGACCAACCGATCCTCACGATACCCTTCAAGCGCATAATCAAACGAGGCATAACCCTTGGTCACCGATTTCAGACGGTCATAAAAATCAAACACAACTTCGTTCAGCGGCAGATCATAAACCACCATCGCGCGCGATCCTGCATAAGTCAGGTCCAGCTGCAAACCACGGCGATCATGACAAAGCTTCAGAACATCGCCAAGGTATTCGTCTGGCACCAAAATGGTCGCCTTGATGCGCGGTTCTTCCAGGTGATCAACCAGCGACATGTCGGGCATGTCGGCAGGGTTGTGCAGCTCAATCATGGTTCCGTCACGCTGGTAAATATGGTAGATTACCGAGGGCGCGGTGGTGATCAGGTCGATATCATACTCGCGCTCCAACCGGTCGCGGATCACCTCAAGATGCAACAGCCCAAGGAAACCGCACCGAAATCCAAAACCCAATGCCGCCGAGGTTTCCATTTCGGATGAAAACGACGCGTCATTCAGGGAAAGCTTGCTAATCGCTTCGCGCAGGTCCTCGAATTCAGCATTGTCGACAGGAAATAGCCCACAAAATACCACAGGTTGCGCAGGCTTAAAGCCTGGCAATGCTTCTGCACAGCCCTGTTTTTCATGCGTAATCGTATCGCCGACCCTTGTGTCACGAACCTGTTTAATGCTGGCCGTCAAAAAGCCCATTTCCCCAGGCCCGAGCGCCTCGATGTGCTCCATCTCTGGGCGAAACACGCCAATCCGGTCCACCGGATAAACGGCGTCGGTATTTATCATCCGGATGCGGTCACCTTTTTTCAGCACCCCGTCGATGATGCGCACCAACACGATAACCCCAAGATAGGCATCATACCAACTGTCAACCAGCATAGCCTTGAGCGGCGCATTTACGTCGCCAACGGGTGCTGGCAAATGCGTGACAATCGCCTCAAGGGTTTCGTGGATCCCTTGACCAGTTTTTGCGCTGACCTGAATGGCACCCGAGGCGTCAATGCCGATCACGTCTTCAATCTGTTCCGCAACCCGTTCGGGCTCGGCGGCAGGCAAATCAATCTTGTTCAAGATCGAGACGATCTCATGATCCGCGTCAATCGCTTGATAAACATTGGCCAAAGTTTGCGCCTCTACGCCTTGCGAAGAATCGACCACCAGCAGCGACCCTTCTACGGCCCGCATTGACCGTGAAACCTCATAGGCGAAATCGACATGACCGGGGGTGTCGATCAGGTTCAACACATAGGTTTCACCATCATCCGCCTTATAGTCGATGCGCACGGTGTTTGCCTTGATGGTGATGCCGCGCTCACGCTCAATATCCATCGTGTCCAGCAACTGTTGTTGCATATCACGTTCTTTCACCGTGCCGGTTTCTTGAATCAACCGGTCGGCAAGCGTGGATTTCCCGTGGTCAATATGCGCCACGATCGAGAAATTGCGAATTTTGTCTAAATCTGTCATAGAAAGAGGATATGAGGGGGTTTGGCGGCATGGTCAATGGGCAGTCCCAAAACCAACCCGACTTGGCCATATTTAATGCCCAAACGCTGCTACTGTCGAATAATATCCGCAATTCGCCGACCAATTTCGCGGCTGGCCTTCAAGGAGGGATGAATCATATCTAACCCGTGATAGGATCGGTCGCCAAAGGGCACCATTCCAGCCAGCGACAGGAAATAGACCCCTGCATCGGCCTTGGCCATCTCGTCAATCCGGCGCTCCAATTCATCGCCATCGTCTTTACAGCTCTCAATCGGCGAACCGACACCAGGGCTGCGCAAATATCCAACATAGATCACCCGGGCGCCGGTTTTACGTAAATTGCCCACCAACCGCGGAATTTCACCATTTAGACCGCTGTCCGAGATCAACCGATTGATCCTGCGCTCGCACGCATGGCAACCACAGCCAAACCATAAATCATTGCCACCACCGTTTAAAATAACCCAGTCCCACTTACCGGACCGGTATTGTTTGGCGATCTTCATTCCCATAGCACCGGAAATCGGCAATCCGTAGACAATGCGCGCACCCGCAACAGAGCGATCGGAAACCTTTACACCCAGAGCTTTTCCCACGACATGTGACACCGCGCGTTTGGAAATCGAATGCGCCGACAGCAGGGAATCGCCCATCGTCAGGATCTTAGGCCGACTGTCGCGCGCCACCGCCTGGCTGCCGCTCGCAACGAGCAAAACCAACAGGGCAAGTACGAACACAGCTTGTTTATATAGGTTAACGATCTTCATTTTTCTAATTTGCACCAAAAATGTTAAGAATTCCTTGTTTAAGATGTTCAGGAAATGTGGCCTCATCATGGCACGCTGCGCATTATGTCCAAAGAATTTGTCACCCATCGCCTTTTCACCNTCCGGTTGCGTCTGAACGCCTGATCTGGGATTGTGAAAACAACCACCCCACAGCCCGAACAAAGGTCACGCCAAATGACAACCGCAACTGAGATTCTAACCATCACCCTGAACCCGACGGTCGATGTCTCAACCGGCGCAAAACGGGTGCGGGCGGGACATAAAATCCGCTGCGACGCGCCCATGCGCGATCCGGGCGGTGGTGGGGTCAATGTGGCCCGCGCNATCCGGCTTTTGGGCGGTGAGGCACGCGCCTTTGCTGCCGTGGGTGGGCACATGGGGCGCGTTTTTCTGGGGCTGCTTCAAACCGAGGGCGTGCAGGTACATCCCTTTGATGTAAAGGGGGAAACGCGCGAGAGTATGGCCGTGATTGAATATAAAACAGGCAAACAATACCGGTTTGTGATGCCAGGCCCACACTGGGACGCGACCCAAGTCGGCGCCGCCCTTTTGCAGATCAATGCAGTGGTGCCAAAACAGGGCTATGTGGTGCTGAGCGGCAGTAATCCCCCCGGTGTACCTAACGATTTCCCCGCCCAACTAAGACGCGCCATTGTAAGCACAGATGCGCGATTGATTGTCGACACATCGACCAAGGCGTTGCGCCTGATGGCCGAGACCCCGACCGACCCGCCCTACCTATTACGCATGGACAAATCCGAAGCCGACGAGCTGGCTGGTGGCCCGTTAGAAACCGTCCCCGAACTGGCCAAATTCGCCGCAACACTGGTCACGCGTGGCGTTGCGCAGGTGATCGTGATGGCTTTGGGACCAAAAGGATCTGTGCTGGTTTCCAAGGACCAAAGTTGGCACGCGGCAGCCGCTGACGTGCCCGTGCGCAGCAAGGTCGGCGCGGGCGACAGCTTTGTCGGCGCACTGACCTTGGCCTTGGCACGAGGCGAGGCCCCGCAACACGCATTGCAAAAAGGCACCGCGGCTGCCAGCGCTGCCGTGATGACCGACGCCACCCGCCTGTGTTTGCGGGGCGAGGCCGAGGGGTTGGTGGCACAATGCCCGCTGGTGCAACTGAGCTAGGTTTACCAACTGCGGCGAATTTGCACCCACCTTTCGCGTCTATGATCTGGGGGAATTGAAATGGGGGTTAGAATCAGCGATACTGCGGCCTGAGCATATCATGATTTGGGCGACACTCGAACAATCGAGGCACCCATTTGGCAAGAGGCAAGCACCATGAAACACATTCTATTGGCAGTATTTATTGCCGCCCTGACACTTCCCACAACGGCCCCCACCGCCAACGCCGCTGGTAAAATCCAGCGCGCTTGTATGAAATCGGACCGGCCTGCCGCATCACGCCCCCTGTGCCGTTGCATCCAAAAGACCGCAAATCGTGTGCTGACCCGCAGCGATCGAACCTTGGCCGCCAAGTTTTTCAAGGATCCGCAAATGGCTCAGGACGTGCGCCAATCAGACAACGCCCGCAAAGAAGCCTTCTGGAAGCGCTACAAAGAGTTTGGCTCAACTGCAGCGGCGATTTGCGGGAGTTAAGTTGGAAAAATAGTTACGACCCGCTGGCCGTATGTCAGCTCTCCCAATCGAAAATAGGGAGACGTGATAAATCTTTGCCTGCACAAAGCACCTCTTTTGCCATCAATAGTCACCCCCTAATTCTGCCTTGAACTTAAGGTTTCCCTCTACAAACCGATATAGTCCATCAAAGGCTAACCCGAATTCACCCACGGAGCAAAAGTGCCGGGAGTATGAAGGTGAACTCCCCTGTTGCTTCACATTTATCAACTATTCGATTGGTGGTCACGGCCACCTTTCTAACGAGTTCTTTCATACCGCCACTTCCTTCTCCAGCCACGAAATCAACCCCGCACTAGCCTCCTCAATCAACGTCAACGCGCCCTCATAATCGCGGGTGAAATATGGATCAGGGATGTCGCTGGCTTTGCTGTCAGATGTGTAGTCGGTGAACAAGCGGATTGGCGTCGTATTCCCGTTCGGACGCTTGGTTTTCATATCCGCGACGTTGTCCATGTCCATCCCAATCAGCAGATCAAAATCGTCGAAATCAGCCGCCGAGAACTGACGGGCGCGCAGTTCGGACAGATCATACCCGCGCGCCGACGCCGCGTCTTGCATGGGCGCATAGGGGGCCTTGCCAATGTGATAGCCTGCTGTGCCAGCACTATCCAAACTCACGTCTAGTCCAGCCTGTTTACTCAACGAACTAAACACCGCTTCGGCAGCGGGAGAGCGGCAGATGTTGCCAAGACAAACGAACAGGATACGGGTGGTCATAGATGCCTCTTTACTATTTCCCCAACCCTACCCCACAAAAAAACCCGCGACCAGTGTGATGGACGCGGGCTTCGGGGCTATAGTGTAGTGACGCGTTAGTCCGTGGTTTTGGGCATCGCGTGTTCCATCTTCATCATGCCCTCGGCTGGCTTGCGTTCCAGATCGACGGGAATATCAACCGTGATGTCGCCGGCATGCTCGAACGTCAAAGTCACGGTCACCTTTTCGCCCTGCACCAATGGCTGGTTCAGCCCCATGAACATCACATGATCACCACCGCGTTGCAGCATGTGCATGCCACCAGCTTCAACGGGAAATCCATCCTCGACTTCGCGCATCTGCATCACGCCATCGGCGGTTTCAATATGCGTGTGCAGCTCTACTCTTTTGGCGATGTCAGACGTCGCCGCAATCAGGCGGTCATCTTTATCACTGTGGTTCATGATGCCAAAAAACGCAGCACCCGTTTTGGCGTTTGGACCGGCCGAGCGGCTGTAAGGGTCTTGGATCATGATTTCGCCAGCAAAAGCAGGGATGGCAAGGGTGAAAGCCACAGCTGTGGCCACAAGTGTTTTCGTAAAAGACATATCAGTCTCCTTGGTTTTTGAGTTTTCGTTTGAAGTTTTAGGAAAGGTTCAAATGACCAAGGGGGGCCCACGCGCCAAGGGGGCAAGGGTTTCTTGCGGCTGTCCGATCACGGTCTCTGGTACGGTGGTGCGCCATTGCAGAGTGACCATCTGGACAGGCATTTCCTGCACCAATATCACCGTCCCAAAGATCGACATCGCATCAGGACAAACATGGGCGGTTTCAACGGGTTCGCCATCAGCACCAATGGTCATGGTGATCATACCAACGCCCGTGCAAATCACCATATCAGTGCCGATATCAGAGCTTTGACCGCGCGCCACAGCCATGCTGTAGCTGGTCAGAGCCAGCGTCAGCGAAAGGGAAAAGGCGGTTATAAAGCGAAGCATGTGCTGTAGATAACCAGCCGCACATCCGGCCGCAAGGGGTTGAAAAGTCGCATTTGTTTTGTGGGAGTTAATGAGGGCGCGAAAAAGAACCACTATTCCGGAATAGTGGAAATGTTAACTGAAGAGAAAGTGCAGAATTAGCCCTTGTTATAATTGCATTTTCTAATAGATCGGATTCCAGGCCCGCCGTCAAAAACGCCACATTTTGATACGCAGATCAATCCGAACCTAACGCTCCTTACCTGCAAACCCCGCGCCCTATGCTAGTCACTGCCCAGCAGTTTCAACAACCCGCGCTTGGCTTCTTCTTCGACCTTTCGTTGCGCCGCGTCTTCCAAGGTTTCGCCATCTTCAACCTCAACATCCAACACCTCTTGCGCCCGCTGCAAGGCTTTCGCCTTTTCAGCCGCTAAACGCGCTTCGATCTTTGCCTTCTCGGCCTGCAACCGCGCCTCCGCTGCCGCTTTCTCAGCCGCGATTTTCGCCTCCAGCGCCGCCTTTTCCTCAGCCAGGTTTTGATCAATCAACGCCTGCAAATCTGGCCGGAACTTTGGATCAGCCCAAGTGCCCGAAATCAGCACCGGCACCGAAATCCCGCCCGTCCCATCCGCCGCGGCCAACGCCACCGGATTAACGCGGTATTTCAATGTTTGCGTCCCAATTCCAATGTCGCCAGCCCCCAGCGCCTTGGCCAATGGCGCGACAAAGGCCAAATCCTCATTGTGCAACACACCATCCTTCATGGTGAAACTGGCCCCGATCGAATTGAACACCGTCTTTTGCCCGTCCCCCCGATAGGAAGCATCCAAATTGCGCAGCATCCCAACCAGATCAAGCCCCAAAATCTCGCCCTGCCCCAGCTTGAAAGACCCATCCCCAGACAAGCTGTGCATGATCGCATCCATCGTATTGCCAACACCCAAAAACTTCAGGTGCATATCGCCAACCCCGACCAACCGCTCATAGTCCGCCAGATCGCGCAACAGCGGCGACATCGCCAAACCCGAGGCCGTCAGATCGCCACCCACCGACAAGCCACCGCGCCCGTTCACCACAAACTTGCCCTTGATGGTGCCCTTGTAGGTTTCGACCTTATTCAAGCTGAACACCACGCGCGAGCGGTCCAGTTTGGCGTTCACGCTGGATTGCCCCAATTGTACGGTGCCCAGATTGATTGATTTTGCCACCAGCGTAACATCTGCATCCAGCGCGCCCAAGCCACTGACATCAATCACATCCG
>JGI24023J19991_10000963_pt1 | contig 22506 bp, 20 predicted proteins | sample Cruoilmetagenom1_FD_19991 | JGI IMG/M metagenome (IMG submission 19991) | reverse complement strand
GGAAAGCTGAGGAGCAAGGTTACCACGTTTTTTTTCAGCGGTGATGATCAGGTCTACTTCAGGGAACGATTGCGTGATTATGACATTCTCTGGGAAAGGAAGATTTGAAAGAAGGATCACCATATCTGATTTTGGGGCAAGGTATTGAAGTTCCACTGCCAATGGTTTTTCCCAGTCACCGATTACAGCTTGCTCATTGCTGTAGTTACCTCTCCCTGTCAGGCCGATGATGCCAATAGTTATCCCACCAACCTCTTTTAAAATAGAAGGCTTGAAAAGCAAATTTCCCGAAGTATCAAAAATATTGGCTGAGATCCATGGAAAATTAAATTCTGCAGACTTTTCAAAAAATTGTTTTCCAGCAGTTAAATCATTGCTGCTGACTGCAACAGCATCATAGCCTATTGTCAAATATGACTTCATGATTGTCTCAGCAGTATACATCTCTGGAACATTCCGTACTCTGCCGCCATCTTTTTTGAAAAGGAGATTGCCGGAGTCGACTGTGACTTGGGGAAATAACGATGTATCGGTAGATTTTTTTATCTGGAATGCTTTACCGGACAGTCCGCCCAGTTGTTTCGATTTTCAGCCGCATGGTTCAATCTCTCCAGAAACATTGTTGGAAAATAGAACAATAAGTGATGAATATTCTTCAGTCCCGGCAGCAAAGATAGTGCAACTTATTAGTAGTAGGAGGGAAGAGAGTATGATTGATTTCATGGGAATTGCTCTGTCTGTTAAAAGTTTATGAAATTTATTTCATAGGTGTTTATATGAAAGTCATGTGCTGTCTGGAAGAAAAAGGGGTTCAGAGGAGTGTTGACACAACAGGTAAGCGAGTATGCGAGACTCCGATCCACAGCCTGCGAGGACGTTTGGCAACACTCTTCTGAATCCCGGGTACATTACTTTCATAACAGCGAAGCGGTGTCATCGTTGTGAAATTCATTTCATGGATGTTAGAAAAGAAGCAGAACAAATTACACTACTGGTTAGTCAGTAACATCAAAAATTCTTTATTGCCCTTAGGCCCCAGGATAGGTGATTCAATAGAACCTCTACTTTTCAGACCAACTTGCTCTGCAAATAGCGTAATTTTTTTTCTTGCCTCAAGGTGTAGATCTGAATCTCTAACCACCCCTCCGGATGTAATTTTATCGCGTGGCAGTTCAAACTGAGGTTTTATGAGTGTGAGTATTGTGACAGCATCAGAAAATAATGGGAGGAGAGGGGGAATGAGTTTGGTAATTGAGATAAAAGAGGCATCAATAACGGCAAGGTCAACAGTCTCATTAAGATCAGCAGGTTTTATCTTCCTGGCATTGAATCTCTCTAAGACGACGACTTTCTCATCCTGTCGAATCTTCCATGCGAGTTGCCCATAGGCAACATCAACAGCATAAACCTTTGTGGCATTATGTTGAAGAAGACAATCAGTAAAGCCGCCTGTTGAAGCCCCGATGTCTATGCAAATTTTCTTCGCAGGGGAAATTTCAAAAAAGGATAGACCTTTTTTGAGTTTCAACCCACCCCTTGAGACGTAGGGGCATCTGTCCTTAACTCTGATATTGGAGTCGGGTTGGATCAACTGTCCTGGTTTGTCGGATACAACTTCGTCGATAAACACTTCTCCTGCCCTTATAATAGCGCGGGACTTTTCCAGGCTCGGGGCTAGGCACTCTTTTAAGAGAAAATGATCCAGGCGGATTTTCACAGTTTGTTGAGTTTTTCCTGAGCAGTTGCAGCTTCTGGAGATGATCCATGTCTTTTGAGGATTTTTTTGTAAATAACCTTAGCAGTTTCCTTGTCTGATAATTTTTCAAATGCAATTCCCTGACGAAGCATAGCCGCCGGTGCCATTTTGTCTCCGGAATGCTGAGAAATAATCTTTTGATACTGCATGATGGCTTTGTCATACTCTTTTTGATTAAAAAGACATTCGCCCATCATATAACGAGCGTATACTGCATCTTTCGATGTGGAACTGGATGCAATCTCCTCGAATGCCTGGTATGCATCATTCAGTTTGTTTTTGTCAAATAATTTTTGAGCTTTAGCAAGCCCGTTTTCTGAACTAGTACTTTTTCCAGGCGCTGTTGTTTCTTCAGGTTTCGGGGTTCCAGCAGATATCTGTTTTTCCTGTTTTGGTATTGCATTTGTTGTCTTCACAGGAACTTGAGACACCTTGAAGGTAACTTTTTTCTTGTCGGCGAGAATATGCTTCATTCCGGATGAAGAGAGTGCTGCGGCACTTCCCGCCTTTGCTGCTCTAGCATTTGCTTCCTCAGCAGCACGTGCCGTCGCCTGAGCACGGAGTTCGGCATCTTTTATCCGGGCATCCTGGATAGCCTTGAGATTTTCATTTTGAAGGCGGAGTTTTTCATCAAGTTCTTTGAGTTCTTCTTCCTTCGTTTTCTGTCCTGCTTCGAACCGCTGGATGAGTTCGTTTCTTTTCTCTGCTTCCGTCTGGGCGATTGCTGTCATCGACTGTTCGAGTTCTTTATTTTGTTCTCTCAGTCGACGATTCAGATGACTTGTTTCTTCAAGCAGGCTTTTAAGTTCGAGCACTTCCGTGCCGAGTTGATCAACCTGTCCTGAAGATGCTGCCTGTCGCTTTTGCAGTTGCCCAACTGTTGTCGACTTCAGATCTTCAATCTTTTTATTAACAATGCGCAATTGATAGCGAAGGTCATCAACGTCAGTTTGAGCCGCACATTGAATTAGAAAGGGAGCGATTGCACTGACCAGCAAGAAATTGAGAGTAATTTTTTTCATGATATGAGTAGTAGGTAAAAGAAGGTTTGGATTATCTCGACCATTGTGGGTATGTCTGGCTTCCGGGTAAATTTAAAATGCGTCGTTGATAAGAACCGTTTTTCAGTATAGCGTATATATGGTGGTTTTTGCCATCCCGTTTTGCAAAAATGATCTGGTTGCCATCCGGTGACCAGTTTGGAGCTTCATGGTGACTGAGATCAGAAGTCAATTGAGTTGGCTCACCGTCTTCGAAGGGATTGAGTAAAAATAGTTGATAAACACCATCTTTTAAACTTGAGTATACAATGGAGTTATCGGTCGGAGACCAGTGAGGTTCAGCATTCTCAATCCCTTCAAAAGTGAGTCTTTTGACTTTTCTGGTTCTCATATCCATGTGATACAGCTGCGGTTTCCCGCTTCTATCTGAAACAAAAACGATATGATTACTATCCGGCGACCAGGTAGGTGATACATTGATACCAGTTTTACTCGTCAATTGTTCGATTTTCTTGCCTTTACTGTCGAGCAGAAACAGGTCGGGACTGCCGCTTGTAGAAAGTGTAAGAATCATATACTTGCCGTCCGCTGACCAGGTCGGCGCAAGATTAAGGCCTTTGCGGCGGGACAGAACACGGGTCGTTTTAGATTGGCGAAGATCTGTGATATAAAGATTCTGGTTTCCAGTGTGGTAGGAAGTGTATGTCAGAAAGTTGCCGTCGGGTTTAAAACGGGGAGAAACGGTGAGGTTCCTGTGTCGTGTTATTTGCCGAACTTTCTTGCCGAGAATATCGGTCAGATAAACTTCTTTAATATTCTTTTCTCTTGAAACGAAAGCAATCTTAGTATTGGCAATGCCCTCTCTACCTGTGAAGGTTTTAATAACATGGTCACAAAATTTAAAAAGCATCTGTTCTTTTTTCCGCACAGAGCCTGAAAAGGATTTACCCATTATTATCTCATCTCCGGCAACATCCAGCAACCGCATTTCTAACTTTAAGGTATTGGCGGCTATACTGTATTGACCAAGTACAGTGTAATCAACTGCCAGTTTCTTCCAGACTGCTGCCTGACTGCCACCATAGGTTTTTGTCGGTTGAATAGAGATTATCCCATGGAACTGCAATGCCTTGGCTAGAGTATCAGCCAGTTCGCGACTTAGACTCTCTTTATGATCCCCAGGGTTTTTACTGGTAAACCAGGGCACAGCCATATTAATTTTTCGGGTATCCGGAGCTGTAATGTCAAGGTACACACGATTGGCACCAGTTGCATATGTAGAGGATAGAAGGAGCAATAATGTAATTAGAAAAAAGTATTTTGCCGGTTCGTGTATAATATCTTTATTCATCTTCTGTTAGGTGTGAGTGGGTGTATTTAACATATAAGGAGGTCTCCTGCGGACGATACCGGTAAGAACCTACCTATTAATACCTTCAGGAGTAAAAACCAAGCCGATTTCTAACCTCTGTTTTTTCATGGCCGCAGGGATCGGGGGCAGCGGATTTGCAGCCTCTATTGTTTTTGTTGCAAATTGATCAAAAACCCTGTCGCCGGATCTACTTTCAAAAAACATATTGGCTATCTCACCGTTTTTATTAATAGTTATCACAACTACTGCAGTCAGATCCCGATCTTTCTGCATATATTCAGGTAAAGACCAGAATTGTTGTAATTTACCGGTAATGTTCGCATGGAACCTATTTGTAATGAGATTTGAACTGCCACTGCCTCCGCCCGGTTTTGATGCAGTCGTCTGTTGTTTTGAAGAAGATCGGGTACGGGGCGCAATTTGAGCAGGATTTTTTATAAGATTGCGTTCACGCTCCAGGGCTTCCTGGGCCTGTTTTGCATTATCTTTGGCTATTTGTTCATCTCTTATCGCTTCTGCAAGTTCTTGCCTTTTCTTTCGGGCAAGCTCTTTAGAACGTGTATCTTTAGGCTTTACTAGATTTTTTTTAACTTTCTTTCTTTTTAAAGGCTTAATTGAGATGGCCTTTTGCGGAGCAGGTTTCGGAGTTTTAACAGGTTCTGCAATTGGTGCTGTTTTTTTGGCCTCAACTGGGGTTGATTTTGGTGGTTGAATAGCAGTTTCATGCTGAGTCTCTGGCGGTGGGGCTGCTTCTTGTTGGGAGGCAGGTTCAGCAATATTAATCAGACTGACGGTATAGATGTCTGCAAACTTAGGTTTCCTGTCCAATAATCCGGGCAGATAAATAGCTCCTACAATAAAAAGAAGATGAATTCCAATGGCAAAATTAAAGGGTAATTTCCATTCATTTTCGGGCATATATGTAATTCGATATTCCTTCGACACAGTTTATTTTTTTTCAGAAGGTTTGGTTATCATGCCAATTTTATCAAAACCGACAGCCTTAATATCTGCCATAACCCCGACAACAATACCATAAGGAACGTTCTTGTCAGCCCTTAAAAAAAGAGGCTGATCTTTATTTGCTCTATAGTTTTTTTCCAACTCCTGAATCATCAATTTACGGACCAGTGGAACATTATTAATACTGATTTCGCCATCTTTATTAATTGTCAAAATAAGGGGTTTTTCTTCCTGTCTGAGGGACTTTGAAGTGGTTTCAGGTAAGTCGACATTAAGCCCCTGGGTCATCATAGGAGCTGTAACCATGAAAATAATCAATAAAACCAGCATCACATCAACCATGGGAGTTACATTGATATCTGATACCAGTCGTCTTCTGCCGTTGCCTCTTGTCGGTCCCATATCAATTAAATTCTGCTAAGCAGCTCTCTTTCTACTAGGTTAAGAAAATCGGTGGAAAAATCTTCAATCTCTCCACTGATCATATCAAGTTTATTGGAATAATAATTATAAAAAATTACAGCCGGTATTGCGACAGCGAGGCCGGCAGCTGTAGCTACAAGTGCTTCGGAAATCCCGGGTGCAACAACAGCCAGAGATGCTGAACCTCTCTGGCCAATATCGTGAAACGATACCATAATTCCCCAGACTGTACCAAAAAGGCCTATAAAAGGAGTAGCGCTTCCTGTTGTTGCTAAAAAAGGCAATCCATGTCCAAGTTGATTGAACTTTTGGGATTCAGTTTTTCTTACCGCACGCTTCAAATTATCCATGGTGGCAAGCTGCATATCAAGAGTTTCACCGGGTTGGTTCTCCTCTTTACGGTTTTTGATTTTATTGATTTTCTGCAGTTCGTTAAAGCCTACAATAAACACAGTGGCCTCGGGACTGTATTCAAATTCTTCAGCAGCACTATATGCTTCATTGAGGTCGGAAGAGCTCCAGAAAGTCTCAAGGAAATCCTCGGAGTCGAGTCGTACCTTTTTAAATAATCGAGCTTTTTTAAAAACAATAGTCCAGGAGACAATTGAAAACACCAGAAGGGTAAACATAACAAACTGGCCTACGAGGCCAGCATTAAGAATCATATCAGTAATAGTAAGCTGCACGAATCAATCCTTTTCTTTTAAAATTAAGCTATTTTGACCATTTTCCGGCGAATAATATGCGGCTTTATCTTGCCTGCTTTTGCTAAAAATTCAATAATCCCTGTTTATTCATTTTCCGCCGATGTGACAATAGCACAGGAAAAACCAACCTGAACAGCAGTCTTGCCGCTGACTTTCAATGTGCCTTTCAGAAAATAGACCGCGGATATGATTTCCTTAAGAACAACTTTCACGGCTACTGTGTCTCCAGGCAGAACAGGGCGTCTGAATTTCGCTCGTTCTATACGTGTTAGAACCGGTATATTTTTCTGCATCCCAATATCTGTAAAAGCCATTTTGGCCATAAGGAGGGCCCCGCTTTGAAAAATGATTTCGCAGAGGAGAACTCCCGGCATTATCGGGTTGTCCGGATAATGCCCTCGGAACAGATCAAGATCTGTATCAATGTGTTTTTCAGTTGTTATACTACCTTTCTCATCATATGATATAATTTTATCAACCCACAGGAACGGAGATCGGTGTGGAATGAGATCTTTTATCTGTTTTTCAGGTACCATTCTTATAGACCGCCACTGACTTCAAGAACTGCTCCTGTAATATAGGCAGCTCTGTGACTTGCGAGAAACAGGACACTGTCTGCAATCTCTCCAACCTCTCCAAAACGTCGCATAGGCACCATTTTTTTATAAGAGGAGATCTGATCTTTACTCAGATCCTTGATAAAATCTGTAGAGATAAACCCTGGAGAGATACAGTTCACTGTGATTTTTTTCCTGGCGACTTCTTTGGCTAGAGTTTTTGTCAGTCCAATCTGTCCAGCTTTGGATGCTGCGTAATTAGCCTGTCCAACAAAACCGAGATGAGAAACAGGGGATGTTATATTGATAATGCGACCATATTTTTTTTTCATCATCAAAAGAACAGCCTGTTTGGACATGAGAAAAGTTCCGCTCAGGTTTATATCAATAACCTTTTGCCAGTCTGAACTCTTCATGAGCGCAAGAACGGAGTCCCGGCGCACCCCTGCATTGTTAACAAGTATATCTATACAGTCAAATTTTGTCTCGAGATCAGCAAAAAGCTGTTGAACATCAGCTTCATTGGAGATGTCACATTGAATTAGTTCGAGACGTGAGGCGGAGTTTCTGTTTGCCAGATCAAACTGTTCTGCCGCAGCCCTGTTGCCGGCATAGATGCCGATGACGTGAGCTTCTGCTTTCAAGAAAGCTTCTGCGATGGCCCTTCCAATACCCCGGGTAGCACCGCTGATAACTACCACTTGGCCTTTAAAATTTTCCATAACTTCCTCAATATAAAAAAAATCTGACTGGTCTGGATTTTTATGATCGCAGATGACTGTCTACATCATTTGACACGATAACCCCATAATTGATGGCACCGAGCCATCCGGACATGATAATGCCAACGGAACCGACATGAAAAAGACCTGAAATTTCCTTAAAAATAGATCTGGAAACATCAAGCCCTTCAAATTTGGTACCAAAGGATGTCCCCTGGGTGTGTAGAGTATAGCGATTAAAAGTCCTGGGAGTAGCAGCCTCCATCCAGTCAATTTTTTCCGCAACTCCTGGAAGATACCGGTTAAGATCCTTCAGGCTTCTGGATATAAGAGACTGTTTCTCATTTTCATATTGCTCTTCTCCCAATTCAGCCCAGTCTTCATAACGGCTGTTCATTGACGCAACAATGGTATAACGATTCAATCCAGGTCGGGTTCTGGGGTAATAGATTGAAAATGTTTTTGATTTTGTTTCTCTATCGAGCAGCTCAGCGGAATCAAATTCGGCAGCAGTTGAAGTGAAGAGCAGATCACCAACATCGTTTATTTTTTCACCATCCCTGATACCCATATAAACCTGACAACTTGAGTTATTCACTCTGACCTCGGCGGCCTTCTCAAGGAACTCATCAGAGAAAGCTCGTTTGTCTGTTAGATTATATATGGTATTCGTTATACCGCTATTTGAAACCACAGCTCTTGAAGAGATAGTTTTTCCCCTGGCTTCAACCCCTCTGACCTTTCCTTTTTCAACGATAATTCTATCGACTTTAGTCTTTGTACAGATTGTTACGCCATTTTTTTCAAGTTCATCTGACATCATGGTTATCAGCTTGTCGGTTCCCCCTTCAAAAGTAAAAACTCCTCTGTTCATGAAATTTGAAAAAACGATGCCATAAGTTATTGCAGGATCATCAAGGGTCGATCCGTTGGCGTATGTAATAGGTTCCATAAGAAATCTATGAATGTCGGACCGTCCAGGGAAAAATTCGTTAAACAGCTCCATGGTTGTCATAGCTTGGTCGTCATAAAAATTCATCCCGGATACAGTCTTAAAAAACCTATTTATAACATCAGGAGAGACTCCGAACTGACTTTCCAGGATATGTGTGAAATCTTTTTTGTCAAAACTGGTTTTCAGGGAAAACTGAGGATTATCAAAAACGATATTCTTAAGTTGGACGATAGATTGCATAATCGCATTATTCCAATACTTCTTACAGGTCTTTACCATGCCGTATGGGAACCCATGCAGAGATATATCAAAAATATGTCCTTTTCGTCTGAACCAGGTTGCAAGCCCGCCAAGTCTATGGTGGTGTTCCAGTAGTAGAACCTTGTGACCGCAATAGGCCAAACGGTTAGCGGCTGTGAGACCACCTAAACCGGATCCGATGACGATTATGTCATATCTATCTAAAGTTTGTATGAATGGAATTGGCATAACATATGGTCAAGATAAGATTTCGAAAAGGTGTTTCAGAGTTTAGACAGAACATGCTGATTTACTATCGAGACCCCGCTGAGCATTGAGCCGACTATACCAAGAAAACCCTGGTCTGTACCAGCAAGAAAAAGATTATTAAACCCTATATCCCCATCTTTAACTTTTACAGGGCTGCCATAAATAGCACCGTCAATTTTACTAGTATATCGCTCGATAGTGACAGGTGTAAAACTGTTCTGATATACTACGTTTGAACTGAAATTTCCAACTATATTCTCAACACATGTAAGGGTCTTACAGGATGATGCCGCTTTTAAAATAGCATATTCATTCTTGTCTGAAGAAATGTTTTTCCATTTTGCATAATTTGCCAGATGAGTTGCACGGATTTCGATAAACTCTCCTTTTTTAATTCCGTGGAAATTTGAAGGAAAACAGATCACACCACTGGAATGATCAACAAAATCATCGGGGTTTTTATAACCAAATTGTTCTGAGCTGTTATAAAAAATAATCGTTTTTTCTTGAGGAAGTTGATTACCTTTAACTTCCTTAACCTGGTATATTGTTTCCGTAAAACCAAGTCTTGCCTTAGGGGAGGCAGGTTCATCTGAAAGGAGTTTACCGGTTTCATCCGAGCCAATGGTTGATAAGAGTTGATCACATTCTATGATTTCCCCGGATGCCAGCTCAACACCAGATACAGCTCTGTCTTTATGTAATATTCTAATTACTTCTGTATTTTTTCTTATCTTTCCGCCAAAACTCTGATAATGATCAATTAACTGGTCGAGAAAATTTTTGATTGTGCCCAGAGGCCGAAACATTCCTTGTTGATATATCGCCTGGAACATGATGGCGAATTGATTCAGATCCATGTCATTTTCATGACTGGAACCATAGAACATGAGTGGACAGAGAAGCATTTCGGAGAGCAGTGAATCACCTAATATTTCAATCAATTTCTTCTTGGCAGAACAAAAAGGTGCCGGCGAGAATGGGTCTAACGAATTCAGAAATCTGAGCAGTTTTTGAAAATTATCGACGCATTGTGGGAACTTTTGGTGAATTTGTGATTCTAACAGCTGGAAATCATTTGAGAAAGAAAGTGATTCACAGTGGAGAAAAATAACTTCACTTTGATACTGCTGACAGAACGGGAAGTCGCTGCGTTTAAGTTTTAATTGCCGGAATAATCGGTTTAGAGGTGCTGTTTTCTCTCCGGCAGGTGCATAATTCGTTATGGCATGCAGTCCAGTTTCGTAAAGGGTCTTGTTTCTATAAAAATAGGAGTTGAGACCGCCTATGCGGGAATGCTTTTCGAGGATAAGAACATCAGGGACAAAACGTGCAACTCTAACGGCAGCGGCCAGACCGGAGAGACCGCCACCGATTACCAGGAGAGGGGTTTTCACAAAATCAGGCGTCTTTCAGCAGGGGTTCGAGATAGGTTACACAGCTATTGAGCGTTGCGAGGTTTGGGTAGTCCTCTTCCGGGATTTGCAATTGATGACGTTTGCGTAACTCCATTACAATGTCGAGAAAATCCATAGAATCCAGGTCCAATTGATCTCTTAGAGGCTCTCCCGGATCCAAACTTTCAAAATCTGCTTCGTCATCAATATCTTCAATGATCTCCAATATAAGATCCTTAATCTCGTTACTTGTCATGTAGCTCTCCGAATTAGACGTATACGGTAAATAAAATATGTGGACTCCTCAAGTGTACGAGGAGGTCGTTTGTTTAACGCAAACCTTTATCTATAACATATCTTGGTATTTTTTTTGTAGTTATTTTTTGATGGCGTCGTAAAAAGTCCTATTTCCTTCGTTGTAAGTTTTTCTCAGGGCCTCCACATACCATATGTATTGTTGAGGGCCTGAGAAAAACACTACGCCNAGGAGTCTACGCTTANCGGACTTAGCCACTTGGAACTCCAAATGACCTTTTTACGAGTGCATCATTTTTTATAAAGGAGGATTTTCCTGATAATCCAAAACTTTTTTTACAATAACCGCTGAATTTATGCCTACCATACCAAATGAATTATTGAGGATACTGGTAATTGAACTTACCTTGACCGGTTTGTTAATCACAAGATTATCAAGTTCACACTCAGGGTCAAGATTCTCAATATTAATGGTCGGGTGAACGAGATTATCCTCAAACGATGGTAGATTGCCAGCCAGTTCAAGGACCCCGGCGGCTCCCATGGCATGCCCTATAATGGATTTAGTGTTGTTTACATAGGTGGATTTCGATTCACCAAAGACCTCTCGAATGGCTTTGCATTCCTCCGTATCACCCTGTTTTGTACCGGTGGCGTGGGTGTTAATAAGATCAATATCTTCAGGTTGTAATTCTGCTCTCTCGAGGGCAAGTCGCATGCACTCTGCCTGTCGTTTTCCATAGGGAAGAACAAAGTCTCTGGCATCTGAATTCATTGCATAACCAACAATTTCACCATAGATGTGAGCACCTCTTTTAACAGCATTTTCCAGATATTCCAGAACGAAGACACATGCGCCTTCCGATATGACGATACCATTTCTGTCCGCATCAAATGGTCGGCTGGCCATTGTTGGATCATCTGCGTTTGCCAGAGCTCCCTGGGCTTGAAAACTTGCAAAAATACCAAAGGATCCGGTTGATTCTGATATTCCACCTGCCAGAACCATATCTGCTTCGCCCAGTCGGAGAATTTGAACAGCCTGGATGAGGGATGCATTGCCTGCAGCACAGGCTGCACCAATGGTATAATGAGGCCCGGTGATCCCAAGATTCATGGTAATCTCACCAGCAGGATTGTTGAGTACGGTTCTCGGGTTATGGTGATGGGTCCAGTATTTAACATCATAGTCAAACTGTTTGATGTTGTAGACTTCGTTTTCAGTTTCAACAGTACCATGCTCTGTTAAGCCGATAAGAACCCCAACCTTCGAAAGGTCATAATGATNTATATCAAGCTTGGCATCCGCAAGTGCCTCATTGGCACAATAAACCCCAAGGCAGCCGGCTCTGGTACCTTTCTTGTTTTCCTTTTTCTTCCGGTATTTTGTTTCGGGAAATGTGCAGATACCTGCAGGAGCTTTACCGAAATACCGGAGATCTATTTCTTGTATTCCACTTACACCATTAAGCAGTTTTTTTCTGTATTCTTTCAGGTTTGATGCATTCGGGGCGGCAAGGCCAACACCGGTGATAACTATTCTTCGGTTCTGCATAATCACTTGTATGGGTAATGGTTAGATGCGGATATTGACGGTACCAGAAACAATATTGATTTTCTTTACCATTCCAAGCTCCTGGTAACCAGAGTTTTGTTCAGGCTGGTATATCAATCCAAATCAACATACCAATAAATATGAAGCCCCAAAAATCTAGGGTAATTCAAAGAAAAATTCAAGAATAATATAGTTAGATGCTGTTATCTCGTGTAATATTCTTAGAAAATCCTGCATAAAAACCATTTTAAAGAACATTTCAGAGCTGACAGGATGCTATCTTGGAAAACTATGTTTTCTTCCATCTTCTACGTTCTACGAAAGATTTTATTCATGGGAGGTAGTATACATACCTCCACTAAATTTAAGGAGACATTATGATTGATTTGATCAAAAAAACCATGCTAACAGGGATCGGAGCTGCCGCTCTAACAAAAGAAAAAATAGAGGAAATTGCACAGGAATTTGTGGACAGGGGGAAACTGTCTGAGCAGGAAGGGGAGAAGATTGTTAAGGACATGCTGGACAAAACGGAAGAATCAAAGGAACAACTCAGGAAGCAGACTGAAGAGATGGTTGAAACCACACTTGGCAAAATGCAACTTGCCCGAGCTTCAGATATAAAAAAATTACGGGCGGAAATCAGTTCTCTGAAAAAGAAAATTGAGGGTTTAGATAACGATGAATGAAGGAGCTTATTTTCTTGCAAATTTTTGTCTGAATTTATCTATGAATAGAGTGAATTCATGGAGTCGTAACAGGTATAATAACAAACCGTAAAATAATGTCGCTGAACCAATTATGAACAGGGCAGACAGCAACTGATAAAATTTGTTGCCATTAAGTGCTGTTTCAAACAATGGCAGAATTATCAGAATCAGCAGAGCCAGACCAGTAGTTGCAAAGACAATTTTTAAGACTCCGGTAAACAGACTTTTAAGAGAAAAACCACCGAGTTTTCTATGGAGTATGATAATAAGAAAGAAAAAATTCAGCGCCATTGTACATGAAGTTGACATTGCTATTGCCAGATGCTGAAAAGATTCAATAGTGATGGTAATAATTGCAATATTAAGCCCGATAGCCATAAAACTTGCTATCACCGGGTACCTGGTTTTGTCAATTGCGTAGAACGCAGGAACAAGAACTTTATTGGCCGAATAGGCGAACAACCCAAAGGCGTAAAGTGATAATGTCTGAGCGGTTGCCAACGTATCTGCCGGGGTAAATGCTCCATGCTCAAAGATAAGACGTATTATCGGTTCGGAAAGGATAATCAGTCCGACCGTTGCCGGGAGTGTAAGTGCCAGCACCATAGTAAGTGAAGTCTCCATAGTGTCTCTCATCTCCGGGATGTTCTTTTTTGCAGCCTGTTTTGCAAGGAGCGGCAGCATAGCAATAGAGAGTGCTACTCCAAACAGTCCAATCGGCAGCTGTACCAACCTGAACGCGTAGTTCAGCCAGGAAACAGACCCTTCGGCACAGGATGCCGCAAAGTTTGTATTGATAAAGATATTGATCTGAGTGGCTGACAGTCCAATTGTTGCGGGAATCATCAGTTTGAGTATTTTTTTGAGTCCCGGATCTGCAACATTAAGAACGGGTTTATAGCGGAACCCTGCCCGATACAGAGCTGGCAGCTGCACTCCAAACTGCATAAACCCACCAATAAGCGTACCTATAGCCATTCCAACAATAGCAGGCTGACCATATCTGGGAAGAATAAACGCAAGCGTTGTTCCTCCAATAACTGAACCCAGATTAAAAAAACTTGATGCCAGTGCAGGTACAAAAAAACGACCCTTAGTATTAAGGATTCCCATGGCCACTGCTGAAAGGGAAATGAAGAGTAGAAAAGGCAGCATGATCATGGTCAGTTTTTCAGTAAGCTCAGCCTTACCCGGGACGAGGCTGAAGTCGGGAGCAAGCAGTGATACAATGGGACCCGCCAGATATATACCAATTAATGTGAGCAGACTGAGAAGAATTGCGATAAATGTGAACACATTAGAGGCAAGCTGCCAGGTCTCTTCTTTGGATCTGTTGCTGTCATAGGCGGAGAAGACCGTGACAAAAGCTGCCGAGAGTGCCCCCTCGCCAAACAGGTCTCTTAACAGGTTAGGAATTCTGAAGGCAACAACAAAAGAATCATAGGCAAAACCGGCTCCAAACAGTCCTGCAAATACCTGTTCCCGCACTAACCCCAGAAGTCTGCTGCACATTATTGCTATGGAAACAACGGCAGCAGATCTGGCAATGATTTTTTTATTGTCGGATTGATTGGTCAATTGAGAGATACCCTGAGAAAAAATGTTTTTGCCGGTCAAAGATACATTGATTGAAAGAAATAAGCCAGAAAATCATCCTGGTGATTGTTTATCAATTTTTAATTGGAAATAAATTTTTCCAAACTATACGTCAAGTCTCTTCTTGCTTGACTTTGTAATTTGAAATTGCATATATGTGTGGTGGCATCTGGAAAATGCAGAAAGGTACAGGGAAATTGGCCTGGTATTGACATTTTGAACAGGATCCTGTCGCGATCCAGTGAAAGATATATCATTGAACAATCGTCGATTTTGAGGAGATACGAATGCTGGATTCAAATATGATTAGAAACATTGCATTATTCGGTCATGGTAATTGTGGTAAAACTTCACTTGCTGAAGCTATGCTTTATACTGCAGGGAAGATTAACAGACTCGGTAAGGTTGATGATGGAAGTTCTTCAATGGACTATGAAGATGAAGAGATCAGCAGGGGAATATCCATCAGTTCCAGTTTTCATAATTATTCATGGAAAAAACATGATATCTTTCTGATCGATACTCCAGGTGATGATAATTTCCTGAATGAAGCTCTTTTTGCTTCTCAGGTATGCGACAGTGCCCTTTTTACTATTGGGGCAGTACTTGGTGTTAAAGGGCAGACCGTAAAGTTTGCAAATATTGTTAAAGATAAAAATCTCCCGATGGTTATCGCTGTTAACAAAATGGATCGTGAGCGGGCAGATTTTTCTAAAACTCTTGAAGAGATAAAAACTTCTCTTCCTTTTAATCCGGTTGTTATACAACTGCCTATTGGTGCCGAAGATGATTTCAAAGGGTATGTGGATATTATAGGTGAAAAAGCATACCTGTTTGAGGGTGACAAAGGTACAGTCACTGAAACTGATATCCCTGAAGATCTTGTTGATGAAGTCAGTGTATATCGTGAGAACCTGATGGAAATAGTTGCAGAGACAGATGATGACCTCATTGAAAAATTCCTTGAAGAAGGTGAATTGAGTGCAGATGATGTGAAGATCGGGCTGAAAAGCGGGGTTGTCAGTGGAGCAATAACACCTGTCTGTGTTTGTGCCGCCACCCGCAATCTTGGAACAGCACCACTCCTTGATATCATTAACTCCTATATGCCGTCTCCCGTAGAGATGAAACCACCTTCTGCAACTCACCCTGTGAGTGGAGATCCTGTTGAGGTAAAACCATCCACTGGCGAACCTTTTTCAGCCCTGGTGTTTAAAACTATGGCTGATCCCTATGCAGGTCGATTGACGATATTCAGAGTATTCAGCGGGACATTGAAAGGTGACAGCTTTTATAATTCGAGCAAAAAAGAATCGGAACGATTCGGTCAGCTCTATATTCTGGAAGGCAAAGAACAGAAACCTGTGGACACTGCAGAACCTGGAATGATTGTCGCTGTTGCCAAACTCAAAGAAACAACAACGGGTGACACTCTATGCGAAGCCGGCAACCCAGTGGTTTTTGAAAAACCTGTACCGTATAAGCCCGTGATTTCATTTGCGGTGAGTGCCAAGAAGGGAGAGGAAGAAAAAGTTTTTTCCTCAATTACGAAAATGCTTGATGAAGATTTGACATTAAAGCTGATACGTCAGGCACAGACCAAACAGATTCTCCTTTCCGGGGTTGGACAGGTCCATCTCGATACGGTTGGCACGAGGATTAAGAGGAAATTCGGTGTTCAGATGGAACTCGAGATGCCGAAAATCCCTTACATGGAAACTATTCGTTCATCTGCACGTGTGCAAGGAAAACATAAGAAGCAGAGTGGAGGCCGTGGACAGTATGGAGACTGCTGGATTGAAATTTCCCCTCTGCCCGGCAAAGGGTACGAGTTCGAAGATAAGATTGTCGGTGGCGTAATTCCCCAGCAATACAGGCCTGCAGTTGATAAAGGAATTCAGGAGGCAATGGAGAGAGGGGTGCTTGCAGGATATCCTCTTATTGATATCAAAATTGTCCTTGTTGATGGTTCTTTTCACAACGTTGACTCCTCTGAGATGGCATTTAAGATTGCCGGTTCACTTGCTTTTAAAAAAGGTGCCCAGGAAGCTGGCCCTGTTTTGCTTGAACCCATTGTGAATATGGAGATCAGGGTAGGGAAGGATAACGTCGGCGACGTTATGGGGGATTTGAATTCCCGTCGTGGCAAGGTGATGGGGATGGATTCTGACGCTAAATCGGAAATTATTAATGCCCAGGTACCGCAGGCGGAAATTCAGTCCTACGCAACAGATTTGACCTCAATGACGGGAGGGCTTGGGACCTTCAGTATAGAATTTTCTCACTATGAAGAGGTTCCAAGCCATATCTCAGACAAAATTATTGCACAATCAAGTGAGGAATAGAGCGATATTGAATTAATGAACACTGATCAGGGGAAATATACTTTTGGTGTCCTCACATTGAGTGATAAAGGCTCCCGTGGTGAGCGTGAGGACACAAGCGGTGCTTATATTAAAGATAAGTTGCTTGCTGACGGTTATAAATTTGAGGCATACAGTATCATCCCTGATCAAAAACAGATTATTATAGATTCTTTGATTGAACTTACAGATAAACAAAAAATTTCGCTCATCATAACAACAGGAGGCACCGGGGTTTCTCCAACTGACGTAACTCCTGAGGCAATGAAGGAAGTTATTGAAAAGGAAATTCCCGGGATGGCGGAGGCTATGCGTGCAGCAAGTCTGTTGAAAACTTCAAGAGCCATGCTTTCAAGAGGGAAAGTCGGGATCAGGGGCGAAAGTCTGATAATCAATCTACCGGGAAGTTTGAAGGCTGCACGGGAGAATCTGGAGGTTGTTCTGCCGGTAATAGATCATGCTCTTGAAAAGATCTTGGGCGGAACAGGTGATTGCGGTGTTGAATAACTGATGGCGTCGTGAAAAGTTCGATCTCCTTTGTTAATTTTTACGTCTATCTGAGACTATCTCCACCGGGTTTTCTTCACCTTCTGCAAGTGAAACAATTTCACCAATAATATTCGGTTCTTCTCCCAGAGCCTCGAAGTGATGATTTATATCACTTGCCTTGTCCTCATCTATAATAACCAACAGGCCAATACCCATATTGAATGTCCTGTACATTTCCCCTGATGGGATCTCGCCCATTCTTTCGAGAAATGGAAAAACAGGTTGTGGAGTCCATGCTTTGGTGTCAATAATGGCTTTGCATCCTTTTGGAAGTACTCGCGGAATATTATCAATAAAACCACCACCGGTGTTATGAACCATCCCGTTGATAGCGTAGTTTTTCATCACATTAAGAACTGGCTGAACATAAATTTTCGTCGGCTTCAGGAGTTCCTCGCCGAGAGTGCAGTCAAATTCAGCAATGAACTGGTCGACGGTTAAATTATGGTCGGTAAAACAGATTTTTCGGACAAGTGAAAAACCATTCGAATGAAGGCCGGATGATCGAAGCCCTATTATTTTATTGCCGGGCCTGATATCTGAGCCATCGATTATTGCCCCCCGATCAACAATACCGGTGACAAAGCCAGCAATATCATAATCGTTTCCCTGGTAAAGTCCTGGCATTTCAGCAGTTTCACCACCAACCAGGGAACAGTTCGCCTGGATGCATCCTTCTGCAATTCCTGTTACTACAGCCTTTGCTATTGTCAGGTCAAGTCTGCCCATTGCGAAGTAGTCAAGAAAACTGAGCGGGGTCGCCCCTCCAACAATGAGATCATTGACACACATTGCCACAAGATCGATACCTATGGTGTCATGTTTATTGCAGAGGTGAGCTACAGCCAGCTTTGTTCCCACACCATCCGTTGAATTGACGATAACAGGCTGTTTAAACTTGTTGGTATCAATCACCATATGTGAGGAAAATCCACCAATTTCCCCAAGAACACCTCGTTGATGAGTGGAGTTGACAATATCCCTTATTTCTTCAATAAAAGCGTTGCCCTTATCTATGTCAACGCCAGCCTCACTGTATTTTGATTGTTTGGGTTTGTTCATGATATGATAATTTTAATTTATTTATTTCTGATGGCCTCGTAAAAGTCATATCTACGGTGTTTCAGGTATTTATCAACAGCGAGGCATACCATATGTGTGACCGCGGTACTGATAAAAACACTGCGCTTCGGAGTCTGCGCTTATCTGTATTTCAAACTTCTCGAAGTGTACGCTTATCGGACTTAGCCATCTATAGCTGTAATCGACCTTTGTACTAGTTTATTACTTCTCATCAGTCCAGAGATCGAATCTTACCATAATTTTGCATGGACAGAGAAGCAAGATTCTATTATTCTTTAATATACATCCGCTGTATAGAAGAATTTAAAACAGCGCCGGAAATCAGTATATTTATACTATCATATTAAACGTTCTGAAAAAAGCAATCAGATTGCGCATGAAATTATTAACTCTGCTTATCGGGCTTATTCTCGTTCTTGAAGGGCTTCCCTATGTCGCTTCCCCTGAAGGCATGCGTGAGTGGCTGAAGAAACTCAGCACAATGAGTACCGGGCAGTTACGTTCCATGGGGTTGATTGCCATGACGATTGGACTTGGGATATGCTATATTGCCCAAAAAACTTCAATCTTTAATTAGTGCCCTGCTCTATAAATGATGTAATAGAAACAAGGGGATATACCATGTCTAATGGCTTCGGAAAACCTTCTGCGATTCCATCATGTTTTATCAAAAATGTAGAGCGTTCCCTCAACCCAGTTTGATTTCTCCTTTCTGAGATTAGTTGTAACCATTTTAACAACTCTCCAGTTGTATCGAGTCGCTGTTTGCAATACATAATCCCGTGAATGGGCAAATCTTCCAGTGGAGCAGATATGGAAATGAGGCTGCTCGCTGTTCTCGGTTGAACAACAAAAGAGGGTTTGTTGTCGTGTAGCACCGGCAAGTGCTGCGAAAACCGGCTCTAACCCTGCCATATAGGTTAAAACATCTGCAGCCACTGCAAGATCATATTCGCTTCTTCTTTTATTTAAATAATCTGTTATTTCCGCAACTTGAAGAATATCATAAATACCTTTCTCTTCTGCTTTTTCAATCATCTTTTCCGATAGATCTATACCTGTTAAATGTTTACATAGTTCGCCAAATTTACGGCCAGCCAGGCCGGTTCCGCAACCGAGGTCAATGCATCTGGAAAATGATTTGACTGGATAGCCAAGGGAGTCAAAGAGTGATCTGAGTTTTTCAGGTACTGCGTATTTCAAATCATCCAGCAGGACTTTATCAAATGTTTCTGAATAATTGTTAAATATATCCTTAATATATTCTGAAGGGGTGGCATTGATATGGCCTCCTGTAAGAGCAACTATCATATGAATTGCCTGAGAGTTGTCCGGATCAAGGTGAAGGACACGATTATAATAAGTGAGGGCATTTTCTGTATCATCGAGAATATGAAACAGATAGGCAAGATTCCTGGTAGCAGGTAAATGACTGGGGTTATTGCTTAGAACCTGCTGATATGATTCCACGGCCTGCGTATATTCCTTCAACTCTCTATAGCAATTACCCAGGTTATATAAAGTTTCTGGATCATCTGGGGAAAATTGGATCAACTGCCTAAAACTTGCCGCAGCATCACGAATTTGGCCAAGTTGTTTCTGGCAGAGCGCATAATTAAACAGAAGATCAGGATCCTGAGGGGCAAGATCGCGTGCTGTAGAATAATGGGACAGCGCCTTTTGGAAGTCTTCTTTTTGATAATAGAGCAGACCGATATTGTAATGCAGCAATCCGGCCTCAGGGACATGCTTTAACAGGCTGGTATAGATTTTTTCAGCTGCAGAAAACTCTGCACGGGAGTGCAGTTCACAGGCTTCTGCAAAACGATTTTCAATGGTTTTTCGGGAATGAGTCGACATGACTGACAGTCTCCTGAAAATTATTAATGTTAATGGCGTCGTAAAAAACCAAATATTTCGCCATTCCGTCATTCCGCGTAGGCGGGAATGACGGAGCAGGGATCTTTTTACGACGCCATCAATGTTAAAGAGATAGAAAAACAGTTTGACCTTGATGACCATGGAGTTGTAGAGTGGATAATTTGGGCAATATACTTGTTTGATATGCAAAAAAACAGACAATTTTATGAAATCTGCTCTTCAGGGTAAGGTATGGAAAAAAAAGGAAAAAGAGAGCTCATAGGCAATGAAGGGATGGTTATTCTTGATATGGTCAGAAGATTGAACAGACGGGGAGCTACTGATCATCTGGGAAAACTCATTGGGAAAACGCATCCAGCTGATATGGCGTGGCTTTTCCGGCACCTCACAGAAAATGAGCGGACAGCAGTTTTCGATATCATAAGTAAGAGCGAATTGGTCGGTGAATTTTTAAGTGAATTAGACGACTCGCTGGTTATTGAACTGGTCAAAGAACTCAGTCCGCAGTATATGGCTGAAATACTCTCGAATATGCCGTCGGATGATGCTGTTGATCTTTTGGAGATCTTCCCTGAAGATCTGGCCGATGATATCCGTGAGCATATGGCCAAGAAGGACAGGGAAGAAGTCGACGAGCTGCTGCAATATCACCCTGAATCGGCCGGTGGCCTCATGTCCCCTGATTTTATGTTTCTCGATGAAGAGCTGACTACAGGTGATGCAATTAAGTTTGTGCAAAAACGCAGCGAAGAGAAGGAGATGGTTTTTTATCTTTATATCACCCATGGCAAACGTAGGCTTTCCGGAGTGATTTCACTTCGTGAACTGCTGATGCATCCGGAAGAACGGCAACTAAAAAAGATAATGAACTCCAATGTTATTTCTGTAACCACGGATACCGATCAGGGGGAAGTTGCACATGTGGTTTCCCAATATAATATACTTGCAGTCCCCGTAGTTGATTCTAATTATAACCTGGTCGGAATAGTTACAGTAGACGATATCATCGATGTTATCAGGGAAGAAGCCACCGAAGAATTCCTGCAAATGGCTGGTGCCGGTAAAGATCGGGAGATACTCCTGAAATCCACTAAAGAGAGCGCCTTAATTCGTGCACCCTGGCTTTTTGCCTCCTGGGTTGGCGGGGTTATGGCGATGATAATTATTGGAGCGTTTGAGCACGAACTCACTCAAGTTATTGCTCTGGCATCCTTTATCCCGGTCGTAATTGGTATGGGAGGCAATATAGCAACCCAGAGTTCAACGATTATTGTCAGGGGGCTTGCCACCGGTCGGGTGAACATGAATGAGTCCTACAGGGTGGTTTTTAAGGAAATGCGGGTTGGCCTTATTTTGGGGCTTATTTATGGATTGTTTCTTGGGGGCATAGCATTTCTTGGTTTTTCAGAACCGGCCCTGCTTGGCGTAGTAGTTGGAATTTCGATCTTTTTCTGTATGGTCATGTCTGCGACACTGGGAACAGTTATTCCACTCATATTCAAACGGTTTGATGTGGATGCAGCCATAGCCACAGGCCCTTTTGTCACAACCTCAATCGATATTCTTGGTGTTTTGATGTATTTCTGGGTGGCGAAATTATTCCTCAAGCTGTAAGCCACAGACTCAATCTATGTTGATGGCATCGTAATGATAGAAAAATTGTGCGCCTCGCATATGAAGATTTTTACCAACTTGTCAATTTAAAATCATCAGAATTGTGGAGCGAGAAATGAAAACCACACCCCTGGCCATTCTGATTTTTATTGGTCTTGGACTCTGGCTGCTCCTCAATCCGCTGGAAAATTATTTTCATCGGGTGGATGCAGAACCACGTACAGTTACAGCAAGGGGAGATCTCGCCAAGGACGAACTTAATACTATTGAGGTTTTTCGAGAAAACTCACCTTCTGTTGTTTACATAACGTCCATTGCCCTGCGACGGGGGATTTTTTCCCTCAATGCAGTTGAAATTCCACAAGGTACTGGTTCCGGGTTTGTCTGGGATGCAAGAGGCCGTATTGTAACAAACTATCATGTAATCAGTGATGCCAGCCGAATTCAGGTGACAATGGCAGATGGCTCAACGTGGAGAGCCGCCCTTATTGGTGCAGCCCCCGATAAAGATCTGGCCGTTCTGCAAATAGATGCCCC